>Ga0187864_10002962_pt1 | contig 14240 bp, 6 predicted proteins | sample June2016WEW_11_4_FD_132985 | JGI IMG/M metagenome (GOLD analysis project Ga0187864, IMG submission 132985) | Peatland microbial communities from SPRUCE experiment site at the Marcell Experimental Forest, Minnesota, USA - June2016WEW_11_40 | ecosystem: Environmental > Terrestrial > Soil >... | reverse complement strand
TGAATCCTCTGCCCGACCTGCGTAGTTAATCCGTGATTGTGTCGCGTGCGGAGAGCGGTTTCGCGTATCGGCTGCGTACGCAGTCACCGACGGCGTTCCCCAGGGGAAAGGGCGTCAGCTAGAGCGCCGGGACCGCCTCCACTACCCTGGCTATGAGCTACCTGGGCTGGAGACCGAAGAACAATCACTTTCCTTCCAGCAGTTCGCCGCGGACGTTTTTCAGCACAAAGGCGGCGCGCTCGACCCCGACCTCGCCGGGCAGGATCGGATCCTCGTTTTCGATGCTCATGATGCCGTCGAAACCGATAGCCATATAAGCTTTCACGACATCCTTCCAAAGTTCTGCGCCGTGTCCGTACCCGACGGCGCGGAAGATCACCGAGCCTTGGGCGAATTTGGCGGGGTCGGCTGAGAAGTTTAGGACGCCGGTTTTAGCAGCCGTATCCTTGAAGATGACCGTGTCCTTCATGTGCGCGTGGTAGATAGCGTTTTGTTTTCCGAGGAAGTGGATGACCTCGACCGGATCGCAGCCTTGCCAGAAGAGGTGGCTGAGGTCGCAGTTCGCGCCGATTTCCTCGCCCACGGCCCGGCGCAGTTCAAGCAGCGTGTAAGGGTTGTAAACGACGAAGCCAGGGTGCATTTCGAGCGCGATGCGCTTCACTCCGTGCTGGCGCGCAAACTTCACCGCCTCTCGCCAGTAAGGGATTACAACTTCCTTCCATTGCCACGTGACCACTTCCTCGTAGTCAGGCGGCCAGCGATAGGTGACCCAGTTGGGATGCTTCGCTCCCGGCGCATCGCCGGGGCAGCCCGAGAAGGTGACAATCGTGGGGACCTCGAGCATTTCCGCCAGGCGCACGGTGCGACGGAACGATTCATCGTCCTTCTTCGCCATCTCAGGGTTGGGATGGATTGGGTTACCATGACAACTCAGTGTAGCCACGAGGATGTTCCGCTCTTCGAATTTTCGTTTCCAAGCTTTGGCCTTGGAACTGTCCGCCAGCAACTCAGCGACCGGACAATGCTTTGTGCCTGGAAAGCCGCCGGTGCCCATTTCGACGGCTTCAATACCTAAGGCGCTGATCTTCTCAAGCATTTCGTCGAGCGAGAGATGATCGTAAACGGGGTCAAATACGCCGATCCGTATCTTGCGCATCGGCGTCTCCGCCTCCGACGCGGCGCGCAGAGCCCCCGGCCCTTCCGTTGGCTTTGAGGACGCGCTGCGGACGACAGGCGCCGCCGCCAACACGCTGCCCGTGGTGGCAAGAAAACTCCTTCGACTTACCGAGCCGGAACCCGTTCTGTCAGCCATGAAACCCTCCCAGACGGCGAAGTTGTAGCGGCGAGTTGATCCCCCCAAGCTCGCCTTGCCCGCGGCCACGCAAAACCATGGCGGCATAAAGCCGCCACACTATGAGGTGAGAAAAGTATACGCCATATCCCAACACCTGAGAATGTGCGAAGCACCTTGGAGTGCGGCAAACTCCAGTATCTGTCATCCTGAGCGCAGCGAAGGATCCCCGCAGTTGAATCGAGATTCAACGCTTTCCGAACAACCGGCGAGATCCTTCGCTGCGCTCAGGATGACAGGCCTAGTGGTGGTCGCGGGCGGCAGAAGAGGGCACCTACAACCCGGAATTGTGTTACCTTCTATGGCTGCACGCAGTCTCGACAGTGGCGTGACGTCCTTCGGCCTGTACGACACCGTGCAGCGCTCCACCCCGAACATCACGTCCTGGGTTCGGCCCGACCCCGTTGATGCCCTTGGGAGGCATATCTATGGCGCGCAACTTCAAGGACCTGTCCGAACGCGAAATCCTTGCCCTCGCCATCACTTTGGAGGAGGAAGACGGCCGCATCTATGGCGACTTCGTCGATGGATTGCGGGAGACTTACCCTGGCACGGCGAAGATGTTTGAAGAAATGCAGCAGGAGGAATCGGGGCATCGTCGCGCCCTGATTGAAATATTCCGGCAGCGCTTTGGTGAGCATATTCCCCTGATCCGCCGCCAGGACGTCAAAGGGTTCGTGGATCGCCGCCCCGTCTGGCTGATTCGGCCGCTCGGCATTGATGTCGTACGGAAACAGGCAGAGATGATGGAACTGGAGACCCGGCGCTTTTATGAACGCGCCATGGAAAGAGTAACGGATGCTTCCGTCCGGAAGCTGCTGGGCGACTTGGCGGAGGTGGAGCGGAAGCATTCTGCCCTTGCCCAATCCCTCGAGATCCAGCACCTCACGCCGGAGACACGCGCACAGGAGGAAGCTGCGCAACGCCGCCTCTTCGTGCTCCAAATCGTTCAGCCCGGCTTGGCGGGCCTGATGGATGGATCGGTGTCCACTCTTGCCCCGCTCTTCGCCGCCGCCTTCGCCACGCACAAGAGTTGGGACGCTTTTCTGGTGGGCCTCGCCGCTTCCGTGGGGGCGGGGATTTCCATGGGTTTCGCCGAGGCCCTCTCTGACGATGGGTCGCTGACCGGGCGCGGCCACCCTTGGGTGCGGGGCATTGTATGCGGGATGATGACGACCGCCGGTGGGATTGGACACACGCTGCCCTTTCTTATATCTAATTTTAGAATCGCCACCAGCGCCGCAGTTGCCATCGTGTCTGCGGAGCTTGCGGCCATCAGCTTCGTCCGTCATCGCTACATGGATACCCCCTTTCTCAACGCCGCGTTTCAGGTGGTCGTGGGCGGAGTGCTCGTCTTCCTTGCCGGAATCCTGATCGGGAGCTCGTGAACTCCCCCGGTATGTGGGTCGGAACGGTAACGTCCAAAGAGGTTTCGAGTCCGTTAAGGAGTTGGGATTATGTGGATTGTCAGGCTTGCTCTGCGCCGTCCTTATACTTTCGTCGTGATGTCGATCCTCATTGCCATTCTAGGCGTCGTCTCGATCCTCACCATGCCCACCGATATCTTTCCGAACATTGATATCCCGGTAGTGAGCGTGATCTGGAGCTATTCCGGTGTCTCCGCGGACGACATGGAGAAGCGCATCGTGACCATCTGCGAACGCGCCATGACCACCACCGTCAACGACATCGAGCACATCGAGTCGCAGTCCTATTACGGCCTCTCCGTCATCAAGGTTTTCCTCCAGCCCAAAGCGAAACCGGAGATGGCCATCGCCCAGATTACCTCTCTCACTCAATCTATCCTTCGCGTCATGCCGCCCGGCATCTTCCCTCCCGGTGTGATCAAGTACGACGCCTCGAGCGTCCCCATCCTGCAACTGGGCCTTAGCAGCAACACGCTGACGGAGCAGCAGCTTTTCGACTACGGAACGAATTTTATCCGCACTCAACTTGCCACGGTGCAGGGCGCCTCGATCCCGCTCCCCTATGGCGGGAAATACCGGGAAATCATGGTCGACCTGGATCCCGATGCGCTTTACGCAAACCACCTTTCCGCCACCGATGTTTCCAATGCCGTCAACCTGCAAAGTCTGATCCTGCCGGCGGGCACCGCCAAAGTGGGCGACCGCGAATTCTTGGTAATGCTCAACAGCAGCCCTACCGTCGTTACGGCTCTGAATGACTTGCCCATCAAGAGCGAAAATGGAGCGACGGTTTACATTAAGGATATTGGCCACGTTCGAGACGGATTCGCGGTGCAGACCAATATTGTGCGCGAGGACGGCCGCCGCGGCGCCCTCCTCACGGTCATTAAGAATGGCAACGCCTCCACCCTCGACATCGTCAGCAAAGTCAGGGCAACGCTGCCCCGAATCCTTTCCTCCTTGCCTCCCGAATTGAAAGTCAAGCAGCTCTTTGATCAATCCCTGTTCGTGCGAGCGGCCGTGAACGGCGTGGTGCGTGAAGCGGGCATCGCCGCCTTGCTCACGGGGCTGATGATCCTGCTTTTCATCGGAAGCTGGCGCAGTACCCTCGTAGTGTGCATCTCGATCCCGCTTTCGATCCTGACCTCGCTGGTGATTCTGGGCTTTCTAGGCAAGACCATCAACGTGATGACGCTCGGCGGCATGGCTTTGGCAGTGGGCATCCTGGTGGACGACGCTACCGTGGAGATCGAGAACATCAATCGCAACCTGGCTATGAAGAAGCCGATCACGCGCGGCATCCTCGACGGCGCCCAGCAGATCGCCGTGCCCGCCTTTGTCTCGACCCTCTGCATCTGTATTGTGTTTGTTCCCGTGCTGTTTCTTAGTGGGGCGGCCAAATATCTTTTCACGCCCTTAGCCATGGCGGTGGTTTTTGCGATGCTGGCCTCTTACCTGCTGTCGCGGACGCTGGTGCCCACCATGGTCAAGTACCTGCTGAGATCCGAGGTGTATATCTACCAGCGCGGAGAGGAGGAAATTGGCGTGGGGCCTATCTGGAAGGTCCATTACGCCTTCAATCGCCGATTCCTGTGCATGAGAGAGAGCTATAAGACGGCGCTGGCCTGGTGCCTGGCTCAGCGGCGCGCCGTGGTGCTGATGTTTGCAATTTTTGTCGTCGGTTCCTTCACCTTGATCTTCTGGATCGGGGAAGACTTCTTCCCCTACACGGACTCCGGGCAGATGCGCCTGCACGTGCGCGCTCCGGAAGGCACCCGCATCGAAGAAACCGAGCGCCTCTTCGCCCAGATTGAAGACCAGGTGCGGCAGGAGATTCCCGCTGATGAGATGGATACGATTCTCGACAACATCGGGCTTCCCATCTCAGGAATCAATCTCGCTTTCAGCGACAGTGTGACTCTTGGGCCCAGTGACGGTGAAATCCTCATTTCGCTCAAGCCCGACCACCGCACCCCCACGCCCGTATACACTCGCAGACTGAGGGATAGCCTCCGGGCCAAGTTCCCCGACGCGCGGTTTTTCTTTCAGGCAGCGAATATTACCAACCAGATCTTGAACTTCGGTCTGCCCGCCCCCATCGACGTGCAAGTAGTTGGGCGCGATGCCCCGGCCAGCTACAAGATTGCGAAAGAGATCGAGCGGCGCGTGGCGCTGATTCCCGGCGCCGTGGATGTCCATGTGCACCAGGAAGTCAACTACCCCACCGTTCGGGTTGACGTGGACCGGACGAAGGCTGAGGAAGTGGGTTTGACCCAGCAAAACGTTGCCAACAGCGTTCTGATTTCCCTGAGCTCCAGCGGGCAGGTGGCCCCCAACCAGTGGTTGAACCCGGAAAACGGGGTCAATTACCAGTTGGTGGCGCAAACGCCGCAGAACCAAGTTGATTCCTTCGACGCTCTGCTCAGGACGCCGATTACGCTGGGCGCAGGCTCGGGCGGGGGAACGCAATTGCTGAGTAACCTGGCTACAGTCAGCCGGGGGGTTTCCACCACCGTCGCCAGCCACTATAATGTGCAGCCCGTCATGGATGTCTATGCCAACGTCGAGCAGCGAGATCTGGGCGGAGTGGCGCACCAAGTGGAGCGCATCATGTCCGACGTCAGCCCGCAGTTGCCCAAGGGTTCCTGGATGGCCCTGCGAGGCCAGGTGCAAACCATGCGGTCGTCGTTTGTCGGATTGGGATTCGGAATCCTCTTTGCCATCGTTCTGGTTTATCTTCTGATGGCAGTGAACTTCCAATCCTGGGTGGATCCGTTCATTATTTTGTGGGCGCTTCCGGGAGCGCTCGCCGGCATTGTTTGGATGTTGTTTGTCACCCAAACCACGTTCAGTGTTCCTTCGCTGATGGGAACCATCATGTGCATCGGCGTGGCGACTTCCAACAGCATTCTTTTGGTGACATTTGCCAACGACGAGCGGGTGGAGGGCAAGGACTCTCGTGCCGCCGCGCTCTCCGCCGGCTTCACCCGAATCCGGCCGGTAATTATGACCGCGCTCGCCATGATCGTCGGAATGCTTCCCATGGCTTTGGGGTTTGGCGAAGGCGGTGAACAGAATGCGCCGCTGGGGCGGGCAGTCATTGGAGGTCTGCTGGTCGCCACCTTCACGACGCTTTTCTTTGTCCCCGTCATGTACAGTTATTTGCGCAAGGCGCCGCCGCTCGACCTGGACGCCGAGATCGCGCGGGAAGAGCATGAGGAAGGGATATCGTTGCGTTAGTTCCTAGCCGAATTGGTGAGCAAGCTTGTTCGTCGGGAGCGGAAGGGCGGGGCTTTAGCCCCGCCGCTGATCTCGAGAGGTATATCGGGGCTTTAGCCCCTGAAACGATTTGGTTTCAGGGCCTAAAGGCCCATTGAGCGCTGCGCCTTTAGGCGGCGGGGCTGAAGCCCCGCCCTTCCAACGGTCGCGGGAGGCAATCGGTGGCAATTGAAGAGAAAGTGATGGAACCAGAACACATGTCGGCAGGGTACACACCTCCGCCGCGCCCCGAAAAGCCGCGCGGCGGACGCAGCAGGCGCTTGCTCATAATCAGCGTTATTGCTTTGCCACTCGTCGCGCTGCTGCTGATTGGTTTTCTCCCTCGACGCGAGCGGCTGCGGGCGCTGGTGACGGCCTCGGAAAAGGAGGAGCACAACCTGCAGGTAGTCAACACGGCCCGGGTTCGGCACGGGACGACCGCCAGTGAGCTCGAGCTACCGGGGAATATCCAGGCGATTACGGACGCGCCGATTTACGCTCGCGCCGACGGCTACGTGCTGAAGCGGTATGTGGATATTGGTGACCGGGTGGCGGCTGGCCAGGTTCTGGCCGAGATCGAGACCCCTGACCTTGACCAGCAGGTACACCAGGCCCGCGCCAACCTGCTTCAGGCACGCTCGGCGCTGGCGCAGGCGGAGGCCAACCTCGTCCGGGCCAAATCCACCGAGCACCTTGCCCAGCTAACCGTAGAGCGGTGGAAAGTGTTGGTGGCGCGTGGAGTCCTGGCGAGGCAAGATGGTGACCAGAAGGAAGCGGATTACGAGGTGGCGGTGGCCGACCGCAAAGCCCAGGAAGCCAATGTGAGCGCGGCCCAGAGCAGCGTCAGCGCGGCAGAGGCTAACCTGGGACGTCTTCTCGACCTGCAGGGCTTCGAGAAGATCACCGCGCCCTTTGCGGGGTTGATTACCGCCCGCAACTTCGACGTCGGCGCGCTCGTCGCCTCCGGAGGCGTCTCCGGCCACGAACTCTTCCACATGGCCCAGATCGGCGTGGTGCGCATTTTCGTAGACGTCCCCCAGAGTTATGCGCCCTTCATCCGCACCGGATTGGCAGCCGTGGTGACCGTAGAACAACTTCCCGCCCGGTCGTTCGCCGGAAAGGTAGCAAGAACCAGCCAGTCTCTCGATCCGAATACCCGGACTTTGCTCACCGAAGTGGACGTGCCCAATCAGGCCTCCCTGCTCCTGCCCGGCATGTACGCTCGGGTTTCGTTGCGCACCGTCAGTGCTGAACCCCCGCTGCTGGTGCCCGGGGACGCCCTGGTCACGCGCGCCGACGGCACTCGCGTCGCGGTGGTGGCGGAAGACGGTAGTGTTCACTTTCAGAAGGTCTCGGTGGGCCGCGACTATGGAACTGAAACCGAAGTGCTCTCGGGGCTGGAAGGGGGAGAACTGGTCATCATCAATCCTACCGACGACGTCCGCGAAGGGGCCCGAGTTAAACCCGCAGCAGGCCGGGAATAGTAAATTGTAAATTATGAATTACAAATCAACGAACGACCTTCTCCTGCGGGAAACAGGACGGGTGAGAGGGTCGGTTGCGGAACGCACGCCTAAGTGGGTAGCGCAGACTTCGTGCCTTTCGAAGTCTGCGGCTTTTCCCGACCCATTCTCGCCACCCGCACGCTCGAAAAACCAGGGTGGCGCATACGTCCCGCCGTACTTTGGCGGGATGTATGCGCCCTTTGGACAGGGGCGCAGACATGCCAAACTACGGCACGTCTGCGCCACCCGTAACTGTTTTTCATGGGCTTTCGCGGGGCGAAGGCCCCTGCGGACAGGCCTGCAAAAGACGTTGTGTCAAGCCAGGTAAATACGCCATGAGGTAATCCATGAAAGTGCGATCGAGTTTCCTAATCCTGTGTTGTTTTCTCGCCAGCTTTGTTTGGGCACAAGCCGGGCCGGGTTCGCCGCCCGCCACGCCCTCCGGAGCGGAGGGACTGACCGGCCTCACGCGCAGCTATCGCGTTGGCGCTGTGCCGTCCACGAGATTCCAGAATTCGAATCGCTATAGCGCGCTGATCAAAGACGGCAAGCTTTACCTGTCGTTACAGGATGCCATCGCGCTGGCGCTCGAAAACAATCTCGATATCGAGCTCGAGCGCTACGGACCTCGCATGGCGGACACTGACCTGTGGCGGGCGCAGGCGGGTTCGTTGTTGCGCGGCGTCCCTCTTTCCGTTCAGGAAGGTCCGCAAGGCACGGGCGGTCCGGTTGAGACTCCGCCCGGCAGCGCGCCGCCTCTCACCCCCTCTTCGAGCACCATCCTCGACACCAGCGTGAATCAGGCCCAGACCGATTTGTCGATCACCGGCTCGGCGCCCCTCTCGACCGGAACAACCGTCCCGTCTTTCGATCCCGTTCTGACAGGTCTGGTCGGCCCTGCCTACAGCGATACGCCCCAGGCCAATGAGGTCCAGACCGGTTACGGCTTCCTTGTCGAACACTCCCTGGGCGAGAGCCTGGGACTGCAAGAAGGTTTTTCCAGCGGCGCCTTTCTGAACCTCGGTTACACCAACCTGCGCCAGAGCTACAACAACGGCGAGCTCAGCTATAATCCCTACACCGCCTCGAGCCTCGGATTGACCCTCACTCAGCCTTTGCTTCAAGGTTTTGGGCCCGGCCTCAACCGCCGCTTTATTCGCATCGCCAAGAACAACGAGAGGATTTCCGACCTGGTTTTCCGCCAACAACTCATCAGCACGGTTTCCAACATCATCCGCCTTTACTGGGATCTGGTGAGCCTTAACCAGGACGTCCAGGTGAAGCGCGACTCGCTGACGCTGGCCGAAAAACTCCTGGCGGATAACAAAGTCCATGTGGAAGTGGGCACGCTGGCTCCGCTGGAGGTGCTCCGTGCCGAGGCGGAGACTGCCCAGGCCCGGCAGGCATTGAGCAATTCGGAAAGTCTGGTCCTCGAGCAGGAACTCATCCTGAAGAATTCCTTGACGCGCACCGGGACGGCAGACCCGCAGATTGCCGCCGTGCGCATGGTTCCCACCGATCACATTGAGGTGCCGGAAAGCGAGCAACTGCCGACCCTGGAAGAGTTGGCGGCCATGGCCCTTCGCAACCGCCCTGACCTGGCGGCCGGGCGGGTGCAAATCGAAAACACCCAGATGGCCCTCAAAGGTTCGCGCAACGCCCTGCTGCCTTCCTTAAACCTCGTCGCCAGCGTTCAGGGTAACGGTCTCGCCGGTCCGGTCAACACTTACCCGATTCCGGGCGTGGCATTTACTCCTCTCGTTGATCCCAACCTTGTCGGGGGATACGGCACAGCCCTCTCCCAGGTATTTAGAGGCAGGTTCCCGGATTACGGCTTAGCGCTTCAACTCGATGTGCCCCTGCGCAACCGTACCGCCAGGGCCGATCTGGCGCGAGATCAATTGCAACTTCGGCAATCCGAAGTGCGCCTGCGCGAACTCCAAAACCAGGTTCGCGTTCAGGTGGAAGCCGCCCTGATTGCCCTTCGGCAAGCGCGCAGCAGTTACCAGGCGGCGGTCCAGACACGCCTTCTTCAGGAAAAAGCGCTCGACGACATGCGGCAACAATTCGAAGTCGGAGTCGCCAGAAGCTACGACGTGATCCTGAACCAGCGCGACCTGGCCCAGGCCCGATCGAACGAGGTGGTGACGCAAAGCGATTACATCAGGGCCCGTACGGCCCTCGACCGGGCCGTCGGCATGACGCTCCAGAATAACAGCGTCATTCTCGATGACGCCTTCCGCGGCCAGGTCGGGCGCCCGCCCAGTCCCTTACCGGCGGAAGAGAAATAGCCGTCCGTTGTCAGTCGTCCGTAGTCCGTGGTCAGTTGTCAGTTGCAAGTGACCAGCGAGGGAATTCGCACTGGGATGCTTTCAAGCGTAGATAAGATCCTACTGCTCAGTCGCATTAACAGGAGTACTTTTCGTCGGGGCCGGCAGGGCGGGGCTTTAGCCCCGCCGCCAATTATGGGCAGAATTCAGGGGCTTTAGCCCCTGAAGCAACCATGGTTTCAGGGCCTAAAGGCCCCTTCAGCCCAACTCCCTGAAACGGCGGGGCTGAAGCCCCGCCCTTCCAAGCACTGTCAATAAATCCGCTTATCAGTCCAACTAAGCACTAGCGCGCCTTCCTGGATGACCCTGCGGCTCATCCAAGGAGGAGAAAATCGCTTTCGCTGTCACTCCCACTGAAACAGGGGTCCGCGGACCACTGACCTCGAACAACGGACAACGGACAACGGACAACGGACGTCCTCCTTCCCCACTTCCTACTCCAAGCCCACACCCTCTTTCCGCCGGCAGTTAAGAAAACTCTCATCCGGCCATGCTAGGGTGCCGATAAACAAGCGGCCGGGGAAATCCCGGCGCAGTTGGATCGAGGGTTTCGGTCTCATCGGGAGTTCGCGGAATAGGCAACCGGCAACCTTGAGGTTCAGTGTAACCGCGGATTCCTGGGGCATGGGATGAGGAATTAATGTCCCCCTTTGCGCTGGTCAGTCTCCGTCGCACCGGGTTAATCACGCTCACCTTTCTCCTCCTACCGGTCGCCGGCCTGCATGATGACGCCGATCGCGCCCTTGTTGCCGCGGCGCCAACCGGTCGAATCCGCCACGCCCTTGCCGGCCTCCCACTGAGTTTCGAGCCCAACTTAGGTCAAGCCGATCCGCGTGTGAAGTTCCTCTCGCGAGGACGAGGGTACACGCTCTTCCTGACGAAGGATCAGGCGATACTGGCAATGCAGGAGTCAGGAGCCAGGAGTCAGGAGTCAGGAGAGGAAGGACGCCCGTGGTCCGCGGCCCGTGGTCCGTTGCTGAGCGATCGAAATTCGAAATTCGGAACTCGAAATTCGGCCGCGCTCCGTGCGCCCAACTCGAACCCGGAATCACCATTAGTCCTTCGCCTGCGGCTACTGGGTGCGAACGCCGGCGCCAAGGTCACGGGCATGGCTGAATTGCCGGGCAAGAGCAACTATTTCATCGGCAAAGATCCTAAGAAATGGCATACACACATACCAACTTATGGCCGAGTGCGGTTCGCAAGCATTTATCCTGGGGTGGACCTGGTTTACTATGGAGAGCAGAACGGCCAACTGGAGTACGACTTTGTACTTGCTCCCGGGGCCGATCCCAGGGCCATCCAATTGGCTATCGCTGGCCCGGGACAAGAAGATAGTAGGCAGAAAGCAGTAGGCAGTAGGCAGAAACCATCAAGGAACCAAACGCCGCACACTATCCGAATCGGAAAACCCGAGATCGCTCCGCCCCTGCGCATAGCTGCAAATGGTGATTTGATTGTCGCTCAGGCTGGCGGCGATCTGCGCCTCCACAAGCCGGTGGCGTACCAAGTGCTGTCATCAGTGCAGAACAGGCGACGGACAACGGACGACGGACAACGGACGACTCCTAATCCAAAATCCAAAATCCAAAACCGCAAATTGGTTGACGCGCGCTATGTCCTGAAGCCGGACGGCACCGTGACCTTTGAGATCGGTCCGTACGACCGAACTCTTCCTCTAGTCATTGATCCGGTCCTCAGCTACTCCACGTTCCTGGGTGGAAGTGACATGGATTATGCGAATGGCGTCGCCGTCGATGCCTCCGGAAATGCTTACATCACGGGCTACACGGCTTCCGTCGATTTCCCCGTGGTGAGTGCTGCGCAGAGTTCTCCCGGCGCCGGCTCCTGCTTAGAAGATGGAGTTGCCACCCCCTGTTTTGACGCCTTCGTATCAAAGTTGAACCCTTCAGGGACTGCGCTGGTTTATTCCACTTACCTGGGAGGCAGTGACGAAGATTATGGGGCGGGCATTGCCGTCGATTCGAGTGGCGACGCCTACGTCGCCGGATACACCTATTCCACAAATTTCCCTGTGCAGAACGCGCTCCAGCCGAATAATGCGGGAGGGGTGGACGCATTTGTTACCGAACTCAGCGCCGGCGGAGATTCGCTGATCCACTCGACCTATTGGGGTGGAAGTCTTGATGATGTCGGGACGGGCATCGCCGTCGACTCGAACGGGAACGCCTATCTTTCTGGCTATACCGAATCGACGAACTTACCTGTTACCTCCGGCGCGTTTCAAACTACCTACGGTAATGGTGCTCACAATGGGTTTGTGGTTAAGTTCAATTCGGGAGGCGCGCAAGTTGGCTACTCAACCTATCTTGGGGGCAGCGGAGACGATTACATCTACGCGGCGGCAGTGGATTCGGCTGGCGATGCCTACGTCACCGGAGCTACAAACTCGACCAATTTCCCCACCCTGAATGCCTTTCAGCCGAATTATGCCGGCGGCCAGTGTGCCGTGGCGCCCAACACCTTCCCGTGTTACGACGCCTTCGCCGCGAAGCTTAACCCCGCCGGCTCGGCGCTTCTCTTCTCCACCTATCTGGGAGGAACCGGCAGCGATTACGGCTACGCCCTCGCCCTCGACAGCTCCGCCAATGTCTATCTTACAGGCTACACAACCTCCGTAAACTTCCCCACAACTCCGGGAGCTTTCCAGCGCGCCTTTGGCGGCGCTTACGACGTGTTCGTCACCAAGCTGAATGACTCCGGCTCGACGCTGGCGTATTCGACTTACCTCGGCGGTAGCGGAACCGAAGTCGCGTATGGCATTGCGGTTGACTCGAACGGGTCTGCTTACACGACAGGGTACAACTACGGGGGCAATTTCCCCACTGCCAATCCTGTCCAGGCTCGGAACGCCGCCTTCTATGACGCCTTTGTCAATGTCCTCGACCCCACGGGAAGCTTCCTCGTATTTTCAACCTACCTGGGCGGCACACAGGACGATTTTGGGCGCGGAATCGCTCTGGACCCTTCAGGGAACATCTACGTGGTGGGTGCAACGTTTTCGACGGATTTCCCCACGACCTCGGGTAGCTTTGAACCCTCTTACATGGGTGGGCCTTACGATGCCTTTGTGACCAAGTATAACGCCCCGGCAAAGCCTGTCGTCGCCATCTCCCCGTCGTCGTACAATTTCGGCAGCCAGGCCGTCGGCACGGCGAGTTCCCCGGAGGCGTTCGATCTAACCAACACTGGCGGCGCGGCCCTCGCGATCTCCAGCATCACGGCCAGCGGCGATTTTTCCCAAACCAACAATTGCGGCGCCGGCCTTGCCTCCGGTGGCTCCTGCACGATTAGCGTCACCTTCACGCCGTCGCAAACCGGCGCGCGCAGCGGCGCCATCACTGTTTCTGATAATGCCAGCCCTGCCACCCAGACTATTAGCCTCACCGGAACCGGCACGGGCGCGCAGGTCAATCTCGCGCCCAGTTCATTGACTTTCTCACCACAGTTGGTCGGCACCAGCAGCAGCCCTCAAAACCTCACTCTCTCCAATACCGGCACTGCAACCCTCAAAATCACCAGCATCGCGGTCACTGGCGACTTCTCTCAAACCAACACCTGCGGCTCCAGTGTGGCGGCCGGCGCCTTCTGCACCATCAGCGTGACCTTCAAACCCACAGGCAGTGGGCAGAGAACGGGGACCGTGACCGTCACCGACAACGCCAGCCCTACCACCCAGACTGCCAGCCTCACCGGAACCGGCGCCGGGCCTGGGGCCACGCTCTCCCCCGCTTCCCTCACCTTCGCCACACAAGCCGTGGGTACGAACAGCAGCGCTCAGACCGTCACCCTCAAGAATACGGGCACCGCGGTCCTCACCATTAGCAGCATCACCATCAGCGGTGACTTCTCCCAAACTCACACCTGCAGCACTCTTTTGGCGGTCGGCAGCTCCTGCAGCATCAGTGTGACCTTCAAACCCACGGCCAGCGGGACAAGGACAGGCGTTCTGAGTGTTTCCGATAACGCTGTCCCCGCCACTCAGACCGTCAGCCTCACCGGAACCGGCGCTGCGTGGCAACAAGCGCCCGGCTCGCTCTCTCAGATCTCCGTGGGTTCGGACGGTACGGTCTGGGGCCTCAGCAGTGCCGGACAGCCTTACATGTTTAATTCCCAGACCCAAACCTGGCAGCAAGCCCCGGGCTTGTTGACCCAAATCACCGTAGCCTCCAATGGCGTCGTCTGGGGTTTGAATGCCGCCGGCCAGATTTATCGCTACGATCCGGCGACCCAGAGCTGGGATCAGATCGCCGGGATCCTCTCCCAGCTTGCGGTGGGCTCGGATGGCGACGTCTGGGGGATAAACTCCGCCGGCCAAGTCTTCCACTTTAGCGCTGCCACTCAGACC
>Ga0187864_10002961_pt1 | contig 14240 bp, 8 predicted proteins | sample June2016WEW_11_4_FD_132985 | JGI IMG/M metagenome (GOLD analysis project Ga0187864, IMG submission 132985) | Peatland microbial communities from SPRUCE experiment site at the Marcell Experimental Forest, Minnesota, USA - June2016WEW_11_40 | ecosystem: Environmental > Terrestrial > Soil >... | reverse complement strand
TTCGCGCTGCTCGGATGCCCGCACCTGTCGCTCGACCAGCTCCGGGCGATCGCCGATCGGATCGGCGGTCGCCAGTTCAAGGCCGAGTTCTGGGTCATGACGTCGTTCTACGCCAAGGAGCTTGCGACGCGCATGGGCATCGCCGAGGAGATCGAGAAGGCCGGAGGCCATCTGGTCCCCGACACCTGCATCGACCAGGTGGCCTGGAAGCACCTGGCCGGCAAGAAGGGAGTCACCGACTCGCTGAAGGGCGCGTACTACACCCAGCGGCGCGACATGAAGTTCGCGTTGCGCAGCGTCGGTGACTGCGTGGAGGCCGCGATCAAAGGAGAGGCGTCATGAATGCCAGGGAAGTCTCCGTGATCAGTTGCCGCGGCGCGGCGCCTGGCAAGGCGTCCGGGCCAGCGGTCGTGTCCACCGACGCCATGTGCTTCTACCTCGTGGACCCACCCACAGGAACTGTCATCGAGTCCGGTCACGCCATCGAGGGCCGGTCCATCGCGGGTGCCGTCCTCGTCTGCCCGGGCGGCAAAGGGAGCTCGGTGGTCCAGGCCGACGGTCTCTACCAGCTAGCCAAGGCCGGCACCGCACCAGCTGCTGTCGTGGTCGCGGAATTCGACACGGTCCTGGTGGCCAGTGCCGTGGTCGTCGGTGTGCCGCTGGTGCGCTGCGCTCCCGAGGACTTCGAGCAGATCCGCGACGGCGACACGGTGGACGTGGACTCCGACCAGGAAGTCGTCACGATCCGGTGATAGTCCCGCCAGTCGTGCGCTCGCTGCACCGCGGCGAGCTGGACCTGCCGCGGGTACGCCTGGTGCGCCAGCTCTTCAACGTGCCACCGCCGGTCGACGTAGCAGCGCAAGTCGTCCGCGAATGGCAGAGGCTCGCTCGCCGTATCAGCGCACCCGTTGGCGCGCGCATTGCAGTGGCTGTCGGGAGCCGGGGCGTCGACGGCCTGCTGCCCGCAGTGAGGGCCGTCGTCGGCGAACTGCGCTCCGCCGGCTGCGAGCCGTTCATTGTGCCAGCGATGGGCTCTCACGGGGGCGCGACCGCGGCTGGCCAAACCGAGGTTCTGGCGGGTTTGGGCATCACCTCGGAGGCGGTCGGTGCACCGATCCGGGCCACCATGGAGGTGGTGCCCGTGGGCGCCGTGGGCGACATCCCGCTCTGCCTCGACCGGCTTGCCGCCGGCGCCGATGGCATCGTGGTTGTCAACCGGGTGAAGCCGCACACGGACTTCGCCGGGCCGCTGGGCAGCGGCCTGCTGAAGATGCTGTGCATCGGCCTGGGCAACCAGGAGGGGGCTGACCGGCTGCACAGGGCAGGCGTGGCCCGCGACCTGGGCGAGATCGTGCACGAAGCCGGTGTTGCCATCCTCCGGCTCGTGCCCGTCCTGTTCGGGGTGGCCATCCTGGAGAACCAGCAGCACCGAGCTTGTGACGTGCGGCTTGTGCCCGGCCCCGAGATCGAGTCCGCGGAGCTGGCCCTCCAGGACATCGCACGCGGGCTCCTCCCCGGTCTTCCCCTGGACGACATCGACCTGCTCATCATCGACGAGATGGGCAAGGACATCAGTGGCGCGGGACTGGACCCGAACGTCATCGGGCGCTCCCTCGGGCCGTGGCAGGTTAAACGGGACCGGCCCCGCATCACGCGGATATTCGTGCGCGACCTGACCGCTGCCTCGGAGGGCAACGCCTGCGGTCTCGGCTTCATCGACGTCACCACGCCGCAGCTGATCGAGAAAGTCGACCTCGAGGTGACCGCTGTGAACGCCATCACAGCATGTTTCCCGGAGGATATGCGGCTGCCGCTGACACTGCCTAACGACCGCGACGCCATCGGGGCCATGCTCGACACCCTGCGACCGTTCACGACGGAAGATCTTCGCTTGGTGCACATCAAGAGCACGCTGGCGGTCGAGCATCTCGTCGTCTCCGAAGGCTGCCTGCCGGCCCTTCGGGGCCGGCTCGACGTGCTCATCGAAGATGAACCGCGATTGCTCGCGTTCGACGAGGACGCGCGACTGGTCTCACCGCTGCCGGGCTAGCAGTGCATCGGAGAGGCTGAAGAGTGTCGAGCCCCTCGAACGGCCGGCGTGTCAAGCTTTGTCCTGACTGATGATCGACGCGTCGGCTCCTATTCGGATATGTGACAACGGTGGGTGGACCGACACGTGGTTCGGTGGCCCGGGACGGGTCCTGAATATCGCGGTGACCCCGGGGGTAGCGGTCTCGGTCCGCACGACCGCAGGCCCGGACCGGGTGGTACTCGTCGCGGAGAGCTTCGGCGACCGATACCCCATTGTCCCGGGGGCGTCCCGGGTTGCCCGCCACCCGCTGCTGGAGGCCGCCATCGACGCGTTCCCGCCGCCGGGGGACCTAGCAGTGGAGATCAGCGTCCGTTCCGCCGTCCCGGCTGGCTGCAGCACTGGTACGTCCGCGGCGGTAGCGGTTGCTCTGCTGGGCGGCTTGGCGGCTGTGCGCTCCGAGGAACTGTCGCCGCGCGACGTCGCCTACGCAGCGCATCGGCTCGAGGTCGAAACCCTCGGCGTCCAAAGCGGGATCCAGGACCAGCTGAGCGCGGCGTTCGGCGGTATCAACTACCTCGAAATCGATCCGTACCCGGAGGCTACGGTGTACCCGATGCCGGCCTGGGAGGAGCTCGGCCCCCGGCTGACGCTGGTCTTCCTTGGTCGCGCCCACGACTCCTGGGCTGTGCACCGCCAGGTGATCGAGGGCGTGGGGTCTCGCGGGTCGGGGGTCTTCTCCCGGCTGCGAGATGCGGCGGTCGCAGCTCGCGACGCTGTCTTCGCGCGGGATCTCGACGCTTTCGGTCGGGCGATGATCGCCAACACCGAGGCCCAGAAGTCCCTGCACCCTGAGCTCGTGGGCGTGGACGCAAGGCGGGTGATAGAGGTCGCGGCGGCGCAAGGGGCGATTGGCTGGAAGATCAACGGGGCCGGGGGAGACGGCGGCTCGGTCACGATCTTGAGCGCGACCCGAGAGGCCAAAGAGGCGCTTGAGCATCGCGTCGCCCTGTTGGACACGCGCTATCGGGTGCTCCCCATCCAAGTCAGCACGGGCGGGCTCCAAGTCCGGGGCGCCCTCTAGCCCGCTGTCCGCCGCAGGCTCTCGCCGGCTGGAGAACTTTGGCTAGCACGCGGCCCGATCTCCGCGGGCAACACCACAGCCGGGACGGGGGGACGCTCGCTTGCAGTCGGGCGGCGCTCAGCCGAGGTTACCGACGCACGTAGCCCCGTCGTTGTCGCTGATGGTCCCGTCGGGGCAGGTGGTGTCCGACCACGTGGCACCGCTCAGGACGGCGTCATGCAAGAGAGCGCCGGTCAGGACGGCGTTGGTCAGGACGGCCCCGGTCAGGTTGGCCCCGGTCAGGTTGGCCCCGGTCAGTACGGCGTCATACAAGAGAGCGCCGGTCAGGACGGCGCTGGCCAGGTTGGTGCTCGTCAGGACGGCACCGGCGAGGTTGGCGGCGACGAGGTCGGAGCCGGTCAGGTTGGCGGCGACGAGGTCGGAGCCGGTCAGGTTGGCGCCGGTCACCTTGACGAAGGACAGGTTGTCGCCGCTCAGGTCGGCGTCGATCAGGTAGGCGGCGGGCGGCGGGCATCTGAGACCTCGGTCCCGAACAGAGGTTCCCAGGTCACACGGGACTTCGTGTGGAACACCACGTCGTCTGTTCCGAGCCTGCTCATGGACTCGACCAATGCCTACATCTTCGCCGGAAGCGGGACCCCGCTCGAGGAGGTGAACCTGTCGACGGGAATGGCCGACTACCTGGTCGCCGATAGCTCGGGTCGGTGCGCGGCGTCGTGGCTTCCTCCGGATCACTGGTTGGCTCCACCGCCTACGCCTGGGGCAATCCCGAGACCCTGGGTGGCCTAAGCAGCTTCACGCCTTTCGGCTTCGCAGGTGCATACGGCGATTCCACCGGCCTCATGTACCTGATAGGGCGCTACTACGACCCGCAGACGGGCCAGTTCCTGAGCGTGGACCCGTTGGTCAACAAGACAGGGCAGCCGTATGCGTATACCGGAGACGATCCGGTGAACGACACGGACCCGAGCGGACTTGCGTGTGATTGGACATCTGTTTTCAGCCCATGGCGCTCAAGTAGCTGCTTCAAACAGGGCTGGGAAATGATGAGCGGAGCTGAGCAACTTGCGAATGCAACCTTGCCGATCACTCTTCCTCTCACCGCCCTAGCTGGCGTTTCGGGGCTTGCGGATCTGGCCGGAGTAAGTGTTCTCGGTCTGGGCGAAACCGGCACCACCATCGTGGCTCTAGGTTCCGGCGCTGCGGCAACAAGCATCGACGCTGCGAGTGTCTCGATTTCCATATCTCGGCCGCGTGCATTGGCGCAGGGATCACTTCACTCAGTCTCGGCGGCGCAAGTCTGGGGGCGGCTTTGGGTTCGGAATCGATTGTAGGAGGCCTGGCGGGAGCCCTGGCATTCAGTCTGTCCGAAACGGGAGCCGTATGGGATCTGCTGAATACATTTCTCTCCTTCGAACAAGAAGCTTCCTTTAGTCGAGGGGGAGCTTCGTCGAGATGCTCTCGGTGACCCCTGGCGGTCGCTCTGACATGCCGGACCGAAAGCAAAGGTTCATGGAAAAGCGCGCTCCAAAGTGGGGTGATCAGGCGGCCGAACTAGCATGGAGAATACGAGGAATCAGACAATCAGGGCTTCCCGCAGTCGTTGTGATTTGGGTCGATCTCTTGGTTCGTCCACGCCAATCCATCGCCCTCCTTCTGATTGGTGGTTTTCTTGTTCTGAGCATTCCTCAAGTGGTATTGATAATCATCTATGGCGGACGCATGAATCGTGCAGCTTCAGAAGCTCTCGGCGTGAAAGTAGGTTGGTCCGCCGAAAACTCGCCGCCATCCAAGTCTCCCGTGTACGAGAATGGTGCAAGAAGAAAGGTATCAAGCCATATTCTGCTTCGGACAGATTTCAATTGGGTTCATAAAACGGATAAGCGGGCGTGCTGGGTCGTAGTCACGGCCAACCACATTGTCCAGCCGTTGTCTTGTGCAGTGGGCTTGGGCAATGGTGCCCAAGCCCACTGACCGACCTTTCCACGGGATCCTTTACCGAGGATAGAAGGATTAAGGGTTGTCTTCAGCGTCGACGATAGACGTCGGCGCGGTGCTCGACCCGAACTACATGGACAACCCTGGCCTCATCGTCAACCCGGTAGATGACCCGGTAGGCGCCGCGACGCGCTGAGAAGTACCCGATGAGCTCGCGGCCAAGCGGCCTTCCTAATCGGCGCGGCTCGTTACGAAGCGGACCGTCGCAGAACTCCCATACGGCGAGTGCGACCGATAGCGGTAGGCGGTGTTCGAGAGCTTTGCGAGCCGGACTGTAGACGCGTAGCTCGTAACGCTCGTTCACGCAGCGCCACTCTCGCGGCGCCTCCGCTCCTCCAAGAGAAGGTGCATCTGCGCAGCCGAGGTGTACTCCCCACGGCCAGCTTCGGCTTCTGCCTCCCGGATGTCGGCCAGAGCATCCGGATCCGACAGGACGTCGAGGGTCTCCTCTAGCGATGCCAAATCGTCAGGCGAGATCAGGACCGCGGCGGGATGCCCATGCTTGGTGATCATCACCCGCTCCTGAGTCTGTTCGACATCAGCCACAAGTTCCGAGAGACGGTTCCGGGCGTCTGCCAGTGGCAGTTCGGTCATAGCCAGAAGTATAGGCAGATCTTCGGAACCTGGGACGAACCTTGGGCCTACCGTAACGGCCTACCTCGAAGGGGCGAGTGGCACCTTCTTACCCAATCTTCGCGAACGGCGTTGTCGCCGCCGTCGCATCCACGGAGACTGACGGGTCGTAGTAGCGGGCGACTCCGACGCAAGTTGACGACCCCGCCGGAACCGCGGACGGCCGGTGCAGCGTTCGCTCTCGTTGGTCCGCCCGAGGACTTGAAGAGTGCCATCGAAGCCGATGACGTCCGCGGCACGTTCGACATATTTCACTCGGGCGATGGCATCGTCGACCCTGGACGAATACCCGACGTGCGTGATGGGGTCGAACTCGGTGAAGACCTCCACGTCCGAAGGGTTCGTGCTCGCAAGGTAGACGGGAAACGAGGATTGTGTGCGCCGAGCACCTGCCACTGGCGCCATCGCCATGCCACCGACAAGGCCGAACCGGAGGACGAGAGACAGATATCCGCCCCAGCGGTGGGCGAAGGTGGCCCTGAACCGGTACCAGGCGACCAGGTAAGTTCCCCTACTCACGGTGCTGTGCCATCGAGTAATGGTTCGCTCACGTCCTGGTCGACCCACCGCGACCGGTTAGTGCTCTCTCCCCCTCAGCGTGGCATCCGCGTCACCTGGAGCCAAGGTAGTTATCCGGTGCGACCGTCGCGTGCCAGCACCACGAGGAGCACCGACAGAATGACACCGACTTCCGCTCTCCTCGCCACCCCGGTTGAGCATGGATTCGGCTTTACGCGCAACGTAGGACACGTCGCCTTCCCATCGACGGCCGCTCGACAGCGCCGCGACCAGGCTGACCAATCGAAGATGTTTCCGGCGGTGGCGGCACACGACGCCGTCCTCTCCCTGGAGTGATCCACGAGTACCGCGCCGCCGCCTAATCCGGCGCGACTGCGGCCGGGTTGCCCGCTTTCTGACAACTCTTGTTGCAGTCACCTCGTGTCGTTCGTCTCGATCGGAGCGTCGGCCGACCAGCAGCGATCGCCGCTGCGTCCTGCGCCCGACTCCAAGACCGAAGGACCCGGGTCACCGAGCCAAACGCCTGTCCATGCGGCTCCGAGCGGCACGATCGAGCTTCTGGTGCCCTACAGCTCCTGAACGTGTCCTCAGGAGGGTACTGCCGTGGGCCAAGGTACGGTCAAGATAATCATGTCCTCGACGCGCAGACCGGCTGTACTTGAACCGCTGCGGCCAACCTAGCGAGCACATGACAGGCGGCGGCTAAAGGTGCTCGGCACTGTGGCCCGCCAAGGCGCGTCGCGGACAGGAAGGGACTTTCCAGGTGCGCCCGATCACGGTGCCTTCGTGAACATTCGCGATGCGCTGGTCCGGCAAGAGGTGGACCGTGACCTCGGCGAGGGTCGTCTGTGGCCAGAGCCTTGGCTCTCGCTCAATCCCAAGTTTGAGCCTGTCGGCACCATCGGCGATCTGCTTAGTGATGGCGTCCTTCATCCTGAGTGTGACCGCATCTTCAGGTTGAGGACTGACGCGAAGCTCGGAGGCCAGGAGCTCAACCTCTACCGGCACCAGGCGAGCGCGAGGCCCAACGCGGCGCTCGCGTGCGCTTCCGCCTGTCGCAGACTCCGCTCCGCTGCGGTCCGTTCAGCGTGCGGGTGCCTTGCGGCGTCGCTGAGCCGCGTCCAATAGTTGAGCGTCGTCGTGTGCGCTTCGCGCCGCGTCAGTGCTTGCTGCGCGGGTCGACTGCGAGCGGCTCCGCTTCGTAGAAAGAACCTTCACCGTGAGACTTCCTGACCTTCTCCAACGACTGCTGAATGCCCGAACACGAGGGCAAGGTCGTCGCCGGTCGGCACCAGGCGCCCCGCAGGGAGCACCGGCTCGAGCGCGCTTCCGTTCCAGCGCCGCAGTCGGTACAGGGTGGCGAAATCGTAGTCGGGCAGGGCGCCACCGAAGCCGGCAATAAGCTCACCGCCGCGGCGCACGTTGTCCGACATCCAACTCGGCAGGAGCACATGGTAGGGGTTGCGAGCCACTTCGCCCGCATGGAAGGTGATGGCCGCCACCAGGTCGGCCACTTCGGTCGGCGTCGACTGCACCATCAGGTTGGGATCCGGCATGGCGATCCAGAATTCGGTCTCCACTGCGAGGCACCGCAGGTCCGGACCGAGCGTCGCAAGAGCGTCCATCACCACATGGTGCGTCCCAATGTGCGTCGGATTGCCGTCACCGCTGTGCGGGAAGAAGACGATGAGAGGCCTGTGCTCCGCGAGAATACCGGCGACGAGCGCGACCGCCTCGCCCCAGGCGGTCGGGTCGGCCGCGCGTGCCTTGGGATTGATGCCGGTGAGGCCGCCTTCCCGCGTCGCGATCAGCTCGAGGCCGAGAAAGGCCGTGGCGCCGCGCAGTTCCTCCAGTCGCGCCGCTTGGCGTTCGACCTTGCTACCCTGGGTCACCGCCACGACCGATACGCGGCAAGATAGCTCGCGGCGCAGGCGCAGGGGCAGTGCGCCGATGATCGACTCGTCGTCCGGATGGGGCGAGAACACCAGCACCTTCGGCGCATCCGCAGCGACTACCGGGGCCGGAGCCGGCAGCAACCCGCCCAGCGGGAGGCGGCGCGCCTCGTGCAGCAGTCTCGCCATGTCGTCGATGAATTGATTGTAGGGGTGGCTCATTGCGCGCCTCCTGGTACGGCGGTGGGGAGGCTCGCGGCCGCGACAGCCTGCCCGACGCGGCGGCTTCGCTCGTCAGGCAGGAAGATCGAGGTGCGCTTGTCGATCTCGGGGAACTCGGTTGCCAGGATGTAGCGCGCTCGAGCTAAGATCCGGTCCCCGCCCGCTCCCGAGGTGACGCGACCGAGAATCATCACGTGTTTCATGTCGTAGAACTCGGCGTACCAGGGGACCGTGTACCCCAGGTAGACGCCGATGGTGTCGAAGATCTCGCGCGCTGCCGGATCGCCCTTTTCCATGCGCATCTGCACGATCTTGAGCCTGTCGGCGAGCGGCATGTCGTCGGGGAAGGTGAACCCTGCCGGTCCGGCCAGCTTGTTCACCGCCTGCTGGGAGAAGTAGGCCGCCCCGACGCCGGGGTTGCCCGACCAGTCGTCGACGCCGCCCTTGGGGTTGGCATCCACGGGCCCGAAGGCCAGCTCGTTGAGCCAACCGGTTATGTGCCCGGCGTGGTCGAGGTATCCCGCCGCTTCGCTTGACCCCAAGGCGATGCCGAGGATGCCGGTCTCTTCCAGGGATAACCCGCCTGCCAGGGCGGTAATGTCGCCGTCGTTGATGACCTCGAGCGGGACGCCCCATTTCTGTCGCAGCTTGAGGAACATGGGCCGCACGCCCGCTTCGAACATGTCGTCGGGCACTGCGCGGAAGAGCGACGCCACCATGACCTGGTTGTCCACCAGAATGCCGGCTGACGAACCGCCGATGGCGTCGACCTGGGGCAAGTGCGAGGCCGCCAGCTTGAAGCCGTCATCGATGCAGTGGTAGTGGTACTCGGGATTCGGCTCCGCCTTGGGATTCCACGGGATTTCCGTGCTGAAGAGCACTTGCCCGTTCTGCACGGCGGCTACTTTGTAGTCACTGGCGCCCAGGTCGAAACCGATCCGGCAGCCGTCGAAGTGCCCGCCGAGAAACAGTGGACGCTTCTTGGAGGACGGCACGTCCTCGACCCCGACCACGACCACCTCGAACGGGCGGTCGAACGCCCGGCTCATGATCTCGTGCTCGAACTTGCCCGGCCCCTCCTGGGCGTACCCGGCGGCGACTGCTTCGCAGAGGTCCTTAGGGCCGCCCAGGGTCGCCCGTCGGCCTCCGGCCGCCCACAGCAGGCCGTTGAGCATGTAGGCGACACAGCGCAGGTTGTCCGCTCCACGTTCGGCGGCAGCGGGGAACACTTCCAAGTCGAGCCGGGCGATATTCTCTGGGCTCTGCTCCAAGCCGATGCGCACGGTATCGCTAGTACCGTACGCTGCCAGCGCGGCGCGGTACCGACGTACGCCCAGCGCCAGCGGTCTATAGCCCGGGTCGAGCCTCGGCGGCTCTTTCGGGCCGACGTTGAACAGACTCTGAGCGAACCCGGAACGCTGGGATTCCATGCCGTGCCTCTTCTCTTTCTGCCCGTCTCGCTGCCGGGGCCGTTACGTCCCATGACCGCTAGCTTTCGCCGGCGGCTTGTCCGTCCGCGACCGGGACTGCGCTGGAGTTACAAATCCCGTGTGAATGTACCCGAAAGACCTGCCAGGCGACCTGGCAGAGTCATTGTTGTCCATCACCCTTCAAGATCGACGTCCGGGTCTCGACCACACCTTCTCACTGCGTTCGTCGAGCACGCACACATCCAGTCTCTTCCTGCTGAGGTCAAATCCGAGGTACAACATCTGTTGAGGCCTCCTTGGTGATTGGTTCCGAAGAGAACCCAAGTGTGTTCTCACCGGGGAGGCCCCGCTTCATGACATTCATAGGTGCCAGGATGCTCGATATGCCCAGCGCTGCTCTATTGGTTATGGATGTCCAGAACGTTGTAGTCGCCGAGGAGTCGGCTCGCTGCTCGGTGCTCTTTCGAGAGCCACCGCAGCTGCACGTTCTTCGGAAGTGCCGGCAATCTAGGTTCGGACGGCCTTCCGTGAGGGCAGAGTCGCTACCTTTATCAGCGCGCTAATGCGCCGCTTGAGCGCCCGGAGCGCTCCTTTCCCCCTCTTTCCCTCGGCGATTTTGCTCGAAATAGACGCGACGTTGGCTGTGGCGAAAGCGGATCTGAGTGACGGCGGCCATGTGGACCGCGTTGTCAATTGGGCCGTTTGGCAGTTCCACTCCCGCACCGGCCAACTCGTCGCAAACGGCGTCCACGTCGTCCACGTGGACCGTGAGCTGCACGCGGGATCCAGCACCGAGACTCGCAACCACCGCGGCGGCGGCGCGGCGGTCTCGTCGACATTGACAACTCGGTCCGCATGGCTATGGCTGGTTCCATGCGGGTCTGCACAGGGGTTCTCCGGGATCCTGCGGGTAGGAACAACACGCTCCTGGCGTCACCTAGCAACCGAGCCGGAGGCTCATTGCGGCGGAATCCACATTCTCGCCTGGCCTGGCGTCGGGCCGCCCAGCGGCCGGTAGTTGACACCGAGGGCGTCGAGTCGGTGGAGGTGTTCCGCCAGCCGGGGCTCGAACTCGGCATAGCTGCGCTTTGTCTCCGACGACGACCAGACGACCTCGGCGAAGGCACAGAGTCGGGGGAAGTACTGGTACTCGGCCCGCTCCGGGGTCTCCACGTTCTCGGTCCAGAGCTGGCACTGGGCACCGAGCACGCGGCTGCGGGTGCGAGCCGCCACGGCGGCTGGCACCGGGCGGAACGAGTAGAGCTTCTCGACACTGATCGCCGGGCGAATGCCGAGCGGCTCGAAGGGACCGGCGCTGTAGCTCCGGTCGAGGTAGCACCACTCCTGCGGTGCCATGACGACGTCGTGGCCGGCGGCGGCTACCGCGATTCCCCCGGCCTCTCCCTGCCACGACACGACCACGGCCCCGGACGGCGCTCCTCCTTCCACGATCTCCTCCCAGCCGACGAGACGGCGTCCGCGCTCGCTGAGGAAGTTGGCGATTCTGGCGGTAAACCAGCCCTGCAGCTGCCGAGCCGAGGTGCAGCCGTGCGCCCGCATCAGAGCCCTCGCCGAGGCCGACCCCTCCCATTCCGTCGTCGGACACTCGTCACCCCCGACGTGCAAATAGGGACCCGGGAAGATCTCGAGGACCTCTTCGAGGACACCTGTGCAAAACGCCACCGTGCTCTCCTCGACGTTGAGCACGTGTTCCGAGATGCCCCAGGACGTCATGACCTCGGGCGGGCGGTCGCTGGCGCCCGGCTGGAGGTTGCCGAGCTCGGGGTAGGCGGCGATGGCAGCCGCCATGTGCCCGGGCATCTCGATCTCGGGTATCACCGTGACGAAACGCTCGGCGGCGTAGGCGACGATCTCGCGGAGATCGTCCTTGCTGTACCAGCCTCCATGCGGTCGCCCGTCGAACGACCCCGTCTCGAGCCCGAGCGGCGACTCCCGACGCCAGGCGCCCACCTCGATGAGTCTGGGGTACCGGTCGATCTGCACGCGCCAACCCTGATCGTCGGTGAGGTGGATGTGCAGGACGTTGAACTTGTGCACCGAGATGAGGTCGATCAAGCGCAGGACGAACGACTTCGGCATGAAGTGGCGGGCGACGTCGAGGAGTACCCCGCGCCAGCGGAACTCGGGAGCGTCGACCACCTCGATACCGCCGAGATCGACCGGAGCCCGGGATCCACCGCCGATCGGCGCTGCTCGCCAGAGGTCGTGGGGAAGGAGCTGACGGAGGGTGACCAACCCATAGAAAACGCCTGCCGGGCTCGCTCCGCGGACCGAGATGTGCCTGTCGTCCACCCGCAGCAGGTAGCTCTCGTCGCTCTCCGGCATCCGCTCGTCCCGGGCCAGCGAGAGGCGGATCGAGCCCCCGTCACCCGGGTCGACATGCCTGATCTGCCAACCAGTCGATGCCTCGAGCCCGCGGGCGAACGTGTGAGCCACCGAACGGAGCTCCGTCGGTGCCTCGAGGGCGAGCCCGTCGACGAGGCGGACGCTCCCCGGCAGCATGGTGACCGACCGAGGAACCGGGAGGAGCGAGGCGATCATGGAGGCGACGCCAGCTCCGCCTCCACCTGGGCGACGTGGCAGGCGGCGAAATGGGACGGGCGGAGCAGCCGGAGCTCCGGCGTTTCCGCCGAGCAGCGATCGACGGCGTACTGGCAGCGTTCCCGGAAGCGGCACCCGGGCGCCGGGTCGACGACCTTCGGAGGCTCGCCGGCATCCGACGAGGCAGACTCGTCGAGCGGCGCCCGCGGATCGGGGACGGCCGAGAGCAGGAGTTTGGTGTAGGGATGGCAGGGGGCAGCTAAGAGCTGCTCGGTCGGGCCCACCTCGATGACGTGCCCGGCGTACATGACGATGATCCGGTCGGCGACGTATCGGGCCGAGGCGAGGTCGTGCGTGATGTAGAGGAACGATACGTCCTCGCGTTCACGCAGCTCGGCCATGAGGTTGAGGACGCCGACCCGGATGGAAACGTCGAGCATCGAAACCGGCTCATCGGCCAGGATGAGCTTCGGGCGGAGTACGAGCGCTTGGGCGAAACCGATCCGCTGCCGCTGCCCACCGCTCAGCTCGAAGGGGTACTTGGAGAGCATCGCCTCGGCCGGCTCGAGACCCACGGCCTCCATAACCCGGATCGCCTCGGAACCCTGGGCCGAGGCGTTAAGGTCCGGCCGGTGCAGCTTGATCGCCCGTTTGATCCCGTGCGAGACGCGATAGGCAGGGTTGATAGCGCTGTAGGGGTCCTGGAAGACCATCGGGACATCGCCGCGGTAGGCGAGTTTCGCCTTTCGCCCCTTGAAGGCGCCGAACGGCTTGCCGTCGAAGCGAACATCCCCCGCCGTGGGCTCGTACACCATAGCGAGCAGCCGGGCGATCGTGCTTTTGCCGCTCCCGCTCTCGCCCACCAGCGCCACGATCTCACGCCGGCCGACCGTGAAGCTGACGTCGTCGACGGCGTGCAACTGCTTCCTCGACCAGAAGCCCCGTAGCCCGAAGTACCGGGTCAAGCCGACCACCTCGAGGAGCGGGGCCTCGGGCTCGGAGTAGCTCACTCGCCGAGGCGCCGGCTGCGGAGCGCCGCTCGTCTTCGGCACCGGCTCGGCCGGCATCACGATCTGCGGTCCGGTCCCGACCAGACCTGCGCCGTAGCCCCTGTCTCGGATGGCACGGCCGGCGAGACTTCCCGTCCCGACCTCGGCCTGCTTGTAGAGAAGGCAGCGGACATCGGACCCGTCCACGCGATAGATGGGCGGCTCGACGACAACGCACTCGGGCATGACGTCAGCACAGCGTGGCTGGAACCGGCACCCGGGCGGAGGCGAGAGGAGGTTCGGCGGGGCACCCGCAATGCCGGTGAGGGCGACCCTCTCCCCCCTGATGGAGGGATATGCCTCGAGCAGGGCGCGGGCGTAGGGGTGGCGGGGCGTCTCGAACAGTATCGAAGTGGCGCCGAGCTCGACCACCTGGCCGGCGTACATCACGAGTAGACGGTCGGAGAAGTGGCTCACGAGGGAGATGTCGTGGGTGACGAAGATCACGGCGAAGCCGAGCCGGTCCTGCAGCTCCTTGACCTGCCGCATGAGGGAGCGCTGGCCGACGACATCGAGGGCGGACGTGGGCTCGTCCATGATGACGAGGTCGGGGGTGAACAGAAGTGACATGGCGATCATGGAGCGCTGGCGCATCCCACCTGAGAGCTGGTGGGGGTAGCTGCCAAGGTGGATGGGGTCGATGGAGACGAGGCGCAGCACCTCGGCCGACCGCTCGGCGATCTCGTCGTTCGACATCGCCGAGTGCGCCCTGCAGGCGTCGCGTAGCTGCTGGCGGATGGTCATCACCGGGTTGAGGGCGTTCATTGCGCTCTGCATGACGACCGAGAAGTCCCGCCAGCGGATGTGGCGCAGCTGCTTGTC
>Ga0187864_10002959_pt1 | contig 14244 bp, 14 predicted proteins | sample June2016WEW_11_4_FD_132985 | JGI IMG/M metagenome (GOLD analysis project Ga0187864, IMG submission 132985) | Peatland microbial communities from SPRUCE experiment site at the Marcell Experimental Forest, Minnesota, USA - June2016WEW_11_40 | ecosystem: Environmental > Terrestrial > Soil >... | reverse complement strand
CGCTCGTGCGTACGAAAATCGAAGGCACGCCCACGAGGCTGCCTTCACCCTGCACGGAATAGAAAATCTCGGCGATGCGCATTTCAGTGGGTGAATACCGGGTCCGCGATCCCGGCCTCGCGGAAGCCTTTGGCGCGCAACACGCAGGAGTCGCAAGCTCCGCACGCGCGCCCCGAAGCATCCGGATCGTAACAGCTGTGCGTGAGTTCGAAGGGCAAGTTCAGCTCCCGGCCAAGCCGTACGATATCGGCCTTCGAAAGCTGGATGAGCGGCGTGCGCACATGGATTCGCGTTCGCCCTTCCACGCCGGCCTTCGTAGCCAGATTGCTCATTCGCTCAAACGCCTCAATGAACTCAGGCCGGCAATCCGGATAACCCGAGTAATCGAGCGCATTCACGCCGATAAAGATGTCGTTCGCCTCCAGAACCTCGGCCCACGCCAGCGCGAAGGAAAGAAAAATCGTATTACGCGCCGGAACGTATGTGATCGGAATTTCCTTGTTCATAGCGGCCTCGTCACGCCCCTTTGGAACCTCGATGTCGTCAGTGAGCGCCGAGTGGCCGAATACGCGAAGATCGATCTTCGCGACCCGGTGATCCATGGCGCCGAGCGCGCTCGCAATCCTCTTTGCCGCGGCCAACTCGACGCGATGCCGCTGTCCATAGTCGAAAGAGAGCGCATAACACTCGAACCCTTCGCGACGGGCATAGGCGAGGCAGGTCGCGGAATCGAGTCCCCCGCTAAGTAAACAGACAGCCTTCATGTACTGGTGGTCCGATTATAGGAGACCTGACTTCAATTCGCGTTCGCCTTCATACGTGCTTGATCGCACTCCCGTTCGGTTGTTTTTCCTGCAACGGCGCTACACGTGCCTGACTATCCCCGTATTGGAGACGTCATAAATGAAATTTGCCGTATATACCTTGTTATTCAGTGCCGCGCTTTCGGCGCAGATCCCGAGTCCGGTCCAAACGGGCGTAACCCCAGGTCCCAGCGGTTCGGAACCCATCTTTCGCGTGGACGTAACGTCAAGATCGGTCAGAGCCGTCAATTACCACAATCGCCAGGGCACTACCCACATCGATTTTCGCGGTACGGCGCTCCTGCCGGAAGCTCGCGGCGAGGCCAGCGTGACCGCAAACACCGGCGCGACCCGGATATCGCTCAAGTTTCACCATCTTTCGAATCCAGCGCAGTTCGGTCCGGAATATCTCACCTATGTGCTGTGGGCGATTACGCCCGAAGGCCGGGCGGAACGTCTGGGAGAGGTGACCCTGAAAGACGCGAATTCAAAGGACGCTGGACTTTACGCAACCACCGATCTCCAGTCCTATGGAATGATCGTGACGGCTGAGCCCTATTTCTCGGTTAGCCAGCCCTCGGACGTCGTTGTCATGGAAAACTTCCTGCGCAAAGACACGTCCGGCACGCTGGAAATCATTGACGCAAAATACGAGCTCCTGAAGCGCGGTCAGTATACGATGAACATCACCGCCGGATCTCTTATCCCGATTACTTCCGACCTCAAGACTCCGCTTGAGCTGCGCGAAGCTCGCGAGGCAATCGCAATTGCCAGGGCGCAGGGAGCCGACGTGTATGCTCCCGACGTGATGGCTAAAGTCGCCGTCAATATGCAGAATGCGGAAGGCTTTTACCACAGCAGGAACGAGAAAGAACTCGTTACCGAAGCGCGCGAAGCCACCCAGGAGGCGGAGGATGCACGGCGCATCAGCATCGTGAAGGAACGCGAAGCTTCCGAACAGGCCTCTAAAGACGCTGCCGCGCGCCGCGAGGAAGAAGCCAGAAGCAAAGCGGCCGCTGCCGAAGCGGAAGCGGCTCAGCAGGCCAGCCTTCGTGCGCAGGCCGATAATGAGCGTGCCGCGGCGGAGCGGGCGAAGCATGAAGCCGAAATTGCAACGGTTCAGGCGCGCAGTGCACAGCAGGATGCCGAAGCGGCTCGCCAGGCCGCGCTTGCCGAACAAAAGCGCCTTGCGGATGAGAACGCCGCCGCCCAGGCTGCTCGCTTGCAGGCTGAGCAGGCTCGTGTGGACGCCGAGAAAGACACCCAGGTACTGCGTGACCGTTTGCGCGAGCAGTTAAACGCAATTCTGCAGACTCGCGACACCGCGCGGGGCCTGATAGTTAGTCTCTCCGACGTCTTGTTCGATTTCAACCAGGCGACATTGAAGCCCGGCGCCAAGGAGAAGCTCGCGAAGGTCTCCGGCATTCTTTCCGTGTATCCCACTCTGCACATGAACGTCGAAGGCCACACGGATAGCATCGGGAGCGACGATTACAACCTCAAGTTGTCTCAACGCCGCGCCGACGCGGTTCACGATTACCTTACTTCGAACGGCATCAGCACCGCGAATGTCCAGTCCATCGGCTTGGGCAAAGCGGATCCGGTAGCTTCCAACGATACGGCTGCCGGACGCCAGCAGAACCGGCGCGTGGAAATGGTCGTGAGCGGGGACGTGATCGGTCAACCGATTCACGCCACAACCAGTTCACTGCAGTAATTCGCGCCGATTTTTGTCTTCGGGGCAGAGCGCCGGTTTTTTCGGCGCTCTGCCTTTTTTTATTACTTTCCCGATTTCTTGACCCCCGTCCCGGTACCATTGACAACGTAGCGCGCATCTTTTTCTGATTGGATACAGCTATTTACGATCCCCAATGCCTTCAGCGCCCATTTCGTTTGCTAAAGACTTAGCAGGAGAACTCTATGCATATGCCGCCAGTTGCCACGGAACGATCCCCTCAATCGACCCTGAGACGTTTTCTATGGAAACGAACCCAATTTCGACCTATCCAACTCCTTTTCAGTACTTTGACCGGGCAAAGCAAAGTCATCTCGGGGTTCCGGATTCCGAGGTCCCAGCCGTCCAAATCGGACCTGCGACGCCTGGCTGGTTTGACCGCTTTTAACCCCTATGCTACGGTAAGAGTTACCCGTAGTTCGCGGTTCCCCGTTTCCTTATAAAAAATGGTTCAAACTCTCCATGACTTAGGTGGGATTGTATTGAATGGCCTGCCTACGTTTTTTTTGATTATCATCCTCGCCATTTTCGTCAAATTCCTTTATCTCAAGCCTCTCGAAAAGGTCCTCGCGGAGCGTTTTCGTTTAACCGAAGGGGCGCGGAAAGCGGCTGAAGACAGCCTGAAAAATGCGGATACGAAAATCGCGGAATATCAGGAAGCATTGAACCGCGCGCGCACTGAAATCTATCACGAGCAGGCCGAATTCCTGCAGAGCCTTCATGCCGAACAGGCCGAGTTGGCGCGCGCCGCCCGGCTCGAATCCGATGCTCGCGTCGCTGCGATCAAACTTTCCATCGCGGAGGAAGCCGATGCGGCGCGGCAGACTCTGGATTTGCAAAGCGAAGCCCTCGCCGCCGACATTGCCGATGCCATCCTGGGCGTGAGCCGGAGAGCCGCATGAATAAAGCCTGCGTGATAAACAACGGCATCAAACGCTACCTCGTCGCCCTGGCTCTTGCCGCTACTCCCGCTTTCGCGCAGGAATCCGGTGGAGCCGAAAAACCCAGCCTGCTTCTCTGGCAGACGCTGAACTTCCTGATCCTGGCCGTGCTCCTCGGATGGCTCGTGGTCAAACAGGGCGGCCCGCTCCTGGCATCCCGCTCGAAAGAAATCACCGAAGGTCTCGCGGCGGGCGAAAAAGCCAAAGCCCAGGCCGACGCCCGTGCCGCCGAGGTCCAGGCGAAGCTCGGCAATCTGGAAAAGGAAATCGGCGCGCTGCGGACCAGTGCGCGGGAAGAGCGCGAGCGCGAGGCGGATCGTATTCGCCGCGACACGCAAGCCGAGATCGCGCGCATTCATTATCAGGCGGAAATGGAAATCGAATCCGCCGGCAAACAAGCTCGTCTCGACGTGCAGCGCGCCGCCGCGTCGCTGGCAATCGATCTGGCTGAAAAGAAAGTTCGGGCGCGCATGTCGCCGGATGTGCAATCCGCCCTTCTCGAAACCTTCCTGAAGGAACTCACCGGCGAGGCGATTCGCCCCCATACGAGCCTAGGCTGATTCCCCAACATGATTTCTTCAGCAGTAGTCAATCGCTACGCGAACGCCCTTGCGGATGTAGTGCTCTCGCCGGGTTCCGGCATTCAGCCGGCGCAGGCAATCGAACAGTTGCGCTCATTCGATGCAGTCGTCGCGTCTTCTTCCGACTTGCGCAGCGTGCTCGCATCGCCCGCCATTCCCGTAGCCCGGAAGCGGGCCATCGTCAAGGACATCGCTGATAAACTGGGGCTCGCGAGCATCATCCGTAACTTCGTTCTCGTTGTTAACGATCATCGGCGGGCGGGCGCGATGACGCAGATCGTCGATGCAATCGACATGATTCTGGATGAGCGTCTCGGCTTTGTGCGGGCGCAGGTGCGCTCGGCTTTCGAGTTGAATAACCAGCAGCAAACCGAGCTTTCCGGACAGTTGGGGCAGCTCGTGGGAGGGCGCGTGCGCATGCGATTCGCAGTCGATCCGGACCTGATCGGCGGCGTCACGGCGCGTATCGGGTCCAGGGTATATGACGGGTCGGTGCGCGGCCAGTTGGCCACGATGCGCATGCGGCTGTCTTTGAACAGGTAACGACAAAATTTATGGCTCAAATTCGGGCAGACGAGATTACAAGTATTCTGCGGCATGAGATCGAGAACTACGAGCATGCCATCGATGTCAGTGAAGTCGGCACCATCATGTCGGTCGGCGACGGCATCGCGCGGATCCACGGCCTCGACAAGGTCATGGCCGGTGAACTGATTCAGTTCAGCCACGGCGTTTCCGGCATCGCGATGAACCTCGAAGAAGATCAGGTGGGCGCCGTGCTGTTGGGCGAATACCAGCACATCAAAGAAGGCGAAGAAGTGCGCCGCACCGGCACCATTATGGCGGTCCCGGTGGGCGATGCGCTGATCGGCCGCGTGGTCGACGCGCTGGGCCGCCCCATCGACGGCAAGGGTCCGATCCTTACCGACAAAACGAACCCAATTGAACGCATCGCGCCGGGAGTTATTGAGCGGCAATCCGTCAAGCAGCCGCTGCAAACCGGGATCAAGGCCATCGACGGTATGATTCCGATCGGACGCGGCCAGCGCGAGCTGATCATCGGCGACCGCCAGACCGGCAAGACGGCCATCGCGCTCGACACCATCATCAACCAGAAGGGCGCCGGCGTGACCTGCATTTACGTCGCGATCGGCCAGAAGCGGTCGACCGTGGCGCAGGTGGTCAAAACGCTCGAAGATCACGGCGCGATGGATTACACCATCGTGGTTTCGGCGAGCGCGTCAGATCCCGCCCCGATGCAGTATCTCGCTCCTTACTCGGGTTGCGCGATGGGCGAGTTTTTCCGCGATTCCGGCGGCCATGCTCTTTGCATTTACGACGATCTTTCCAAGCACGCGGCATCCTATCGCGAGATCTCGCTGCTGCTGCGCCGTCCCCCCGGACGCGAAGCCTACCCCGGAGACGTGTTCTATCTCCACAGCCGCCTGCTCGAGCGCGCCGCGAAACTGAGCGATGCCCGCGGCGGTGGTTCACTCACCGCCCTGCCGTTCATCGAAACGCAGGCAGGCGACGTTTCCGCTTACATTCCGACCAACGTGATCTCGATCACCGACGGTCAGATTTATCTCGAATCCGATCTGTTCAACTCCAACATCCGCCCCGCCGTGAACGTCGGCCTTTCGGTGAGCCGCGTCGGTGGGTCCGCGCAGATTAAAGCCATGCGGCAAGTCGCCGGCGCTCTTCGCCTCGATCTCGCACAGTACCGTAACCTGGCGGCCTTCGCGCAGTTTGGTTCCGATCTCGACAAGGCTTCGCAGGCGCAGTTGAATCGCGGCAGACGGCTGGTCGAAATTCTGAAGCAGCCGCAGTATAAACCCCTCCCGGTCGAGAAGCAGGTGGCCATCATTTTCGCCGGCACAAACGGGCTTCTCGACGATCTCGAGGTGGAAGATTGCCGCGCGTTCGAGGCTGAGCTTTACAAGTTCCTCGACAATTCGAAACCGGCCATTCTCGCCGCCATCCGCGACAGGAAAACGATCGACGATGCGTTGAAGGCCGATCTGACCGGCGCCATCAACGACGTGAAGGGCTTCATGGTCAAACACAAGCCGGCAGTAGCTGGAGCGCGCGCCTAAGCAATGCCGAGTTTGATAGACCTGCGGCGGCGTATCCGCTCCGTAAAAAACACGGAACAGATCACCAAGGCCATGAAAATGGTCTCGGCCGCGAAGTTGCGCCGCGCCCAGGAGCGTGTGATCGCGGCGCGTCCGTATGCGAACCTGATGCGCGAGATGCTGGCCGATATCGCGGCCGCCGCGCAGTTGGACGACCGGGCGTCCGAGAGTCCCTGGCTTGCGGTGCGCGAGATAAAGCGCATCGATCTGATCTTTTTCTCGAGTGACACCGGCCTTGCGGGCGCATTCAATTCGAACCTTCTCAAAGCCTCTCAGACGTTCTTCCACGATCGGCCGGGTGCGGAAATTGCGCTGACTCTCGTAGGCCGCAAGGGTCGCGATTATTATCGCCGCCGCAATGCCAATATCCTCGCCGAGCACATTAATATTGCGGCCCGTCCCACCTTTCAGGATGCCGGCGCGATTGCGCAGGAAGTGATCCGGCGCTATCGGGACGGCGAAACCGACGCCGTTTTCGTCCTCAACAACGAATTCAAGAGCGTGATGTCCCAGAAGCTGTCGGTCATGCAGTTGCTGCCGGTCGATCTGAAAACAAACGGTAAGCCGATCGAAGTTCGGGATTACATTTACGAGCAATCGCCAGTCGATATGCTCGACCGCCTCATGCCGCGCTACGTGGAAGTGGCCGTGTTCCGGGCGCTGCTCGAAACCATCGCCTCCTATCAGGCGGCGCGCATGACCGCGATGGATAAAGCATCCTCGAATGCACGCGAGGTGATCGACAAGCTGACTTTGAACATGAACCGCATCCGCCAGGCTGCGATCACAAAGGAAATTATCGAAGTGGTGAGCGGAGCCGCGGCCGCTGAGTAAAGAAACGAAGAATAAAGGAATATCTTATGGCAACAGCAACAGAAACCATCGGCCACGTCGTCCAGATCTCAGGACCTGCCGTCGACTGTCAGTTCCCCGAAGGGCAGATCCCTGAAGTTCACACCGCGATCCGCATCATCAGCGAAGGCTTCGACGTTCCGACACCGATCGACGTCGTTTGCGAGACCGAGCAGCACATCGGCGAAGGCCGGATCCGCACCATCGCCATGCAGGCCACCGACGGCATGGTCCGCGGTATGAAGGCGATCAGCCTCGGCGGCCCGATCAGCGTTCCCGTCGGCAAGCAGACGCTTGGCCGCGTGTTGAACGTGCTCGGTGCTCCAGTGGATGAGATGGGCCCGGTTAACACCGAGAAGCGTTATCCCATTCACCGTCAGGCGCCGTCATTTGAAGACCAGTCCACCCGCCTTGAAATGTTCGAGACCGGCATCAAGGTGGTCGACCTTCTGGAACCCTATCTCCGCGGCGGGAAAATTGGCCTGTTCGGCGGCGCGGGCGTCGGCAAGACGGTCATCATCCAGGAACTCATCAACAACATCGCCATGAAGCACGGCGGCGTTTCGGTATTCGCCGGCGTGGGCGAGCGCACCCGCGAAGGCAATGACCTCTGGATGGAAATGCAGGAATCCGGCGTCATCGATCCGAAGGATTACACCAAATCGAAGGTCGCTCTGATCTACGGCCAGATGACCGAGCCGCCCGGGGCGCGTTTGCGTGTCGGCCTGACCGGTCTGACCGTCGCCGAATATTTCCGCGATGAAGAAGGCCAGGACGTGTTGCTCTTCATAGATAACATTTTCCGCTTTACGCAAGCAGGTTCGGAAGTCTCGGCGCTCCTCGGCCGCATGCCGAGCGCCGTGGGTTACCAACCGAACCTCGCTTCCGAAATGGGCGAACTGCAGGAACGCATCACATCGACCAAAAAGGGCTCGATCACTTCGGTGCAGGCAATCTACGTGCCCGCCGACGATTACACTGATCCGGCGCCCGCCACGGCCTTCGCGCACCTCGATGCCACCACGAACCTCTCGCGTCCGATCGCGGAAATGGGAATATATCCCGCCGTCGATCCGCTGGCTTCGACTTCGCGTATTCTCGATCCCCTGATCATCGGCGAGGATCATTACAACACCGCGCAGGCCGTCAAAGGCGTGCTGCAGCGCTACAAAGACCTTCAGGACATCATCGCCATTCTGGGCGTCGACGAACTGAGCGACGAAGACAAACTGATCGTGGCGCGCGCTCGCAAAATCCAGAAGTTTCTTTCGCAGCCGTTCCACGTCGCCGAGCAGTTCACCGGTTTCCCCGGCAAGTACATCAAACTGGCTGATACCATCAAGGGCTTCAAGGAGATCGTGGAAGGCAAGCATGATGAACTGCCGGAGCAGGCATTCTACATGCAGGGCACGATCGAAGACGTGATCGAAAAAGCCAAACAGATGGGTAACGCGTAGTGTTCCTGCTGCAGCTCGTGAGTCCGGAGCGGGTTCTCGTCGAGGAACAGGTGGATGAAGTGCAGATCCCCGGTCTTGACGGGTACCTGGGAGTGTTGCCTGGCCACGCGCCGCTGCTTTCGGAACTGAAGGCGGGCGGCGTATTGACGTACCGTTCCGGGGCAGCGGGCGAAAAGGTCATCGCGGTTTATGGCGGATTCGTCGAAGTGCAGGCCGACCGCGTGCGAATACTCGTCGATTTCGCGGAACGCAAGGAAGAGATCAACGTCGAAGAGGCCCGCCGGCAGCTGAGCAAGGCTACTGAGCTTGACGACCTGGACGGTATAGAACGCGCGCGGGCCAAGGTCGACGCGGCATCAAAATAGTGGCGTGAGCGACGTACTCACTCCTGAACAGCGCAGCTACAACATGTCGCGTATTCGCGGCGCGCACACGCAGCCCGAACTGCGCGTGCGAAAGCTGCTCCACGGCCTCGGGCTCCGCTTCCGCCTCCACGGCAAAACGCTTCCAGGGAAACCCGACCTGGTCTTTGTCGGAGCGCGCGCCGTGCTCTTTGTACACGGGTGCTTCTGGCATATGCACCGGTGCAAGTACGGGAAGCCGGCCCCTGCTACGAATGTGAGTTTCTGGGCGGAGAAGCGGCGATCGAACGTGGAACGGGATCGGCGTAACCGGGCCGCATTGCGCGCCGAAGGATGGCGTGTATTCGAGATCTGGGAATGCCATACCCGAAATGAAGAGAAGATGCGAGCCAGGCTCGAACCGCTGATTCAGTTCCTGAACCACTACAAGACGTCGTTGTAGTAAGCCTCATATTGCGGGATGATCTTCTCGGTACTGAAGCGGGTCATCGCGGTCTTGCGTGCCGCAACGGCCATTCGCGCGTGAAGGTCCGCGTCAGTCACTAGTTGTGTCGCTCGTTCCGCGAGGCGGGCGATGTCGCCCACTTCTTCGAGGAATCCGTCCTCACCATCGGTAATCAGTTCGGGCACGCCACCCACGCGGGTCGCGACCGGCACGACGCCGCAAGCCATCGCTTCCAGTGCGGCGAGGCCGAACGATTCCATTTCACTCGGCATAAGGATGACGTGAGCGAGGCGGATCAGCCGCTCCACCTGATTCCGTTTACCCAGGAAGTCGACGTGCTTGCTGACGCCGAGCGTCCATGCCAGATGTTCGGCCGGCCCGCGCTCCGGTCCGTCGCCCACCATCAACAGGCGCACGTTGGCATGCTTGCGGACTTCGGCGAAGATGCGAATGCAGTCGAGCACTCGCTTCACTGGCCGGAAATTAGAGAGATGGATCAAAAGCTTCTCACCCGCAGGTGCGAACTCGGCGAGCCCAATCCGTTCCGGATCGGGCCGGTAAGTCTCGCAGTTCACGAAATTGTGGATGACTCGTATTTCGTTCTCCACGCCGAAGACTTCCACCGTCTCGCGCCGAAGATCGTGGCTGATCGCCGTTATGCCGTCGGATTGCTCGATCGAAAATTTGGTGATCCCAAAATAAGAGCGATCCACTCCGACGAGCGTGATGTCGGTGCCATGCAGTGTCGTGATAAAAGGCAGACGCCGTCTGGGAGCCGTCATCTGGCGAGCAAGAAGCGCGGAGATGGAATGCGGAATCGCGTAGTGGACATGCAGCAGATCGAGGTCGTAGCTTTCGGCGACATCCGACATGCGCGAAGCCAGCGCGAGGCAATACGGAGGGTACTGAAACAGGGGGTAGTTGGAAACTTCCACCTCGTGGTAATGGATGCGCGGAACGCCCGGATCGAGACGAATCGGATTCGAATATGTAATGAAGTGAACGTCATGGCCGCGCGTCGCCAGTTCCAGGCCGAGTTCAGTGGCAACGATCCCGCTGCCCCCGTAAGTGGGGTAGCAGGTGATCCCGATTCTCAAGCCATCACCCGTACGGTCCCGCTAACGAACATAGAGGTAGAGCATGTGGGCGCGGCCTTCGCCATCGTCTGGAATCGCAACTGTCTTTACGGGAGTCCAGCCGCCGACTTCAAAGTCGTGCGCGACCACTCGGGTGCCCTTTTTCAACGTCGCCTCCAGAACCGGGCGCACCTTGATGTTGGATTCGGGAAGAAGATACACCGTAATTAGATTCGCCGACGAATAGTTTTGCTTCAGGATGTCTCCGTAAATGATCCGGGCCGTATCCTGCAAGCCGAGCTGGCGGATCTTCGCCTGGCTCGATTGCACCAGATCGCTATCCAGTTCGACGCCGGTCGCGTCGGCATGATACTTCTGCGCGGCCATGATCACGATGCGGCCGTCGCCGCTGCCGAGATCGAACATCTTCTCGCCTGCTTTCAGCCCGCCGAGTTCGAGCATCCGTTCGACGATGGTTGCTGGCGTCGGATAGTAAGGGGCGAGCTTCTCCCCCGTAGGCAGAGGCGTCTGGGCAAAAAGTGAAGTCAACAAAACCGGAACAAGAAGTATTCGTGAGAGCATTTTCTTTTCTACTCCATTACAGACGACCAGCCGCGGCGCGAGAGATCCCAAAAAATCACTCCGGCGGCGGCAGCGGAGACGGCGATGAATGCGAAGCCGCTTCCATAATCCTTCAGGATGATTTTACCGATCCCGAAAAGCGCTCCATAAATCAAGATGCAGCCACAGAGCCAGTCGAGCAGATTCCAGCCGAGGTCGCTCGAAACATGGACCTCTGGCGCCAGCTTCGCGATCCTCTTCCAGCCTGGCACCGAGGGCCGCACACGACGATAGAACCCGACGAGCGTTGCATCGTTTTCGGGAGCCGTGAGAAACGTAACCGTGAGCCATACGAAGGTTGTGATCGCAACGGTGATCAGAATGAGATACGCGAACTCGACCGGGTTGTCGCTATCGAGGTGGAACACGGTCTGCAGAACGATAGAAACCGCGAACGCGGCGGCCATGGCAGAAACTTCGCTCCACGCATTAATACGCCACCAATACCAGCGCAGGATCAGCACGGCGCCGGTACCCGCACCGGTGACGATGAGAAGCTTCCATGCGCCGGCGATCGAATCCATATAGTGCGTGATCACAGCGGAGACGACCGTGAGGAGAACGGTCGCGATTTGCGAAGCCCGCACGTAATGGCGTTCGGGTTCGGAAGTCGCGACAAAGCGTCGGTAGAAATCGTTGACGAGGTAGCTTGCGCCCCAGTTCAACTGCGTCCCAACCGTCGACATGAATGCGGCGGCGAAGGCGGCGACCATCAGGCCGCGCAGCGAAGCGGGCAGGTAGTCGATCATCACCCGCACGTAGCCGGTTTCCGGATCCTGCAAGTGCGGGTAAAGGATTACCGACGCCATTCCGACGACAACCCACGGCCAGGGGCGAAGCGCGTAATGCGCGATGTTGAACCAGAGAGTGGCGAGAAGTGAATTACGCTCATCCTTCGCGCTGAACATACGCTGGGCAACATACCCGCCGCCGCCCGGTTCAGCGCCAGGATACCAGGTGGCCCACCAGTTGACGGCAATGTACACGAAAAAAGTGACGGCGGGCATCCAGACCGAATGGAGATCCGGCACGAAGCTGAGAAATGCACTACCCTCGCCGCCGAGCTTCGCCTTCATGGAATCGATGCCGCCCACGGCGCGCACTGCCTCAACTCCGAGCACGACGACCATCGTCATCTTGATAGCGAACTGAAAAAGATCGGTGACAAGTACTCCCCAGAGGCCGGAGAGAGTCGAAATAAACGACGTCAGGGCGATGATACCGATGACAAGCCACAGCGCTCCGTCCTTCGAGAGCCCGAGAACCAGCATCAGGATCTTCACCATCGCGAGGTTCACCCAGCCGAGAATGATGCAGTTCATCAGGATCCCGAGATACAAGGCGCGAAAGCCGCGCAGGAACGCCGCGGGCTTTCCGGAATAACGCAACTCAGCCAGTTCGATATCAGTGGTCATGCCGGATCGGCGCCAAAGGCGGGAGAAGAGGAAAACGGTGAGCATCCCGCTCGCGACCATGTTCCACCAGAGCCAGTTGCCCGCGATTCCGTTGCGCGCGACCAGCCCGGTGACGACCAGGGGCGTGTCAGCGGCGAAAGTCGTCGCGACCATGGACGTTCCGGCCAGCCACCACGGCACATTACGGCCGGAGAGGAAGAATTCGGTGGTGTTCGATCCGGCCTTCTTTTTGTAGTAGAAGCCGATTAATAAATTGAAGAGAAAATACGCGGCGATAATGCACCAATCGACAGGGGTCAGTTTCAACCGGCGACTCCCGGCTTTTCATCCGACCCTGTGCAAAAACCTGCGGAAAACGAGGCCAACATGTCCGTAATCCTCCTATTCGCAACCAGGATGTAACACAATGCACATTCCTTCAGCACAATCGGTTTTGTCGGCGTAAATAATTGATACCGGTACATTTCCCGTCTATTTTTACGGCAAATCTAAAGTTATACCCAAACCTTTTCGAGGGGTATGGATTTATTGCATAGTTCGCAGGATGCTGCGTCAGCCCAATAGCTGGCTTCGAGGCGGGTGAGATGGAGAAGCGGAATATCGCCAAAGTTGCGTACGTTGGGGTGGGGCTGATAGATGACAACCGCGAGCGCAACGACGATCGCGCCATAGCTTTCGAGCAGGATCTTCATGTCGGCGAGTTGTTCCCCGGAGCGGAGTTTGTCGTCGACCAGAACGACCTGTTCACCGGGAAGCGGCTCGATAAACTGGCGGAATCTCCAGGGGCGATTGGAACTCGGCTGGTCAGGGCGGGCGCCTCCATCGCGTTCGGCCCAGTAGACCCGCTTCGCCTGCAACGCCTCGCAGACGCCGTAAGCGACCGGCAGTCCACCGGTAGCGGGAGCGACGATGGAAAGTTCGGGAATGATCGCCCGGATTTCGGAGTTGGCGCGCAGCAGACGGCTCAACCCCACGCTGAACGTCTTCGCGTGCTGGTAATAGCGCATCGCGAGGGGGATCTGCAGGAATTCGTTCGAGTGCAAGCCATTGGCGTACATAAAATGACCCTCGCGCAGAGCCCCGGTGTCGCGGAGTATACGGACGATCTCATCGTGAGTGGGCAGCAGGTGCATAGACGGCGCACGGAGGCGCCTTTCAAAGGATAGAGGAAATCGAATGGGGATGGTGAATTTGTGTCGGCGAAAGTGACTGACAGGCTGGGATATGGTGCTAGAATGTGGGTTCGGGCGCGTAGCTCAATTGGCAGAGCAACTGACTCTTAATCAGTAGGTTGAAGGTTCGATTCCCTCCGCGCTCACCATCTAAATCAATCACTTACGGATCACTGAATTGTGGCGATCTGTGCCACTACAGGGACTTCCACAGGGACTACCTCTGAATTTCCTATCTTCTGTCGGAGCGTGACACCGGAGACGGCGTCCCGTTTTGCAGCCATGCGGATATGAGAATAGCGCTCCAGCATCGCACGGCTCATGTGCCCCATGAGGGCGAGCATCGTAGACTCTGAGGCGCCGTTCCCGGCAAGCCGCGTTGCGAACGTGTGCCGCAAGTCATGCAGACGGCAGCGGACTCCCGTGCCCTTCCGGAGCTCGTCCCATCCCCAAGTTATGTCTGTCGCGTGCCGTGCCGGGTCAGAGGGTACTGGCTTGCCCCACGGAAAAAGATGGTGACCCGGCTTCGGTTCGCCGAAGTGCTTCACGAACCAAACCCGATGAGCCGCCAGAACCCCTCCAAGTTCATCATTGATGGGAATCGTCCGGCCAGTGCCGTTGGAGGTTTTCGCCCGCCCGACAGTCAGGG
>Ga0187864_10002957_pt1 | contig 14247 bp, 20 predicted proteins | sample June2016WEW_11_4_FD_132985 | JGI IMG/M metagenome (GOLD analysis project Ga0187864, IMG submission 132985) | Peatland microbial communities from SPRUCE experiment site at the Marcell Experimental Forest, Minnesota, USA - June2016WEW_11_40 | ecosystem: Environmental > Terrestrial > Soil >... | reverse complement strand
TTCGTGAATCGACATCAGGTAGTACGCTTTCCTTCTGGACTCCGGGAACCGCCGCTCCAGGAACTCATCGAACGACTTCAGGTTCTCCAGCCGCCAGTACTGGCCGGCCCGCACCTCGCACAGGTACTTGCCCAGTTCCACGAACCTGGTATCACGCTCGTTCTCATGCCGTGCCTCCCAGGCCAGAATCGCGTCGATCTTGCTGAGCACCTCCTGGGCACGACGGCGATTCAGCTTGGGTGGCATGGGCGGATACTTAGTAACCAAGTTCGTCAAACAGACCAAGATCGACTCCCGGCTTGCGAATCAGGCCAGCCTCCACCAGATCGCGCTGGTCGAGACACAGGCCGAGAAAAGGACAGGTGGTACACGGGTTCTGGGGAAAGCGGATGCCGCTGTGGGGCAGGAAAAGTCCAGACTCGATCCGACGTACCGTGTCGTCGACCAGGGTCTCGAACTCTTGCCGCTGTTGGTCGGTGATGGTGGCCGGCAGGTACTGGACTTCTACGGTGCGCTTACGAACGAAGACGACCTGGGCGACATCATTGATCCCAGTCATCCAGGAATAACAGACCAGTTGCGGATCCAGGGCCGCAATGCCGTCCGGCTCCTCGGGATAGCGGGCGGAGCTGGTCTTCCACTCCAGCACACAGGGTGTGCTGTCCAGTTCGCCGACCGCATCGACGAAGGCAACAAAGCTGTTGCCAGAACTCAACGTGCGTGTGAATCGGATCTGTTGATGGCTGTGTGGCTGGTGAATCTGAACGCGGTCATCTTGGACGAAGCGCTCGAGCAACTGAATGCCTTGCTGCAGCATGTGGTCCCAGGTGTCGTTGCCTGAGTACGTCAGCTGCAGGTTCTTACACGGCGCCCACTGCTCAAATAGAACTGCCGCTGGATCTTCGCGACGGAACAACGCCGCCACCGCTTGCTCGAAGCAGCGGCCGAAAAGCATGGCGGCGCGGGTGTCTTTTTCCTGCCAGCCGTCCAGATAGCGATGCCGGTAACGGCGAGGGCAGGTCAGGTACTGGGAAATCTGGGTGTAGCTGTAATTCATCGTGATGCCCGTTCCTTCTGCGCACCTTTACCGTTGCTGGCCGGCGGAACGCGGACGGAGGTGGCCAGCTCTTCCCATTGGCTGGCCGGGGCGAAGCCGTCGAAGTTCACCAGCGAGAGGCCATTGATCACGGTGTGGCTGATCTTCACGACGCCGACCAGCCCGCGCAGGGCGTGCTCGTCGACCTCGTCCTGGCTCAACAGTTCGGGGTCATAGAGAAAATCCCGCAAAAACCAACCCAGCTTCCACATCGCCTTTGGGGTGCAGTAGAGACGGCTAACGATCGATCGTCCAGCGAATGGCTCGGGTTCAAGAACGGAGAGGCGCAACAGATAAAAGCGCTTCTGGGCATGCCAGCGATGCTGCGCCCCATCGAGCCGGACGAGAAATATGCCGTCCGAAACCTCAGATTGCGAATCCCGCGCGGTATCGGAGAGGCCGGGAACATGACATTTCATCCCGCCACCGCCTGGCTTGGGGGTGCGTAGCTGTTGAGCTGACAGAGCAGTGCGTCGCGGTCCTTCTTGGCTGCATCGGCCAGCTGCTGAACGAAGCTTTCGACCTGCTCGCGAGTGGCGTCTTTGAGGGCTTTGGTCCCGCAGAAGTCGACGGCGTAGGCTTTCACCAACTCAGGATCGAGCTTGTGCTGGCGGATGATCTGGCAGAGCCGGTCGCGGACCTTGTGACCAGCACCACCATTGCCGTTCCCGTTTCCGTTGGTATTTTGGGGCGGAAACTTACGTTGATCGGAAACCCCCGCCATCGGACCGGCATTCGATCCGATCTCCTCGACCGAGCAGATGCCGATGCCATACGCCTTGCGCAGGGCACGATTGACGGCTCGGGTCTCGGCTATGCGCATCTCGGCGCCGCGGACCAGCAGAGAAACGTTAGAGGGATCAGCATCGCCATAACCAACGAAACCGGCGGAATCCTTGGACGGATACACCGTTGCCTTTAGAACGAAACGATTCGACGCGGAATCACAAAGTGAATCGACGGCCTCGACATGGATGCCGCGGCATCTCTTGCGACGCGCCAGCCGAAGCAGACCCGTGTGGGTCACGTACCAGGAATTGTTGAGAAGTTGGAGTTCACCTCTGCTCAGAGAAAAGTCAAAATCCTGAGATAGAGTTTTCAGCGACGCGGCCAATCGAATGGGCAAGGTACCAGCAATCAGCCGGTGGGCAAACCGCAAGTTTTCCCGTACCAGAGGGTAGTTTTTCCGCGGGCGGGCACTGCAGCGTTGTTCTTCAGACTGGCTCATAAAAGCTCCTAGCATATCGATTCATATATAAACGATAACATACGATATTATTAAATGCAATATAAATTCTAGATTGTTTCTTCTTTTCCAAGCGGATATATTCGTTTCGTGGCTATAAACAAGCAGTTCTTGGCGTTTCGGGTCTCGCCCAGTTTGAAGGACGAGATTCAGGAAATCGCTGCCAGCGAGGCGAGAAGCATTTCGCAGATCTGCGAGTTGCTGTTAGTTGAAGGCGTTGAGGCCTACAAGAAGGACGGGGCCAAGTTCATCCAGCGCCTGGTCGCCAAACAGAAGCTGAGGACAAAGTAAGGGCTTCCGATCTGGTTATCATTAGTACTCTATCTAGGGCGTCGCTGACCAGTCTTGCCAGAGAAACAAAGCGAACATGCTCCTTACTGGCGCGATAAGCGCGGACATGAAGTGGATTTCGTGCTGACGCCGCGCCGGGGAAAGCCTCTGGCCATAGAGTGTAAGGGTCGGCAAGCGATTTCGATGCTGCCAACCGGCAGGCATTCCGCAAACAGTACTATTTGCCGCTCTCAGCTTCCTTCAGGATCCCGATCATGGCGGCGGGAGTAATAATTCTGGTGGATTTGTGCTGTTTCAGGGAGAGGAGTTCCTTGTCGCCGGTTACTAGGAACTCGGCCTGGCTGGCTTCAGCCAGCGCGAGCAGATAACTGTCCTTGGGATCCGGCGCGACGGGGTCAGAGGGTAGGTCCCGGCAAAAAAAAGAGAAGTCCCGAAGGCCGGCGGCGAGCAGCTCAGCCGCGCTGGCGCGAAGCTTCGCCCGGAAAAACGGCCGGGCGGCGACATCGCGGAGCTCCGCTATGAGCGCGTCACAGGCGACGAGCGTGACCGTCTTGCGCTCCCAAGCGTCGAGAAGCTTGGCTGGCGCGCCCAGAGGAGACAGGAGCGCGGAGAGCAGGATGTTGGTGTCGAGGATGAGGCGCATCACGACCTTTTGGCGCGCTCCCGGTAGTGTTTCGCGCGGACGTGTTCGACGGCCTCGTCAATCATCTTCTGGAGCTCGTCCGGGGAAACGTCGGCGAAAGCTTTGCGGGCTTCGCGTACTGTCTGATGGAAGATGCGCCAGCGGACAGCCTCCTCGATGAATTTCGAGAGGTCCCCCTTCTTCATGCCCTGGGAACCCAGAAAGGTTCGCAAGGCATGATCGGCCTCCCTGGACCAGGTAATGGTCAAACGGGTGGTTTCTGGTTCGGACACGTTGTTCCTCGTCATATAAGCATATACCCATCTATTAGTATAGATGATTAAGCGGTTTTTGAACAGGGGCGTCTCCGGAGAGTCCGGGAACATGACGTTTCATCACGCTACCTCCTGGCTTGAGGGTATGTAGCTGTTGAGCAAGCTGCTGCACGAAGCTTTCGACCTGCTCACGACTGGCGTCTTTCAGGGCTTTGGTCCCGCAGAAATCAACAGCGTAGGCTTTGACCAGTTCCGGATCGAGCTTGTGCTGGCGGATGATTTGGCAGAGCCGGTTACGCACCTTGTGACCGGCACCGTTGCCGTTGCCGTCCCCGTTTTCGTTGGCATTCTTGGGCGGAAACTTATGTTCATCAGTAGCCGCTACGGTTGGACCGGAATTGGATCCGATCTCCTCGACCGAGCAGATACCGATACCATACGCCTTGCGCAGGGCGCGATTGACGGCTCGGGTTTCTGCGGTCCGCATCTCGGCGAAGCGGACCAACAGGGAAACATTGGAGGGGTCGGCGTCGCCGTTGCCGACAAAACCGGCAGCCTGACCAGTGTGCGACAACTTGCTGAATCTAGTGCGAGGCTTCAAAGCCAGGTCCAAATAGAGATTCGGACGTCGGCCTTCTGCGGTACATACCTGGTAAGAACCAAAGGTACTCCAAGAGAACCGAAAATAACTACCTACGTTAAAGGACCGCGGTGAGGCGGTATTCGCGCAACCGGAGAAGACGATCTACGAACCTGTGGAGCGGCTTGATTTCATCGATAGAGGAACTCGCGTGATCAAATCCTCGGCTATGGCGAGGCGGTGGCGCCCATCACCGGGCGGCTGGTTCGCGATTCGTGAGCTGGTCCAGCCTGTTTTTCAGCAGATTGACATCGACCCCATTGCCGCGGCTCGGCTGAGCATTGCTGTCTTCCATTCCTGGCAGTTGTGCATTACCCAGTCCCATTGTGAAGATGCGATAAACCGGGATGTTGTTCTTCTCGACCAGGTAGCGCACTACCGAGTTCGCCATCGCCTGTGAACTCTCGATGCCCGCCTGCCCGCCCGACCCTGAGAAGCCCTGAACCACGATGATGTATCCCTTCTGGTCCTTCAAGTCTGCGGTCATGATGTCGAGCGCCCGTTTTGCCCTCGCGCTCACCGCGGTTTGGCCGGGACGGAATCGAATTTCGATCTGTGCCGCCAGGTGATATTGATCAGTGCTGCCGACCACCTGCTCCACCGTGTTCAGACGATTGCTGGCCTGCAGGGCAGTCTGGTTGGCCTGCTGGGCGCGGTTGCCGGCTTCAATCGCATCTCTGTCGGCCTGATCAGCCTTGGCCGACGCCTGACGAATTCCCTCCTGGGAGCGAGCATCCACGTCTTTGATCGCCTTGGCATTGGCGGCGGTGAGATCGTCGAGTTCGTTCACGCGGTTGCGAATCGGGCGGAGCTGGCGCTGTACATACTTCTTGCGGGCCAACGGATTGATCTTGCCCCAGAAGCCCTGCCGCTCGATCTCAAGCGGCTGATGCGCAGCTAGGTTCTGGTCGGAATTGACGTTTTGTGTGGAAGTGGATTGGGAGTTGCCCTGCGACGGCGTCGCAGCCGTTTGGTTGTCGCCAGGCACTTGTTGCACCATCGCCGGCAGCATCAAGGCGGCGGCCAGCAGTAGCATAAACAGCATTGGGGTCTTCATTGGTGGTTCCTCCAGACTCTTCGTCCACAGTGCGCTGCTGTGTTCGGCAGGCCCGATCCAACATCGGATTTTGGAGCTACCAGAGTTCATGAATGCCAGGTATCGCTCCTTACTCTGTTGTAAGTCCAGAACGAGTTGGTCCGCTGTTCTCCAACACGCAAACTCCGCCCCATGGTTTGTCAGGCTTGCGGCCTGCAGGATCGGGTAGAAGTGACAGCAGCCGCATGCCAAATGACAGTCGTTTCAACTTGGCCGCAGTCTTTAAGAGCGAACGCGTCTCGACCACCTTCCAGCCGTACTTCGCGAAGAATTCTGGACCCTCATGCGGCGCGAATTTCAGCGGCGAACCGGCCGCAACGAGCGGGCCACCAATGGCCTTCTGCAGCATCTTGAGAAGCGCGGGTGAAGCAAGGTCGGTGACCCAGAGCCGGAAGCTGAACGGGGCTGACAGATCGCGGGCCAGTTCGGCAGCGCCGTCGGCCTCGAAGTAAACGATGAGACCTTCGCTCACCACCAGCGCCCGATCCGCTTCTTCCCCGAGCCGCTGAAACAATGCGCGGCGCGCGGCAGTATCTCTTAAATCCAGCGGCACACGCTCGACCGCGCATACCGGACGTTCAGCGGCGAGTACTTCCTGCTTGTAATTCAGCATGTCCGGCAGGTCGACCTCGATCCATCGAAGCGAAGCGGGAAGCTGCATCCGGTACGGCCTGGAATCGAGCCCGGCAGCCAGATTGATGACCATGTCCGTGCCTTGCTGCACCTCGCGTTCGATGACTTGATCAACCAGCCAGGTGCGAGCCGTGTAAGACCAAGAATGCCGCTCGGCAAATGGCATGGCGGCGGCGATTTGCATGCCACGATCCCCGGCTAACCTACGCGCATACGGGTCGCGGAAGACAGCATCAGCACGCTCGCTCTCTTGTGCACGGTACACCGCTACCCACAAAGCGGTATCGGAAATGTGGCGAATTGGATTTGCTGCGCTCATGATGGAGAATCATACCCGCTCGCAAGGGGCGAAGCATGCACTCCTGGCAACTGTTGATAGGAGGTGAGCCTGACGGCATGTTCCGTCACAATCAAGCATGAAAGGAGGACGGGGGCTGATCTTTTCTGTCTCTGTTATCAATAGCTTGCGTGGGGGCGTCTTGCACGGCTAGACTGCTGCCCATGGGCAAGACCAAGAAACGTCGTCGCCTGCCCAAAGGCGTGCGAGCATTGTTTGCCCGTTTCGGCAGCGAGGGCGGGAAGATCGGCGGAAAGGCCAGATGGGAAGGGACGACACCAGAAGAGCGTAGCGAGATAGCAAGAAAGGCAGCCAACGCCAGATGGAACAAGGCCAAGTCTGAATAGACAGCCTTGCGAAGTCACTCGAGCGTGGACACGATTCTCTATCCCGAAACTTTCTTCCCAAAGTTTCGGGATATCGCCACCAGGATAGGGGTTCAAGCGATTGGGCGTCGAATCCGGGAGATTCGAGGTTTTGATCATACGCAGCGGGAGTTTGGAAAAATGCTGGGAATCGGCCAGACGCAGCTGAGTAAGTACGAGAAGGGGCTGAGTGCGCCCACGCTGGAGTTGCTGCTGAAACTGAAGTCTTATTCTGGCCGCAGCCTCGACTGGATTGTCACTGGCGGCGATCTCCTGTAGGTCCCTGAGAGTCAAATCCGGGTTTACCCGCAGCAACCTGCGCAACGTCTGCTTTACCTCGACGGTGACTTTGCGACGTCCGCCGCGCCACTGCTCCGCCCGCTCCATCTGCCCGCTGCGCTTGCGCTGGCCGAGATCTTCCACGCCCAGGCCGCGCTCACCCCGAAGTCCTTGGCCAGTTGTCGCAGCGTTCCCGCGCCACGGTCATAGGCCTGCAGCAGCTCGCGCCGCAGATCGTCCCCATACGCTTTCGCCATTGCCAGTTTGCCGCCGAGCCTCGCCAAAACTATACACCTGAGTTGAAACGGCCCTGAACCCTCTCTCCGGCGCTTAACAGTCTGAGAGCGTGCTGCTCTCGGAAAGGAACAACCGTATGAAGCCGGACGAGCAAAAAACCGACCAAAAAGAAATGGAAAAGAGAAGGGTTACACCAACGGCCCTAAAGAGGGCAGTTCAAACCGTGCCCAACGGCCATGCAGGGCCTGGGATCGTATCCACAGCAGACAATAAGGATCGCAAGAGTCTCTATGATTCATATCTCGGCAGTTTCCCTAAAAAGTCTTTCCGCATTCTCGATATTTGTTGGGCGGCCTGTCAACACTACAGCGAATTGAAAAGATGGCGCCGTGGTGTTGCCAAAGATGGCTCCGCACCTGATCGCGCATTCCGAGCGATGTTGGTGAGCAAGATGTCCCCAAGTGACTACAGAAAGCGGCCTCGTCCACGAGGGTGGAAGTAACAATTTTCCACCCATTCCACGAACGTTTCCACCCATGTCACCCATGGACATGACCCCACGGTATGGCCCTATTCTTCAATTACGTTGGGGGAGAGGTAAATGACGAGTCTTTCAACGCTTTTCAGACAGTACCGAAGCGTGAATCCAATGGCGAAGCATCTGAATTCCCAGCCCTCACGCGTACGGGTATTTCTGCTCAATCCGATTCTCCACTGAAGGAGTGCAATATGAAAGAGACAGTTGTCACACCAACATCCGTGAACAGGGCAGTTCAACCTGGTAACACGCCTACGGCGTCGAACAATATCGCTAAACCCGGTGTTCCCCCCACTGTTGGACGAAGAGAAATGGAAAACAAAACCGTTACACCGACGTCCCTGAACAGGTCAGGCCAAGCCAATGCTAAACCTACGGCGTCGAACAACGTTGCTAAACCCGGTGCCACACCCACTGTTGGAGGAAAAGAGACGGCAAGCAAAACCGTCACACGCTTCGTGCAGAGCCGTCGCGCAAGGAGGAGGCTGCTTTGAACAATAAAGCAAAGACCAATGCGAAGAGCAAGTCGAATGCGACAAACAACCGCATCATCACTGGAAGTGAAGTTTTCGCCGATGGTGCGGTTGAAACCTTCGGCGAAGCACTGCCCGGACTGATGTTGGAATCCGTTGTCGATCCCGATCATCCCGGCCATCTCCTCCTTCACACCTGGAATGGCCATCGGGCAACCACAGCACGCAAGATTGAACACGGGGGCGTGGCCTACATCCCCAAGAACTTAGGCAGTGGCCTCGTGCAATCGGTATGTTTTGCCCCTCCGAGTTTGCCGTTCGGAACGCCAGCGAAGGTAATCTCGTCGCTCCGAGATTTTCTGTCGACTTATGCCCGCCTTCAACCTGAGGTGGCGGATCTGCTCGTGGCGTTTGGGCTGGCCACTTGGTTTTGCGATGTGATGACTGTGGCGCCGGTCCTCTATTTACTTGGGCCGGACAGTGCGGTGAGCCAGACCCTTCGTCTTCTAGGGTGTTTCTGCCGTCTGCCGATTCTATTGGGGGACATCGACTTCGCGGGCCTCGCGACGCTGCCAAGACGGTTGGGTGCCACGCTGCTCATCAATCAACGGCACCTCAGTCGCCGAGTGCAAAGAACGTTGCTCGCTTCAAACCGTCGTCACTTCGGTCTGGTTCACGGAAGCGAGCGGCTAGATCTATTCAGCGGAAAGGCGTTTTCCTGCGAGGATTTCCCTGGCGACGAGAGCGGGCTCCGAGTTTCGTTATCGCCGACCCCTGGTCTACTGCCGACTTTGAGCGATGAGCAGGAACAGCGAAACTTCCAAACCCGACTGCTGCGCTACCGTATAGCTAACTATGACAAAGTGCGTGGCAGAAGGATTGATGCCCGCGCGTTCGTTCCGGAGATGCGTGAGCCGGCCAGCACTTGGCTTGCACCCATCGCCGACTGCCCAGGGCTGAGAGAGTCGGTATATGCCGAGATTTTGCGGCAGAGCCGGGAGGCTGCCGGCGCTCGGTTCTTCGATCCCAAGTGCGTGGTGGTGGAAGCCGCACTCTTTTTCTGCCACGACCCAGACCCCGCTCACTTCTTTGTTGGTGATTTGGCAAAGAAAGTCAATGACCTTCTGAAGGGGCGGCACGAAGAATCGAACCTTTCGGATAAGAAAGCGGGGTTAGTACTGCGCGAGCTGGGGGTATACGGCGAACGCGGGGCAGCAGGTTATAAGATTGTTGTCACTGATGCCCTCAGAGAGCAGATCCATCAGCTGGCCTTCGATTACCAAGTACCTGCCGTTGATGGTGTGCGCCGGTGCCGTTACTGTCGCGTGTTCCAAGTTTTGCCGGAAGTTGGGTAGCGTGTACGTCTGTATGTATGTACGTTAATTTTGTTTTTCAGGAGTGCTTATGAACAAGATTGCTGAGCAAGCCAGACTGAGAGCATCGCTCGAGGAGTCGGCGAGGTGCAGAAGTCCTGTAGATTTGTCGGTGGCGGACACGGAAGTCGAGGACGGGAAAGTGCAAATCGAACAAGTCGGCTGGGTCCATGGCTCGCACCTCTTTGAGTTGCAAGACGGGCGGGTTGCCTGCATGGTCGACATTGCGGTAACCAATCAGACTTCCAGGACCATCGACGTGGTCGACGTCGAGTTGCGGGCGACTTGGGAAAACAGCTTTTTTGAATGGCTGCTGCCGGTCGAGATCCACACCCACGCGAAACGGGACTGCAGCTACTCGGTTTATCGGTTCCCGGGACCTGGATCGGAGTTTGCGTACAAGGAGGTCATCAACCACCGCTTGCTGGAGCACAAGAGACTCCCAGCGACACGACCGTTAAAAGGGTGGCTCTTAGGAATCGGAGGGCTCATGCCCCCTGGGCTAGTTCACGGGCAGTGGCAGGATATGCGTCTCACGATCATTGGAGCTGATCACGCTGAATACTCCGCGTCAATCGTCCTCTGGACGGAACGGGTCCTCACTCGGACGAAGCCGGTGAAGACGCGGACAAGCATCTTCGCAACACCAGTGGAAGATGAGGCCATGCGTGCGCGAGATGTTACCAGCGCCGCGCCGAGTTCGCTTCGCCGCGCGGAGGTTTTCCTGGAGGAGTTTCGTTCCAAGATTGGATGCTTTCAGAGATTTGCCTGAGAATCGCGATTGATCTTTGGTCATACGCACTCCTAACGGGTACTGATGTCATCCATTATGTGACTATAGGATGACATAAGGATCCTTGTTTGTCAATGGGGATTCTGCAGTGCAGGTGGTAAAATCCGCCTCAACATGAGCGCCAAGGATACAAGGCTGACTTTCAGAATCCGCTCTGAGCTCAAAACGAAGTTGGAGGTTGTTGCGGCTTCAGAAAGTAGGAGTGTCGCGCAGATCTGTGAAGCGTTTCTCCAAGCTGGCCTTGTGGCATACGAAAAGGAAGGGGCTAGATACGTTAGTCGCTTTTTAGCCCTTCGGGACGCTCCGCCGCGAGACCGTGCCAGGGAGCGTTCCTAGACACGCCTGAATGTGGCGCGTTGAGGCCTCCAAGCGAAGGAAGGGTCTTAAGTTCAATTAGCGCCTGGTCGCCAAACAGAAGCTAAGGACGAGGGAACCGGTCGAGGCTTTTGCGGCCGGCGCCGAACGCCACGCAAACGTTTTTCCGAACGGGGCCTGCTCGCCTACAGCCTATTCGCGGTTCTGATCTTGAGATACGCGGATGCGGCGGTTGGTCGAGCGTCCGAAGGTCGCAGGCGAGTGGCTACCGTGGCGGCGGTTACCGCCGCCAGAAGAGGACCCGGTCCATCTTGTCCTATCTAACGGAAACCAGGCATTTGTCGGTGGGGGTGATCGCGGGTGCAACTGGGAGACGAATGCAGACTGCATCGAATCAAACGTCGTTCCCTTTCGCCCTTTCTCCTGGGCTTTATCTGCTCACATGCAGCCGAGAGCGAAGCCCAGTGCCGTACAGATTTCCCCCAAGCGTTCCGAGCTCAGAATCGCTACCCGGCGCCCTAGATGGGCCTTGGAGACCGTGACGACGTTGTGGAGATTGATTGCGCACGGATTTTTCATTCCGTCCTTCTCAGTCAGGAGGACTTCGGATGGTACGCCGCGGACTGTGGAAGTGATGGGCGCCACAGTGACGGCGGACAAGTAGCCTATGGCGCTGTCCCTGGTGAGCACGACGACAGGCCTTTGCTTGTCGGGGTGGGGGAACCGGTACAAGCGGACTTCGCCGCGCCCGATCACTTCGGCCACGATGCCACCCGTTCCCACGCCGCAGCGCCGCCCGCCACGTCCGGACACCTGCTGTAACCCCGCCGATCGTGAGCCTCGACCTCGCGTACACGAAGGTGTTTTAAGTGTTCGCGAAGGGCCTCTCGAATCAAAGAGGAACGGTTTACTCGCGCCCGTTTGGCTGCTCCATTCGTCGCCCGAAGCAACTCCGAATCCAACACTACCTGGATGGTTTCCACGTTGTGGAGGATACTCCACAATCAGACCCACAGTCAACCGGGCCGACACCAGGGTGCAACGGTTGGCGACGAAGACGTACTTCCGTCAAATCATGGCTGGTCGTCGCGAGCACTCGCACAAGCATTAGCGGTGTGGGATGCCTGGACTGGAGCCATTTCGAAGCGCTCGCCGTGTTCGATGGCTGCGAAGTGAAAGCGGGGCAATCAATAAGAAGAAAGGCCCAAGTTCATACAGCGCCTGGTCGCCAAACAGAAGCTGAGGACGAAGTAGCCGGTCGAGGCTTTTGCGGCCGGCTCGCCGAAGGCCACGCAGACGTTTTTCCGAACGGGGACGTGCTCGCCTGCAGCCTATTCGCGTTCCTGATTACCGCGTGTTGCAACTACATAATGGTGCCCTTCATTTCGTCACCGAAGTGGGCCGAGGAACCACCTTCCGCCTAGTTCTTCCCTCGGCGGAAGCGCCGGAGCTGAGAAACGCGGAAATCGCGACTCGCGCCTGATCATCAGGGGTGTGCTGGAACTGTAATTCTACGGGTATCAAGTATTGCGGCCTGAGGTTTATCATTGAGAGCAATTGCTCTGCTCGCTTGCTCCTGGGCAGTCGTCCAGACAGAGACTAGCGCGGCAGCGATATCGCACACTTCGCATGAACACTTGGCGCCACCAATTCACCGCTTCGGTTCTGATCTTGTCGTTGTTGCTGAGCGTGGCCTGCAAAAAGAAGAAGGCACAGCTTCCGCCGCAGGCCCAGGCTCCGAGCATTACCATCCCGGTACCGAATGAGATTTCCGAGACCACTCCACCTCCACCTCCACCTCCACCTCCACCGCCGAAGCAGGAGGAGGAGTCCGGTGTCGAACCACCGAAGCCGAAGTCGCAGCCGCCTTATCGAAAGAAACCGGCTCCGCCTCCAGCCAGCCGGCCAGACGTCAGCACTCCTGCGAATACAACCGGCAATGCTACGATTGCCGCTGCCCATCCTCCAGTAAATCCGGCTAATTGGGCTCCCGGCACCGCAATCGACGTTGACGTCAGCAGCGAGCAGGTGAGCCAGCAGAAACAGATGACCGTTCAATTACTTGAAGCCGCCGCGAAAAACTTGAAGAGCCTGAATCGAAAACTGAACCATGACGAGCAAGCCATGGTTTCGCAGATCAAGGCGTACATTCATCAGTCGAAGCAGGCCGCGTCGGAGAATGAATTCGAGCGCGCCTATAACTTGGCCACGAAAGCCCGACTGCTTTCCGACGCCCTGGTCAAAAAATGAGTCGCTAACATAAAGCGCCCGTTTTTATTCTGTTTGGGTGCCCGAGCCGTAGCTTTGCCGGCAGCCGCCTGCCAGAGCGCGTGCGCGGACCCGCGCCAATCCTGCCTCACCGCGCTTTGCTAGGTTGTAGTTTCGCCAAAAAAGAATCTTCACTAGCTTGTGGACTTTCCCGCTGCCGATTTTTTAGAATTAAGGCAATGGACTATGCAACTTGTCCCAAGTTCGTGGCTGGAAATTGATGAGATATTGAGGCGTGTGTTGAAGATCGACGGTAAGACATTTCTTAAAGGTAAGGGCTCCACGTCCATACCCGAGAAAGGTTCAGGCACGCCCAATGTTCAACAAGAAAACCGTCACCTCAAAGAAGGTTGCAGCAAACCGCGCCAACGCTAAGTTTTCTACCGGTCCCCGAACGGAGCGCGGTAAACGAGCCGCCCGGCTCAATGCGGTGAAGCTCGGTTTTTTCTCTGAAGAACTCGTCATCCCGCTCTGCGACGGCGAGAAGGCGTTGGAGAAATGCAGGGCGCTGCTAAATGGAATCCAGCAGGAGCTTCAGCCGGCCGGTATCATGCAGACTTGGTTCGCGGAGAAGATCGCCGAAACCCTGTGGCGAATCCGCAGAGGAACGCGCGCTGAGCGTGGTTCTTGTCTAGTGAATCTTTGGGACGCCCAACCCTACCAGAAGGGCTCGCCTTGGTTCGCTTTAGTTGCGACTGTAGCCGCTGAGCAGAGTAAGCTAGCCGTCTTGAACACCGCTTGGGAGGATATCCAAGGATCCGGTAAGCGTGCCCTTTGGTGCAGAACTAGACAGAATTCTCCGCTACGAAACATCGATCAATCGCCAGTGGGCATACGCCATCAATCAGCTGGAGCGCATGCAACGAGCTCGCAAAGGGGGAGCACGTACCGGCACCCGTGAGCGTTCAGGTTTCAAGCGATCAGTAGAGTGCTGGAGGGGAGTGCGCCCAGCACCTTCGTCCTTGCCAGAGCCAATCGCGTCCATCGCGGTCTGGAGTGGTAGACCTTGAAACTCACCCTGCCAGACTGAGGATAGACGAATTTAGTCTAGCCCTTGGCATTGAGCGGTGGCGGTGCCTCACAACTTCAAAACGGTTGGAATCCCACCTCCCTTTCAGGTTCATTTTGTATTCAAAAAGATTCATACTATCGCTCGATATGGTATAACTGTTATACTCATGCGGGTTCACTTCGATGAGCGGAAGAGCGGGCGGTTACGGGCTAACCCGAAAAGAGGCGTCGGATTCGAAGAGGCACAAGAAGTTTTCTCGCACCCGTACTACCTTGACCAGCGCTCGGATTTGCCCGAACAGTACCGGGCGATCGGCTGGGTGAGGGAGCAGCTGTACACCGTGATTTTCGAAGTGCGG
>Ga0187864_10002954_pt1 | contig 14253 bp, 8 predicted proteins | sample June2016WEW_11_4_FD_132985 | JGI IMG/M metagenome (GOLD analysis project Ga0187864, IMG submission 132985) | Peatland microbial communities from SPRUCE experiment site at the Marcell Experimental Forest, Minnesota, USA - June2016WEW_11_40 | ecosystem: Environmental > Terrestrial > Soil >... | reverse complement strand
TAGATTTGCACGGACCTGTTGAAGAAGAACTTGTATAGATCAATGTGGACTCCGTACCTCAAAAGACAGACTCGTTTGCCTATTTCTATTGGAATCTGACTTCTGCTAAACCCAAAGTTCATGGCTCGGTGCGCTAGATAGCGGAGGTCGAAGTCGTCGCCGTTAAAAGTTAAAATAAACGGGTAATCCAGCAGGACATCAAATGTTTTTCTAAGCAGCACCTCCTCGGTTTCGCAGTATTCCACTGTAATGTCTGCAGCCAAATGATGGTTGCCTTCCCGCACACCTTCACGCTTCAGAACAAGCACTTTTTTTTCGCCGTCTGAACTGTAAATTGACACGGCGATTACAGGGCACGCGCCTTCCCGAGCGTCAGGCATTCTTGTGGATAACGGTGAATAAACCTCTATGTCGATGGCCGCTCTGCGGAATTTTGGGGCTGGGTACTCAAGGAGTTTTGCCCACATTTCAGCGTATTCACGTTCTTCATCAGTATAATCTTTAAAGAGGTTTTTTATTTGGTTTAGGTTTTCTGTGGCTTCCTCAAGAACTTTAGGAACAAGGTCGCCGTCTTTAATCTCGTAAATCATACCTGGCAAAAGCTGACGGTCGTAAATGTATGATTGATAATACTTTATTTTTGACTCCCAAACTTTAATATCGCTATCCTGTATTTTGCATCCGCAAACGCTTTGATAATCTTCAGGAATTATGTCTCTGATTGTTCCTGCTGGTCTTCCACCGATGGCTAATGGGTCTTTTGTCACTATCTTGATTAAGTCAACATCTTTATTTTCCAGGGGGTCAAACTTTTTTTGTGTTTCGAAACCATAAAAACCTTCATGATTTGTTATCCGACCGAATTTTTTTAAGTTATCTAAAGTTAAATTGGTTAAGCAGTAGGGTTTGTGACCCGTATTATCGTACCAAAAATAGATTTGCCCTGATTCAGGCTCATAAAGTTTGATAACTACTTTTTTTTGGCGCCCATCGTAGGATGCTGAAACAAAATAGGAAGCTGGCAGGTTTTCAGGCGCCACTGGCGGAAAAACGTTAGGTCTTTTCTTTTTTAGTTGTTTCGCTTCTTCCTGTTTCATTTCTTCATTGTTTTTGGCTGGAGAGAACGAGGGGGGAGCTTCCGCTTTTACTTCTTCTTTTGGCAGAAGTTTAGTTTGTTCGTTACTGCAGTAATCTAAGAGTGTTCGCGCCATCCCCTTTGACCTTAGCTTCTTAATGGTGTATGGAGACTAAAATCTTTACTTACTAAAAACTAACAATTTACATTTTGATTACAGGGATTGTGTATCCCTTTAAAAGAGCCGCTCCCTTAAAGAATAAAATTTGCGTTATGCAAAAAAAATCGCTTACTGACCTTTTTAGTGTTTGAGTATTGCCACCATAGCGGAAACTAATTATTGGTGAAAGCAGAATTTCATCGTGACGAGGAGTATAGTTTCATGCTTGTTAAAGACCCTGTTTGTGGAATGCCTTTAGACCCGTCTAAAACTCAATTTACCACGAATTTTTTGTCTAGGCAATATTATTTTGACAGCGAGTACTGCATGAGCAGTTTCATCGAAGGCGCTAAAATTGCTTACTTCTCCATGGAAATCGGCATAAACACTGACATGCCAACCTACAGCGGTGGACTGGGTGTTCTGGCCGGTGACGTGATTAGATCAAGTGCAGATTTGAGAATTCCATTAGTTGCAGTGACCTTAATCAGCAAAAAAGGTTATCTCAAGCAAAAAATAACTCCCGATGGATGGCAAATTGAATCTCCTGACGAATGGGATCCCTCAATGTTCATGAAACTATTGCCAGAAACTGCAACCATAAGAATTGTTGGACGAGACGTCAGAATCGGCGTCTGGGTCTATGAACAAGAGAGCCTAACAGGCGGAACCATTCCTGTACTGTTTCTAACAACCGATGTTGAAGGGAACGCCAAAGAGGATAGGGAAATAACTGATTTTCTTTATGGAGGCGACGAAAAATACAGATTAAGGCAAGAAATAGTCTTGGGAATAGGCGGGTTACGCATCCTTGAGGCGTTAAAAATTAATGTTAAGAAATATCACATGAACGAGGGCCATTCCAGTCTTCTTACCCTTGAACTGTTAAAGAACAACGATTTGAACGCTGACAAAGTGAAAAACCTCTGTGTCTTCACTACCCATACTCCCGTGGCTGCTGCATTTGACAAATTTTCGTACGACATGATTTCGGAAGTCCTTGAAACCGAAGTGCCTGAGGAAATCTTGAAAGATTATGGCGGATATGACAGATTGAACATGACGCTTCTAGCGCTAAACCTGAGCAAGTACACTAACGGTGTGACAGAAGCGCATATGGAGTATTCCAGAAAATTGTTTCCGGGATACCACATACAAGAAATAACAAATGGTGTTCACTCCTACACTTGGACTTGCCTCTACTTCAAAGCACTATTTGACAAGTATATCCCCCGATGGGCAAATGAACCTGAACTCCTAGTAAGAGTCGATACCATTCCCGACGAAGAGCTGTGGGAAGCTCACTTAAAAGCAAAACAAGACTTGCTAGATTTTGTCCATGGGAAAACATTAACCCAAATGGATATCAACACGCTTACAATAGCCTATGCAAGAAGAGCTACAGAGTACAAGAGAGCTACGATGATTTTTTCGGACCTTGAGAAACTTCGGGAAATTCAGAAGCAAGGACGTATTCAACTGATTTTTGCTGGAAAAGCACATCCAAAAGATGAAGTGGGCAAAAGTTTAATCAAAGACATCTACAATTACAAGGACCAACTGAAAAAAGAAATTGATATAGTTTATCTTGAAAACTATTCAATGGAGATGGCTGGGAAACTAGTGTCAGGTGCAGACATTTGGCTGAACACCCCCTTACCGCCTTTTGAAGCGTCTGGAACTAGCGGCATGAAAGCAGCACATAATGGCGTCAACAATTTCAGTGTCCTAGATGGGTGGTGGATAGAAGGATGCGTTGAAGGTCTAACAGGCTGGGCTATCGGTCCACTTCCCGATCAAATATCGGATGAACAAGAAAGAAGGAAGAGAGAAATCGCTGACCTATACAACAAACTGGAATATCTCATAATTCCAAAATTCTATCAGCAACGTGACGATTGGATAGGCATGATGAAAAATTCTATAGGAAAAGTAGCATATTACTTTAATAGTCATCGGATGATGCGCAGATACGCTACGGACGCCTATCTTTAGGCAATAGTCAAAACCTTTTCTGATCAAAGCACACCAGAAAACCTTGGTTGAACTTAATAGTACTGCTTCAAGGGGTTTCTTGGATCCGTCGCCAACTTTACGGAAGACGGGACCTCAACGCTTTGCCAATCCTTTTCGATTCTGCGTTCTTCAGCTCCGTCAACAATGACGCTGTGTACTTGAAGAGCATATTCCATCGCTTGGTCCTGCGGGTTCTCAAGTTGAAGCATCTGCTCAAGGCTTAAGTGCTCAAAGACTCGCCTAATCGGGCGCATTGAGTTGCCATGGCACGAGATAGCCACATTACCCGGATTCTGTTGAAGCCACCTTTCAAGCTGCACAAGAAAGGATAAAGTGCGGCTTTCAACCATCTTGAGGCTTTCACCGTCAGGAGGCGCAAAATCGTAACCGCGGTGAACTTTGGCAAACCACTCGGGTTTTTCGACTGCAAGCTCCACCTTGCTTTTGCCCTGCAACGTACCATAGCACCGTTCAATCAGGCGGTCGTCCATAAAAACAGGAACCTCTGGGTGCGGTTTTAGGACAATTTCAAGGGTGCTTTTGGCTCTCAAAAGGTGTGATGTAAATGCATAATCAATTTTTTCTTGCTTAAGTTGTTTAGCAACATCCTGCGCCTGCAAAAGTCCTTTTGGAGTTAAGTCTGGGTCACGCCAGCCTGAGAATATGCCGTTGCTATTATCTGTAGTCTCAGCGTGTCGAAAGACGAACAGATTGCAGATCATAAACTTTTTTCACCAAAATGTCGTAAGCACTGAGGATGCCGCAAATTCTCTTAACTCTTTTATGTTATGTATCTCTATTGAGTTGCTGGCGTGTTTCATAGCGGTTCTCACGCCCTCGGTAAACAAGACAGTTTCTTCATCATCAACCAGATGCATCTTATGAAGTTGGTTTGCAACTTCGGATATTCGGTCTTTTTCTTCGTTGTAGTTTATGAGAACTGGGTATACGCCGAATATTAGTTCCAGTTGTTTTTTGACTTTGATTTCAGGGGTAACAGCAATTATCGGCTGTGCAATCTTGAAGCGAGCTATCATTCGGGCTGTGTAGCCTGACCGCGTCAAGGTGATAACTTTGTGAATCGGCATACTTTGACATATATCCTGGATTGCCCTGCTTACCGTGTCAGAAATGGTGATAAACGGTGTACATTCAACGTTGCTTTTAACGGCTTTCTCAGTTTCATTCGCTATGCGAGTAATCATCTTAACAGCATCCACAGGATATTGACCAACCGCTGTTTCTCCAGAAAGCATAATAGCATCTGACCCGTCAAGAATAGCGTTTGCAACATCACTGACTTCAGCCCTGGTTGGACACGGTTGATTAATCATCGATTCAAGCATCTCTGTCGCAGTGACAACAAGCTTACCCTTCTGATTGCATAATTTGATAAGGGATTTCTGAACCAAAGGCACTCTTTCAGGTTCGATTTCAACGCCCAAATCGCCTCTTGCAACCATTAACCCACTAGAGATTTCCAAAATCCCTTCTACGTTTTGCACGCCCTCAAAGTTCTCAATCTTGGCGATTATTCCGCCTCCAAAACCATTGGTTTCAGACAAGTTTTTCACGTCTTCTGCATTTCGCGTGAATGAAAGCGCAACGTATTCGACGTCATGTTTTTTTGCAAAACTTATGATCTCCAAGTCTTTCTCAGGGAAGGTTGGAACTGAAAGATGCTTACTGGGAACGTTTACTCCTTTTCCGTCTTCTATGATGCCGCTGTCCAAGGTTAGAAGCCGAAGTTTTCGTTCTTTCTTTTCAACTACGTGTGTTCTAATTTTTCCGTTATCGATGTATACTTCGTCATCAACCGCTATTTCGTCATAGAAATCATGATTGAAACTGACTTCTTCCCCGTTGAAGCCTACTTCTAAAATGTCTCCTTTGCTGATGTCCTTTTGTTGAGATGCCTTGATTCTAATTTCTGGTCCTTTGATGTCAATTATTATGGGGATATCTGCTATTTCCCGTATGGTTTCTATAACTGATTGGTATTTAGCGAGATTTCCATAAGCGGTATTTATCCTTGCACCGTTCATGCCCGCTTGGTACATTTTTTCAATCGTTTGCTTTGAAGAGCTGGCGGGACCCACAGTGCATATAGTCTTTGTTTTCTTCAACAAAACCTCTCCCTTGTACATTCTAAATATGGTATGTTCCAAGTTAAGGTTAACGGCGAAAAATGTGCTAACCAAACGCCATTCCTTAAATTTTAATCTGGGAATTCAGTAGCGGTACCCACAAAAAAAGTAGCGGTACCCACAAAAAAAGTAGCGGTACCCACAAAAAAGGCGCACTGCCATGCCTTACCAATCAGCGTGGGCTTTCCTTTAAGAATCCCATGTTCTGAGCCGAGCCTTCTTTCTCTTTTCCTCTTTCTCTAAAGCTTCGTCTTCCTCTTCTTCCTGTTTTTGCTCCTCAGAAGACCGCTCAAGCGTCTTTATGTTTGTTTAGACAGATTGATTAAGGGCTTTGGAGAATTAGAAAGCAAGCTTCAACGAAAGTTGCACAGAAAGGTAGGCGGTTGTTCTGGTTCCCAGCATTGAGCTCATTGTGGCGGCATTCCTGCTTATGGCTTTCTTAGCTGCGGTCTTATCGACAAGGCTTAAGATACCGTATACTCTAGTTTTGGTCTTAACAGGTGTTGTAATCACCGTGGTCGCCTCTTCGTTTACCCTGGAAGGAGGCTCTTTGGAGAACCTGATTTCTCAATTGAGATCATTATGCGCTCAACTCCTTCAAGGCGGTGGAGGCGGCCTTTTCGTGGGCTTCGTTGTTCCCCCCTTGATATTCGAAGCCATGATTCACCTTCGCGCTAGTGATCTGCGGGCTGTAATCAAGCCTTCGTTAGCCTTAGCAACCGTAGGCGTCTTGATCGCAACTGGTGTTGGCGGGCTTATCTTATGGAGGGTCGTTGGTCTTTCGCCGTACGTTTCTTTTCTTTTTGCCGCGCTGATTGCGCCCACGGACACGGTCACGGTTTTGGAGGTTTTTCGACGGGTCAAAGTTCCTTCCAAACTATCAACGCTTCTCGACACTGAAGCGGCGTTCAACGACGCCACCGGCATCGTTTTATTCACTATAATCCTTTCAACTGTCGGTCTTCAAAAGGTCGCGGTAACGCAAACAGTACTCAGTTTCGGGTTCACCCTTGGTGCAGGTGTCTTAATCGGGTTAGCGGTCGCGTTTCTAGGCGAAGTTCTCACAAGCTTGATAGCGGACAGAGTGGCCGAAACCATCTTGGCGGTTGCAGTGGTGTACGGGTCGTACGCCTTGGCAACAGGAATAGGTGCCTCGGGACTAATAGCGGTAGCCGTGGCAGGGTTATACTTTGGCAACTTCACGATGCGATCCGCCATGGAACCCGTGTCAAAAGAAGCTGTGACGACGTTCTGGCAGATAGCAGCCTTCTTAGGCAACTCGATAGCGTTTCTAATCATCGGTTTCGAGACAAACATTATCACTCTTTCGCAATCAGTTCTAATCATCGCGGCCGCCTACGCCGCTGTGACCATAGCCAGAGCCGCCACAGTGTACCCAATACTCGCCGTGTTCAACAAATTCGGCGACAAAATATCTGGGGTCTGGCGTAACATCGCCATGCTTGGAGGAGCCCGAGGCGCTTTGTCCATAGCGCTAGTTGCCACAATAACAACTTCCGCAGTAATTTCTAAGGGAGATATCAACACCATAAACACAATGGTGCTTGGAGTAGCTTTCATCTCAATCGTGTTCCAGGTGCCTTTGCTGTTCCGTTATATAAAGAAAAAAATACCGCAAACCGAAACCGTGTCAGAAACAGAAATTGACGAACAATTCGAGCTAATATCCTCAGACATGGAAGAAGTAAGAAAACTAAAATCAGAAGGCAAAATATCCAACGAAGAATTCACAAAAAGAATAGAAGAAAACAAAAAGAAACTAGACGAGGTAATCGCAACCTCGCCCATCACAGTTGAAACAAGAAAAATTATCCTCGCAAGAGCATCCGCGTTATACAATTCTTTCCCGAAAATACCCAAACGCAAAACCAAAGACAAAAACAAGGAATCAGAAACCAAAACAACCAAAGACTAGCTACCTGTATCCTTGGGCTCAAAAAACCAAAAACTTTTAACGCTCAGGTAATCACTGATAAAGTAGTGATTTTATGTCATTTCCTGAGTAATTAGAGGCTAACGGGATCAAGCTAAGTTTTGTTGAAAAAGGAACTGGACCACCAGTAATTCTTGTTCACGGAATTCCTACAGATTACAGAGCATGGGAGAATCAAATTGAGGTTCTATCAAAGAGTTTCAGGGCATTAAGCTACAGCAGAAGATGTGCCTACCCTAACCAAAACAAAGATTGCGAAAGTAGCACGATCGAAAATAACGCCGAGGACCTCAGCAGATTCATTACGATGAAGGAAGCCAAACCCACGCATTTGATAGGTCACTCATATGGCGCATTTGTCGCGCTTTACTATGCCTATAACCATCCAGAGACAGTTCGAAGTCTGGTCCTAGTTGAACCCTATGTGCCCAGTCTAATAGTCAAAGACCCCCAAAACCACATTGAATTATTATCGCTTCTGCTGAGAAAACCTTCCGTCGCATTAGCAGCACAAAACTTCTTAAACAAATCACTCAATCGAGCCCTAAAATATCTTGATCAAGGAAACGAAGAAAAAGCAGTTGAAGTATTTCTCAATGGAGTTCAAGGGAAACCAAACGCAACAAGTCAACTCACAGACCCAATCAAATCAATGATGCTGAACAACGCAGGAACAATCAAGGAACTAACGTTGAAGCCTCCTCCATTCACAAAAAAAGAAGCAAAATCAATCGCCTTGCCAACATTGCTGATCAGCGGAGAGAACACCACAAAAGCCTTGTATGCAATTGCAGAAGAAGTTTCAAAAAACATTCCCAAAATTCAGGTTGCGAAAATTCCGAATTCAGCACACTTTCCGTATTTTGAAAACCCGAAAGCGACTAACGCAGCAATCACAAAGTTCCTCTCTATTCAGACCTCGTAAAGGCGAGAAACATAATGGGCATTTGTGCTCAGGAGTTCCAAGGGACCAGAATTGATCTTTTTTAAGGGGCCGTTGCATTATTAGGGTAGCCTCTGCTTTCCCAATAGCCCAAGTAACTTGTGTCGTTTGAAGCTTCAATTTCCGTAATCCACTTTATCCACTTGTATCCATATTGACCTTGGGCTACCAGCATGAACGGCCATCCAATCTCAGGGGTAAGGGTCACATTGTTCATTTTAAAAGCTATCATTATGTTGTTTTGAATGACGTAGCTCATAGGCAGCGCTGTTGTGTACCCATCGGAAGCACGAAAAATCACTACCGTAGCATTTGGGCTCACTCCGGCTTCCTGCAATAAATCTTTTACAAGAACGCCCTCCCAAAGAATTTTAGCGTTCCAACCTTCAACACAGTAGATAGTCACAACCTGCTGGTATACTTGATGATTGTTTACCACCTCGTCGTAGGTGCTTTGAATAGTTCTGTTCACAAGCCCAGTGACGGTTAACCGGTACGTTGTCTGGTTTACGTACTGTGTTCCCGCGATTGCGTTTTCGTAAACGCTACTGATTGACGAGAGATTTTGACCCTGATATTGTCGGATCTGTGTAGGATACAACGTTTTGGTCGAAGATTCTGAGTAGTATTCAGCGACCAACGCAACAAGTACAATGGCGATTAGTATACACGTGGCGAAAAATAGGGTCGTATGAGTTTTTACTTTCTCCATTCTTTCTCACCTATGAAGGAAGGAAACTGCAGCTTCAGCGTTTTCTGAAAACTTTCGAAAAGGTCCTCGAAGCCTACATTTTCAAAGACCAACCTTGCTTAAAATGGTTTTGTTACATACCTGATAGCATGAGCTTACCTCACCTCGGCGAATACCGTGCGGATTATGTCCTGTCTGCCAAATAGATTCACTTTCACTATTTTTTTTGTACGTTAGACAGGGTAAGGTCTAAGAGTAGGGATATTGTAATGCTTGTAAAGGTGGATATGTATTGTCTAGAAAAGCAAAAAAAGCTGAAGGACTCGAGCAGCATAAGAAACTGCAGCGCGAAAAGGATATGAAGAGAAAAGAGAAGAAACAGGTTTCGCTTCCAGCAAAACATACGAAAGGCAAGAAATAATCAGTCTTGCATCGACAACTATTTCCTTTTAGTTCTTATCGTTATTTTTTGTGTTAACACTCTAAGAAGAGGCAAAGCCCTATCAAACGAACATGTTTTGGCTGCGCTCAAAGAGGGCAAACGTTAGAGCGCTTAATGTTTAATAGGCGCTAGCGTAAAATATTCTTTTGAAAACTATTTTGCAGTTGATTTGATGGCGGATAACCAAGAGCTTTTGTCTCTGCCTGCTGACGACGTTTTAGCTAAGCTGAAGACGTCCCAGTCTGGGCTGTCCTCGCAGGAAGTTCAAAACCGTCTAGCAACATATGGGCCCAACGAGCTGGCTGACAAGCAGAAACGTACAGGGCTTGTTGAGATTCTATATCACCTGAGAAATCCGCTTGTGCTTATCCTTCTGATCGCGGCAGTGATCTCTGGGTATGTGGGGGAAATAACGGACGCAGTTATAATTATCTTCATTGTGCTTCTCAGCGTTGTTCTTGACGTATATCAGGAAACTAAGGCTCAGAACGCCGCCGAAGCGCTTAAAGAAAGAGTGACCACAAAGGCAACGGTTCTCCGAGACGGCGTTAAACAAGAAGTGAAGCTTGCAGAAATCGTCCCAGGCGACATAGTATATCTCATAGCTGGAGACATAGTTCCCGCCGATTGCAGATTAATCAGCGCGAAAGACCTGAACCTTAACCAGTCAGCGTTAACGGGCGAAGCGTTTCCGGTTGAAAAGAATGCGAATCCACTTTCAAACGCGACTTCCGAGTTGACGGGCTGGAACAATTACGTTTTTCTGGGAACCTCGGTGGTTAGTGGAACAGGAACCGCTGTCGTGGTCAATACGGGCGGCTTAACCGAGTACGGGGGAATCGCCAAAGAACTTGTTGGTAAGGCACCTGAAACAGAGTTTGAGAAGGGGCTTAGGCGATTTGGAGCTTTAATGACTGAAGTCACGCTTTTCCTTGTGGTTTTCGTCTTTTTTGTGAACGCGTTTTTCTATTCGGGCTCCCGTAGCATTTTGGACTCATTGCTTTTCGCAGTGGCTCTTGCGGTAGGCTTGACGCCCGAGCTTTTGCCCATGATAATGTCCATTAATCTTTCCCGAGGAGCCGTAGCGATGTCCCAAAAGGGTGTTATCGTAAAACGGTTGGCATCCATTCAGAACTTTGGCAATATGGACGTTTTGTGCACGGATAAAACCGGCACTCTTACCGAGAATAAGCTCACGTTAAACGATTACGAGGATTTGGAGGGGAAAGAAGCTCCGAAAGTATTGATGTATGCTTACTTTAACGGCGTTTTTGAAGCAGGACTAAAAAGCCCTCTGGACGACGCTGTGGTTCAGTATAAGCAGTTTGACGTGACAGGCATCAGCAAAATTGACGAAATCCCGTTTGACTTTATCCGGAGACGCGTTTCGGTAGTAATCGAATACGAAGGGCAAAGACTTGTTATCGCCAAAGGAGCCCCCGAGGAAATCCTAAAAATCTGTGCATACTGTGAAACTGACGAAATCATAAGCGATTTGACAAATATTTGCCAAGGCAAGTTTGAGCAGAAATACAACGACCTCAGCGCAGAGGGATACAGGGTTTTAGCGGTCGCATACAAGAAAGTAAAAGACGACAAAACACACTACTCTATTGGCGACGAAACCGACATGGTTTTTCTGGGTTTCCTGTCTTTCGTCGACCCCCCAAAAGAAAGCGCGAAAGATTCAATCCGTTTGCTGGCCAGGGACGGCGTGGAACTTAAAATAGTCACCGGCGACAACGAGCTAGTCACAAAAACAACCTGCGAACGATTGGGCTTCAACATAAAAGGGATTATTCTCGGAAACGACATTGCTCAGCTCCAAGACGATGCCCTATCCCGGGTTGTTGAGGACAACAACATTTTTGCTCGTGTAAACCCCGCTCAAAAAGATAGAGTGATCAGGGCTTTGCGGTCTAACGGGCATGTAGTGGGGTATATGGGCGACGGCATTAACGACGCTCCTTCCTTGAAAACGGCGGACGTGGGCATATCGGTGGAGAATGCTGTTGACGTCGCAAAAGAATCCGCCGATCTCATACTGCTACGTCCTGACTTGACCGTACTTGATCAAGGGGTTTTGGAAGGCCGGAAAACTTTCGGCAACACCATGAAGTACATTATGATGGGTGTCAGCTCGAACTTCGGCACAATGTTTAGTGTGGCTGGAGCTTCTTTGTTCCTGAGCTTCCTGCCCATGACAGCTATTCAGATTCTCCTAAACAACCTCCTCTACGATCTTTCAGAAGCGACTATACCTACAGACAGCGTAGACGAAGAATACATTGAAAAACCAAAAAGACTAGATATCTCCTACATAAGAAGGTTCATGATAATCCTTGGACCGGTAAGCTCTATTTTTGATTTCCTGACTTTCTTTTTGATGTTGGTAGTGTTCAGGGCGTCAGTTCCAGTTTTTCAAACCGCTTGGTTCGTCGAGTCTCTTGCAACGCAGACGCTTGTGGTTTTCGTGTTGAGAACCAGAAAAACGCCGTTCTACAAAAGCAAGCCCGGCAGATATTTGCTAATAAGTACCTTGGCTGTCGTGGTGGTCGCGTTCGCATTGCCCTACACGCCGCTCGGTGCAGTATTTAATTTTTCGCCTCCTCCCGCAACGTTCTATCTAGCTCTCGCTGGGCTAATAGTTGCCTACTTGCTCTTGGTTGAGGTTGTCAAGAAATGGTTCATCAAACGATACGCTTACCTCCTGGAACAGAGTTACGTGCCGAAAAAAACAAAACAGGCAAGCCAAACAACCAATTAGTTTGGATAGTTCCTCTTAAGGCTGAATATTAGTTCGCATTTTGTCATATAGGCCATGACTCAACTCAAGAATCTGAACAGTTTTGAGCTGTTTTTCCAGTTCTTTCTAAGTCAATTAACAATTTTTTTTTCAGTTCGGGCCAGATACCCTATTTGCGGTCAAATCCACCTATCAAGCTTTGGTTTCGTTCCTTTTTTGTGTGGTCTCAAAAAAATACATAAATTTACTATGTTCAAATATTAAAAAATTATAGAAAAACCCCTAAAAATGTACGCGCTAAATTAGGAAAAACTAAAAACAAATGTTTAAGGAGCTTATTCTTCCATCATTATCAAAGTTAAAGTTGACCTAACTTGCTTGATTGTGCGGATTTTGTGCGTCACAGAATCCTTTAGCTCTTCCATAGTGTCTGCTTTGATTCGTACAACCAGATCGTATACACCATAAGAAACGTAAGCTTCTTCGACATTATTTAAGTTCCTAAGCTGTTTTAGCACGGTATCTTCTGAGCCCGACTCAACATTAAACAATACATACGCTCTTGGCATTCAAACACCTATTTTTAATAATTACAAAGGTAATTAAATAGTTTGGCATAAAAACGGTTTTATAATAACTGTTAAACGGATCAAGTTAACGCTGTGTCCAATACAACTTTTACATAAATTCCCTGAGGAACATTTTTCATATTTGAAAGGAAAAAGAAATTTTAACTTCCACGGTTTTTTCCACAAACGTTAAATGTATCTAAGCATCTGTTTTATTAAAATCTTCCCGGAGATCCTCAAAACATGAAAATCATATCCAAAGAAGATTTCAAGAATTTTATAGATGCTTTAATAAAAGATGATTCTTTGAACGTTATTGGCGTTAAATCACGAGGAAGTAAATTTGCTTTTGCACCTCTCGAGTCCGCCGAGGAATTGCGTCTTGACTATGACGTAACATTGTTGCCTCCGAAAAAATATTTCTTCCCTCAACGCGAAACCTTGTTTACCTATGACCTGTCAGATGGATTTTCCGCTAAAAATCCAGAGGAAACAAAGCCAATGGTACTTGTAGGAGTTCACCCTTATGACATTGTAGCCCTACTTCATATGGATGAAATATTCAGGGAAACAAAGTCTGATTCCCAATATTTTAGGAAACGAGACGCAGCAATCATAATAGGTATCAACATTCAAAAGATGTCAAAATGGAATTTTTCTTCTTTTATGGGCAGTGCAGCCATAGATTATGGCTATGATCTTATGCTTACAGACTTGGGTAATAGATATACAATAAACGTTGGCTCTCAGAAAGGAGAAGACCTATTATCCAAATACGCAAATAACGTAACACTCGCGTTGGCACGTGACATGCAAATTGCTGGGCAGAAAAAAAGAGAAGTAATGAATATGTCTCAGCAAAAGTTTGACTTTCCGCCTGAACTCATTCCTGAACTGCTAAAGGACAGTTATGGGAAAAGTGGATTTTGGGAAAAGCATTCTGAAAAATGTCTAGCCTGCGGTTCATGCGTTCTAGTGTGTCCCACATGTTATTGCTTTGATGTTAAAGAAAACACTGATCTTTCCCTAGAGCATGGCGAAAGAATTAGAACATGGGACGGATGTCTATTGGAAGATTTTGCAAAGATTTCTTCAGGAGAAAACTTCCGCGCTACTAGACCGACAAGGTATCGCCATCGATACTTCAAAAAAGGTAAATATTTGTTTGATCGTTTTGGTTTTATTTCCTGTGTTGGTTGCGGAAGATGTTCTTCGAATTGTCTTCCAGATATAGCAAACCCAGTTAACCTTTTCAACGACATGTATCGAGAGAATCAAAACACGGGAGTACAAATGGCAACCTCTACTGTTCAGCCAGAAGTTAACATTCAGACCGAAGGAAACATAGACTTTGTACCAAGACTAGCAACCATAATCAAGAAAGTGCCGATGACTTCGATGGAAACACTATTTGAAATCAAATTAGACGATGGATCAGAGCTTAATCATAAACCGGGCCAATTTGCAGAAGTTTCAGTCTTTGGAATAGGTGAGGCACCCATATCCTTAT
>Ga0187864_10002950_pt1 | contig 14259 bp, 12 predicted proteins | sample June2016WEW_11_4_FD_132985 | JGI IMG/M metagenome (GOLD analysis project Ga0187864, IMG submission 132985) | Peatland microbial communities from SPRUCE experiment site at the Marcell Experimental Forest, Minnesota, USA - June2016WEW_11_40 | ecosystem: Environmental > Terrestrial > Soil >... | reverse complement strand
GCCCAAGGGCCGAAAGACGGGCGAAAAAGACGAATCCGGGCAGGACATCACCACGCGCGATCCGGAAGCGTCGTTCACCCAGAAGCACGGGCGGAGCTACCATGGCTACAAGGGACACGTCGCGGCCGATCGCAGCGGTATCGAGGCGAGCGTCGCAACCGCTTTGATTTTGCGATGACGTTGGTGGCTCACAACCTTCGCCGGGCAACGTGGCTTGCCCGGGCGTAGGATTCGGGGGAGCGGTGCGCGCCCCGGTCGGCAAAACCGGCCTGGGCGAGGCCGAAACCCGCGAAAACCAGCGAAAAGTGAACGCTCTACGGCCATCCCGTCATGCGGCCAATAGCTTGCAGAGGTTATTCAGAGGTTCCGAAGGTGATGAATGGCAGTATTTGTTCGGGTACGGCCATGGCCCCGGCACCTACACTCTACAACAGCCCCTTGATGCCCCAAGCGACATCGTGGCAGGTGGCGGTACCTTCGATTTCACATCACTTGTTGCGTATCACCTTGAGCTTGATCCTGGCTCCACCAATGGGACGCCCAATTCCTACAACGTCAATTGGACCAACCTATCGGCCGTAAATGTCCCCGAGCCGGCCAGTCTTGGGATCGGCGCCCTTTCGTGCATCTTCTTCGTACGCCAGCGGCGCCGATCATGCCGTCCCCTCGACGGACGGAGCTAACTTATTTCGGTCTCCGCACCAAATATCCCGGCAGCCCCGCCGCATCCTTATTCGACGCCATCCCAATCGCCTGCGCCAACGCCTTATGAAAGTGCGATCGCACGAGCTTCTCAGAAATCCGCGTCCGATAGAAATCCGCCCACTTGAATTCCGCAAATGGCGTCCTTACCTTCATATATCCGCCCGCCGCCCTCACAAAACCCGCCAGACTCCTGTAGGGATCATCTCGAAGTTCTCTCAAATCCTTCGGCAGCGCGTCATGGTCCTTCCGCTTGCCCGACGCGCTCACCAGGTGAAGAAATCTCCTCGCCCGCATCTTCTTCCAGAAATCGGCTACCGAAAGACCCGAGAAATCCTCCTCAATTTCCATCGGCGCAGTCTCGAAATGCTCCTTGATCAATGCCAGGCCGAGATGGTGATGATCGATCACATACGCCTTCTCCCGCGACCCAAGAACCACCCGGATCGGATTCTCCAGGATAAATCCGACCAATTCCCCCGGCTTGCGCTCCAGCGCGCGCAGCTGCTTCCGCTTGAACTTCACCTGCATCATTCCCACAGTCAGTTGCGTCGGCCGCAGCTTGGAGAGAGCGATATTCTCGATACGCGGTGCTTTAGTGTCAGTCATGGCCTCTTTCTTGCGGGAAGTTTAACGCCTTTCCCAGTGCCGGTCAGGTCCGGGCCCGGGTGCTTTGAATCATTCATCTCGCGTCAGCAGCATGCCAGCCGTCCGCAAAAGAAAAAAGATGCGGTCTACGTACCGCTCACCTTTAATACACAATCGCGCATGAGTGGATTTGCTTCAGGATTGAGAAGAAACTGATCGGATAGGATTTGTGATGGTACCCAGCCCACATGCCCTTTCTGATCGGGCAAATCGCCCCGAACGCTTGTTTTCGATAAATGTTTTCCAATACCTGGGACGAGATTGAGACAGCGCCGCCGCTGATTTGTGCAACGAGCCGTCGGCTCGATGTGGCCGAGTTCATCGAGTTTTGCATCGGCTGCCGAATGGCGCCGTCGGCGGCGCTGGTTGAGCTGATGAAGCTGCGGCGGTGAAGGCGATCGATCAAATTCAGTGGGGCGATGACGGATCCAAGGGAGACCAGGAGACGGTGTCCGATGTCGCGCGTGATCTCAAAAAGATATATGGTGTCACTCGTGTCATCAGGCCGCCGCGCTGGCTAGCGGGATCTCCCGGCGGCGCGTCAATGAGCCTTTCAAGGAGCAACCCAATGAGAGAACCGACGTTTCGAGATCTGTCCAAGATGATCGACCATTCGCTGCTGCACCCGACGATGACCGACCAGCAGGTTCGTGAGGGGTGCGAGCTTTCCCGTCACTACGACGTGGCGACCGCATGTGTGAAGCCCTACTCGATCCCTCTGGCGAGGCAGGTTTTGGCCGGATCTGATGTCAAGGTCTGCGCCGTCATCAGCTTCCCGCACGGCAACAGCACCACAGGGATCAAGATCGCCGAGGCTGAGAGCGCCGTGCTGGCCGGCGCTCTGGAGATCGACATGGTGGTCAACAACGGCAAGGTTCTCGGCGGCGACTGGGACTTTGTTGCCCGCGAGGTGCGGCTGATTAACGAAACGGTGACAGGCGCCGGCGGCGTCCTGAAGGTGATCTTCGAGAACGATTACCTCACCGACGAGCACATCATCCGATTGTGCCAGATCTGCTCGGAAGCGAATGTGGCGTTCGTCAAGACGTCCACCGGATACGGCTTCGTCAAGCAGTCCAACGGTGATTACAACTACAAGGGCGCCACCGAGGCACACCTGCGGCTTATGCGCAAGCACTGCCCACCCTCCGTGCAGATCAAGGCGGCTGGCCGCGTGCGCACGCTCGATGATCTTTTGAACGTGCGGGAATTCGGCGTTACCCGCATAGGTGCCACGGCCACGGCCGTAATCCTTGAAGACGCCCGGAAACGCTTCGGCTGGGGCGGTGCCGGTCAGCCGGTCGCACCAGGGCAGGGCTACTGATCGGATTGGAGAGATTATGGCGTGGCGGCGGCAGGTGCAGTTTTCGGATCGGACGGACACAAAAACCGTCGCCGCCGGTGAAGAATTCCCAATCCTGCCATCACCATCATCACCGCGCTCGCCGGCTCCGAAACATCGGCCATCAAACCATTGGCGGCCGCGAAGGCGTCAACCGCGGCGTAGTCGGCGGCGGGCCGAGCAATCGCCCCAGGTAAAGTCCAACGATTTGGAGCGGCGAGGACGGTTCCGAGTATTCGCGGACGGGCAGTGGGTTCGGCGGAGAAACCCGCGGCAGCGTCGGCGCGCCCGGGCGGCCGTCGGCAGCCTGCGACGCAGTGGTCAGGCCTGCCGTCGCCGACGGCACCGTGGACGGGCTAGCACTCGCCACGCTCTTCAGGGTGTCTTCCACCCCCTCGGCCGCTTTGGAAAAACCGCCGCGTGCGGCGGCTTTCTGAAACCGTTGCAATTCGTGCTGGATGTTCTCCCGGTAGTCCGGCAGCTTCTGGGCCACCTGCACGAACTGCTGCTCCACGACCCAGCCGATCGTGCCAAGCAAGGCCAGAGCCGTTCCTACGGCGATGAGGACGCCTGCGATCCGTCGCAGTCTACATCGTTCCAGCCATGTCACGGCCGGCGTCAGCACGAACGCAAGCAGAACCGCAACTGCCAGCGGGATGAGCACCGCTTGAGCAAAATACAATGCCGCGACCGTGGCAAAGACCGTCGGCATCAAGCCGAGCTTCACGCCGGCTCCTTTTGCGTCTCGGTTGCGACATTGCTGGCTCTGGCAACCACTTATCTTTCGACATTCATGAACGATCGGACGGTCACGGCTCCACATATCGGTAGCCAGTGACATCCAATATTGCGTCTTTGCCGTAAATGACGGTTCGCCAATCGCCGGATGCAAACTCGACGGGCCAACGGCGCCTGGGTTCCCATTTCTCATGACCGCGAGTGTAACGTTCCAGCGAGAATGCAGGAATTGTCCTAATTTCGTGCAGGACTTGCTGAAGCTGCTTGCGGGGATCGCAGGTATTAAAACTGAAGCTGATCCGCTTGTCTTTCGTCCGGACCATCTCCGTCCAATCGCCGTCAAAGAAGTCGGCAACAGTGCTTATGGAGACGGTGATGGTACCCTTGATGCCGTCGCTCTTGGGCGTCGTCTTCATAGCAACGAACACATGCGGGACCAATGTCAGCCGCACGTCGATATTTGAACTTGCGCCCTCGCCAAAAATCACTTCAGCGTCGGCTTGGCCGATCACGTCGGGGTGTGCCAGCGGCGCATCGGCATACGCAATCAAGGGGTTATTCCACCAGCTATCGTCAACATCATATGAGGTGTGACGCTCAGTAATGTCTCGCTTCCCAACGATATGGGCCAGGAAGCCGTACCTCTTCTCGGCCACCGTTTTGATACAGACCATAACGCTGCTGGGACCGGCGGGCTGGGACGCAACCGTCGCCAGCCAAGCGACCCGTCGCGGGAGGTCGCCTCTCGCCGCTTTGTCCGGCGTGTCGGCCGCATTCTGACACGCGATTAGCGTCAGAACCAGACTTAGCATGCACGCGGGCGCCACCCAAACCAGCATCGTTCGTGCGTGTACGCCGATCGTGAGATCGAACACTTTCATGCAATGTCCTTGCAAGAGATCGCGTTCGCCGAGAACGTGTTTCAGCGTCGGCATGCGCCCGCAATCAAACGCGCCGGGTGCGTCTGGATCTGGGTCAGGCGCTTGCGTCCCTGAAGAAGGCGAATAACCACAACGGCCAGGGCCAACACCGGCAGGATGTGGATCAACCCACCGGCCGGGTACGACGTGGTAACTTCCGGCAACCACTACACTATGAGAATGACTACAAGAGTCCACAGCAAAATAATGCTCCTTTCATTTTTGCTGTATCGTTCATCGCCCGTGCGCGATCCAGTTTCGTTCAGTGCGCGAAAAAAAAAGCCGACGTGGCCGAACACCCTCAGGCATTCGATCACGTCGGCTTACTCGTTGACGGGTCGCCCGGCTGTTGCCCGGATTACCCTCTATTTAGTCGTCCGAACGTCTTCGATATTCTACCGGGAGCTGATTTATTTAAGGCTCCACAAGTCCCCTGTTTTAGGCGTCCCGACCGGCGAAGGCGAAAGGATTGCCGGAATATTCGGTAGACTCTTGGTACTGATGAAGACTCAGGGCGAAATCGAAAGTGCCATCTCGGAAGGCAGCAGCGGCTTTGAGCAGGAATAGAAGGGTTGGGGTCCCAAGGATACCCATATCCGGATGGATAACACGGCTCTACAACCTGTGCTGGTCACCGGCGCCAGTGGCTTCATCGGGGGGCGATTGGTACGCCGGCTGATCGAGCGTCACCGCCGAGTGTCGTGTCTGGTGCGAACCAATTCGCGCATCGATGAGCTGCGGTCGGCCGGCGCGCAACTGGTCACGGGAGATGTGACCGATCGGGGCAGCGTAGCACGGGCACTGGCTGAGTCGCAGGCCGGCACGGTGTTTCACCTGGCCGGACTTGTGAAGGCACGGTGTCGGGACGACTTCATGAGTGTGAACGCGGGCGGCGTCGAGGCGGTCGCGGCCGCCTGCGCGGATTGCGCCGGCCCGCCGGTCCTGGTTGTTGTGTCCTCGCTGGCAGCCGCGGGGCCTTGCGCCGCGGACGCGTCGCGCGTGGAAGGCGATATCCCCGCGCCCGTTTCCGACTACGGTCGCAGCAAGCTGGCGGGAGAACAGGCCGCGACCAGGTATGCCGGAGGTATGCCAATCAGCATTGTGCGTCCGCCGATCGTGTTCGGCCCCGGCGATCGGGGCATGCTTGAAATGTTTCGACCGATTGCGCGCTGGGGCCTTCATGTCGTTCCCGGCCGGGGCGAGAGTCGCTATTCACTTCTCTACGTGGACGACCTGGTGGAAGGCTTGCTTCTTACAGCCGAGATTGGCGAGCGCGTGCCCCAGGGTGGGGCGCCGAGCGGCCAAGGCATTTACTTCATCGCCGGAGAGGATCGTCCAACCTACGCTCAGCTCGGACAGGCGATGGCCATCGCGTTGGGGAAGAAGCCTCCCGCCGTCATACACTTGCCCGGGCCGGTGGCGAGACTCGTCGGCGTCAGCGGAGATGCGATGGGATGGATCCGCCGCCGTCCCGGTTGGGTTAGCCGCGACAAGATCACCGAAGCCTTGGCCGGGTCGTGGACGGGCTCACCCACCAAGGCGCGCACGCAACTGGGTTGGTCCCCCGCGGCCACCTTGGCCGATCGCCTATATGAGACAGCCCAATGGTATCGCCGAACGGGATGGCTATAGGCTTCACAGGATTTTGTCGTAAATCCGGTAGGTGTTGGAGATTTTCGTGCCGGCGCGTTCGAGGCTGCCGCGCGAACGGGCGTTGCTCTCCAGTACCCACGAGAACTCATAGCGCGTAATACCCCAGCTTGCCGCCGCCCCAACCAGGTGGTCGAGTAACACAATACCCAGGCCCGCGCTCTGGTATCCAGGCACCATGGTCACTGCCATGGCACGAGCCGCGGTGATGTGCCGCCGCCCGGTCAAGAGGCGCACGAAGCCGAACGGGAGAAGTCGCCCGTTGAGCTTGCGGATGATCTGGTTGTAGTCCAGGAGGGCGAGCATCGCGCCGACGGGCTTGCCATCGATCTCCGCAAACACCGCGAACTCCGGCACGATGATGTGCCGAAGTTCGCCGGCGATGTGTTGTCCCTCGCGCGGGGGTATCGGCGTAAAGCCCCAGGTGCCCTCCAACGAACGATTATAGATGTCCAGGTACGCCGCAATCTCCTGCTGAACCTTCCGCGCGTCGAATGGCCGGATCACCAGATTGAACCCTTCAAGCGCCGCAAGCACAGCGGGCTTGTATCGCTGCGTCAATGTCGCCAGCAGGCCCGTGTCCATTTCATAGGCATACAGGTCCTGCGACTTGGCCAACCCACAGGATTCCAGCAGGGCTTCGTAGTACGGCGGGTTGTACGTCATCAGGAAGCAAGGGGGCCGATGGAAGCCATCGACCAGCAATCCACAGGTGTAGTTAAGCGACGGATTCACCGGCCCGCGCACGGCCGTCATGCCGCGCTGCCGCAGCCAGGCATTGCCGGCCTCGAATAACGGACGGGCGACTGTTGTATCGTTCACGCACTCGAAGGACCCGAAGAACCCAAGATGTTCGTTATATTTGCGATTGTGTGCCTGATTGACGAACACCGCCAGCCGGCCCACCACCCGGCCGCCTCGCTCGGCCAGCAGCGTCACGATCTGGGCATTATCAAAAAAGGGATGATGTCCCCAACCCAGCAGTTGGCGCTCTTGGGCAAGAATCGGCGGCACCCAGTTGGGGTCGCCGGCATAAATGGACCAGGCAAGCCGCTGAAACCACCTGCGATCCCGCCACGAAACCACCGGTCTGACTACAATCTGGTCACTCATGGCCGGCGCGCCTCAAGCCACACTATCCCATCTGGTAATCAGGGCGCCCGCGGCAAAAACTACCGCCGCGATTCCCCCGGTTATCGCGGCACATCGCACCGCGGCCATGTTGTTACTGAATATCATGGATGCCCGGAGCCCCTCGTTCACATAATACAGTGGAAGGATTCTGGCAAACTTCTGAAGGAATCCCGGCATCATTTCGACGGGGAAGAACGTGCCTGAGAGGAACATCATCGGAAAAAGGAAGGCGTTGGCCGCGGCAGCGGCGCTCTCGCCATCTTTGGCGATGGGGGTGAGCATCATGCCAATGCCGACAAAGACGAAGACCGCCAGCACGATGTACACCGCAAGCCAGAGATTGATCTGTAGCCTGACGGCGAACACGGCGTAGCTAACCAGCAGGATGGAAGTCGTGGAAATGAACGCCAGTACCAGTTGGTACAGAATGTTCGACAGCAGCCAGTCGATACGAGTGATCGGCGTAGTGGCCAACTTCCGGAGGATGCCTTTCTGGCGCAATTCGGCGTTCATCGTCAGCGCGCCGGACAGGCTCGACGTCATCACCGCCATCGCAATAATTCCGGGCACGAAGAACTCGATGAAGCGGTACTTCTTGTTCAGGATCGATTGCTCCAACATCGTAATAAACGGCGCTGTTCCGGACATCCTCTGATTCGTGGCCGCCACGATGGAGTTCAGGAATTGCAATTTGGTCGTCACCGACGTTGAGCTGGGGTCATAGACGTACGTCAGCACAACCGAGGCGTCGCGATCCCGTTTTAAGACCCTGCGTGCCTCCATTTCTTCAAAGCCATGGGGAATGACGAGGAGGAGATTCAGCTTGTGTTCCTTGGCGTATTGGACGGCGCTGCCGTCGGAAGGAACTGAGATCGTTCTGAACACCCCATCAACGGCAACGCTTTTCACCAGTTGCGCCGAAGACGCGCTCTGGTCGAGATCCTGCACGCAAAGGTCGAAGTTCATGTGCTCGGGCTTTGTGAAGATCGCGCCGAAAACCAGCACCAAAATGACCGGGAAAGCGATCGTGAAGAACACCGTGGACTTCTCGCGGCTGAAACTGCGGAGCTTCACCTTCAAATTGGCGGCGATGATGCGTGGAGTCATTGCGGGGCTCCGTGCATCGGGGCGCCCTCGCGGAGTTGCTCGCCCGTGAGGCTGAGGAAGACCTCTTCGAGATTGGGCTTGCGGACGTCCATGCCCGGCAGCGAGATGCCGGCGTTCTTGATGGCGCTTAGGATCTTCTGGACGTCATCGGTGTGCTGCACCCGGACCTTGATATTGTGGTGGTTGTCCTCAACTGGTTCGAAGCTCAATTTCCTGATCGTCTCCAAGGCATTTGCGTCCGCGGATTTGAGCGTGAGGCACATGTAATTCGCGTTGCGTTCGATCAGTTCCTCCGGAGAGCCGATCGCGACGATTTTACCTTTGGAGATGATGGCCACGGTATCCGCAAGAAGTTCCGCCTCTTCCATATAGTGGGTGGTGAGAAACACGGTCTTCCCTCTGCTCTTCAAGCCCAGCAATACGTCCCAGACCGCGCGCCTCGCGTGGGGATCGAGTCCCGTGGTCGGCTCGTCGAGAAACACCACCTCGGGGTCGTTCACCAGTGCGATCGCTATTCCGAGCCGTTCCTTTAAGCCCCCGGAGAGTTTCTTAAACTGCACATCGCGCTTGTCCTGGAGGTTCGTGAGGTCCATCAGCCCATCGACATCGGTGTTTTTGCGGCCGAACAGATTTGAGTAGTATTGGATGCTTTCGCTGACCGTGATCCGGTCGAACGAGTTGAACCCCTGCGGGAGGACGCCAATACGGGGAACGATGTCGCGCTTCCTTTTTGTAACATCCATCCCGAGAACGCTCACCCTTCCCGACGTGGGAGTGCGGATGGTATCGATGATCTCGACGGTGGTGGTTTTCCCCGCGCCGTTTGGCCCGACGAATGCGAACACTTCGCCTTTTCTGACGGTGAACGAAACATCGTTGACCGCGTGCAGGTCTCCATAGCGTTTGGTCAGCCTCTCGACCACAATGGCGTAATCATTGCTGCCGGTCATGGACGGTCAGATCATTTCTATGGGGCGTTGGAGTCGTGGCATCTCCGCGCTCAGCCTCATCAATGGCGCGGATTCCAGAGGTGGATGAGTGGCGGCGCCCCCTTGGGGTCGCCGGAGTAAATCGATCGGGGAAGGCCCCCGAAACACCAACGATCCCGCCACGACGCCGGGTGAAGAATCGCAGATAAAGTCCGGCCCAAGCTGCTCCCAGCACCGTGCCGGCAAACACGTCAACGGCCAAGTGCTGCTTGGTGGCCATCGCGGAATAAAGGATGCTGAGGCACCAGCACCAATTCAGTCCTCGAATCAGACCACGACCGCCCAGTTGGCGCAGCCGTCGCCCAATACAGATGGCGGTGAAGACCGCAAAGGCCGCATGGAGGCACGGAAAGACATTACGCGGCTCGTCAATCGCAACCAGGAGCCGGAAACCGGGATACTCTACCAGGTCAATGTTCGGCCGCGGGACGGACGTTGGCCAAAAGAAAAAGACCGCCAGTCCCGCGGTACCGAGTCCGCAGAGGGCTGCGCTGTAAGCGATAAGTTCTCGCTTGTCGTCCAATAGCCATGAACCTAGCGGAATGTAGATCCAGAGAGTGATGTACAGGAGCAAAGTGTTAGGCGACAAACCGACCAGTCGATCGATCGCGGTGGTCGGCATCTCGGTCACAGGGAAAACGGGAAAGTAAAGAAGAAGAAAGTAAGCGGCAAAGAAACTGCTCGCCATCACCACGCTGGCAATCAGCTTAAACCGCCAGTGCGCCTTCAGCCGTGTGCCGAGTTGGCGATACCAGTCTATTGGTTGATTGCATTGGACTAGACTCATGGATCTCCCTCTGTTTCCCGTCGCCTTTGCGGGCTTGCCATTCCGTCAGGTCCGCCTCGCACACCAATGCGCGATCGACGCGTGCGGCGCTACAGCTTGGCCAGCTCGTCGGCGATGGCGCCGACGGTGTCGCGGATTTGTGCCTCGCTGTGATTGGTGGTGATGAAGAAGCGCAAGCGGGCGGCATGCTCGGGCACGGCGGGGTGCAGAATCGGTTGGACGTTGATGCCGCGGCCGAACAGGGCGCGCGCCAGGCGGAGGCTCTTGACGGAGTTCCCGACGATCACCGGAACCACCGGCGTGCCGGCAGCCGAGCCGGTGTTCAGCCCGCGTTCTTTGGCCAGGTTCAGGAACAATGCCGCCAACTCGCCAAGCCGGGCCACGCGCTGCGGCTGAGCCTGTAGCACGGTCAAGGCCGCCAGCGCCGCCGCCGCGTTGGGTGGAGACATGCCCACGCTGTAAACGAATCCCGGGGCCGTGTACGCGAGGTACTCGACCAGCTCGGCCGACCCGGCGATGTACCCGCCGCAGCTGGCCAGCGACTTCGAGAGTGTGCCCATCCACATATCAACGTCGCTTCGAGTTATTCCCCAGTGCTCGCCGATCCCCCGGCCAGTCGGCCCCATGGTCCCCAGCGAATGCGCCTCATCGACGAGCATCAGCGCTTTGTGTTTCTTTTTTATTTCGACGAAGCGAGGCAGATCGGGGTAGTCACCGTCCATGCTGTACACACCTTCGATCGCGATCAGCGCACGGCGATAACGATTGCGAACCTCGGACAAGAGCGCGTCCATCGCCAGCCAGTCATTGTGGGCAAAGACGCGACGGGTGGCTCCGGAAAGCTGGGCGCCTTGGATAATCGAATTGTGCGCCAGGACGTCGTGGACGATCAGGTCTTCCGGTCCCAGCAGGTGGCCGATGGCGGTGACGTTGGTGGCATGGCCGGAAACAAACACGATCGCGGCCGCGGTACCCAGGAACGCGGCCAGGGCCTGCTCCAGATCGCGATGCACCTGCTTCTCGCCGGAGACCAGCCGGCTGGCGCCCGCGCTGGTGCCGTAGCGGTCGATCGCAGCCTTGGCGGCGGCGGCGACCGCCGAGTCGTGGGCCATGCCGACGTAGTCGTAGACGCTGAAGTTGACTAGATCATGTCCCTCTATACGCGTAACACCTCCGGAAAATGTTCCGCCCTGGTCAACTCGGAAATACGGGTTATCGCCGGCCACAGCCCTCAGCATGCGTTCGTAACGCTTCAACTCACCGTACTCGGGGAATCGGACAAAGTCGTAGTGTGCCCGCGGGATCTGGCCGGGGAGAACGCCGATCTTGGCATGATCGTTCAGATGCTTCTGCACCGCGTGAGCCAGTTCGCCCAGTGTTTGCGCGGGGTTGAACTCCGTATCGGGCAGGCGACAGCCGAAGTTCTTCTCCAACCTGGCGGCAAGCTCCACGCGCTGCAGCGAATCCAAGCCGAGTGCGGTGAGCGGCGTGTCGGGCGTCACGTCGGACAGAGCCGCGCCACCTATGGCGAGGGCGTGTTGGCACACGGTGGCAAGAACGAAGGATTGTTCGGAGTGCGGCGCGGGATGCCCGATGGAGCACGCCACACCGCCGCCGGGGTTTCCTTGTGTGACGGCGGCGGTTGCACCGGCGCTCTGGACGGTCACGCTGGAGTCTTCAGCCAAGGCTTTGAGTTCGCGGGCCAGGAACGCCGTGCGGCAAGCGCGGCGCTGGACCTTGCCGCTGGAAGTTTTGGGAATCGTGCCGCAGTGCACCAGCACGATCGTGTGCAGTGCCAGGCCATGCTCATCGAGCACCGCCTCCCGACACGCCTTCAGCACCGAAGTGAAGTTCGTCTCCCCGTTTCGCGGAACCTCTTGCACCAGAACGAGGCGCTGGCCCCCAGGGTCTTCCACGGCAAAGGCCGCCCCGAGACTGGCTTCCAGCAGCGGGTGACTCTTGCGGGCCGTGGCCTCCAAGTCCTGGGGATGATGGTTCAGGCCGCGGACGATGAGCAGGTCATCCTGTCGGCCGACGACGAAGAGTTGGCCCTCGAACACAAAACCCAAGTCTCCGGTCCGCAGGAACGGACCTTCGCGCGTGTTGCTCAGATGGGCGTTGAAGATTTGCTGTGTCAGCTCGGGCTTGTGCCAGTACCCTTGGCCGACCGACGCTCCCGCAACCCAGATCTCACCCACGCGGCCGGGGACGGCTTCCGTGCAAGTTTGTGAGTCGACGATCGCGACACGCAGATTGTCGACCGGCATTCCGCACCCCACCAATCGTCGAGCCTTGTTCGCATCGTCAGGCACAGACTCGACACGGTTCTCGGTCAGCGCCGCGTCGTCGAAGGCCCGAACGGTTGGACCGCTACCGCGCTCGGCGCCGCTGACCATGAGCGTCGTCTCCGCCAGACCGTAGCAGGGATAGAAAGCGGCGGAGTTGAAGCCACAAGGCGCGAACGCGGCCGCAAAGCGTTCGAGCGCTTCGGGCTGAATCGGCTCGGCGCCGACAAACGCCACGCTCCAACAGGAGAGGTCGAGAGTTGCACGTTGCGCGTCGGTGATCCTGCGAACACACAAGTCGTAGGCGAAGTTGGGGCCGCCGGAGATGGTCGCCCGGTATTTGCTGATGGCTGCAAGCCAGGCGAAGGGTTGCTGAAGGAATGCCGCGGGCGCCATCAGCACGCTGGGGAGGCCGGTGAGCACCTGCATTAGGACGCCGCCCACAAGGCCCATGTCGTGGTACGTAGGCAGCCAGAACACGCCGACGTCGCGGCCCACCCCGAAGCCGAAGGCCTGGTAGATGCAGCGGGTGTTGTGCATCAAGTTGGCGTGGCTGAGCATGACACCCTTGGGCTGGCTGGTCGATCCCGAGGTGTACTGGAGCATGGCCACCGTCTCGGGGGCGATGATGGGCATCTTCCATTGCTCGGCTAATGCGTCGGGGATTTCGTCGGCGGCGAGCCACGGGATCGGCGCGGCAGTTTCTGTCTGCCCGCTTCCCAGCCCGGTCATCGCTTGAAACTGAACGGCGGTGGCGCCGGTGCTCAGGACAAGACGCGCCCCGGCGTCGGCGACGATGGCGCCAAAGCGACTAAGCGTCCTTCGGTGCGGGAGATATGTCGGCACTGCTACGCAACCGGCGTAAAGACAACCGAAGAACCCCGTAACGAAGTCGAGGCCATGTGGATAAGCCAGCAGCACGCGCTGGCCGGCAAGGCCCATGTCCTGCAAGCGAGCGGCGATGGCGCGCGCCCGTCGATCGACCTGTGCGTTTGTCAGGACGACATCCTCTGACTGGCCGTCGAGCAAATATACGAATGCCGGCTCATCCGGACGTTCCCGGGCGTGGTGATACAACACGCGGATCAGATCGTCCGGAGGTTGCTGCAGACCGGCCTGCACTCCTGCCAGAGGCGACACGCCATGCCCACGGTCAACCTCATCGCAAGACTTGTTGGATGACCACGGTCTCGGCGCGTGGCTTGTCATCCTCTGCTGAGGGAAGGCGGCGCCCACCACCGACTCCCGGCTTTCCCTTCTCAAAACCGACATAGTTGGGTCTCCTGCTTCAAGGGTACTCCCATCGCCTGTTCCCTTTGCAGATTTCCGACGAACAGACGCAAAAAAAGCCGACGTGGCTCCCCCACCCAAGGGTGCGGAACCACGTCGGCTTACTCTTCGACCGGCCTCCCGGAATCACCGAACTGCCCTTCATTTAGTCATCCGACGACTTATTCAAACTTCTCTTCCCGGAGCCAGCCAATGGCGCGGCCTCCCGTCACTTGGATTCTATTCGATGGAACTCAAAAGCGGGAGTCAGAAAACTCTTTGCGGTAACGCAGGCATTGGCGGAACCTCAATTCAACCTTGGAACCTCTGAATAACCTCTGCAAGCTATTGGCCGCATGACGGGATGGCCGTAGAGCGTTCACTTTTCGCTGGTTTTCGCGGGTTTCGGCCGCGCCCAGGCCGGTTTTGCCGACCGGGGCGCGCACCGCTCCCCCGAATCCTACGCCCGGGCAAGCCACGTTGCCCGGCGAAGGTTGTGAGCCACCAACGTCATCGCAAAATCAAACCGGTTGCGACGCTCGCCCCGATACCGCTGCGATCGGCGGCGACGTGTCCCTTGTAGCCATGGTAGCTCCGCCCGTGCTTCTGGGTGAACGACGCTTCCGGATCGCGCGTGGTGATGTCCTGCCCGGATTCGTCTTTTTCGCCCGTCTTTCGGCCCTTGGGC
>Ga0187864_10002945_pt1 | contig 14300 bp, 15 predicted proteins | sample June2016WEW_11_4_FD_132985 | JGI IMG/M metagenome (GOLD analysis project Ga0187864, IMG submission 132985) | Peatland microbial communities from SPRUCE experiment site at the Marcell Experimental Forest, Minnesota, USA - June2016WEW_11_40 | ecosystem: Environmental > Terrestrial > Soil >... | reverse complement strand
TTTACAGGTGTTTGAACGGCCTAACGTCCAAATGGAAGCAGGCCTCGACCCTAACCAACTGAATCTGTTCGACTTTTAACGGGACAGCTGTGGGGCAGACCATCGTTTTTTGTGGTCTGCCAGTCGGGCTTTTCTCCGGTGCTCTTGGATCTGATCGAGTGCAGCGTGTATGGCAGACCACAGGAAACAATGGTCCGCCGCCACCTACCACAATTGCCAATTTCCGGTAGTCAACACGTAGACCGCCACCAGCGCGTTGGTAACGGCGTGCGCCAGGGCGGCGTCGCCGATGCTGCCGCGGCGGCAATACACCGCGGCATACGCCAGACCTGCCAGTGAGCCGGCGAGCCAACGATCGCCGTGGAAACCTCCGAACACGAGCGACGACAGCACCACCGCGATCCACCCCGCCGACCGCGGGTCGATGATTTCGAAGGCTTCTTTGGACAGGCGCCGGAGCAGGAAACCGCGAAACGCCAACTCCTCGGCAATCGGAACGGTGATGGCAGCGGCGAATACGCGCGCCGCGATCCATGCCAAGGGAACGCCAGACGGCGCCGCGCCGGGCGCGGCCGGGGGCTCCAAGGCGATCCATAGGCCGAAAACGGCAACCCCGGCCGCCGCGCCAAACCAACTCACGCGCCAATCCATCCGCCGGTATTGTTTTCGGTAGTAGATCAACGCCGCCAGCGCCGCAATCGGACGCAGCGGGTAGAACCATTCGAAGTTCGCCGAGGCCGCTCTGGAGAGCATGGAAGCCGCCAGAATCGCCAAAAACGGCGCCAGGTAGACGGCGGTGAAGTTGGTGGCGCGGGCGGCATTTCCGGGCGGAACTTCAGCAATGGCCTTTTCCTTCCCCGGCAGGGCCAATCCCGGCGTTTCTCGCCGCAACCACGACACGCGGCTGGAGCCGGCGACACACACGATTGCCACCAGGATGAAGCCGATCCAGCCGGCCTGGGAGTGAAATCCCCCCATGGCGATCCCCGGGGCCCCGGCATAACCTAGAACGAACAGCACGGCGATGCGGGCGACATTCATCAGCCAAATCGCCACCACCCCGGCCGGCAGCAGAAGCAAAGCCCGGGGGAAGCGGTATTCGCGCCGCGAGAACCACAGCCAGGCGCTGCCGAAGGCCAGCACCAGGCCAATGCCTTCGAGGCCCGAGCATTCGTCGGCGATCTGGATATCGAAGCCACGCGCTGCCAGCGTGAGATGGCTGGGATCGATGGCAAGACCGGCAATCCAGGGCTTCAGCAGCGCGCTTACCGCCGAAAAGGTAACCGTGCTCGCCGGGCGCCAGAGATTTCTGGCGAAACCGCCCGCCACCGTGCCGGCCAGCGCCGCCGCAAGCGCGAATACCAGCACATCCCGGCAAGCGGAAAACAAGTGCAGCCACACCGCGGCCGGCAGAAAGGCCAACCCGGCACAGACCACCGCCAGCAGGCCGGTCAGGATCCAAGCCCCGGCAAACCAGTCCGCGCGAGACGGCGGCAGCGCGTGGCCGAAAACCTGTACCGCCAGAAGCCAGGACAGAAACAGTAGCAGCGCATGGCCGAAAACCAGAGGAGCGGAGATTGGCGGGAAATGCCGTTCGGTAGAGAGGGCAATTGCCAGAGAGTTTCGCCCGAACAGCATGATCAGGGCGACCGCGGCGAGGCCGAACCTGAGAGATACGGCGCCCCATGCGCCTACCAGCAGCGGGAGATAGCCGGCAGTAAGGTCGGCCGCATCGAAGCGGACCGAGAGGAGCGCCAGTTCGACCGCGACCAGTCCCGTAAAGAAGAAGAGCCGAAACGATGGCCGCGGAGACAAGACCTTCGAGAGACCTTGCCTGGTGACCATGAATCGGCCCGTCTGGTCTCTACCGGCGGCTCTTGATGACCAGCAATATCCCGGACAGCAGAGTCAGCGCGCTCATACCGGACGAGACGTCAATCTCGGGACTTTCGATAGCAAACGCAGCTCCGGCCAAACCCAGAAATAGCAGCCCGACACCCGCAATTTTCATAACCCCGTTTTTGTTCATAGTTAAACGTCCTCGGTCGTTAATGTTCTTGATTATCCAGTGGTTGACGGCGGAAGTCAATTTGGTTTCGGTCCCATAAGGACCATGCTTTTAGGCTTTGGGTACTGGTACCTGAATGGTCTAGAAAATTTCGAATGAACTGGACCGATGAACTACGGCTTCCGTCTCCTCCACTCCGCGGACGTCAGCCCAGCGCGGACCCAGGCGTAACCGGCCCGCCATTTCCGATAACTGCTCGGCCGCACCCACGGCGTACACCTCCACCGAGCCATCGTCCAGATTCCTGGCGTACCCGGCAAGGCCGAGAAGGCTGGCATTCTTCTGCGCGAAATAGCGGTAGCCCACGCCCTGTACCTGCCCGCGTACGATCCAGCGGCGAGCAGCTTTCACGCCCACTCGAGAATGACCTTACCCGAGTTACCCGACACCATGGCTTCGAACCCCTTCTCGAATTCGGTGTAGGGATAGCGATGGGTGATGATCGGTGTAATGTCCAGGCCGGACTGCAGCATGACAGTCATCTTGTACCAGGTTTCGTACATCTCGCGGCCGTAAACGCCCTTGATCGTGAGCATATTGAAAATCACGGTGCGCCAGTCGATGGCGGTCTCGGCGGAGGGAATTCCAAGCATGGCGATTTTGGCGCCGTGGCTCATATTGGCCAGCATGTCGCGAAAGGCGGCGGGGTTGCCGGACATCTCCAGGCCCACGTCGAAGCCTTCCGTCATGCCCAGTTGCTTCTGAACGTCGGCCAGTTTGGTGTGGCGGACGTCGGCGGCGACGGTCACGCCCAGGCTGCGCGCCAGTTCCAGGCGGTAAGGGTTGACGTCGGTGATCACGGTATAGCGGGCGCCGGCGTGACGGGCCACGGCCGACGCCATGATGCCGATGGGGCCGGCGCCGGTGATCAAGACGTCCTCGCCCAGCAACGGAAAGGAAAGCGCGGTGTGAACGGCGTTTCCGAAAGGATCGAAAATGGCGGCCACATCGAGCGGTACGGATTCGTGATGGCGCCACAGATTCGACATCGGCAGGGCGATGTATTCGGCAAAAGCGCCGGAGCGATCCACCCCCACGCCCCTGGTATTGGCGCACAGATGGCGCCGCCCGGCCAGGCAATTGCGGCAGCGGCCGCACACCACGTGACCCTCGCCGCTCACGATATCGCCGGGGAAAAAATCGCTGACGTTCGAGCCGGCTTCCACGATCCGGCCCACGAATTCATGGCCGATGGCCATGGGGACCGGAATGGTGGATTGGGCCCAGGCGTTCCACTTGTAGATGTGCACATCGGTTCCGCAGATTCCGGTGCGGAGTACTTGGATGAGGACATCGTTGATGCCAATCGCGGGCCGCTCGATCTCTTCGAGCCACAGACCCTGCTGGCGCTTGCTCTTCACCAGGGCTTTCACAACATCTACGATACTTGAAAATGGAAGCGCGTAGGCGCAGACAAGGATTGTGAGCAAACGCTTACTGCTGGTTGCCGCTACCACCGGATACCAGACCCGCGAATTTGCCGAGGCCGCGCGCCGTCTGGGACTGGATCTGGTTCTGGCCACCGACCGATGCCGCCGGATGGAAGATCCGTGGGGCGACGGAGCGGTTGCGGTGCGGTTCGATCGCCCCGAAGAGTCGCTGGCGGCGCTCGATGGCATCGAGTTCGATGCCGTCGCCGCGATGGGGGACCGTCCCGCGGTGCTGGCGGCCGAAATCGCCGCCGTGCGCGGAATCCCCTTCCATCCCGTCGCGGCCACGCGGGCCTGTCACGACAAATTCCAGGCGCGCCAATTGTTCCAGGCCGCGGGATTGCCCGTGCCCGCTTACTTTCGCGTGCCGCTCGATGCCGACCCGCGGCATGCCGCGCGGCGAGCGCCGTATCCGTGCGTATTGAAGCCAATGGATCTTTCCGCCAGCCGCGGCGTGATTCGAGCCAATGACGAGGCGGAATTCGTGGCGGCTTTTCACCGCATCGGCAGGATGGCCCACGGATGGCTCCAGGTGGAAAGCTACATCCCGGGGCGGGAATTCGCGGTAGAGGGGATCGTCACACGCGGGCGCATCGAGCCGCTGGCGATTTTCGATAAGCCCGATCCGCTGGAGGGCCCGTTTTTCGAAGAGACGATTTATGTGACGCCGTCGCGCGAGCCCGCAGCGGTGCAGGCCGGGCTCATCCAAACCACCGTGAAAGCGGTATGGGCGCTGGGCCTATGGCACGGTCCATGGCACGCCGAACTGCGTTACAACCAGGAAGGCGCGTGGGTGCTCGAAGTGGCGGCACGCCCGATCGGCGGCTTGTGCGCCCGTGCCCTCCGATTCCAGGGCGGTATGCCGCTGGAGGAACTGATCCTGCGCCACGCCATCGGAGAAGACGTGAGCGGAGCGCGCCTGGAAAGGCCGGCCGCGGGCGTCATGATGATTCCGATTCCGCGCGCGGGAATCTACCAATCGGTGGAAGGCGTGGAAGAAGCCAAGGCCGTCGCGGGAATCGAGGACATCGTCATGACCGCCGAACGCGGCCATCGCCTGGTGCCGCTGCCCGAAGGCGCCAGCTATCTCGGTTTCATTTTCGCGCGCGGCGCGGAACCGGCCGCGGTGGAAGCGGCGCTGCGCGAGGCCCATGGCAAGCTGCGGTTCCAGGTGAACGCGGCGCTGGAGATGCTGTGATCGGGAACTTACGAGAACGCCCCAAATCGGAATAACCAAAACGCTTAGGTTTATGCTATAATGCCTACTGTTGGTGACAGGATAAATGGTCTACGCTAAGCAAGAAATAGAAGCGGCCAACGAACGAGCGGCCACCCGCCTGTCGAAGACACCCACTGCAACGGCGGCGCGTTACGACCCGCGCATAGGCCGATTGGTCATCGACCTTAGCAGCGGCCTGTCAATCGCATTCAGGCCCCAGGACGCTCAGGGTCTTGAACAGGCCACGCCCGAACAGTTGACGGAGGTGGAGATTTCACCGTCGGGGCTTGGGCTGCATTTTCCCGCCCTGGATGCCGATATTTATCTGCCGGGCCTTCTGGAAGGCTTCCTTGGCTCCAGACGCTGGATGGCAGCACAGCTTGGCAAGGCAGGCGGCAGCGCGAAGTCCCGCGCTAAGACTGCCGCCGTGCGGGCAAACGGCAGGCTCGGAGGACGACCGAAGAACGTCGATAGTCATGGACGCACTGCGCACACTCGGTGATGTCTACCGGAAGTTCGGCGAAGCCTCGGGTGCTAAAGCGTCTTCGCGCTCGCGCATCGTCTATCCCTTGGCTTTCGGCGGCACAAAGTCCGGCGGCAAGGCGGCGCCCTCGCCGAAAAAGTAGTTGTCCATTTGCTGAATGAGGAATTCCTGGGCCTGCTGCGTGCCCAGGTTCAGGCGGTACTCGTTCATGAGCATCTTCATATGCTCGAGCCACATCTTCCAGGCTTCCTTGGAAACGTTGTCGTAGATCTTCTGGCCCAGCGGATGGCCTTCGAAGGGAACTTCGTCCAGGCCTTCCATTTCCCGCTGGAATTTGACGCAAAACACCTTGCGGGCGCCGGGCCGAATCGTGTTTTGAATCTGGTTGAAACCGCTGCTTCCACATCCCATAACTTCCAGAATACCCGACACGGGCGCTACAATGACGGCACGTGACTCAATATATTCGCTACCGTTCCGGCCAAAGCGTCTTGCACGGTGTTCTCGAAGGCGCCACCGTTCACCAGATCGAGGGCGGCCTGTTTGGCGCTCCTGTTCGCACCGGGGTGACAATTCCACTGGCCGAAGTGCAACTATTAGCGCCATTGGTCCCCGGCAAGATTCTGTGCGTGGGGCGAAATTACAAGAGCCACCTGGGCCCGCGGCCGCAGCCGGCGAGCCCGGAAATTTTCTACAAGCCGACAACCGCGCTGCAGGATCCCGGCGGCCCCATCGCGATCCCGCGCGACGCTACCGACGTTCACTATGAGGGTGAGCTCGTGGTGGTGATCGGCAGCGAGCTCAAGCACGCCACCCTGGCCGAGGCGCGCGCGGCGATTTTTGGCGTCACCTGCGGCAACGACGTGAGCGAGCGCAATTGGCAAGCCGGCCCAGGCAAGGACCTGCAATGGTGGCGCGCCAAGGGTTCGGACACTTTCGCGCCGCTTGGCCCGGCCATCGTCACCGGCCTGGACTACGGTTCCCTGCAGCTCCAGACCCGGCTGAACGGCGAGGTCGTGCAGAAACAAACCACCGCCGACATGCTGTTCGACTGCCCCACTATCGTGAGCTGGATCAGCGGCTGGGTCACCCTGCTGCCCGGCGACGTGATCTACACCGGGACCCCTGGCGAGACCCGCAGAATGGCGCCCGGCGACGTGGTGGAAGTCGAAATCGAGAGCATCGGAGTGCTGCGCAACCCGGTAGTGGGATAGGATCGCACTACCGGCTAAAGCCTGTGCCACCCCGGCCCGTATATCACCTGGCCCGGCCGCTCCGCGGTCACCTGGCCCTCGCGCAGCACGAATCGGCCGTTGACCATCACGTCGCGCACCCCTACCGAGTATTGGTGCGGCCGGTCGAAGGTGGCGCGATCGGCAATCCGGTCCGGGTCAAAAACGGTCAGATCGGCTTTCATCCCGGGCCGCAGCAATCCACGGTCCCAGATCTTCAGCCGCTGGGCGGGATACCCGGACATGCGGCGAACGGCTTCTTCGAGCGTCAGCACGTGCTGCTCGCGCACGTACACGCCCAGCACCCGGGCGAAGGTTCCGTAGCTGCGCGGGTGCGGCGCGGCGCGTCCGAACACGGGGATTTCGCCATCGGAAGCGATCATGGTGTACGGCGAGCGCAGGATGCGCACCACGTCGGCCTCGTCGATGGCGTGGTACACGGCCGAGCACGCTCCCTTGGTTTGCAGCGCGATCGCGGTTTCCGCGGCGTTTTCAAAGGTGGGTTCCATGCCGCGGGCGCGGGTCAACTCCGCCAGGTTCTTGCCGGCCAGCGAAGCATCGAACGGGCAGTTGGCGATCACCACGTTCTTCGGGTCGCCGGCGCCGCGGTCGAAGCGGATATTCTCCACAATCGTGGCTTTGATGCGCGCCCGCTGGTCCGGCGCCGCCAGCCGCTCCACTAGCGCCTGATGGCCGCCTTCGAGCGACCATTGGGGAAACAGCGAGCCGATGCCGGTGCTCGACGCCGTATACGGGTATTGATCGATGGTGACATCCACGCCGCGCCGCCGCGCCGCTTCCACCAGCCGCAGCGTCTCTACGCTTTGCCCCCAGTTGGCCTGGCCGATGATCTTGTGGTGCGTGATCTGGGTGGGTAGATGGCCCTCCTCGCCGATGCGAATGGTCTCCTTCACGCTATCGATCACGTGGCCGGCCTCTTCGCGCATGTGGGAAATGTGAATGCCGCCCATGGCGCCGACCACCTTGGCCAGCTCGATCACCTCTTCGGTTGAGGAAAAATTCCCCGGCACGTAATACAGGCCGGTGGAAAGGCCGAACGCGCCATCGCGCATGCCCTCGGCCGCCAGCGCCTTCATCTTTTCGATCTCTTCCGGCGTTGCTTTACGGTTCACTAGCCCCATCACCTGCTCGCGGATGGATCCCTGCCCGACCATGGTGGAGAAATTGATCGAGATGGGAGTGTGCGCGACTTTGTCGAGAAACGCAGAAATGGGCAGCGGCGAGCTGCCGTCGGGACCTTCGACGATGGTGGTGACGCCCTCGCGCAGGTAGTTCTCCGCGGTCGGCACTTCAAAGATGCCGCGGCGCCCATGGGAGTGGATGTCGATGAACCCGGGCGCTATCACCAGCCCCCGCGCATCGACGCGCACGGCTGCCGGAGCGTCGCCCAGCAGCCCGATCGCCGCGATGGAATTGCCTCGAATTCCGATATCGGCGGCGAACCAGGGCGCGCCGGAGCCATCCACGATGTGCGCGCCGGCGATCAGGACGTCGAACGGCTGCTCCTGGGCCGCTATTGGCAGGCACGCAAAGACCAGGCCAAGCAAAAGGGCGGAACGCATTGGAGTATTGTACAGAAAACCGCCGGGCAGCGTACTGTTGACGACCATTTCCGGACGTGGCCCCGTCAGTACGTACCGAAGTACGAGCGTAACCGCGGCGGTACACATGGCCCTTTCGCCCCTTAGCGGCGTCCTGAATAATCAACCGTATGAGATCCATTTGCCGATTCGCCGCTGAAGAAAACGGGCAGACGTTCACCGAGTACGCTCTGTTGATCGGCTTCCTCCTGCTTTCGGCTCTCGGCCTAATGGCAGGCTTCAGCCAGAGGATTGCCGGCGTCGCGGGCGCCGTAAACGCGAACCTCGTGGTTGCGGCAAGCACGGCAACCGACAGCGCCTGTCGCACCCAATCGAATTGCGATCCGGCTCAGCCAGGCGCCGGCGATCGCAAGATCTGGTCCAAGTCCGAATAGGGCGCACGATTTCGGGATTTCAGTGACGTATCCGCGGTCCGCTCCTTAGCGGTCGCGGCTTGAAAACGCGCGAAACCGAAGCCCGCGACCCCCAGGAGCTGTGACCGCGAAACATGAGCGACTTCCTCCCTCGTATGGCCCGGCCTACCGGCACTTTGCTTTTGAGAGAGCGGTTGCCGAATACCTGATCGCATTCCGAAATGAAATACCGGCGCACGACTTTCAGCGAGAGTCGATGAAAACTCCCTCAGGGTCTTCCCTTACGCTCTGCCTGAAGTTGTTGATAAAGCTTTGCAGGCGGCTCATTTCCTGCATGGCATTCAACCGCAGTTCCTCGAGGGGCTGGCCGGAGCAACCGGAAACGCCCTCATCGGCGGACTCGCTTGTCAGCAACGTGGCCTGTATGGCCTTGCGGCGATCGTCGAGCACCGCGATCATCTGGCGGTCGTAATCCTGGATAAGAATGTGCTGGCTTCGAATTGCCAGTACGCGGGCGACAAAGGCGTTCTCCTGATTCTCCACGGTCATCGCAAGAGCGCCGCAAGCACGGGTCACGTCCTGACGCGGTCTGGCCGGGCGAGCACAACCGCAGAGCGCGACGAGAGCGAGGATACCGATTGCCGCCGTTCCACACCGCGGGCTGAACTTTGTCTTCAGCGTTTGTCTGGCTGTCATATGTCGATCGCGCGGTCCTTCCGATGGCTCGGACCGGACTGCAACCTGATCGGATTGGTTGATGGCTCATGGTAGCTCGCGTTTGCCCGCATTTCCATATTCCTCTTGGATAGATCACGGCTATCCGGGGAAACCCCTGCAGAAAACCGCTACGAAGATCTCTTCCCTGTGGAGAACACCTGACCTGTGCCGCGCCGCAGGCGCCCCAAACGGGCACCGGGCGAAATGCAATAATGGTCCTAAATCTCAATCAAGAGGACATCTATGAAGCTCTTCGCCGCCGCATTTGTGTTTACCGCCGTGCTGTCTGCTCAGGACACCCCGGCTAATCCGCTCGTCACCGTTTCGAAGAACATCTATGCCATCGCCAAAAACGACGTCCTTCGTTCCGTCGACAAGATTCCCGACGATATGTGGTCTTTCCAGCCGACAAAGGACGTTCGCACCGTCGGCCAGTTGTTCGCCCACATCGCCGATGGTCAGTACGAGTTCTGCGGCGTCGCCTCCGAGGGGAAAAGTGTCTCCAAGGATGTTGAGCAGACTCTAAAGACCAAGGCCGAAATCGTACCCGCGCTAAAAGATGCCTTTGCGTATTGCGACGCCGCGTACGCCCAGATGACCGACGCCAACGCCGCGGAATTGGTCCGCTTTGGTGGCATGCGGATCACCAAACTCGGCGCCATGGATTTCAACACCGCCCACACCATGGAGCACTACGGCAACTTGGTTACATACATGCGGATTAAGGGCATTGTGCCCCCCTCCAGCGAACCCCGGCAGCCCGCCGCCTCCCAGAAGAAGTAGCGAAGCGAATGTGCTGCCACCGTAGCGCCGGCGATCTTGGCGCCGGTGCTTTTCGTCGCGATTGCGCTGGAACGGCGCGGCCGCCAGGCCGGAAGGCGCTTCGAAAATGCAAGCGTTACGATTTCATGAATTCGGCACTTTTGACAAGTTAAGGCTGGAAAACCTGCCCGACCCGCGCCCGGGTCCGGGTGAGGTCGTCGTTCGTGTTCGAGCTGCGTCGCTGAATCCGAGCGACTCCAAGAACATTCTCGGCCGCATGGAAGGAACCACCCTGCCGCGCACGCCTGGACGCGACTTCGCCGGAGTAGTCGTGGACGGCCCGTCCGCGATGATTGGCGCGGAGGTGTGGGGCACCGGCGGCGATCTCGGCTTCACCCGCGACGGAACGCATGCCGAATTGGTGGTGGCGCCTCTCCAGGGTGTGCGTCCGAAACCGAAAAACCTGACCTTTGAAGAGGCAGCCGCCGCCGGTGTTAACTTCGTGACTGCCTGGCTTGGATTAGTCGAAATTGCCGGCCTCCGCCGCGGAGAGACTGTGCTCGCTACGGGCGCAACCGGTGGGGTTGGAAGCGCCGTTACTCAGATCGCCAAGTGGAAGGGTGGACGAAGCATTGGCGTGGGCCGCACACCGATACCTCCGGAATACCAGAAAGAATATGGAATCGATTACGCGCTCGTGGCAGACGCGAATCGGAACTACCGGAACATGATCGATGGCGCGCTTCGATTCACCCAGGGCAAAGGCGTGAACATAACATACGATTGCGTTGGCGGTCCATTGTTCGAGCCGTGTCTTCACACCCTGGGTCAGTTAGGACGCCAGGTGAACATCACATCCGCCGGAGACCGGCGTGTCTCGTTCGACTTATTGGATTTCTATCATCGCCGCCTCAGCCTCTTTGGCGTAGACAGCCGCGCCTATGACTCAGAGGCATCCGCGGCTATGTTGGAGCGTCTCGCGCCGGGCTTTGAATCGGGCGCGCTCAAGCCCATGCCCGTAACCAAGCGCTTTAGCTTGAGCGAGGCACACGAAGCCTTCACTCAAGTCAACGATGGCGCGATTCATGGCAAAGCGATCTTTACGTTCCCGTCAGAAGGCGCATGAGAGTTTTACCGCGGCAGGTCGAGCACCGGGTTGCGGTCGAAGAATCCCCAAGGCACAAGCAAGAAGCAGCAACGCATAGCCCACCGGTTCGCCCAGCGCATTCTTTACCTGCGGATTGACCACGATCCATCGGCGGCTGCTGGCCAGGCTCAGGTTGCGCCGGGCCTGCTCCTCGGTGGCCAGTACGGTCTCTTCCATCCGGAACGCACCGCCGTAGGGATTCCGCGGGCCCGCCGGAATCGGCACGCTGTTCATTTCCAGCAGGCGGTTGGCGGCGCCGTCCACGTCGAAGTCGAGGCGAAAGGTGAAGAAGTGCTGGTGGTGCGGCGCTACCGTGTTGCGAGCTACCAGGTGCCCGTAAGTATCGTGCGCGCCGTCAGCCACGCTCTTGACGGCCATCACTCCGGTCAGTGTTACGCGCACTTCCAGGGTGCCATCCTGATGGAAGATCCAGTCGAAGCCGTAGTCGTAATTGCCCACCTGGGTCAGATAGCCGATCACCAGCTCGCGCGCGCGCCGCGCCTCGTCTCCGTGCTTCCACGCCAGGCCGGAGTCGCGCTCGTAGAGCGCCACCGCGCCGGGAATCGTCCGCGGGGCGCCGTTGTCGTCCGCTAACACGACGTCGAATACGGAACAGTTCTGCGGGCAATCCACGCCGGGCCGCATGGTGACGGCAGCCACGCCGAGGCCAAGCTCGCCGGCGTCGAAACTGTTGCGGAAGAACCACACGCCCGATGGATCGCCATAGGGCACCAGCATTTCGGAAAGCGAAGCGCGGTAGAGAATCGACCGGACCCGCCCGCGCTCCTCGAAGCCCACGCTGTAAAGCACCAGGCCCTCGCGTGGATGCATGCCGAAACGAAAATGCCACTTCTGCCAGCTCACCTCGCCATTGGCGGCGCGAAACTCCGGTCCGTCGGGTTGGGTAATGCGCAGCGGCGCCGGCGCGGGACGCTGTCTGCCGATGGCGCCCGCGCTGAAATCGAAATTCTGGCGCGACACGGGGGCGTTGCGGTCGGTATCGAGGAAGTCCAGGATGCGGTGGACGGTGAGATCGACCTCGGCGCAGACGCCCTCGATGGGATGCGCGTAGAAGTTTTCGCCCGCGCCGCCGTAGTAGAAGAGGGCGCGCACGATGCGCCCGCTCTCGGTGCCCGGCAATCCGAAATAGCCCGCCGACCAGGAAACCACGTATACACGGTTCAGATCGCCGATGCCGCGTTCGTGCATCGCTTGGCGGAAGCGCGGGTCCGCGCGCACGATGCGATCGGCCGCGTCGGAATCCTCGCTCGTCACCGCCGGCTCAACCCCGGGAATTTCGCGCAGCGAAACCACGCGCTTCCCGGCGCATTCCACCACCGCCTCCCAGGTATGGTTGCCGCCAGGGTCGTAGATCACAGCCAGCGCTCGGCGCTCGGTGGCGGCGTGGCGCAAAACGGCGTCCTTGGGGGGTTCGTCCAGCGCGATGGAGCTGAAGCGCGCCCAGCGCGGCAACCGCCCGGCCTCGCGCAGGGCAAGCACCGTTCCGCGAATTTCGTCGGCCGTCAGCGGCGCAAAGGGATTGGTCTCGGGGAAGGCAGCCCCGGCCGCCACAAGCAGGAACCAAAGATAGCGCATCTATCCTTATATTCTGCATGGTGCCTTGCGCACCGGGTACCGACCGACGAAGCATGTTACACTACAGATGCGGCATGCCGAAGCGGTTGTCCATCGGCAGCAGCGGCACGCGAACAGCGAAATCGGGGCGTGGCTCAGCCTGGCTAGAGCGCCTGGTTCGGGACCAGGAGGTCGGTGGTTCGAATCCACTCGCCCCGACCATTTATCCTTTTAAATTTCAAATAGATACGGCGGTTGGAGATTTTTGGTCTCCAACCGCTGTTTTGGTGTTGTGCCCAGTTTTGTGCCCACCCCAAACCACGTGCTACGCGGCGTGTGCCGTGTCTGTGCCCGACGTTGCGTTGTCGTGCCCATTTCGCGCGCGTTCCAGGGCCTCTCGGACGGTGTGCGCCTGCGGGTGGACGTAGCGCCGCGTCGTGGAGAAATCGCTGTGCCCGGCGAGGTAGCCCAAGGTGTACGGGTCCATGTGCGCCGCCCATCGCGTGAGGCAGGTGTGGCGGAAGGTGTAGAGCGGGGACTCCGCGACTTTGGCCAGCGTGCACGCCTTGGGATGCTGCTTCTTCAGCGAGGACTGCTCGACGTGGCCGCTGCGGGTCGGGGCCGGAAACACCCATTCCCCTTCCGCCACCGCGCGCCGCATTTCGAGGATGGCTGCCGTCCGTTGCGTTAAGGGGATTGTCCGTCGCGCGTTCTCTGTCTTGCCAAATGGAATGTGGACCGCGCCGTCCTGGACGTGTTCCCACCGTAGGCGGAAGCACTCCTCGGGCCGCAGTCCGAAGTCGATCAGGATGGTCGTCACGTCCCGGAGCAGGAACGGATCGCGCGGCTCAATCGGCTCCTCGCCGCGCTGGGTGGCTCGGATGCCTTCGAGCGCGCGCCGATGCGCGTCCGGAATGTTCTGACCAACCGCGGATGCGGCCGTCAGGTAGCTGGCCTCTTCGTCCGTGGTCAGCACGCGGTCCCGATGATTTTCTCCAGGGAGCATCTCAACTCTCGGGAGGATTCTATCGACCTTGCCCCACTCGACCGCCAGCTTCAGCATTCGCCGCAGGACTTCCAATCGCCGGTTGATACTGGCAACCGCCAGCTCGGCCTCCCGGCGTTTCGCAATGAAGCCGGCGATCTTCTCGGTGGTGATCGCGTCCAAGGCGCATTTGGCCAGCGGGCCGTAATCGGCCAGGGTTTTGATTCCGGCCCTGTAGTACTCCAGCGTCTTCGGCTTGTTCTGGAACCGCGATTCGATGAAAGGCGTGAAGTCCTTTTCGGCGAAGTCCCTCAATGTGGGGACCGGCTTCCGGTCGCGCAAACCGACCTCGCCTTTCGCCAGCGACGTTTTGTGCGCGGCCTCCATCTGCTCGGCCAACCGCTTATTGCTCTGTTTCGTGCTCTCCCGGATGGCCTTGCCTCTCCAAGTGAACCTGTACCACCATGTTCCACCACGCTTATACACTGCCATCGTCCACACTTTCTCCTTTCGATTTCTGCTTGCTGGGTGAATCATTCGCGCCCGGCGGGCGCGCCTTGCCAGGGGTCGAATGTTACCTCGTTCCTAGCGGGAGTTTACTGCCAACTCCAGATTCGTAGCCCGCACCTCCGGATAACCTACTGAAAAGTCACCACTTGTCACCGCTCTTGCGGTTCACTTGTTGTATTACCCTATTTGAGGCCTG
>Ga0187864_10002942_pt1 | contig 14306 bp, 7 predicted proteins | sample June2016WEW_11_4_FD_132985 | JGI IMG/M metagenome (GOLD analysis project Ga0187864, IMG submission 132985) | Peatland microbial communities from SPRUCE experiment site at the Marcell Experimental Forest, Minnesota, USA - June2016WEW_11_40 | ecosystem: Environmental > Terrestrial > Soil >... | reverse complement strand
CGGTTCAACAAGTCGAACCGTCGGCTCCCGGCGGGGATACTGCGCCTGGTGCCACGCCGCCTCTGTGATCGCGCAACCCACGGTTCTGTAAGAAGATGCTACTGTATACTGTCAAAAACAAGCCAGAGATCAGAACCACGTCAATCACGGTTCAAAAGGAGGACGTTATCCATTGCGTAATGGAGGGGTTCAAGGAATACCAGGGATACCGCTAAACGGATAAGTTGTTGCGAGCTAAGAGGCGCGTTACGATTTCTGGAGTCGAGCCAGATGCCGATGCGGGCTATTCCCCCGTGCCTAGGCCGATGGAGATCTTCAAACATGTCCCCCTCTCGAGTTTTCGCGATGGACGGTTCCGTCGCCGTGCTACTAGCGCTCGCTTTGGGCCTAGTATACTTCTTCGACCGCGCCCCAGCTACGTCCGATCTAACGTCGAAGCTCGCGAAGATCCCCGAAACGAAACTAGGTGCTGCTGCGTCCCTCAGGTTGGCTGTCACACCGCATCAATATGACGACATGGGCAGTCTTCTTGGCCAACTCGGGTCTGGTTTTGCTTACAGGAACATCCGTCTTGAGGACCTTGAAGACGTATCAAAGCTCGTCGAGTTTGATGTGGTTTTCCTGACTTGTGGAACAGCGGCGAAAGGTTGGGTCGTCGGGGGCGATCTTGGTGAAGGGGACGGGCCGGGTGTCCACGTCGTCCAGCTAAATGAGCAGGCACTAGACCGGGTCAAGGAATCGCTGAGAACCTTCGTCGGTCGCGGAGGTACCCTCTACGCTTCCGATTGGCGACTCGACTTGATCCGTTACAGTTTTCCCGAGTTATTTGACGGCCAGGATATCGTAACCGGTGCCGCTCAAACGATCACCGCTGAAGTCGTTGATCCAGGATTACGCGATGTACTTGGCCCCACCGCCGAATTGCGATTCGACCTACCTGGCTGGTACCCAGCAGGGCTATCCGGAGAACAAGTCACGCTCTACCTGCGCGGCTCATATCGCACAAATAACGGGGGTGGCTCCCGCGTTGTAGCGCCTCTCTTGGTCAAGGCGCTTTTCGAGCGTGGCACAATAATTTTCACCTCGTTCCACAACGAAAAAGTCAACAGTGAGCTTGAGACGAAGCTCTTGCGGTTCCTGGTTTTCGCCGCAGTGACCGCCAAGGAGACGGCCCAAGCCCAGAAGACGATGATCGCTGGGGGCTTCTCGCCACAGAAGCAAGACCTACTATCCGCCTCGCCTGAGACACCATCGGTCACAAAGACTTACACGAATGTCAAGCGCGGGCGACTCCAGTTTGTTCTGAGCTTCGCCGATCAAGGGGCTCGACTCCAACTCAGTGTTCGCAGCCCCGAAGGCCGCACTTACGAGCAGGAAGGTGCATCCACCTTCACAATCGACGTTGACAACGCCGAACTTGGCAATTGGACTTACAAAGTGACCGCGGTGAAGATCCCTTATCCAAACTTCCCGTTCACGCTGACTATCGGAGGCAATCAACCCTGAACAGTCGAGTCGAGCCATTACGCTATCGTGCATTCGTCTGGTCGCATCGCGAGGAAGGTATGGCGCCGATTGAGGGGAAGCGTACTGCCTCCGGCGACCTGTTTATGAGAGATACGGCGAATTCTGCAGGTCAGCCTTTCAGGCTGTCCCTGTCTCAAAAGTATAGATCGCAACGGATACAGTAGCGTTGCTGCTTGGGAACAGGTTTCCGACAACTCGGGCAGAGGTTTGATCCCTCAGGTACAGAACCTGTTGATGAAGCCGGAGCTGTTGGGGCGACTGGTGCGGCTGGCCTTGATGCCGAAACCGTAAGGGGTGGAGGCGCCACAGCCGCCCCGGTCATTGGTTTCGCCTGCGGATCGCTAACCCGTTGAGCTGGCAGGGTGCTCGGGGTTGGAGGCTTGGACGTGGGTGCGGTGGTTGGAGGGGTCACGACAACACTCTCCGCTCGACGGTGTCGCTCGCTGAAACGGATTGAGTTGGTGCCGATCCTGATGACATCACCGTCGTGAAGAGAAACCCGGCCATTGACACGCATGTTGTTGACCCTGGTGCCCTGACGGCTTTGGTTGTCTTCGATGACGAATCCTCCGTCAGGCTGGCGAATAATCCTCGCGTGTTCCATGTCAACATCGACGTCGCCGCGACCCATGAATGGCAACGCCACGTACTCTGCCCGACCCAACACGGTCTGTGCATCGGAGAGAATAAGCTGGCGACCGGAGCGATAGCCATCGAGCACTGTCAGCCAGGCGTCTTTGAGTACGACCTTGACCAAACCGATCAGTATGCCGATGCACATCCCCAGGACCACAAACGCCGTGGCTCCACTACTCATGTCCGACTTCGTGGGGAACAAAGTCAAAATCGGATCGAAAAGAAGACCCCCAATCAGGCCGCCGACCATACCCCCGATCAAGCCGTTGCGGAGTTTGGCTGGTGAGCGCTCGTAGAACCCCTCGACAACACCGATGCCGGCTCCCATGATCATCCAGCCCAGAGCGCGAGGCAGGCCGAGCGTCGTGTAAAGGATGTCGCCGACGAAGCCGCCAACAGCTCCGCCGATGCCGCCAGCAATGAGCCCCGGCCCCAATCGCTTCACCTGTTGTTTCCACTGGGCGTTTGCCATGCCCGCCACCAGATTCAATCCCCCTCCGATCGCGGCTCCGGCCATCGCGCAAGTCAAAACAACTCTCAGTCGGCCACCAGTCTGCCCCTGACTTAGAAGGATCTCTGAGATCAGCCATCCGACGAACGCTGACCAACCTCCGATGACCGCGCTGTAGTAGACCAGTCGTTTCAACGACATCGCGACCTCATCTCCTCATTCTCATAGAACCCTCAGTTTGCACCGATGACATGCTATTCTCAACCTCTGTAACAAAGCCCGCTGGTGCGTCTATCATACGCCCCGGGGTGGATAACGACGACCGGTCTCATGTATATTTCACCGGTTACAAGCGTAGCAGAATACTCGATGTGGCAGCTTGAGCGTGAGACCAGTGCGGTGAGTCGTACGCCAGACAGCAGAGCAAAACCCGACCCGCTCATCGATCATGGCTGGTTGTTCGCAGGCAAGATCATTGTTGCTCCAGCCGAACCGAGAGGACATGAGCAACGGCAACTACTCTCATCACCTCGTTGTGTCAAGGACCAGGGGTAACCGGCCTCAAGCTCGCCGACGCTGGCACGGAGCGGCCCCTGGAACCGCGTGAGTCGCAGGCGTCTTATCCGGGCTCGATCCGGCGAGAAACCCTCGAGAGCTCTGACGCGACGCATGTCGCGGGTGGCTTGCTCTCGGTCACCGAGTGTCAAATGATAGGCAGCGCGGACGTACCAGGCGGTCGAATCTTCGGGATTCAGAAATATCGCTTGGTTCAGGGGGTCTGGCCCCAGGCAGGAGATGCTTCCATCAGCCAAGGCGTCGACACTATGCCCGACCAAGTGGGCAGCCAGTTCTGGATCGCGAGGCTGTGTAGTCAAAGAGACTCGGATTTCCAGCTTGGAATCGGCAGCGAGGGCCGACTTTATCTCCTTGACCAGGTTCGGCCTCTCATTTGAGCCGCCGGCTGTGCGCCCGGCCAGAACCAACGCTTGGTCAACGTCGTAGAAGGCCCGAGTGAACATCAGACCATCGGCCTCGGGGTAATCGGGCATCAGCCGGGCCAGGCGATCGAGCAAAGGCCCCAAGGGGACGGTGGTAAAGCCACCGCTCCTCACGGCGAGCGGATTCGGCAAGTTCGGCCAGGCCACTGCAGCGGCACGGAGGGCCAGCGGAATCAGTCGGTCGGATTGACCGTCAAATCCTTGAAGACCCGACAGAACTAGCTGGTTGTCCGCGTCGAACGCGGCATGATCGACTCTCAGGCCGTCCAGCGTAGTGTCGCGAGTGACTAGCTTGCGTAGCTCGGCTAAAAGGCTTCCCGGCCAGGTGCCGAGAGACAGGGTCGGCGTGCCGATCGACCTGACCAGATCGTTGCCCTTGAGCCAGTCGCGAAGCTGCGCTTCGATCTGCCGGCGCCGAGGAGAGAGGGTGGTACCCTGGAGGGTCAGCACGGCGTCCGCCTTGGAGTCTGCGGGAAGCTGGAAGAACAATCGGTCCAGGCTTGTCTCGTCGAACTTCGCGGCGACTTTGCCCCGGAGGTCATGAAGCAACTTGTCGCTAGGAACCTCATCCATCCGCCAGGCCAAAGGACCATTGACCCTGCCCCGAGTCAGGTTTTCAAGCACGGGTGTCATTACCGAACCCAACCCCGTTCCCTGGGATGAATTGAGCCAGACTCCCCGAACCGTGGGCTCGCCCTGGGGGCCGAAGACCAGATCATCGATGCGAACCCCGTCTAGCGAGGGAGTAGCACTGACCTTGGCTTGGAGATCACGACGGGGATTACTAAGCTTGGTCAGGCGTTCCTCGACATTGTAATCGACCGGCTGAGAGGGCCGGAACAACCGGCGACTCTCGTCACGTAACGCAGTAGCAATTTGACCGGAGGCCTCGGAGTCGAGAAGTGCGACACCCTCAAATCGAAGCAACAGGCCGCCGCGTTCGGGATAGACGAAGAACGCTCGATCGATCCGGCAGTAGCGAAGGTCGGCCAGCGGCGTGCCCAGGTTTGAATCGTCGGCAAAGCGCTTTTGAAGACCTGCCAGCAATGTCGGCCGCCAGGTAGACTCGGTCATTTCCGCGACCGCGGCTTTGGGGTCGCCCGGTGGGGCATTTCCCGCGCGGCTGTAGGTCTTCAGGAACTCGGGGCGACTCAGAAGCGCCGAGGCGTCGGCTCGCTGCGATTCTGTCCCGACCAGTCCGGCGAATTTCAGCGACCCGCTCTCATCAAACCAGGCCTCTTGGAACAGAACGTCATCGAGCCGATGAGATTCGTTCACTAAACGCTGGAGCAACCGTGCCGGATTCTCGGAGAAAGTGATGCGATCGGCCTGTAGGGGACCGATGATATCAGCGTCGACCCCCGCGGGCAACGGATAGTTCTTGAGGCGATCGCGGACGCCCTGTGCGATCGAGTTCAGGGGGTCATTAGCCGGATTCGTACTTGCGTCGGGACGGGCGAGAAAAGCTCCTTGGTTGATGCAGAGGCCGGCAATCCGCAGGCGCCCTGCATGATCGAAGTAGATGTCGTCCAGGCGGGTCTGGCGAAGCAGGTTCGGACGGCCCACAGCGTCTTCGCCCGCCTGCGAGAACTGGCGCTGGAGTTTCGGCAATAGCTCGCTTCTTATTGGGAAGAGAACCATGTTCGAGGCGGACACACCTCCAGAAGCCTCTTTCTTCCATGCGGGCTCCTCCGAGAGTAATCTACGGGCCTCGGCCTCGAGCCGATCGGCCTGTTCGCGACGGTCAATCGTCCCGTGCAATCGCAAGGTGCCGTCCTTGAGTTCCCCTCCCTGAACCAAACTTCCGTGCAAGCCTGGGTCCGACTCACATGCCTCCTTGAGCCGAGCGATGATTTGATCCCGCGCGGCGCTCCCCGCCACGGGTGGCGGGGCGTTCTTCGGCCCTTCTTGCCCGAGAGTAACGAGGGGAACTGTGCTGACCAGCCACAGTCCAGTGAGCAGAAGCGGACGCGACATCCCTGGCCAACTGCCTTTGAAGTGAATCACATCGATTCTCCGGGGAAAATGAACGACCACGATGGGGACTTCTCTCAAAGCACCTCGTTTGATCCAGCAATGTCCGACGAGCCTGACATAAAGCTGCTAAGTTCCGTGGCTGGAACTCTTTCTCGATCACTCGCGGACCGAGGCTCCTGTTTCAGCGTCATATCGATCGAATGCTCGACCACCGTTGCAGCGATTTTCGGCGTCGATCCCGCCAGTCGTAGTAGCAGCAACGTGCAGTCGTCGTTGACAATCGCGCTTCGGTCGCGAAGCTCTTCGATCTGCTGACGCCAGGCGACCGGCTCAATGTCCCAGAAGTGCTCCCACTCGGGCGGATCGCCCGCCTCAACCGAGGCGAGAAGATGTTGGGCCAGTGCGTCAGTGGCAAAAACCATCAGGTCCCGTGGGAGGAGTTCACCCCGCATGACGGCCGCGACGGGCGTCTTCCGCAACGGCTTGGATTGGTAGACCACTGGCGAGAAGCCGAAGTCCCTCGATCTTTCGATCGGAAAAACCGTAAGGAGCCGACCCTCACGCACATGGAACAGGCACACGTCGCCAACAGCCCATACCATCCAGCCCACCGCATGAGGTCCCGAGCCTTGTTCGTGACCGCGGTCCATCGAGGGTGGGTCAAGCAGAAAAGCGAGAAACGTCGCGGCACCGCAAGACATGTCGACCTTTTTTTGCAGCGACCACCGTAGGGACGGATAATCGATCGCCTTGTACCAGACCTGCTGTTGCTCTCGGATCCATGGCTCGACCAGCGTGAGATCGTCGAGAGGAAATGGCCGAGCGACATAGCTGTCCACGAGTCGGTGGACCCAGAGCTTGGTGAAAACTCCGTCGCCAGCACCGTCAGCCAGTGCCAATACGCCCGTTCCTGGGTCGAAGCCGAACCCATCCTCCCATTCGTCCTCCGTGTTGCCTCGCTTCGGCGTGAGCAGAGGGCGAACCTCAAATCGGGGTGGTTTGACCGAGGCTGGGGAAGGAGGAGGTACTGGAGCCTCGACTGCGAGGGACGTCGGGGCTGAAGGTTCAGCAGAAGCTTTGGGAGCGGGACCCGCCCACAGCTCGCGGACGAGCTTGTAAATGATACGCGAGGCAGACCGCTTGTTGACCAGCAGTCCCCGTCGCACGGCCCGGTCTGAGTTCGGCTGGTCCTCGATTGGCAATGGGCTGCTCATGGCCCAAAGGTCACCGGATGGGGTGCCAGGTATAGGGGTAAATTCCGAGGGTTGAAGCCCCTGGCGGAACAGGCAATGAATCAGAAGCACTCCAGCGACGGCTGAGGTGAGGGCCCGAGCCCCGGTGTCCAAGGGGCCATCATCCGACTCGCCGTCAGTGCAGTGGACGACGAGTGGAGTGACACTTTCGGGATGATCTGCTGTCCACCGGACGAGCACTTCACGTGCGTATGCGAGCGCGGCGCGGCCTGGGGCCCCACCCGATGGGTTCAGATCAATCCAGCGACGCGGTTCGTCGGGCGGGGAATCCACTTGCGATGGATCGAGCGAAATGACTGGCACCAGGGGTTGTTCCAGAGAGGAGCCTGGGAGTAGCGGGCAAAACCGCGGTGAACCATCCGAACCCGTGTGATACGCCACAACGCCGATCACAAAGGATGGCTGATTGACTGCCCGTTTGGCGGCGAAGGAAACCACACTATCAATCACCCGATTAATCACCCGTCTCGCGGCGTCGAGTTTCGTCCGGACTAATCCGGTGTAAACCTCGGTGCGCATCGAGTCCGACATCTGCACCAGGCAAAGTATTGATCCAGTCGTTGGAACGGGCGTCGCACGGGTCATAGGTCGCTCACGGTAGGTGGTCGCTACCTCGCGACTCAACGGAGGTGAGGCGGAGGAGGAGCCGCGCCGATCGTGCCCATCTGAATTAGCAGAAGCATCTGTCCCCCGTCGGCGTTGAAAACCATTCCACGCGTGCCGGGCGAACAACTGATCCCTTTGACCTCGGCACGCGATCGGACCGAATCGGGCAACTCGCTGGACATCCGGAAAAGGGTCTTGGCGCGTTCGTCGGTCAGCACCTGTTCGCTCGAAGGAAACACCACCGGTACTGCCGCTGATTCCGAGACGTGGCAGTTGAACAGGAGGAGTTGACCGTCTTCCGTCGAGAGAGCTTTCAAAGCCTCCGCCACGGGTTCAGGGTCTCCGTCGGTCGCTTCTCCATCGCTCAAGTGGATTACCACCGGCGGGAAACTTGCCGGATGGCCGGCGCACCACGTCGAAGCAATATTTTGCACATATTGCAGAGCCGCGCACATGGGCGTTCCGCTCATCGCATCCCCCGACGGCTTGCGATACCACACAGGAAACTTCAATGTTGTGGTGACCAATCCGCCTGCTCCGTCATCCACCTGCTTCTGGCGATCCTCGATTGCGAGCGGGTCGTCGAAAAGGTCGACGACGCTCACCAGGTCGCGACCGGAGAGGCTCTTGTTGGCTCCCTGGATTACCGGGCCGATGATCGGGTTCGGTGGGTCGTTTCGGTCGGTCGTGTAACCGATCACGCCGACGTCGAAATAATACCGTGGTTTGTCTTCGCCCTTCTCGCAGAGTGCAATCAGGTCGGCAATGAATCGGTTAATCGCGGTCGTCACTGCATCGATCTTGGGACGCGGAGTGCCTGCGATCCCGTCGTTCATCGAATACGATTGATCGAGCAGGAAGATGATACAGGCTGGGTTGGCTCTTTCAGCCGACTTCTCATACTTGCCGTTGGGCATGGGTTGTCTCCTCGAGACGTGGTGGCATGGGACGACGAGTTACGTCTGTACTACGCCTGTACACGACGGCCCACCCTCGGGCCGATCCTGCGGGTGTATCATGGGGCAGAGGCAACAAACAGGTTCGGGTGGCGGCGGATAATCTCAAGTAGCGAGTCGATCCGCGCGATCAGCGTTGGCCCACCCGAGCCCGAGCTGCCCCGCGAGAGCGCGGCCTTGTGAGCCAGACACGCCTCTCGGAGCTTTATCAGTTCGGTTTCGGACCAGTGAGTGACCTTGGCGCGCTGAGCATTATACGTCCGGATCGCTTCGCTGTATTCCGTCCCCCTGAGCGGCGCGATCTGCGGGTTGCGCGGGAGGTTGCGGATACCACCGCCGGGCACGGCGAAGTTTTCGACCTTGTCGCGGGGTAGAGTGTATTCGTCAAATTCAGACTTGTCGAGAGTCACGAGCGACGCGTCTTTCCATCGAACCATGACTTGATCGCGAGGGAAGGATTCGGGCACGGCCTGGTCCTCGCTGACGATTAGTACATTCTGGTCAAGTGTCTCGGGCTTGAGGAAATCGCCGCAGAGCGCTCGCAAGAGGCGGCGGGCAGTCGCCTCGAAGCGAGGAAGTGGAGTGTCTTCGGCGACCAGGGAAACCACGGAACGGATCTGATCGTCGCGGTCCTTTCGAGAGTGAAGCAGTTCAACCAGGCGAGAAGCGCGGTCCCACAGCACGACACGTTCCCGCGCCTCTTGAACGAGTGGCGTGATCGAGCTCTTGGCCAGGCCATTTGCGTCGAGAAAAACCCGATAGGCCGCCAAATGAAGTGAAAGATCCCCGACAGACGGCAGGGCGGATTCGGACGCGTCGGGAGTCCACAGGTCGAAACGGTCGTAAAGCTCGTCGAGCGTGACTTTCGGATGCTCGTGTTCGAGCTTCGCCCAGTCGACCTCTGCCCTGGCAGTTCCAAGCAGCTCGGGGTCGTGGGCTTCGAGCGTGGCATAATCCTTGAGTCGCTGTTCAAGCCGAGCAAGCTCCGCGGGACGATCACCTACTCGTCCTTTGTCATCGACAAGGTGGCTGCGCAGGTCCGTGATTTCCTGCTCCGCGGCGGCCGCCTTCAGCCGGGCTTCTTCGACCACGCGGTGCCCCTCCTCACGAGCTCGGGCGAGCGCCAAAAGGGCATCAGCCAAGGGGCCAGAGGAAGGAGAACCCTCCGGCGGGCCACCCAGTCGGATGGCCGTAGCCGACACGGCGTCAGATAGCCCGACGATCGCCTCGGCGGACTTCTTGACCCGTGCAAGTTCCGCGCTGGGCGCGGGGTCATTTGCAAGGTCGGCTGTCGCGGTTTGCCCTGGCATCCGCGACATCTCGTACAACCGTCGGCTTTCGTTCCAAGCAAACCATCCAAATGGAGCGCACAAGACAAGCACGATAAGGGTCTTGACCATGACGGACCTGCCCATCAGCTAAACGATCCGCCTAAATGACAGCGGCGGAGACTCGCGGAATGTAATCCGCCGGTCATCGGCACGAACCGGCAACCGACCGGAAGGAATCGACGTCGTTCAACATTTCCTACACTATAAGAGCTTGGTTGCTGGGACAATAAAATTCCTAAATCTCTCACGGAACGCCCTTACTTTCTGCCTGACTGGGTCTAGGGGAAGCAATCGCTTGCCCACCCGGCCTCTCACTCTCCGACCGGTGCGTCCGTGCGGTCGTAGTTGGCGTGCCGAGAGGGTTCTGAACAATTGGATCCCAATTCTTTGCAATCCAGAGGCGAATGATACCCTGGCGCGCTTCGCTCTTGTTTCCTTGCGGTCTGCCCAAGGCGGCCAATACGCGTCTGTTGGGGCTGAATCCAAGCTTCAGGATCCGGCCTTCGTGCGCCAGTTGAAGCACCTGTTTCCCCCCGTTCGATAGGCGGATCGTTACCACCCCATTATCGTCTCCAGTAGCGACCATCGTGCCCATAGGACTCAAGGCAACGCATCGACGCGGAACGGGTACAGGGCCCGTCTCGGGCAGTGTTTGTCTAGGTTTGGTGTTGGCACCAAGTTCTGTAAGATGCTCGATAAAAACATCTGTTTCCGTTAGGACAGCAAGCCTGTCACTTAAGCTGTGGCTCCATCCCAGGACGGTCGCATCGTACCGGTACTGATTTGGACTTGGTTGCTTTTCTTTCAAAGAAAAGGCGCACAGGATTTTTCTCATCTCGAATCCCACAATTAGAATATTTCCAGTTGAGTCGAATGATATATCGTTGACTTTGGTTTTCTCGACTTTGTTTAAAACGTTATCGAAGTCGGGCAAGATTTCCTTGTAACCCGACTCGATGTCCTTTCCGTCCCGTCGCCGTACCGCCACAGAAAACCTTGGGTTCCGCTCTGCTTCCGGCCTGAGGAACGCGATTAAAGTGCCTCCGTTGCTGATGGCGATCCGCCTTGACGATTCGACTTTGTCGTTAGCCCCCAAATCCTCGGCCGATACCTTCGGCCGCGAAGTGCGATTATAGATTTTTTCTGGTTTGACCACATAGTAGGTGCGTAGCCATCCGTTCTCGGTCTGTCCGAGTACGAGGAGGTCGCCGGAGAGGGTGGAGGACAAGAAGTCAAAGGGTTCCTCTAAGCCTTTGGCTTTCCAGCTAAGTGGTTCTTGGAGATCCAACTGGTAACACATGACGCTTGTGGTCTTGTTCTTGCTCTTGAACTTTAGTGTCGCGAGCGCCACCATGTCCTCTTTGTCACAGTTCAAGAAGGCGAAATCAGTCTTTTCTTTATCTATCTCACCATTCTTGGACCTGACATCGATTGGCGCGTCCTGGGTGGATAGACTATCCAGGATACTCTTGGCCGCGGAAAGCGGCATGCCTTCAGGTTCTCCGTGCAGCGATTTTCCAAGTATGGTAGTGGCCTTTCGAGCCCTTGAGAAATCCTCCTCATCTTTGAGCGGACGGTCGAGGACAAGGGTCTTGTAGAGACTGATCAATTGATCGGTATCTGGTTTTCCACCTGAAGCGGGCAATTTAGCTTCGACGGTGAACGGCTCGTGATTGGCCCTAGCCGGCTCTTTGGCGTCGGGAGGATCTGGTGGGCCCGGCGGATAGACTTCGGCCTTTCTTCCTGCAGTTTGTGTCTCGAGGTTGTCGGGGCTTGAATCGGCGGTAGGAGACTTCGGGACTTTACTTCTCCGTGTAATTTCCTCTCGCTCCTTGATCTTCTCCTCGCGCTCACCCAGATCCCTTTTCTGTTGGGCGAGTTGACTTTCGCGCTCGGCAAGTTGCTTCTCCCGCCTTTGCAGCGCCTCCGTATGCTCCGCCGTCTGTTCAGGTCGCCTCCACGGTATCGCCAGGTCACCAGTCTTCGCGAACCACAAAACCAGCGAGAGTACTGCTGTGAATGCGCAACCGCTCAGAAATGGAATCAGTTTTCGAGATATCTCAGGAGGGAGCCGGAGTCGGTCCAAGGAAAGTCGCTTTCCAGTCTTGACGCGAGCCTGACCTTTTGTACGAGAGAGAGACAGGGGGGCGATGCTTGTGCCGTTGATTTCTCGGTGGTGCCTCTGGACGAGGCGGTTCCAGTTCGCGTTCGAGACAATGGCCCTGAACAGGTCCTCTGTGGAAAGGCGGCGGAGATTCGGATCACGAACCGTTTGAGCCAGCTTAAGTGCCACGGCACAGGTCGATTCTTCGTCTTCATGGAACCCACGGAGGACACGCGCAAGGCGCTCATCGTGTCGCTTTCGGTCGAGGTCGTTGCGGTAGGCCTCCACATGGTTATGGAGCGATCGCTCGGCCAGAGAGTCAAAGTCCTGCCCCGCGGCTTCACAGGCTGCCGAGAGCTTTGTACGCGTCTCGGGAGAGTTCTGGGGGCTCGCGAAGTGGGTGCTCAACGTTTCCCAACCGAAGAGTCGCTTCTGTTGCTCCGGAGAGAGAGTAGCGGGAAACCGCCTGGCGGCCGCGCAGAGGGTTTCAAGCTCAGGAGAAAGAGTACTGGCGTCGAAATTATCGGGCGTGATCCGTGCGACAAGCCCGTCCCAAATACGACGGGATAGCGCAGAGCTGATCCCCAGACGCTCAAGCAGTCCCTCGAGACGTTTCTCTTTCAACCAGTACTTGTGCCAGTTAGAGTCGTCACAACGAGTCGCCGACAGCAATTCTTCGAACCAGCCGGGGGACACCTGCAAAGGTGTCTGGATCAGTCGGCCGACCAAGGGTCGACTCAGGTCGCTGTCCGACACTACCTTCGCGAATACGGATTCGCGGTCAGGAAATCGCTCAAGCTGCGTGACGAATTCACGAAACTGATCGTCGGAAACGTGCTTCAAAACACCCAAGGCCGATCGACCATCAGCCCACCCGGCGAAGGCAAGGCAAGCGGCCAACCCGGCATGCCGGGGCTCGCACTTGGACGATCCGATCAGTGTACGAAACGTAGACTCGTCCCCGGTCTGCAAGAGCCAGACCAGTCCGGCCGGGACCGCGGATGCCGGCGGTGCCGCATGAGACCATCTGCTGAGCCATTCGACTCGCTCGGCGACTGGCAGCGTCCTTGCAGCGGGGGTCGTGCCCAATACGTCCAGAAGCCGTGAAAGATATCTGGCACGCCGTTCGACCGGGACCAGCAGTTCGAGTGCGTCCCAATCCGCGCGCCATGCTCCGTCCGGGCTTGACTCAATTCGGCGCTGTAGATCGGCAAACAATTCATCAAGATGCTCACCCAGCAGATCCGCGAACTCTTTCTGAACCTCGGGACGAGTCCAGACCTGCCGAACCACGTCCCACGCGCGACTGCGGAGATCACCGCGGCGCAACAGCCCTTCGCCAAGTCGTGTCCTGTGTAGCTCGGACAGCCCCTCGACTTTCAGGACGCCGTTGCGGAGCTCGGCGACCAAGGGCTGGACGCGGAGCGTCTCGGCGAGGACAGCCGGTGTTACCCCAGGCATTACCCGCGTGTCAGCAGCCCAGAGCTCGCGCAGCTCGTCGATTTTGCTCCAGTCTCCCGCCGCGGCCAGCTTCACCAGACCCTCCAACGGCCAGGACGAATCGACCATCAGCTCCGGTCCACAATCGTCCTGTATGGTATCGATGACGTAGGCACGACGACGCAGCGTGTTGTCAGCACGGCCAAGGCCGTCCCGCACGTAGCTGCCGACCACCCGCGCGATCTTGTTCTCGCGAAACGAGGTGTGGGGAGGCTCGTAGGTCGAGAAGGGGAACACCCCTACGAGGCGCGAGGGCAACAGCCGTGCGATCGCATAAACGAGCAGTGCCACGACGCCTGGCTCGGCCAGGATGCACACCCTGGGGCGAGTCGGATTCGGTTCGCCCGTGCGGAGAAACGCGTGCAACACCGCACGGAGCCAGCGGCGACGCGACTCGGGTTTGCGATCGACCCGGCTGGGAAACACGACTCTGGCAAGACTCTGATCGGCCGAGGCGTCGGAGCCTTCCAGGAAAGCAGTGAGCGCCGCGTCGTTGATGAGATCAGCGCGAGGTACTCCATTGAAGGGTGGGAGCAGTTGGGTCGCACCTCGCTCGTATTCATCCGTTTGCCAGTCCGGAGAGCCCCAGGAGGCGGCGGCCTGGAGCATGTCGAGCCTGGGGTAAATCAGGATATGCGAAACGAAACTGTGGGGACGGTGGCAGGTGTCCTCCGCCAGGTAGGCCGAGTGGACCAGGGCGACCCGTCCGTCAAGCGTAGGTACTAGAGCTAGTCGGCGAGGCGTCTGGTTCAGCAGTAGCGTGCGGCTCTTCAAGTCGAGCGGCAGCTCGTAATGGTCGATCGCCAAGGCCCATTCGAGAAGAGGTGATTCCCGATTGCTGGCAGCGCGCACGCTGAACCCTTCCCGGCCCAGAAGGCTGTCCTCCCGGAGGCAGTGCATCACCAGGATTTGCTCGGCGGCGGGGGCGGCAAAGCGGACAGGTATCACAGGATCGTCAGGGGAGAAT
>Ga0187864_10002941_pt1 | contig 14312 bp, 16 predicted proteins | sample June2016WEW_11_4_FD_132985 | JGI IMG/M metagenome (GOLD analysis project Ga0187864, IMG submission 132985) | Peatland microbial communities from SPRUCE experiment site at the Marcell Experimental Forest, Minnesota, USA - June2016WEW_11_40 | ecosystem: Environmental > Terrestrial > Soil >... | reverse complement strand
AGGCGAAGACGTGGACTGGCAGAACGGCACGGTGAGTTTTATGAGAAAAAAGACCGGCGTGCCCGTCATCGTCCACTTGGGAGCAGAGGCATTGAACCTGTTCAAAGACCTGCCGGCGGAAGGGGTGTTGTTTCCGTATCTGTCGCGAGTGCGGACGAACGACCGGGCGACGGAATTTAGATCACGTTGCCGGCAGCTTGGCATTAACGGCGTGACGTTGCACAGCTACCGTTACGCCTGGGCGGAACGCGCTAAAACCGTTGGCTACCCGGAACGCTTCGCGCAGGAGGCTTTGGGGCACAACAGCAAGGCCGTGCATCGCGCATATGCGAAACGGGCATTGATGAAAATTCCATCGCTGGAGGATTATGAACAGCAGACCCATGCAAAAGTCGAACTGGGAGTGTGAATTTAATTGTTCAACACAAAACAAAATATGTTCGATGTAAATCGTGAAATTAGTTTGATCAAAATCCAATTTGCCAGATAAGTTCGTGGTGTGAAGACGTCGCAAACTTTGAAGATTGTCTGTCTAGTTTGCATGGCAATTTTGCCCACCATGGTCCGAGCCCAGTACACCGTTACTGGTAATGGATTCCGCACAGTTACCATCATCGGCTACAGCGGCGCTGGTGGCGTAGTGGTTATTCCCAACCAGGTCGGCGGCTTGACTGTCACCATCCCCCAGAACGTCAAAAGCGTCGTGTCCGGGGCGTTTGGCGGCTGTACCAGCCTGACGAACATTTCTGTGAATACCGCCGACGGGTTTTTAAGCAGCTCAAATGGGGTCTTGTTTGACAAGGCCGAATACACCCTGTTCGAATACCCGGAAGGGCTGACCAATGACGCATACACGATCCCCGGTACCGTCACCAACATCGGCGAGTTGGCGTTTTATGATTGCGCCAGCCTGACCAGTATTACAATCCCGGACACTGTCACGAACATCGGGGATGCTGCCTTTGAAGACTGCACCAACCTGGCAAATATCTCCGTGGCTGCCGATAATCCGGCATACACCAGCATAAACGGTGTTTTATTTGACAAGGCAGAAGACATCCTCATCCAATACCCTGTGGGGCTAACCAATGGCGCGTACACCATCCCTGGCGGCGTCACCAACGTCGAGGATTATGCGTTTGCCTACTGCGACAGCTTGACCAGTGTCACCATCCCGGCCGGTGTCGCCAGCATCGGGCACCAGGCGTTCGAAGGCTGCACCAGCCTGACCAGTGCCACCATCCCAGCCAGCGTCACGAACATCGGGGTCCAGGCGTTTGTGGACTGCACCAGTCTAACCAATTTCTCCGTGACTGCCGATAACCGGGCATACAGCAGCACAAACGGGGTTTTGTTTGACAAGGCGCAAGACACCCTCATCCAATACCCTGCGGGGCTGACCGATGGCGCATACACCGTCCCTGGCAGCGTTACTTCCATCGGGGAGTTTGCGTTTGCCGATTGCGACAGCCTGACCAACGTCACTATCCCCGGCAGCATCACCACTATACAGTATGAAGGTATATTGGCGGATGCATTCTCTGGTTGTGCCAATCTGACTGCGGTTTATTTCGCCGGTAACGCGCCCGGCATTGAATATGGTTCAGGAGTTTTTGCCGGCGATACCAATGCAATCATCTATTATCTGCCGGGAACGACGGGTTGGCCGCTCTTCAATTCAGAAAGCGGGTTGAATCCAGCAGTGCTCTGGAATCCGCAGGCACAGAATGATGCTAGCTTCGGGGTGCAGAACAATCAATTTGGTTTCAACATCACTGGCAACAGTAATCTAGTTGTTGTTGTGGAAGTCTGCACGAATCTAGCCAATCCAGTTTGGTCGCCGGTGGCAACCAACACGCTCAACACATTCGTTGGCACCAATGGCACATCTTATTTCAGCGATCCACAGTGGACGAATTATCCCGCTCGTTTCTATCGTCTTCAAATGCCGTGACGTGGCCGTTCGGCAACCCATTTATCCGACGATTTTTCTTTGCGGCATTTTTCTTTTGCCAGTGTAGGTTCAACGCATTCGTGACCTTCGCCAGCCACGTCCGGTCTTGGATCTGATCCAGCAGTTCCGACGCGGCAAAGAATTTCACGTTGTATGGCGACGGATTGCCCAGCGGCTTGAGCAGGCGTGCGGCCACGAGGATCGGCATATCATGCGGCTGGCAATTCAACACCCACGCCGCCTGTTCCGCCGTCAGACGGGCCGGCAACTGACCCAGCAGCCGCAAAAATTGATGTTGTTCCTCTTTCATATTTAGTTAAGCCAGACCGACAAAGTCGGCACGAGCACATCACCCATACGCAAATTCAGTGGCCGGTTCGATTCGACCTTTCGTGGCTGGTTTTGATTCGACCGGTGACAGCAAATCCAGCTTTTCCCTCGCTCCCAATTGAGCCCACGGCCACCCCGACATCGGTGTCGGCGGAGGATGCATGACATTTCCTATGGGGTGAACACCCCATAGGGAAACACCCCATAGAACGGTCGAGGCGATTTCATTTATTGTCGCGGCGTGAGAAACGGAATGTTTCTTCAAAAATGGAAGATGAGGTGTCTATGAAGACACCCCCCTACCTGTCTGAATCGAAGCGCGCCCACAAGGGCGCAATCCGAGCACAGATAACTCCAAAAGCAGAAAGGAAAAGTAACTATGAAAACCATTACACCAGAAAACTCCAAACCGCATTTGCAGCGCTCAAGATGGCGTGAGTCATCCGAGCGGCTGTTCCGCTCCTTGTCTCGGTCCTGGTTGATCCTGTTCGCCCTTGTGGCGCTGGCATCAACCACCCGGGGTGGAGGGGGACAAATAACGCCAGCGTGCGGGACAAGCACACCGCCAGCGTACGGGACAAACCACATCGTTGGCGTCATGGACTGTAATAGCACCAACCTGACCATTCAGTTGAGCCAGTTTTGCCAAGGCCCCTTGGTGGCTCAATTGGGCGGGGTGATCCTTGTTGGCACCTATAATTATACAAATCAAACATTCACCGCGTGTCGGCCGGCCGGCCTACCCCCTGGCACTTACTTGCTGGCCTTCTGGAAGAACGGCGTGTGTCTTACCTGGACAAATGTCTCCCTTTGTAACTGTATCTCTTCTAACTGCCCCGCTGGGCCACCAGGACCACCAGGGCCACCAGGACCCACAGGTGCAACAGGAGCTACTGGGTCGCAAGGGCCCAAAGGCGCGACGGGACCAGCGGGACCAGCAGGAGCAATGGGGCCAGCAGGACCGGCGGGTGCAACTGGACTGACGGGGCCAGCAGGACCGGCTGGAACGAACGGACTGAATGGAACCAATGGACTGAATGGAACCGCAGGCCCGGCGGGGCCAACGGGAGCTACAGGGCCAGCAGGTGCAACAGGCCCAGCAGGCCCGGCAGGAACGAATGGAACCGCAGGCTCATCCCAATATGCGTACGTTTACAACTTAAGCGCTCAAGTGGTGCCGCTGGAGACTGCTGTCACCTTTGATAACAATGGCATTGGGACCGCTGGATTTACGCATGATCCGGGAAGCTCTGACATAACCGTTGTCAATGCGGGTGATTACAAGGTTACCTTTTCCGTGTCGGGTGCCGAGCCCAACCAATTCGCGCTATTCATAAATGGTGTCGTGGTTGCGGAAAGCGTTTATGGTTCAGGCGCTGGCACTCAGCAAAACACGGGTCAGGCTATCCTGGCTATGGAAGCCGGCGATGTTCTTACGCTTGTAAATCATACGTCTGCGGCTGCGGTTACCCTTGCGGCAGCTCCTCCAATCGGAGGCACAGCGGCAGCCGTAAACGCTTCCATTCTCATTCAACAATTGGATTAGTTTCGACCGCGTGAAAACATCCTCGACCAGATCTGCAACGCACGGTGCCAGGTTCATGCAACCGACGCCGTGTGCCTTCGAGTTTTGACACGCTAAAGACTGAATCGTCTTGAATATTGGAAGACGCAGGGGGTCTCGCAAGAGATCCCCTTTCGATTTGCGGAATGTCTAAAACGCCAATTCGCCGTAACGAAACGTCTCTGACTGGATTTGTAATGTATGCGGCTGGTCTCGTCGTAGAGGATCACGCCGCTGATGCTCTCACCGAGACCGGGCATGGTCACAATCAACTCCCGATAGGCGCGCCGGGCTTCCTCGGTCTGGGGCATCCCCAACCAGCAAATCGTTTGTTGCAGGTTGGATTACTCTCGTCCATCGCCAGCAATCCCTTGTCGCCGGCGACCAGCACCCTCGCGGTGTCTATGAGATCTTGCGCCTTCATTTGGGAACCAGCCTACGTCCAAGGCTGGTGCTGTTCTATGGGGTACAACCCTACCGTGGATTAGGGGAAGCGCTCTCCGACATCGCACTCCAACCGGCGCGCGTCTGGGCTTGTGCGGTGGCAGCCGGTATCTTAACGTCCCGGCATGTACGAAGCAGAAACCGACCCGAAGCGCAACCTCCGGCTGATGACGTTTCGGGAACGCATCGGGCACGCGGAGCTGGCGCCGGGCCGGGCGCAGGTGGCCGTGGCGCTGGAGAGGTTGTCGGCATGATGTGGCTGTATGGGGTCGTCTTTCTTGCGGCGATCGCCGTCGATGTCATTCCGCTGATCGCGCCATCGGCCTGGATGGTCGCGCTGTTTCTGTTGGTCAAGTTCCACTTGCACCCGTGGATCGTGGTGCCGCTCTGCGCTTCGGGTTCAACCCTGGGACGATACCTGATGAGTCTCTACATCCCCCGCTTTGCCGGTCTGTTCATCAAACGGCACAAAACGGATGAACTGGCATTCCTGGGAAAGAAACTGTCGGAGAGCCTGTGGCAGAGCTGGCTCTTCGTCTTTATTTACTCCGTAACGCCGCTGTCCACCACGGCGCTGTTCGCGGCCGCCGGAGTGGGTAAAGTGAAGCCATCGCACACGGTGCCGCCGTATTTTTGCGGCAAATTTCTGAGCAACGCGGTGATGATCTTCGCCGGGCTTTACGCCGCCGCAAATTTCAAAGGCCTCGTGCAAGGCAGTTATTCCCCAAAGGGAATTGCGGCGCTGATCCTGGGTTGCGCGGTCCTTGCCGGATTTCTGTTTCTCGACTGGCGCGCGTTGCTGCAACGAAAGAAGTTCACCTTCAATTTCCGAATCTGGAAATGAAATCTTCGCGGTTGTCTTCGTCAAGTCGAGCACGATGTGGTCGGCCGGTTGGATCCGTCATGATGTCGCCATTTCTGGAACGGGGTATGTATCTGACGCAATCCGAACGCAAGATGGCGGTGGGCCGAGTTTCGCCGAACACAAAACCGGCTTGCTCAAAACCAGTTTCCCGGCTAACATATCCTGCATGAGCACGGTTGAACTCGCTGTAAGCAAAGTCAAAAAGCTGTCCGCACGCCAGGCCCGGGAATTGTTGGGTTGGCTGACCGCACGGCAGCCAAATGGGACTTCTCTGAAACAACCGGCCCGGACATCGCGTCGCAAAACGACGGCCCGCCGTTCCATGCAAAAGCTCAGGGCCTGGCAGGACTCGGTTCGCGGAACGACTGATTGGCAGCCACCGCGGATGCCTGATGATCTGGTTAAACCAATCCGGCTGTGAACTTCGTGCTGGACACGAACGCGGTCAGCGAAACGAGAAAGCCTCGTCCCAATACCGGATTGCTTGACTGGTTATACGCCCAGGACCCGGCCCATCTTTTCATCACCACCGTCACGCTGGCCGAAGTGTGGCATGGCTTTCACTGTTTGCCGCCGAACCACCCGGACTACAACAGCATTAAACGATTCGCCACCGACCTGCCCCGGAAATATCGCGTGTTAAACTTCGACACCCGCGCGGCGGCGATTTGGGGAGAAATGACCGCCGCCGCGAATGGGCCGCTGCCGCTGCGCGATTCACTCATTGCCGCCATCGTCCGCTCACGCGGCCATCGAATCGTCACGCGTGACGCCACGCCATTCGAGCGCCTGGGCTGCAAAGTGGTTAATCCGTGGAAATGAACCGTGGTCGCGCTGGTCGCGCCGGCCTGTCTCGCCGAAACGAAGTGAAGGCGGCCTGTCGCGTCGAAGCGCAGCATAGACGGAAATTGACGCCGCCAAATTTCCCGCGCAAAATCGCAGCATGGGCACGCGTTATTACGGCGACATCCTCTTCCAGGTCTTTAAACTGCTGCTCGATGCGGTGTTTGGCCAAAACATTGATTCGCAGGTGCCATTCCGCCACACTCACTTGCGCAATGGCTGAAAACCCGTCAACTCTCGCCGAACTGCGGAAACATGTTCCGGATGCGGTCAAGTTTTATTGGCAAACGCGTTCCAAGCAGTTGCAGAAACAACGCGCAGCCGGTGGGTCGGATCAAGGTTTGCGTTCAGCAGTAACCGGTGGCGCGCAGATGGACGGCTTTATCAAACTCCTGACGCAGCTTGTAATCGAAGCCGGGATTGATCGGGCGCATACGTGAAAACTGGTCCCCAAACGCTGGACGATGTTCCAACGGTACATCGTTTGGTGCAGGGCGACGCCCGCGACCTCTCGTTCATCCCCGACGAATCGGTTCATCTCGTCGTCACTTCTCCGCCGTATTGGACACTGAAGCGATACAACGATTCGGAAGGCCAGCTTGGCCACGTCGAGGATTTCGAACAGTTTCTCTCGGAATTGAATCGCGTGTGGCGCGAAACCTTCCGCATTCTGGTGCCGGGCGGCCGCCTGGTCTGCGTCGTGGGCGACGTCTGCCTCTCGCGCAAGGAGAACAATGGACGGCATACGGTTGTCCCCTTGCACTCGGAAATCTGCGTGGCGTGCCGCAAGCTCGGCTTCGACAATCTGAACCCGATCATCTGGCACAAAATCTCGAACGCAAGTTATGAAGTGAGCAACGGTTCAAAATTCCTGGGCAAGCCCTACGAACCGAACGCCATCATAAAAAATGACATCGAGTTTATTCTCATGCAGCGAAAACCCGGCGGCTATCGCAAGCCCACCGAGGAACAGCGCCGGTTAAGCATGATTCATATCTTTCATTTGTTTTTCACGCCAGCTTCCTTCCAATCTCCTCATCCAAAATATCTCGGACGGTGAGCGGAACGATGCTTTTGCCGCTGCGTTTGAAAAACCGGCTCACTTCCGTCAACGCGTCGCTGGAATTATCGCTTATGCGTCAATCCCGATGATCAAAACGGGGATGTCAATGTCGGAGACTCCGCGATGCTGCAAGTCCCAGACGAACTGCTCGAAATAGGAAACGCCGGTGGACATCTGGTCGGCAAAACGTTTGATGGGCACGATCTCAATTCCGGCGTCAATGTGGGCGAGTTTGTGGAAGATGGTCATCTTGGCGCAAACGTTATAGACCATGAAGGCGTATTTGCCGAACTGCACTTCGACGCCGAGTTTGTTTTTCACAAAATCCATGTCGCGAAATGCGCCTTTGGAAAGCGGCTTGGCCTTGTAACCGGGTTTGTAAAATTCAGTCGGATATTCGCAGGGGACTTTGCAATTTGTCCAACCAAGGGGTTTGAATTCGGCTTTGAAAGCGCGATTCAGGGCGAACGGGCTATAAAGCATCTTGCCCGGCATGGTTTTTTCCTTGCTGGTCTTGGTCTTGCAAGGCGCGGCATCGACGCGGGAAATGACGCCATAAACTTCATCAAGCAGGTTTTAATGTTTTTTGGCGAGGCGGGTTGCGCCCTTGTTGAAGGAGAATTCCCCGGCAATTTTCATAGCAAAACATTTTCCGTGTCCCAAGCCGCCGGTCTTTGGGCAACCTTTTCGCGGCCGGTCGGCACATGAACCGGCTTGCCCAGCGGGCGCAACTTAAGCGTTCCCTCGGCCAGTTTTTGCAGACGTTCCCGCGCAACGACCAAATAAGTTTGGTCGCGGTCACAGCCAACGGCACGCCGGCCATGTTTGGCGGCGGCGATGAGCGTAGAACCAACGCCGCAATAAGGGTCATAAAACCCAATCATCCGTGTTCGTAAGTGCCAGAACACACCGTTCAACCAGCTCGACCGGAAACTGACAAGGGTGTTCCGTTTTTTCCGGGTGATTCGCTTTCACATTCGGGATTTCCCATATCTCGCGTTCCCAATCCTGGGCGACGATTGACCACATATCGGACGGATTTTTGCCAAGAGGATTGCCGGATGGTTGGCCGCGCTTCTCGCCTTTGAAATGGAGCTTGCCGGGATATTTTGCCGGAACGCGCACCGGGTCGAGGTGAAAAATGTAATCGTCCGACTTGGTGAACCAAAGCAACGTTTCGTAACGCCCGGAAAAGCGGAGGCTGCAATGCAAGCCGTGCTCAAAATGCCAGATAATCCGGTTGCGAAGTTTCAATCCCTCGCTTTTGAACAGATCGTAGTAATAAACGTCCAATGGGAAAATTTCACCATCTTCAACGTAATTGCCAACCTGCCAGCAAAGACTGCCATTATGCTTCAGAGCGCGTTTCAACTCGTGAATCAGCGGCTTTTGTTGGGCGAGATAATTCCGTAGAGACGAACGCTGTTCGTATTCTTTTCCCAAATTATAGGGTGGTGAAGTGATGATGAGGGAAAAGAAATTTGTCGGAAAGTTTTTTGCACATTCCAAAGCATCGTCGCAGATCAAAGCGAGCCGTTCATCTTCGGAAAACGTTTCCGCAACATGAATTCGTTCGTTGAAGAGATTGCCGACCATTTCGGTGGTTAAGATGGCAGAAAACTGGGCAGTTGGAAATTATTTTCGCCGAAAATCTGGTCGAGCATGACCTTGACGTAGTGGGAGGCGTGCCAGTCGCAACGATAATATCAGACTCATAAAGGTGACCGCCTTGTTTTCTTGCGTTTGCGCGTGTGGTACTCCCTGCCGGTTTCGTTTAAAACTGCAACCGCGTCCGTGAGTACACCCTGCGGCTTGAATTCGATTTGTAATTTCGCATTTCCGAACAGGGATGCGTTCTCGTTCATCAGCCGCGAAGCCGCCATCTTGCAGTAGGCGGTGTCGAGTTCCACGCCGATGCTGTTCCGCCCATGCTTGAGCGCGGCAACCATAGTCGTGGCCGTGCCGCAGAACGGATCAACGACCGTGTCGCCGGCAAACGAAAACATCTGAACCAGCCGGGAGGCCAGTTCGAGCGGATACGGCGCGGGATGTTCCTTCGTGGATGCGCCGGTTAGATTCCAAACCAGAACCGGCCAGTAGCTATTTCCTCTCCCCGGGGAAGAGGATAAAAGGTGAGGGCGGGCGTAAAACACAAATTAAATTTCCGCATTTCTTGCTCAAGGAATGCATTCTCCCCGCCATGCCATCATTCGCCAAACCTGCGAAATTCCGGGGCGCTCCCGCAACATCCTGTGGCGTTGCCACGAATCTTGAAGGCAAATCAGGAAATCCTTTGCCACGGGTTAAACACAGATTTTTTAACGCTGCCGCCCTATGGCAATAATGCTGAACGATAGAAACGCATGGTATTACTGGCTGAAGCGTCTGACCACAAGGAATTCGTGTTGGCGTTAAAAACGTTTCCAATGTTTGTCCAACCGGATTTTGAGAGATTCGTAATGACTTGGATTGTGTAAAAACGAGGAGTCGGACCATTTATTGAAAGGCTTGGACCGAAATTCGGCAAAGATTGGATATTCAACTGATAGGGCGTATTGATTATATCTGGAAGCGTAGCCATTTGTGTAGATAGGTTCGTATAAGTCGTATCGCTCACTGGAAAGTTAAGTGCTCTAAATTCGCCCCGCAAATCGGTTTGAAAAGCATACGACAAAGCTGCCACCCAGAGTGTCGCTCGAAAAGAATCTGCGGCGGGCGTATCCTCATTTTGATCGTAACTGCTTTGCCAATTGCTGTTGAACAATTCCAACGCTTGCATGAGACGCTTTAGCGGGATGCGATAGCCCTGCCCATTTTGCTCTGCGTGTTGGAAATACTTATAGGCAATGGTCATGAATGTATCAAATGTTTCGTCTTGAGAGGTGTTTGGATTGTTCCAAGATTGAAAGACGCTACCACTGTTCGTGTAATCGTTGTAACTCGACTGAACGAGAGATATTGAAGCAAGCGCGCTATTACGGATGTCGGCTACTAACTCGGGACTCAATCCAAGTTCGGTGCTGTGATTGATTAACTCATAAGCTGTCGCGTGCTGAAAAATCTGCGCCAGCGTCTCGCTGACAATCGCGTTGGCGTTACCATCAATTTTGCCTCCGAAATAATAATTTGACGGCGAATTCAGCGTAAAATTATGTCCCATTTCATGGAAATATGAAGACCAAGAAAGGCTGCCTGCGAAAGTATTCTGTCCGGCCGCCAAAGCAACCGGTGACGAATACCAAATGCTACTCATACCACCGCTCGAGTTTAAGTCACACAAAACCACCTGCTGAAATTGACCGTTAATAAGAAAAAAATCTTCATTGTCAAAATCGCGTTCCATCGCCGCCGCTGCTGTCAAGATATACTGAATCGTTGCTTGAGGGATGATCCCGAAATTCGTTACGCTAAAATTAGTAAGTGACGATGGAATAGAATAAAGTCTAGTGGCGAGCGTTTGAGGAGAAGTTGCTATGGTGACGGTCGTGTCCGAAGGCAACGTGACAGGTTGAACACTTGGCGGCGTGAACCACACAATCGTTTGAGCCGTTCCAGTCGACCCACCACTGTAAAAAGCTGTCACCGTCACCACATAGTTAGAAGTCACACTTGGGTAAGTGTGCGATTGCGGAAAAAATCCGCTCGTTGTAGAACCATCGCCCCACTGCCATGAAAACGGGGTTCCTGGCTGGCGTGTATCACCTCCATTGATTGTGACTGCCCCGTTTGTCGGATTCACGGTTACAACATTCAGGCTCAAACTTTGAAGCGGACCAAAGAGCGCCGATTGGAAGTTAAACGCATTAGTTGCGGATGCTGGAAGGATTGGCTGAGGTATGGTTGCTGCCGAATTAACGTTGATGGACTGCCAAGTCGCAGCGAGAGGCCCGCTGACACACGGGCTACCCTCTCGCTGGGCCAAGACTACGTAGAATGGTCCGTTGCCGACAGACAGGCCGCTCTGCGACGCGAGGGCGACCCCGTTTGTCATCAACACAACCGATGCGTTGTCGTTTGTCCCCACCGAAATCTGAATCGTGTAGAAAACGCCAAGGCTCGGGTTTCCGTAGAGCGTGTTTCCCACGCTTGAGAGCGGCTTGCCACTGCCCGTATAGTTTATCCAAACATTTTGATAGCAAGTGTTCGGAATGAGGTCCCCGTGTATGTCGAGCCATTGACTTAAATTGCTGTTCACCAGAAAGACCACAAACGCGTTTCCGTACGAGAGGGTACCCATCACTGTTGTATTTACCGTGAAAGGCGGGGCAAACGCCGCGAGTGACTGGATTCCCGCAAACTGATAGGTGCCATTAACGCCGGACATCTGCATTCCGGCAGAATTAAAACCAAGCGTGGGCGTGAGAAATGTGACTCCGGGGGAACTGCTATTCGCTGCGACCGCATTAAGGATGCTTGATTGTGTCGCCTACAGCGACGAATTCAAGCTGCTGTCAGCGGTGAAGTTGTCACTCAAAGTGGTGGCATGACAATACATTGCGAGCGATATGACCATTGACACCACAGCGGCCAATTTAAGAATTTTCGATTTCATAGCACTCGAAGCCAGATGGATTTGTTTTTTACATGCTTTTCTGAAACTTTTCCTACGACAATCTGGTATTATGCCTGTTGCCAGAAATTGCCAAGCCATTTTTTGTTAAATAAAAAGCCGGGATTTTGCTCCCGGCTTTCGCAAGGAGTTTCCTGTTTTATTTCGCATCGTCGGCATGGCGGAGTCGGACTGGCGTGGCTGGCGACGGTGTCCACGATGATTCGCGCGTTGTTGTATTCGCCACCCCCATCATTCGCCAAACCGGCGAATAAACCAGGTCTTCACCACCTGGGTCAGCAGCGCATAGCCCAGCAGCATGAGGGCCAGATACAGCCAGAACAACGGCGGGAGCGGGACGAACCCGAGCGTGGTCGCCAGCGGCGAAACCGTCAGCCAGGCGCCGGCCGCGACGATGATCACGGAAGTGAGGATGAGCGGCCAACTGGCCCAGCTTTGGATGAACGGGATTTTGTTGGTGCGAATGACATGGATGATGAGCGTCTGGGTGAAGAGCGACTCCACAAACCAGCCCGTCTGGAACAGGACCGGGTTACGCCGGTTTGCCTGCGTTGGTCACGCCCCATTTCCAATTCCGGATTTCCGGCAGGTCCTCGCCGTATTTGTCGATGTATTGCTTGTGCTCGATCAGCTTGTCCTTGAGCTGCTGCTTCAGGTAGATGCCCTTCTCGCCGGTCTGCGGCAGGCGATCAATGGTGTCCATCACGAGGTGGAAGCGGTCCAGTTCGTTCAGCACCGTCATGTCGAAGGGCGTGGTGATGGTGCCCTCTTCCTTGTAGCCGCGGACGTGGATGTTGTCATGGTTGGTGCGGCGATAGGTCAGCCGGTGGATCAACCATGGGTAGGCATGGTAGGCGAAGATGACCGGCTTGTCCTTGGTGAAGAGCTCGTCGAAATCCATGTCGCTCAACCCGTGCGGGTGCTCGGTTTGCGGCTGCAGCTTCATGAGGTCAACAACGTTGACCACCCGGATTTTCAGGTCGGGCAGATGCTCGCGCATGATGGAGACGGCGGCGAGCGTCTCCAGCGTGGGCACGTCGCCACAGCAGGCCATGACCGCATCAGGCGTAACGCTCTGGTCGTTGCTGGCCCACTGCCAGATGCCGATGCCCTCGGTGCAGTGCTTGACGGCGGCGTCCATCGTCAGCCACTGCGGCGCCGGGTGCTTGCCCGCGATGACGACGTTGACGTAATGTCGGCTGCGCAGGCAGTGGTCCATCACCGACAGCAGGCAGTTGGCATCCGGCGGAAGATAAACCCGCACGATCTCGGCCTTCTTGTTCATGACGTGATCAATGAAACCGGGATCCTGGTGCGTGAAGCCGTTGTGGTCCTGGCGCCAGACGTGCGAGGCCAGCAGATAGTTGAGCGAGGCGATCTTCCGCCGCCACGGCAGGTGCGCCGTGACCTTCAGCCACTTGGCGTGCTGGTTGAACATCGAATCCACAATGTGGATGAAGGCTTCGTAGCAATTGAAGAGTCCATGGCGCCCGGTGAGCAGGTAGCCTTCGAGCCAGCCCTCGCATTGATGTTCACTCAACATTTCCATCACGCGCCCGGTGGGCGCAAGAAATTCGTCGTTCGGCACGGTCGCGGCGTCCCATTGGCGCTTGGTTACTTCAAACAGCGCCTCCAAGCCGTTGGAGAGCGTCTCGTCAGGGCCAAAGACCCGGAAATTTCGCTGCTCACTGTTCAGCTTCGCCACATCGCGCAGGAAAGGCCCGAGCACATGCGTGTCGCCGACGCCGCGTATCCCCGGCGTGGGCACGGCTTCCGCGTAGTCGCGGAAATCCGGCATCCGCAGGTCGCGGAGAAGAATGCCGCCGTTGGCGTGGGGATTCGCGCCCATGCGTCGTTCGCCCCTGGGCGCCAGCTCGGCCAGTTCCGGTTTCAGGCGGCCCTGCTCATCGAAGAGTTCTTCCGGCTGGTAACTCCTCAGCCAGTCTTCCAACAGCTTGAGGTGTTCGGGATGGGTGGCCGGGTCGGAGAGCGGCACCTGGTGCGCGCGGAAGGTGCCTTCAACCGGCAGGCCGTCGATCACCTTCGGCCCCGTCCAACCCTTGGGTGAATTGAGGACGATCACCGGCCAGCGCGGACGCGTCAAGTTGCCGTGGACGCGGGCGTCCTGCTGGATTTTTTTTATCTGCTCCACCGCCGTGTCGAGCGTTGCGGCCATGGCCTCATGCATCAGCGCAGGTTCGTGACCCTCGACGAAATAGGGCGTCCAGCCGTAGCCGCGGAGCAACTGCTCCAATTCCTCGCGGGTGATGCGCGCGAGGACGGTCGGGTTGGAAATCTTGTAGCCGTTGAGATGCAGGATCGGCAACACCGCGCCGTCGGTGGCCGGATTGAGAAACTTGTTGGAATGCCACGCCGTGGCCAGCGGTCCGGTCTCCGCCTCGCCATCGCCGACGACGCAGGCTACGATGAGATCGGGATTGTCGAATACCGCACCGAACGAATGGCTGAGCGAATAACCCAGTTCGCCGCCTTCGTGAATTGAACCCGGCGTCTCCGGCGAGGCGTGGCTGGGAATTCCTCCGGGAAACGAAAACTGAAGAAAGAGCTTCCGCAACCCGGCCTCATCCTGGCTGATGTTGGGATAGATCTCGCTGTAAGTGCCCTCGAGGTAAGTGTTGCCCACGACGGCCGGGCCGCCGTGTCCGGGACCGGAGACGT
>Ga0187864_10002938_pt1 | contig 14323 bp, 12 predicted proteins | sample June2016WEW_11_4_FD_132985 | JGI IMG/M metagenome (GOLD analysis project Ga0187864, IMG submission 132985) | Peatland microbial communities from SPRUCE experiment site at the Marcell Experimental Forest, Minnesota, USA - June2016WEW_11_40 | ecosystem: Environmental > Terrestrial > Soil >... | reverse complement strand
CGGCCTCACCACCGGCCCGCTGGTGCAGTCGCGCGGCGGCAAATTCATCTGCGACCGCGGCTCAACCCACCAGCGTTTTCAGGATGAAATCATGGCCGAGGAACACCGCCGCTGGCGCCTCCCGTACACCGCGCCGCCCGCTCACATCCTCCGCCGCGAAGAGGCCATCTACGCCCTCGCCGACGCCATTACCGTCCCCTCCAACGTCGCCCTTCGCTCCTTCCTCGCACAAGGAATCCGCGCCGAAAAGCTCCACGTCATCCCCTACGGCGTCCGCCTCGACCGCTTCACTCCCACCGAACCACCCCCCGCCGGTTCGTTTGAAGTTCTCTTTGCCGGCCAGATCAGCCTGCGCAAGGGCATCCCTTACCTGCTCCAGGCCTTCGCCCGCCTGCGCCATCCGCGCAAACAACTCACCCTCGTCGGCGCCGTGCAGGACGAGCTCCGCCCGCTGCTCGCGACCCTCCCCACCGAAAATGTTTCCTTTACCGGATCAATCCCCCAGCCCGAACTCGCCCGCCGAATCTCGCGCAGCCACGTCCTCGCGCTCGCCAGCGTCGAGGAGGGCCTGGCCCTCGTCCAGGGCCAGGCCCTGGCCTGCGGATGCCCCGTCGTCGCCACCGCCGCCACCGGCGCCGAAGACCTCTTCACCGACGGAGTCGAGGGTTTCATCATTCCCGACCGCGACACCGACGCCCTCGCCCTCCGCCTGCAGCAGCTCGCCGACGATCCCGCCCTGCGCGCGCAGCTCTCCGCCGCAGCCCTCGCCCGCGTTCACCACCTCGGCGGCTGGGACCGCTACGGCGATCAGTGGGACCGCCTTCTCCACTCCATCACCGGCATTCCACCCGACCCCACCGAACTTCTCTAAGTCCCATCTACATCTGCTGCTGTCTTTTAAGGTTTCACGCGAAGCGTCGAGAACAGTGCGAAGCACTACACGCGAAGCGTAGAGAACGGTGCGAAGCACTCACATCTTGTATCGCCCCATGTCGTCGTCGCCCAGGTTCTCCAGCCATCGCCGCATCTCTTCTCCGCTTGCATTCTGCGGCCCCTCGGCCACCTGTTTCGCGTTGTCCAGCACCGCGCGGCTGGCGTAGATCGGGCAGTCCCAGCGCAGCGCCAGCGCAATCGCATCCGACGGCCGTGCGTCGATCGTCACCGTCTCCCCATCCTGCTCCATCCAGATCACCGCCAGGAACGTATCGTCCCTCAGCTCGTTCACCACCACCTTCCGCACCACCGCATTCAGTCCTCGCGCCATGTTGCGCAGCAGGTCATGCGTCATCGGTCGCGGCATCGCCGTCTTCTCCAACTCCAGCGCAATCGCGTTGGCCTCGAAGATCCCCACCCAGATCGGCAGCACCGCGTCGCTGGCCACGTCCTTCAGCACCACCACCGGCATGTTGGTCAGCGGATCGATCATCAGCCCGCGAATCTGCACCTCCACTTCGGTCTGCACCGCCGCCGCCACCAAATCCCCGTGCTCACTCGCAATCTTCATCGCCCACCTCCCTCAACCCGACTTCCTCAACTCGCCACAGCCTCGCCCGCCAAACTATTGGGAAACGTCTCTGTAATCCTCACCATTGGATAGCTCCCCATCGCCGGAAGGATCGCCTGCCTCACCGAAAAGTTCACCGTCTTGTTCTGCGAGCTGCGTCCCACCACCTGTCCGCGCGCCGCGTTGTACCCCTCCACCATCACCTCCATCACCTCGCCCAGGTGCCGCGCATATCTCTTCCGCTGGATCGCCCGTTGCCTCTCCAGAATCACCTGCAGCCGCCGCGACTTCTCCTCCTCCGCAATCGAATCAGCCATCGCAATCGCCGGAGTATTCGGCCGCGCAGAGTATTTAAAACAGAAAACCGCGTCGTATCCAACCTCATCCAGCAGCGTCGCCGTCTCCTCCACCTCCGCCTCCGTCTCACCCGGAAACCCGACAATAATGTCGCTCGTCAAGCTGATCTCCCGCCGCGCCGCCTTGATCCACGCAATCCGTTCCAGGTACCACTCCCGCGTGTACTCCCGCGCCATCGCCGCCAGCACCCGGTTCGCCCCCGACTGCACCGGCAGATGCACATGATCGCACAGTGTAGGCACTGCGTCGATGGCCGCCACAATCTCCCGCGTAAAGTCCCTCGGATGGCTCGTCGTAAACCGCACCCGCCGGATCCCCGCGACGCCGCCCACCGCCGCCAGCAGCTCCGCAAAGCTCATCTTGCCGTTCGGGTCGCGGTACGAGTTCACATTCTGCCCCAGCAGTTGAATCTCCGTAAACCCCGCATCCGCCATCCGCCGCGCCTCATCCATCACCGACGCCGAACTCCGCGACCGCTCCCTGCCTCGCGTATACGGCACCACGCAGTACGCGCAGAACTTGTCGCACCCCTCCACAATCGTGATATACCCCCGATGCGGGTTCGTCCGCGCGGTAAACTCCGTGTCGAAGGTCTCCTCGGTCTCGCGGTCGTCCAGCCCCGTAATCCGCCGCTCGCCCGCCTCCAGCCGCGCCAGCATCTCCGGCAGCCGCCGGTAGCTCGCCGACCCCGACACAATCGAAACATACGGCGCCTTCTCAAAGATCCGCTCGCCCTCCTGCTGCGCCACGCACCCCAGCACGGCGAACCGCTTCCCCTCGCCCTGCAGCCGCTTGTACTCATTCAGCCGGTGGAAGACCTTCTGCTCCGCCTTGTCGCGGATCGAGCAGGTGTTGTACAGGATCAGCCCCGCGTCGGCCTCATCCTCCACTCGCATGTACCCCTCATGCTCCAGCGTCCCAATGACTTTCTCCGAGTCATGGGCATTCATCTGGCATCCAAACGTCTCGATATAAAAAGTCTTCTCCACCCCCCAAGTATATCGTCAGCAGTGGGTGCCCCATCCTCGGTGCGCAGTTTCATCGCGCGACAGGCCGGGGTCCCCGGCGAGCGGCTTTTGCTCGCTGGGGTGGAGCGTGAGGTATCGTTCGCGGCAGCGAACGACTGCCTTTCGTTGCTGCCGTGCGCCGCCCGCTCACTAGCCCCCTCTATCGCTTCGCCAGCCGCGCCGCCAGCAGCGCGAAGATAGGAAACGTCAGATACACCAACCCTATCTCCGAGTAGTAGCCGAGCGCGGTCATCTTCATGGGACCGTAAAAAAACATCGGGTAATCGAAGATTAGGTTCATGACAAACCAGAGTGCCCCCACCAGCCCGGCTTCAGCGACCGCAACCGGCCGGTCGCGAAAGTATCGCTTCAGCAACACTCCGGCCGTCGCCAGGACGACGAGAAACATCAGCGTGCAGAAGAGTGGAGCATTCATCCTCTTCACCGGCAATGCTGCGCACGAGATGGCAAACGGAATCACCCAACTGAGCAGTCCAAGCAGTACGGCGCGCTTCCAAAGAATCATAGTTTCCTCCAGGGCAAAAATTGTAAGCCCGCTTCAAACCAGCCGCGCCACATTTTTTTTGCTGTCGCGTGACGTTTTTCTGCATCCGCCGGACAATCGCTGTTTGCTCCACGTCTCTCCTCTGAGTCATCGTTCCGCGCACCCCTCCCTATAATGTCCTTAGGCGCATCGCGTCTCCGGAAGGCACTCACCATGGCGCAACGCGACGACCGAAAACGCCTCGGCAAGAAGCATCGCCAGGCATCCACCCGCCCCAAGCAGGGCCGCGCCCCGCGCACCACCCCCACCACTGGAGCGGTCGATCCGCGCAAGCGCAAAGCTCTCTCCACCCGTCGCGCCACCCTCGCCAAACAGAGGCGCACCCCCACCCGCTCCCCCGAAAGAGAAAGCAGCAAAATAGTCTCCAGGGAATCGCCAGCCTCCCGCCGCACTCACTCGCATTTGTTGTCATCCCGTAGCGCAGCGAAGGGACCTGCTTCTTCAACTCGCAACCTGCAACCTGCAACTCCCCAACCCCCCACCGAATCCCCCGCCGAAACCCGTGCCTGGCGCGACGCCGAAATCCTCGCCGCGCAACTCGATCTCGCCGCCGACTCCGCCGCCTCCCGCGCGCTCCCACTCATCGCCATCTGCGGCCGCCCCAACGTCGGCAAGTCCACGCTCTTCAATCGCCTCACCGGCTCGCGCCGCTCCATCGTTGGCGACGAGCCCGGCATCACCCGCGACCGCATCTACGGCCTCATCGAGTGGCAATCCGCCGCCGCCCGCCTGGTCGACACCGGCGGCATCGTCCCCGACGACCCCGCGCTCCTCCCCGCCGAAATCTTCCTCCAGGCCCGCACCGCGCTCGCCGAAGCCGCCGTCATCATCATGCTCGTCGACGGCCGCACCGAGCTCGCCTCGCCCGACATCGCCCTCGCCCGCCTCCTTCTGCGCGGCGGCAAGCCCGTCTTCCTCGCCGTCAACAAGATCGACACCGCCGCCCTCGCTCCCGCCGCCGAAAACTTCCGCCGCCTCGGCTTCCGCAACGTCCTCGCCATCTCCGCCGAACACGGCGCCGGCATCGGCGACCTCCTCGACGCCGTCTTCGCCGCCCTCCCCACCCCTACCACGGAACCGGGTGCCCCATCCTTCGCCGCTTCTGGCGAAGGGTGGGTTGATGCCATCGAACCACCCCGCCGCCTCCGCTCCCACGGCGCATTCGTCGAGCACGAGACCCGCATCGCCATCATCGGCCGTCCCAACGTCGGCAAGTCCACCTTGCTCAACGCCCTCACTGGCACCGCGCGCGCCATCGTCTCGCCCATCGCCGGCACCACCCGCGACGCTGTGGACGAGGTCGTCACCCGCGGCTCGCACGACTTCCGTTTCGTCGACACCGCCGGAATCCGTCGCAAGGGCAAGACCCGTCTCATGGCCGAAAAGCTCTCCGTCATCATGGCCCGCAAGCATCTCGAGGCCGCCGACGTCAGCCTCCTCGTCCTCGACGCCACCGAAGGAGTCGCCGCCCTCGACGCCAACATCGGCGGCTACGCCCACGAGTCGGGCCGCTCCGTCATCCTCGTCGTCAACAAGTGGGACCTCGTCTCCCACCCACAAAGCCGGGTGCCCCATCCATCGCGCACTTCAGCGATGGGTGGGATTTCGGGTGCCCCATCCTTGGCGTCTTCCAGCCAAGGGTGGGATGCGAAGAACTCCGCCCCACCCAAACCCGATCAGAAAATCTTCGAGCAGCAACTCCGTTCCCACCTCAAGTTCCTCGACTACGCCCCACTCGTCTTCGTCTCCGCCACCACCGGCCTCGGCATCCAGGAGCTCTTCCGCAAGGTCGAACTCGTCGCCCGCGAGCGCCGCAAGCGCGTCACCACCGGCCAGATGAACCGCTTCCTCGCCAACGTCGACTTCCAGCGCGCCTCCGTCCCCATGAACCGCCGCGTCAAAATCTATTACATGACCCAGGCCGCCGTCGCCCCGCCCACCTTCGTCCTCTTCACCGACCGCGACGTCAAGCTCCACTTCGCCTTCGAGCGCTTCCTCGCCAACCAGATCCGCGCCGCCTTCGGCTTCATCGGCTCCCCCATCTGGTTCAAACTCCGCCCCAGAAACAAAAAGATTCCAGTCGAGTAAAGCTGTTTGGAGGGGTTCATAATGGGTTTTTCGTGAATTTTTCGCGATCCTGGTTGATCGGTGGTACAGTTTCCACATGTTCATTAAATTCTCGGTACAAAATTTTCGGTCCATTCTGGATCAACAAGAGCTTTCGTTGGTCGCAACGAACTCCAGAGAAAAGGGAGACGGTGTGGTATCGGTTGGGCCACCGGTTGGCTCGCTATTGCGGGTCGGTGCGATATATGGCGCTAACGCGTCTGGAAAAACAAATATTCTACGGGCGATGTCCTTTTTTAGGTTAGCTGTACGAAACTCACAACAACGCTGGGAACATGACGAGCCCATTCCTATAGAAAGATTTGCACTCGGCAACAGAGAAGAGATGCAAACGCGTATGTGCCTTGACTTCCTAGTAAACGGAGTTCGGCACGAGTATGGATTCACAATCAATGATCGAGAGTTTCTCACAGAATGGCTCCATGTGTATGTACTAGGACGAAAACAAGTCTGGTTTGAAAGAACAGATAGTACAAATATAAAATTTGGCCCGAAACTACAAACGACAGCGAATCGTGAGATGAATGTAGCCATTTCAAAGATGGTGAGGCCGAACAGTCTCTTATTATCTGCGGCAGTCCAAAACAATTACGAAGAACTGAAGCCCATCCAGAATGCAATTGTAAGAGGTTGGATTGCACTATTAGATACGCGAGAGAATCTTGTTCATAAAACAGCGCGCATCTCATTCGAGCAGGCAGATTTAAAGAGACGCATAACTAGATTAATGAGAGCCGCAGACCTTGGTCTTATAGATTATGAGTTTGTCGAAGAGGAAGCAGATGAAAAAACAAAAACTATAATTAACGCATTGATTAGTACAATGCCAGACCCAAAAGACCCGGATCTCCCTACGGCACCATATAAAGTACCGAAAGTATCATTTACACATCGGTCGTCCGAAACAAGTGGAGTAAAATTCGAAGCGTCGCAGGAGTCGGCAGGAACATTGGCTTACTTTGGTCTCATGGGACCAATCTGTGATGCTTTGGAAAATGGAAGTTTTATTTTTATAGACGAAATCGAATCCAGTCTGCATCCAAATCTAGCGGCCTTAATCGTGCAGCTTTTTAATAACTCAAGAACTAATCCAAAAAATGCGCAGCTCGTATTTACAACGCATGAAGTAACGCTATTGACAGAGTGCGCACTCAGACGCGATCAGATATGGTTCACAGAGAAAGACAGAAATGGAGTAACCACTTTGTTTCCTCTGAGTGATTTCCACATAAGGAATGACGAGAAAATAAGCAAAGGGTATCTGCAAGGGAGATTCGGTGGAATACCAAATGTTGATCAGATACTTGCATTGAACCCGCCTGAAGATGAGGTTGCGCGTTGAGCAGAAAAAGGTCGTCTTTTTCAAGAGCGAAGGCCACTCGACTACCTTACAAACGATTCCTCATAGTCTGCGAGGGAGAGAAGTCTGAGCCAGATTATATTCAGGGAGTCAAAGGTTTATGTAGGGAGAAGCTCATTAGTATTGAAATTATTGGAGGAGCAGGACAAACTAAAAAGGTAATCGAAAGGGCAGTACAACTTAAGAGCGAAGCCATAATTGAAGCAAAACGGAATAAGGATAATTTTGAGAAATTTGATAGCATCTGGTGTGTCATTGATGTAGATAATCACGATCTGCTTACAGAGGCATTAATTCAAGCACGAGATAATAAAATTGAGGTTTCCCTATCAAATCCGTGCTATGAGGTCTGGGTAGTACTCCACCACCGGGATCATCGTAAATCAGTTGACCGGTCGGTACTCCAAAGTGAATGTAAAAATCACTACGGATTAAAAGACAAGCACGTTGCTTTTGAGGTTCTTTGGCCGGCATACTCAGTAGCAAGAGAGCGAGCACGTCAACTGCGTGCTTGGCAAAAAGACATGGGTAGATTTCAAGGTGATCCATGGACTGATTTTGACCTACTCGTTGAAGACTTACTAACTCTTCGTAGGGAGTGAGAGTAGTACCCAGGCTACCCCATTCATGCGCTCTCATCGCATGGGTGGGAATTCGGCGGGTGGCCCACCCATAAAATCATTTTGGGTGCCCCATTCATGCGCGGTCCTATCGCGCATGGGTGGGGGCATTCGCTCGCTCACCCCTCCCGCCCCGCCCTTGCCTGTTCCCTGTTCCCTGCATCCCCGAAGCGAACCCCTCCCGCCCAATCTCCCCCCTCAAAACCGGCCCCGCTCCATCCCCACCCCCAATTCGCCGTCATCCCGACCGGAGCGCAGCGTAGTGGAGGGACCCCCGCATTTCGTCGTTGCCTGTTTTAGCTGTCATCCTGAGCGGAGTTTGGCGCGCACTCTGCGCCAAACGCAGTCGAAGGACCTGTGGTTGCTTGTTTTACGATTGTCATCCTGAGCGCGTCTTTCGAGCGCGAAGGACCCCGACGAACTCCATCCAACCTCAACCCTCCGCCCCTTTCTCCCACAAATCCCCGACTCCTCTGTTTGTCATTCCGCAGCACCTTTTTTTTTGTCATTCCGCAGCACCCTTTTTTTTTGTCATTCCGCAGCACCCTTTTTTTTGTCATTCCGCAGCACCCTTTTTTTTGTCATTCCGCAGCACCCTTTTGTTTGTCATTCCGCAGCGCAGCGGAGGAATCTGCTGTTGTTTTTTTGCTCGTCATTCTGGCGCAGAGACGGGGTCCCCGGCCAGCTTGCTGGCTGGGGTGGAAGCCAGAATCCCCGTATCTGCCCTTGCTGTTGCGTCTGCATTTCGGAGGGGGCGCAGGGCTTCAGCCCTGCGAATCATCGCCCCGCGTAAGCGCAGGGCTTTAGCCCTGGGCCTTTGCCGTTGCCTGTTCTTCCCTCACCCCTCATCCCTCACCCCAAATCCCTGTTTTCCTGTCAAGGGTCTCGTTCCGCCCCAAAATCTTCAACCAACACAAACCAAACCCCTTCCACCCCAATAATAATCAAAAATACTTGGCATAGTAGTTATGCTCAATCCGCTATCATTAATGTAGGGGGAAAATTGCCTGCTGCGTCCGCATCCACTAGATGCCACCGCAAGCATCAGCTAAGCACATGATTCCAGAGATTTTACAAACATCTCCAATGCAATCAATACTTTGTCCCGCAAGTCCAGACCAAGTCCAGACCTATCCAGAAAAAGTCCAGACTTAACATACATGTTGTGAAGACTTTAGACTTTTTTTCACCCAAGGGAAGGAGAACTTATTTCGAATCCATTCACCGCACCGTGTGCCGGGTGCCAATCCATGCGGTCTCATCGCGAACGGGGTCCCGTCGCTGCCTCCGCGCGCCGCAGCAGGCCGATCACCTCTTCGTCTTCCACCTGCGCGAAGTCGCGATAGAACCCTCCCACCGCGTAGAACTCCTCCGGCGCGTACAGGCACACCAGCTCGTCCACCTCGTTCCGCAGCCACGCGCAGGTGGAGGCCGGCGCCACCGGGACCGCCACCACCAGATTCGCCTCCTGCATCGTTCGCAGCGCGCGGACGGCGCATAACATGCTGGACCCGGTGGCAACTCCGTCGTCCACCAGAATCACCGTTCGTCCCGCAAGCTCGATCGCCGGACGCTCGCCCCGGTATAGCGCGGCGCGCCGGTCCAGCATCGCCGTCACCTCTGCGGTCACCTGCTCAATCTGCTGCACATCGATTCCCGCCGCGTGCATCACCTCCGCATCCAGGGTCCGTTCGCCGCCGGCCGCAACCGCTCCGAAGGCAAGCTCCTCATGCCCGGGCACGCCCAGCTTGTGCGCCAGAAAGACGTCCAGCGGCAGATGCAGTGCCTGCGCCACCTGAAACGCAACCGTGACGCCGCCACGCGGTATCCCCAGCACGATTCCGTCTTGCCGGCTGGCAAACGCTTGCAACCGATTCGCCAGTTGGCGTCCGGCGTCCTCCCGGTTCTCGAAGATCATCGCCAGCGCCCCCAGGCCCGCTGCAATTCGAGCGGCCTCTGCGGTTGTCATTCCCGAAGCAAAGAGCGTTTCCGTGCTCGCCTCATCAGAGAACCACGTCGCCAATTATCGCGCGAGTACAAGAACGGTAAAGCCGCTCCAGTCGGCAATGGCCAACCGCAGCGTCGCGTCCGCGCACCATTCTCAAGGCGTGGCCTTCGTTTTGAGTTCTATGGCGAGGACAAATAGAGAGACTTGCGGAGTGGAGCCACTCGGTTTTTCAGGATGTAACAGGCGCAGAATCTGTACCAAACCCGGGTTTTCCACAGAAAAAGTTACTTTCGTAACCAATGAAGTATGATAAGCAGTTATATAACTGATTTCAGTAGACTTACAAGAGTTTACATTCTATGATCGTTTTATTGAGTTTGTCCAGTTATTTTTTTAGTTCCGCACACATTAAGTATCAAAAAGGGAGCCTCACCATGAAAACCATCGTACGCTGTCTCGTCATCGCCCTCGCCGTAACCGGTGCAATCGCCACCACATGCGCCAAGGCTGCTCCGGCAAAGGCAACCGTCACCATCAGCAAAACGAGCGCGGCGCCAATGCCAACGTGCGACCCCAGCGACCCCGGCGACTGCGGTATGACCGGTGACTGACGTAACTGACCGGCGTAACTATACAAATTGAAAATATAGTTGTCAACGCCCCCTCTGGATAAGGTATGCTTTATCTGTCCAGGGGGATCAGCGCGTGACCTCAATGCCCTTTCTCATATTGCTCGCTTGCCTTGAAGTTGGATTATGCCTGGGGGCATTGTGCGCAATCACATGGAAGAAGCAGTGGGCAGAGTATAGGGCGCTGGGTGCGTTTCTCGCGGTTCGGGCCGCCTCCAGCAGCATCCTCGTGGGGCTGATTCATTTTGCCGGCCATCCCCTCGACAAACACATCGCATACGTTCTTTATTTTTACGTCTACTGGATCAGCTTCGCGATCGAATCGATCCTGGCGCTCATTGTCGTCTACAGCGTCTACCGGCTTGCCATGGCTCCGCTCAAGGGCCTGCAGAAGCTCGGAATGCTGGTCTTCCGCTGGGCCGCATCCATCTCCGTTGTTGTAGCTCTCGGCTCGGCCTTCGGCCCAGGGATGACGGGCACAAAGTACCTCATCGCCGCCATCTCTCAGTTGCAGCGCACCCAGAGCATCCTTACCCTCTGTCTGCTGGTCTTCGTCTGCTTCGCCATCCTTCCCATGGGCCTCAACTACGGCAGCCGCATCTTTGGCGTCAGCCTCGGCCTCGGCATGCTGGCGACAAACGATCTGGTGCAGTCTGCATGGATAGCCCTACACCCCAGCATGCATATGGCCTACAACTTGGTCAGCGGCGTTGTCATATGCCTGGTTCTCATGATCTGGACTGCCTACTTCGCTCTACCTGAGCCGAAGCGTCGCCTCATCGTCCTTCCCACCACCTCGCCCTTCCTGCGCTGGAACCAGATCTCGCAGGTCCTCGGCGACAGCCCCGGCTTTGTTGCGATCGGCGGAATGCCGCCCGAGCTGCTCGCTCCCGCCGAACTTGAGGTCATGCAACGGGCCTCAATCAAGATGGTCACGCCCTTTCCCAGGTCGATGAGCGCATAATCGCGCCAGTTGCCTGCACCAACTAAACCGCCCATGCCGATCTCCGGCATGGGCGTTTCTCTCTATAGTCGCTTTCGGCTCAGACCCCGGCGAAGATGCCGGCGACGATCGCGGCGAATCGTCCCCAACCTGATCCCTGTTCCATGTTCCCTGCTCTACCGCACCACCCCAACCTGCTCCATTGGCCAGTACACGAAGACCGCCTTGCCGTAGATCAGCTCGCGGTCCACCGGCCCAAAGTCGCGGCTGTCGCTTGCGATCAACCGGTGGTCGCCCAGCACAAAATACTTGCGCGCAGGCAGCACCATCTCAGGCACCGACTTGTCGTCGGCATAGCGCGGCGGAACATATGGCTCCCGGATCGCCTCTCCATTCACGTACACCTGCCCCTGGTCGATCCTGAGTCTGTCCCCAGGCAGCGCAATCACCCGCTTGATATAGCTCTTCGCATGGTCGCGCGGAAACTGGAACACCACCACATCCCCGCGATGGATCTCGCCCAAGCGATACGCAATCTTGTTGATGAACAGCCGGTCCTGGTCTTCCAGCACCGGCAACATGCTGGTTCCCTCCACCCGCACCGGCTGGTATAGAAAGAGAATGATGAACGCCGAGATCGCCACCGATACCACCAGGTCGCGCAGCCACGAGTGCCATCCGCCCGCCGAACGGGAATCGCCTCCGTTCCCTTCCCCGGCCTGCACCTCCATCGGCCGCACGTCCCCCAGCCGTTCTTCGTCGCTCACGCTCTCTCCTTGCACCCGTGTCTCTACTCCCACTCTCAGTTAGACGAAGCAGACCCGCCCTTGGGACTCACCGTTCCAACTCTCTTCGGCCCCAGCCCCAGTCCCGGCGCCAGCGTCTTCCCGTCGATCCCCTCCGGCGACCACGCCTCCACGATCGCCCGCGCCAGCTTCGCAATCGTCACCTCGCCCTCGTTGTCCGCTGTCCAGCTCGTGTCCTCGTTGTCGTAGGTAAAGATCGAAAGCACCATCGGCCCCGTCTTGCCCGCCACGATCGCCACGTCCGCCCGCACTGCGTTCAGGCTTCCCGTCTTGCTGGCAATGCCCGATCCCGTCTCTGTCGCATCCAGCTTCTCCAGGTAGCGCGGAATCGTATCGCGATAGAACTGGTTGCGCAGCATCTTCAACGCCACCCCGCAGATCGCCGTATCGCTCTCGGAAATCGTCCCCGCGACGCCAGCGCCGGCCTCACCCGGCCCATCCAGCTCGCAAAGCCCGATCCGCCCCATCACCCTCGCCATCTCCCGCGGCGTTGTCTTGCCCAGTCCGAACTTCGCCTGGTCCGCAGGCATCGGCCCGGTCGCCGGCTTGCCGATCTTTTTATACAGGTGCGTGTCCTTCAGCCCCATCCAAGCAATCCGCGCATTCACCGCATCCAGACCAATCCTGTCGATCGCCAGGTTGGTCGCCGTGTTGTCGCTCATCACAATCATCAGCGTCAGCACGTCCTTCAGGGTCAGCGTCTGCGGCGCATCCAGAAACAGCAGAATCCCCGAGCCGCTCACCGCATCTCCCGGCTCCAGCTGTATCTTGTCGTCCCAGTGCGCCTTGCCCGCCCTCACCTGCTCCATCGCCTCGAACAGGATCGTCAGTTTGATCACCGACGCCGTCTGCACCACCGCATCCGCGTCCAGCGCAGCCTCCCTGCCCGTGTTCAGTTGCGTCGCGTACATTGCCACCTGGCCGTGGTGCGTCTTGGCAATCTCACGCAACCGTGCTTCCAGCGCAGCGTCCGCAGCCTGCATCTCCGAACCAGACCTCGCCGCGGCCTGGGTTGGGCCCATCGCAACAGAAGCAGCTCCACTCTCCTGCACCCGCGCGGCTCCGCCCTCCGCCCCGAACAGCACCGCGGCCAGGGCAACTCCCAGTACGATTCCAGAAACTCTCATCTTCTGCATGGTACATTCCGCGCCGCAGGACGCACTACCCCTCGCTGCGCATCTCGCAACCTCCGCTGCACAGCTCGAAGCGGCTGTGCGCCCCCCCACTGAAAAAATCGTCCCCATTCCGCCTCGTCCTGGGACATTTGGCCGTGCTCCAACGTATACTGGGTAATGGAAGCTCTGGCGCATTTCACTCCCCGCCTGGTACGCGACCACTCGGGACGTTAATTCACACCTCGGCGGCAGCAACCTATGGCAACACTCACCATGATGGAACAGACGGACACGCCCAAACCTCACATGCAGGTCGTGGAGGGCCCCCACGACCTCACTACTGAAACCTCCAACATCGCGTCCGAGGGCCTCGATACCAAGTCGGCGCTGGAGATCGCACGCATCATTAGCCACGAAGACGCCAAGGTCGCCTCCGCGGTACGCAAGGCCCTCCCAGAGATCGCCGTTGTCATCGACATCGTTGCCCGCGCGCTGCGCGATGGTGGCCGTCTCATCTACGTCGGCGCAGGCTCCAGCGGCCGCATCGCCGCGCTCGACGCATCCGAGTGTCCCTCCACCTACTCCACCCTGCCCGCCCAGGTGCAGTACATCATGGCCGGTGGCCCCAAGGCCCTCGCCTCCGCCTCCGACGCCAACGAAGACTCCCCCGAGCTGGGCCAGCGCGACATCGCTCGCCGCCGCCCCACCCGCAAAGACATCATCCTCGGCGTCTCTGCCTCCGGCAGCACTCCCTACGTCGTCGGCGCGGTGGAGTACGCGCGTGCCCGCGGCGCCATCACCGCCGCCATCACATGCAACACAGGCACCCCGCTCGCCGAGGTCTCAGACACCACCATCGTCGTCGAGGTCGGCCCCGAGGTCGTCTCAGGTTCCACCCGCATGAAGGCCGGCACCGCGCAAAAAATGATCTGCAACATGATCACCACCGGAGCCATGACCCGCCTGGGCTACGTCTTCGACAACCAGATGGTCAACGTCCACATGAAGAACGCCAAGCTGGTCGAGCGCGGTATCCGCGTCCTCATGCGCGTCTGCGGCATCGACCGCGACTCCGCCATCCGCACCATCAAGTCCGCCGGCAAGTCCATCCCCATCGCCGTCGTCATGCTCAAGGCCGGCGTCGACAAGATGGAGGCCGTCCGCCGTCTCGCCAAGTCCGACGGCAACGTCCGCCTCGCCATCGACGACTCCCGCCTCGAACTGTAGTCTCAATTCAAAAGTGGGTGCCCCATTCATCGCGGTTGTATCGCGATGGGTGGGTTGCCTCTTTGTTTGTCATTCTGACCCTGAGCTTGCGAAGGGGAAGAATCCCCGCATTTTG
>Ga0187864_10002937_pt1 | contig 14325 bp, 10 predicted proteins | sample June2016WEW_11_4_FD_132985 | JGI IMG/M metagenome (GOLD analysis project Ga0187864, IMG submission 132985) | Peatland microbial communities from SPRUCE experiment site at the Marcell Experimental Forest, Minnesota, USA - June2016WEW_11_40 | ecosystem: Environmental > Terrestrial > Soil >... | reverse complement strand
TGCAATGTCGGATAAACACCGCAACTATAATTGCCACCACCCACCATATACACCTTGCCACCAACAGTGGCAGCCGCACCTTGAGCGCGGGGCATCACGGTGGCGAGATTGGTTATCCACGCGCCGGTTTGGGCGTGGACAGTTGCTGGTTGAAGATTGAGGGACAATAGCGCGGCAAGTGCCAGCCATCCGGGGATTGTGAGATTTGTTTTCATATGTTTTTCAACTACCAGCAGATTATTTCCGGCGGCGAAACAGAAGCATACCCATCTTCATTGTAACTGGAGGAGATGTTTAACGGCGTGGCTGTTCCTGTCGCCGCAACTCCGGCCGTGCCAAACAGGGTGAGTAAAACGGCATATTTTTTAATCAATGGTTTCATAGCCGCTGGCTGGTATCCATTCTTTGGTTAAACCGACATTCCCCATACCCGGTTATTTTTATGGTCAAAAAGCAGCATATTTGATACCGCCGGTGGGTTGGATTTGGATAATTAACAAGCCGGGGAACCCGCCGGCTCTCAACATTCAACCGCGTAAAAGGCCGATCTCACGCGGCTTTTGGACGGCGGATTTAACCACAACTTGTCGCGCCGTAATGAAATGAAGGCGGAAGATCGCAAGGAACGCAAAGGTGGGGCGAGGCTCCTGACGAGCCGTTTTAACTCTCAACTTCTTGTCGCGCCATAGCGCAGCGACGGCGGATCAACCCCCTGTCCTCCGTAGCCTCGGCGAAGGAGGATCAACCCTCAACCAGCGCGTCCCCCCGTTTTCCCAAATCCCGTCACTTGTCACTTGCCACCCGTCACACGCCAGCTCACACTTGCTTTCACCATTAATGGCAATGTCCCGCAAGCCTGCCACCCCAATCTGCTACATCATCGCCGGACCAAACGGCGCGGGGAAAACGACCTTTGCCACCCAGTTTCTTCCACTCTACGCGCGGTGCCCCAATTTCATTAACGCCGACCTGATTGCCCGCGCCTGGTCGCCGTTTGATCCGGACGCCGGGCTGCTGCGTGCCGGGCGCACCGTTCTGGAGCGCATTGCGGAGTTCACGGAAGCCGGCGCCGATTTTGCTTTTGAAACCACGCTGTCGGGTCGCGCGTATGCGCCGCTGCTGCATCGGGTGAAGAAATCCGGATTCCGGCTGCATATGTTTTACCTATGGATTCCCAACTGCGAACTGGCCTTGCTCCGCATCCACGATCGCGTCGAGAGCGGCGGACACGACGTGCCGGAGCGCGATGTCCGCCGCCGCTTCAACCGCTCGCTGAAAAACCTTTTTGCCCTTTATCGGCCCCTGCTCGACACGCTGCATTGCTTCGACAACTCCTCGGACACACCGCGATTGATTTTTAAGGACGAGTCGGGGCAGACTGTGATCGGCGATGCCGCGCTTTACGACCAGTTGCGGCGGAAGTTTGCACCATGAAAAAAACAACCAAGACGTCCCTCACCCAGAAGGCCATGCAGGCTTTGACCGAAGCCGTTGCCAAGGTCGTGGAGGACCACCGGCAGCGCGGCAAACCGCTCGCCGTCTGGCGAAATGGCGAAGCCGTTTGGATGCCCGTGGAGACCGCCGACGCCTTGCGTGAAACGCCGCCCGCCTATCGCACCGGCGGGCGCGGGAAGAAGTAAGATTGAACCTGTGAAAGCGAACCCCATCCTGGAAGAAGTCTGGCGGACCAAAGATCAACTGGCCGCCGAGGCGGGTTACGACGTGGACCGGTTTTTCGCCCAATTGCGAACATGGTCCGAGGCGCATCCCCACGCCGGTCCGGTCGTGCGCAATGCCGAAGAGCTTCGGCGACTGGCCGCTGAAAAACCGGCCTTGGCCTTGAATGACAAGCCGCCGCGCAAGCAACGAAAAAAAGATTAACCGCAAAATATTCAGCCGCAAGGAAGCACAAAAGCCACAAAATCGAGGCCGCTGAACCCTCAACTTTCAACCCTCAACCCTCAACTAGTGCGCCAGCGCGACCTGCCACGTGAGGCCGAAGGCCTTTTATGTGGGATTGACGTACGCGCCGGAACGGCGCAAAATTCCCCCATGCTTGCAACGTGGCGCAGCTTTACGTGGTCTTCCGGGTTTGCAACGGGTAAAGAGCTTTTACGTGGTTTTACGCGACCTGCCACGTGGCGAAGCTTTACGTGGGCCAACGAGAAATTCCCCGTTTTCCCGTTTTCCAGTTGCCTAAAGCCTGCCACGGCTTACGATGCCCGCTAATCCGCATGGCTATGTCACTGGAAACCGTACTCACCGACATCATCGCCCGCTTGCGTCAAGGCCGGTTTCACAACGAACAGGCCATTTCCCAAGGCATCGTTTTGCGCGTGCTTCAGGAGTTGGACTGGGATATCTACGATACCACTTTAGTCTGGCCCGAATTCCAGACCGGCGAAGGCCGCGCCGACTTCGCCCTCTGCCATCCGCCCTCAAAGCCTGCCGATTTCATCGAAGTCAAACCGCCCGGCAAGGCCGAGGACGGTGTTCGCCAAGCCCTTGAATACGCCTTTCATACCGGCGTGCCGTTCATCGTCCTGACTGACGGCAAGACTTGGAGTTTCTACCTGCCAGCAGAACAAGGCAGCTATGAGGACCGGCGCGTGTACAAGCTCGATCTTTTTGAACGTCCACCCACCGAGGCCGCCGAAACGCTGCGCCGCTATCTGGCCCGTGAACGGGTCGAATCCGGTGAAGCCCTCGAAGCTGCCCGCAAAGAATACCGCAGCCGGAATCGCCGTACCCAAGCCTGCGCTGCCATCCCCGAAGCGTGGCGCGAACTCGTCGAGAAGGGCAACGAAGATTTGGTGGACATGCTTGCCAGCGCTGTCGAATCTAAGGCTGGCGTTCGCCCCGACGACAACGATGTCGCCGAGTTCCTTGCCGGACTCGGCCGACCGGTCACCGTCGAAACTTCGCGCGACAAGACCGCACCTCCAACCAGCCCGGGAACCCATCGTGCCGTCGCGTCTCGGACCGGTGGCGAATCAACCCGCAGTGGCAAACTCATCCTTCGCGGCAAAGCATATCCGTACCATAACGCCAAGGACGCGATGGTCATTGTCCTCCGCGAACTCGCCAAAGGCGATCCCACGTTCCTCGAACGCTGTTCCCAGCACCCCGACGCCCAAGGCCGTAAACGCCGCTACATCGCCCGCACACCCGAAGAACTTTATCCCGACCGCGAGGATTTGCGTGAGATGCGCGAGGAGTTGCCGGGTGGCTGGCTTGTCGCGACCAACCTCAACAACGTCTTAAAAAGAACAATCATTCGCCTCGCGACCGAAGTTGCCGGATTGAACTTCGGCAAGGACGTGATGGTGGAATTTTAGTCTAATCAATCTGTGCGTGAGCAAAAAACGTAAAGAGCGGGCCATCTTCAGCCAAATGAAAGATGCCTGGACGGAATCTGAATTATTGCGGCATCCTGTTAAAACCATCATCGCTCATAAACTTGAGTCGGTTAGTTTCGGAATCGTCAGTGTAGTGGTTTTATTGCTCCTCTTCCCATTCACCATACGGTCGGTAGCTGCGGAGGCTTTTGTTATTTTGCCCGTGGTTTGGTTTTCTCTAAAATTTATAAAGCCGAAAAAAGCGAAGGCAATAGCTCTGCGTTTTTGGTTCGTAATAATGGTTTTATTAATTTTTGCATCCCTCTGTCCATATCTCGTTGCCCCGAAGCCGCTTTATATTGCAGTTCTGGCGACCAACAATCCGCTGGAAACAAAACTTTGCACTCTTGAAAGTGGTGGCGAAGAAATTGGAAGTGTTATGTTGCTTTCCAATACGGATTTTATTCGGCAATGTCTCACACCGGCCCTCTGTAAATTTTTGCCCGGCAGTTTTCGTGCTTTGGCAAAAACCGAAAGCGCTAACGGCAGCTATTATACATTACCGGTTTTTAAAGGCTTTATTTTCAACTTGGGTGAGCTGGGTGAAATACCGAGCAGAAAGAGTATTTATTTTCCTTCGGTATTCGTTGCCAGAGGAGTCGACCTCTTTTTGGTTAAACCGAATAAATCGGCTGAACAGACAGACGGAAAACTGAATAATTATTATTTTCGTTGGTATCTTATCAATGGGCCATTGGTCAATTTCGCTTATACTCAATATCCAAACACGATTCCATGGGAAGCCATCCAAGTCCAAAATGAACAAGATGTTTCAGTTTTAATTTATGCTGCTTTGTTGGACCGGACGCTAGAATTTTTTGCGACCGGCAAGACCGAACAGGCGATAAACGGATTAGACACCGCTGCTGCTGTTGTTCCGTCGCAAAATTTAGAGGGTGCTCGCCTGGCGGCGTTAAAATACACCGTTATAAAACAATCGCTTTTGGGAAACATTGGCGATTTACAATCGCTGCCGCTGCTTCACCATGCTTACGACCTTTTGTTGGAATCTAGGGGTGATCCTCGTTTTAAGGAAAAAGATCCCTTGGTAAATTGGCTGTTAGACTTGTTGTCAGGTGGTTATCAATATTGGGCTTGGTCAACAAAGTTTTTTGACCGGGTTAATACATTGCAATCGATTCCCCACCTTGCAGATGATGAGGCTGGCCAAAATCGCCACACTGACGCATTGGAAAAAAGCTTTCAGGGCCAGACATATAGTGAAATCATGAAATCCATTCAGTCTGCAAACTACTCGTCAGCAGATTTACATTTCGTAAAATATTTAGTCTTCGGTAGATTTTTGACGCACGCGATCGGTTTTATAGGCGACGAAAAGTTAGACGCAAACGCAACGATTGCAAAAATTCTTGAAGAGGCAAAAGAGGCAGACCCATTAATGCACTTTATAGATTCGTCGCTGGCGGCGAAACGCGAACTAGGGCCAGACCCTTATTCAATCCAAATGGTTGGGCTGTTGGAATTCATTCAGCAACTACCTCTGCGTTTTGGAACTAATGATTCAGCCGCCCCAAAAGATTCAGCCGCGCTAAAATATCTATTAAGCGGGGCGAGTCGATTCCCGATTTTCAATGATATTACAAATATCATTGTATGGTTTCCAAATAACACGAATTCAATAAAGATAACACGAGAATTGGCCGACTTACCTTGCTGGAGGTCGGCATATTTATTTTGGTTCTCTGGTTGGAGTATGAACGCTGTATCGGATATTAATCAGCATGATTACCCGCGGATTCAGACGAGCGAGTCACCTCTTGCAAAATTCGACATTCTCGCGGCGCTTTCAAAATATGGGAATGATTATTTCACTAAAGATATGGGAGGGAAGGGGCGAACATTCTTGCCAGGCCTTTTTTTCTTAGCATGGTATGCTCAGACCTTTGACCTAGATAATTCTCAAGACCTTAAAAATCAATTTGAAGCAGAAGCAAAAATTCCATTCGACACATTTCTTTCTAAGTTGTACCCGCCCGAAAATAGTTACGAAAATGTACCCTGGCCAATTAACCAGTCGGTGTTGCAATGACGAGTGACAAGTGACAGGTGACAAGCTGGTTTAGGGTTGAGGGCTGAGTGTTGAGGGTTTATCAGCCTCGATCTTTGTGTTCTTTGTGGTTCAATACCATCAGTTCAACTTGGCCAGTTCGGCTTCGAACAGTTCCTTGGTTTTGGCCTGGACGTCGGCTAATTGGAGTTCACCTTTGTCCAATTTCGACAGCAACGCTTTTTGCGCGAGGTAACCCTTGTTCACCACACCCTTCTCTCCGCTGACTCGGTTTGCTTCTCTTCAAAATCAGTTTCGGTTTTCAGGTTAAATATTCTGTTTTTTGGGCGCTTTTCGGCGGCTGGCGGACATCAATTATTGTTATTGAATTTGACCTGTTTTGGCCTGTTTCGACTTCCGCCAATAACGACGGGCAAACCGTCACTATTGCCAATAACGCCAATGGAATCGGCCACTTTAGCACTTCACTTATGTTCCCTTGCCCGTCCATGTGTTGACCTGCCAAAGTGCAATCAAAAGTCAATCAATCCAAAATCAGTGGGCTTGCGGCTGGCGTGGTTCAGGACGGTTTGGGCCATGTCTCAACACCGTCCACCTGTCTTGCGGCGCGTCCTGGTGCGTGTAGCGATGTCAGGCGGGGCGTCCTGTCGGCTTGGCTGGATCATCGTGGCGCGTGCCGGCGATGGTGACGGCACCGGCGGCGCGGCGACCGGGTGCTTGGTAATCCACTTCAAAACATTTCAAAAAAGGAAGCTCTCATTTGGGCCGCCCCGTCCCCACCCAGCCACCCGACCACCCCGCGCCCAGACCGGCGGGTCCCCCGATTCAGTTGGAGGGATTCGGAGAGAACCAAGCCAGTTGAATTTCATGGCGGTGGTAAATTCATGGTCACGAACTTTCTGGAACGCTCCCTAATGGGCGATTGTTACCCTCACCATTTTGCATTTCAGGCGTTTTGATGGCGTGGAGGTGTCAGGGCAGCCTTGAACCTGACCGGCGCGCAAAACAGGCTGGTTGTTGACCTTTTTCCTGACCCGCCCGCCAATGGGCGGTTGTTGTGTTTTAAAATCAAATTGTAGTTCGTTTGGAAGGCGACGGGCCGCGACCATGTCCAGACACCATCTTACCATGTCAGATTTCACAGCCGCGCTAAAACGGGCAAAACGTGCCCGTGCGGTGCATTCTGGCACCAATGGCCCCGGACGGTTGCAGGCTACAATCGTCCAGTCTGATTTGAATTTCAGGGCGTTATCCCCGGAACTTGCCTTGGTACTAGGATGCCATTGCCCACGAAAACGAATTGGAAGTGGCCACGTGTGCTTTGATGGCTGTTGATTTGGTTTCGGGGCAGCGTTAGAGCATTTTGAAAGCAGCACTGATAAATTATTTCTCAACGGCAGCGTTTAATTCTTTGAGTTCTTCCGCCGCAGTCGGTGAGCCGGCAGCAACGGCCTTGTTGAAATACTCTTTTGCTTTCGTCAAATCTTTCTCGACGCCGTCACCATCGCGGTAACGCTCGGCCATCCGAAGCAAACCATATCCATCACCTTTTGCAGCTAGTTCTTGGTTGTAGCGGACGGCATTTATTTGTCCCTGCATGGCACTTTTTTTATCCGCAATCGCGCGGGCCTGAACAGCATCTTGCGCGGCTTTGATTTCTTCCGGCGTTGCCAGAGCAAGAATCGCGGTTTGTCCCAACCCCATTTGTCGCCCCACTAGCGCATACTTTGCGATTTCCTGTTGAATCAACTTATTTCCCTCGTCGTTAGCAGCCATCTGTTGTTTGCGTGCAGCAGCAGCCGCGTTTTGCTGCTCTACTTCATTAAACATCCGGCCAAATTGACCAAAACCCTGAACTTGAATTGGGTTCTGTTGGGGCAAGGTGTTGGCGCGGTTCTTTATTTCTTCGATGCGGTAGTAAAGACGCCAGGCTTCTTCTCTCGTGGCTTTGGCAAATGCCTCCATTAGTTCATCCTTCGTTCCCCGCAGACCATTAGCAGTGAGTTGGTTTGCAGTCCAGTTGGCGATGGCTTCATACTGTCTCAAATCTGGGTATCTGGCATAAAACTCTCTCTCAAATTCAGCCGCCCCTTGTGCTCCAGCGTTGTCCTGTGCTGTGTTGCCCTCTCGATTTATTTCGACCACGCCCACCAGCACCGACGCATCCTGTGCCGACTTCACTACATCCTCAAACTTCCGGTCAGCCGTGACCGGAGCTTTGAGCTTGTTTGCCACGTCCGGCACGGATTTAAGGAAGCTCAACAGCAAACTGCTCTTGACGGCGTAATTCACATTCTCCGGCAACGCCCCGCTCACCGCCAGTGCCACCCGTGCGCTCAACTTGGCCGAAACGATGCCGATGACGTTGCCCCGGTCATCCACCAGTGCGCCGCCCGAATTGCCCGGCTGCACCGGCACGCTGATTTGAAAATAGCGCGGGTCATCCGCCACGCCGGACAACGACGCGATTTCCCCCTTGGCCAACTTGGGCGCGAACCCCTGCAAATGGATGTCGGGAAATCCGATGGTCGCCACCGTGCCGCCTAATTTCACCGCGCCACTCTCTGCAATGGGCAATGGAGAGAATTTCCCTTCCGCTTTCAATAAAGCCAAATCATTGTCCGCGTCCACTTGAATAACTTTTGCGTCAATCAAACCTGCGCGGGTGCGCAAGCAAACTTTCACCGCGTCTTTGACGACGTGATTGTTTGAAATCAAATAACCATCGTCCGTGACGAAGAAACCCGTGCCGCTGGCGATTGTAATGCCGCCGGTGACTGGGCTGGAATTCACAACCCCTTCGCTAACCATCGCAAGCATCACGGCGGCTCCATACACCAACAACTGGTTTTGTATCGGATTCATAGTTTGCGGTGTGCGTGGAGCCTGTTAGCTGCATCGCTTGGGCCTATTTGTAGTTCTTGATGTCATAATCCTGTCGTTTCAAATTAAAGGTGATATTCATTGTAGGAGCACAGTCGGACGCTACTTCTCGTATAAGCGCGACGATAAGAGGAACGGATACGATATACAACCAGCGATTACGTTCATAATCGGAGCACACAAGTATTTCGGTAAACTGCCGCCCCTTCCTCTGTGGAATTAGAATGTAACTGTGTATAATCTGATTGCAAAGAAACCCAAGAGGAACAGATTTGGATGCAGGCGCGTTCACATTGTATAAATCCACAATGTCGTGACTATTAAGGAACGTCACCGGCTTCGCTGCCTTCTTGGGATATGCCTTGACTTGGATAAGGCGCGACAAAAGTTCCTCGCTGAGTTTGCAGCGCTCAATTAGTGTCCGTATAGCAAACACTGCGAACATAATCTCTCTCTCAATTACGTTGGCTAGTCGAGAGCTGAATTGAGGAAACGTTGATAACTGTTCAATTCGGTCGGCGGCAGGAAACAACTCTGTTTTCCAATATGTGGAATCGAGCTTCATAGTCCTAAGTAGAACTCGGCCTCGGTGCGTGCACAACGGCGTGCACAGTTGTTTTCGCCGTGGCCTTTATGAGCACGGCTTTATGAAAGCGGATTTTTGAATTTCCATCAAGGATTATCGTCTGAACAAAAACTTCAAAATCCAACTGACGCAGGTTCCGTTTGCGCGTCGCGCCAGTTTTGGGTGCGGATGAATGGCGAACCGTGGCCGAAGTCCGGCGGCCCGGTTTTCCCGACATCGGTTTGCAGGAGTTCGCGCCCAACGAGGGTGACGGGTGGCAAGTGGCAGGTGAGCCGAAGCAGAATTGACCATGTGAACCAGGTCCGGTGACAGGTCCGGCGTCTCTGATTTGCCGCTGATTTCGGATTGAACCAGTTCAAACAAACAGTCATAGGCTGGCCGCGACTCGCAGCCCAGCAATTCAGCGCACTCTGACCACATCCGCCGGGTTCCGCCGCCGCTCCGAGCCGCCGGGCAGGATTAAAGCCTCATTAGTCGCCGTCCCGTTTCGAGTGTAACTCGCAATCAGCCGTCGCGCCCAAGTCAGTTCGGAAGTCACCTTTTGGCCCGACCCGTCCCCGCCATGTGTCGGGGGTGGGGGCAAAATCGCGTTCACTGTCCGTGCGTGCGTGTCCCGCTTTTACAAAGGTTGTCGGCTTTGCAACTTGCGGCGGTGTGGGGATTATCGCAAATCTGCGAGGCTCGATTGAATGTCGCCGAGTTCGGTGGCAGTGATGTCCCAAAGTTCGGCGGCGGTTTTGTCTATTTCGATTTCAATGGCTTCAAGGCGTTTTTCGTCGGGTTCGGATTCGGCGGCGATGGCGTGGGCGTTTTCGCTCAATTCGGCAAGGCGGTGGTGCAGCTTGTTCTTCGCGTCAAATTTCGGAAGGCGGACATTTTCTAAAACGTGCGTGGAGGTTTGGGTTTCAATGGCGTAACTTTTCACAATGAGAACACTTGGCGAGGAATTGATCGCGGCGCAGACGTAGTGTGCTTCAAGCTCATTGTCGAGCGGCACAAACATCAATTTGTGGTCTGGGATGATGACTTTGTTTTTGCTGACGACTTTGCTGCTTCCGGTAACAGACGCGGTGAAAAATGCCGCTTGTTCGCGCCAGCAAACTTTGTAGGGCGCGAGCGTGTATTCGCCAATCGCAAACATACTGTAAAATGCTCCGCGCTTAATTAGGTCTCGCACGACGCCACTTTTCCGCATTGTTTTCAATTCGCGTTCAAATTTTTTGAGATAAGTGTAGGTTTCCTGCAAATTTTGCTTCATCCAATTTTCATCAATCCCTATACGTTTTTCAGTGTCTTGAGCCAAAAGAATGTGACACGAACTCTTTGCCATCCATTTCCCAACGTCACGTCCTCGAACGAGCGGATAAATTAAATCAGGCTCTATTGCCTGTTCTGTTTGTTTAACCTTTGTCTTGCCAACATTGTAAAGGTTACGAATTAAAACGAGACCATCATTTCTTTTTGGTTGTTCGGGAATTTCAATCCAGAAAACGCCATTCAGACCGCCAGTGAATGAACCTGCGTAAGCGCGATAATCGGATTGACCGAGGGCTTTGCGTAGAGCGTTCACCGCTTTGGGGCGCGCGGTCAGCCACGGGCTGTTCGGCTTGTCAGGACTGATGTATTTCGCCTCCCATTGTTTCACCGTTACTTTGGTCAGCACTTCGTCGAGGTCGTCATCAAGGCTGATGGATTGTTTGTCTTTCTTGCGCCAGTAAAGGTAAGGCACAGGATATGTTGTGGGCCTGCCTTTTTGAAACGTGACGATGGCGGTGCGGTTGGTCGCACCCTCAAACGGCTGGAAATCACTTAAGTCGTCCACTTGAAAAACCTTGAAGTGCGCCTTGTCCCCAAGTTGAAAGCGGCGGAAGCCGTCGCCCGCGCCTTTGGTTTTGAAAAGCGTTTGCGTGATGATGAAGCCGAGCCGTCCGCCGTCTTTCACGTAATCGTCGAGGCAGGCGTAAGTGAACAGCATGGCCAAGTCTTTCTTGCCGCCGCCAAGTCGCGCGGCGTGGCCGGATAGTGAAAATAGGCCGTATTTTTCCCAGAGCGGCAACGTCTTGGCGCGGTAGGAATCGGAAAGACTTTCCCAGTTCACCCACGGCGGATTGCCGATAACAAAATCGAAAGAATTTTTGCCGACAAAAACGGGCGCGAATTGATTTTTCAAAAAGCGCGCCCAGATGCCGTTTTCCTCGTTTGCGTTCAGCGTGGCAATTTTTCCAAAAACAGAGGCCAAAAGTTTTTCAGCGTGTTCATCAAGACCGGCCAGTTTTGCGTGCAGCTTTTCGACAAACTGATCTCTGCTTCGGCCAATTGGGACTGATTCCTCAATGAGCGTGCAAATGGCTTCAATTTTGTCCTTTTCAATGACTGAACCGGGAAAATTAAACGTGCCTTTGGCCGTGTCCACTTTGCGCTCGCCGTAACTGGCGTGGGTGAATAGTTCCTCGGTGTATTCGCTGGGCGTGATGATGGAATCGCAAAAATAGACTGGAATCTCAATGCGTGGGGCGTGACGAATGAGTGTGCCGAGGGAAAGAAGAAAATTCGTGCGTGCGGCGATGACAGCGAGTGGGTTGAGGTCGAAGCCGACGACGTTGGTAAGAAGTTTTTGGACGAGTTCGTCAGGGCGGACGAGGTTCTTGTCGGCGTAGTCGAACGCCTTGCGGATGCAGAGCGCGAGGAACGTGCCCGAACCACACGACGGGTCTAGAACGCGAGTGTTTGGATTTCCGTCGTAGCCGATTTGCCGAATGAGCCGTTCAGCCAGCCAGTCTGGTGTGTAGTATTCGCCGAGGTCGTGCCGGACGCGGCGCGGAAGCAAGTATTGGTAAAGTTTTTTCAGCAAGTCGCGCGTGGCGTCGGGATCAATAGTGGCGGTGGCTGGCTCAAATTGCTGCAAAGCAATGGCGATGTGGCGAAGATTTTGAGCGATGTCGGCATCCCACACGTCCAGATACCAGCGGAAGAAATCGCCTTCGAGAAAATTGACGATGTTGAATTGTTTGAACAAGCCGCCGTTTTCAAGGTGTTCAATTTTGTTTTTCAGTTCGGCGTCGCTGGCGGATTCCACTTCGGCGGTGAACGAGGCGAACCACGACCCTTCCTGCAAGGAAATCAGTTCGGCAGCCAGCATCTTCATCAGCGACACGTAGTAAGTGTGAACGGCGAAAAGCAGACGTTTAAGGTTGGGCTTGTCCGTGATGCCGTAAAGTTTTGCGAGTTCAGCGGCTACTGCGTCACCTCGTTCCAATTCCTGCCCGTAAATAACACCGAAAATCATGTCCCATTGCGCGAAAAACATTTCGACGCGGCGATTATTGGCGGTGAGCAATTTGTGATATAGCGCATTGATGGTGTTTGAAGCGATGTCTTTTTCCGGCCCAAAAACTTCCGCGAGGGCGTGCGGTTCAAGTGCGCGCCGTTGAAAAAATTGCAGCGAGTAAAGCAACCAGTCCACACTGGCTTCATCCACCGGCATCGGTCCGACAATTTGAAAACCACCGCGAGGCAGACCTTTTTGTTTGAAGAATTCAAGCTGGGTTTCGAGCGAAATCGGTTGGAAAAATCGAGCGCGATTCGGCGACGAAGCGTAACGAAGATACATGATTTGCTCACCATCCAAACCAATGCCAATCATTTTCTTGACGGCTTCATGTGGTCTTGTGGGGGCCAATTCGCGTGCCTTGCTGGTAAGATACGATGAAAGTTGTTCAACGACTTCCTTGCGTCCGGGTGGTGTAGCAATTTTTCCGGGTCGTTCGTATTCGATGACGCCGAAACCATAAACCGCGTCTGCATAACGCGTGCCCTGCAACGTGGTAAGTTTCTGTTCGTAGTTGGCTTGTGTGGAAATTCCGAGTTGGGCGAGGACTGGTTTCAAAGCCAACTCAACGGGTATCCGAACTTCTTCTTCATTGTGGGCGTGCTTGGCAATCTCACGAATTTCGCGTGCGAGCCTTTTGGAAATCGCAGGGTCAATTTTTCCAGAGCGGGTCATGCCGCGACAGTCTAGGCAGACAAACTTTTACGAAGCAAGCTCGCAACACGGCGGGGAGATTTGGGATGGACTGCCTTTGTCCAACCGGCCAAGCTATACTCGTGCATTATGTGTGGTCGTTATTCCGCCGCTGGCACCTTGTCCGAACTGGCAAAGCTGATTGACTTCATTTGCCGCGCCCCGTTCTTTGCCCCGCGTTACAACATCGCCCCGCGCCAGCAAGCCCCGGTAATCGTGCTGGAAAAGGGCGAGCCGACGCTGAAACTCATGCGCTGGGGACTGATACCCGGCTGGGCCAAGGATGAAACCATCGGGGACAAGCTGATTAACGCTCGCGCCGAAACCGTTTCCGAAAAAACCAGTTTCAAAAAGCCGTTTGAATTCCAGCGGTGCCTGGTGGTAGCCGATGGATTTTACGAATGGCAACTGTCCCCGCGTGGCCGGACGCCGTTCCGGTTCACGATGAAGGACAAATCGTTTTTCTGCATGGCCGGACTTTGGGAACGATGGATCAAGCCGCCCGCCCGCGACGAATTCACTTTTGACGACGAAGGCAACACGTCCGCGCCGAGCCGAACCATCGAGACATTTTCAATCATCACAACGGAAGCAAACCCGATGGTCGCGCCGGTTCACGAACGGATGCCGGTCATTTTGCAGCACGCGCATTGGCAATGGTGGATTGACGACCGGCGCAACGGCGAAGCAGTAAAATTCCTGTTGCGGCCATTCGAGGCCGGTGACATGGACTGCTACCGCGTTTCACCCTTGGTCAACAGCGCCAAAAACGATTCGTCGGAATGTTTGAAGCCAGCGTAATTTCAATTGTCGGCGGATGTAGGGGGGCGATTTAACACGGCCTGACGTAGGTGTTTGTTGTTTTGGTGTGGTGTGCTGGTGTATTGTTCTGCCTGCATTCCACAACAAATAGCTGGTGGTGGCAACACGGAAAAAAATCATTTCCGCCCCATAGACACCGACACCCTTGCCGCCGAAGTTGTTTCAGCGCCCGCAATGTGCGGCGCACGAGCAAACAACAATAAACGAAAAAATATGTCCATTGCCTGTGATCCTACCAGTTTGGTTTCCGGTGCCGCCTGTTTGGAATGTGGCATCCCGCCGGGTATGCAACCGGCAGTCATTACCTATCTGCTCTGCCAGATTGCCAACGGCGCGGGGGCCGGCGGAACCACCCAATCCGCAACGTATCCGCTAACAGAAAATGCGGCACTAAACGTCAATTTTGCCCACGGGCTGGGGGCAAAGCCATCTTATCTTCGTGCCGTGCTTCTCTGCACAACTAATGATACCGCTTCGGGCACTTTAGCCGGGCAAGAAATTGAGGTTTACAATACTTGGGATGTCAACAACAACAACCCAATTTTTGGAATCAATTCAGATACGAGCAAAATTTATTTAAATTCCC
>Ga0187864_10002935_pt1 | contig 14329 bp, 11 predicted proteins | sample June2016WEW_11_4_FD_132985 | JGI IMG/M metagenome (GOLD analysis project Ga0187864, IMG submission 132985) | Peatland microbial communities from SPRUCE experiment site at the Marcell Experimental Forest, Minnesota, USA - June2016WEW_11_40 | ecosystem: Environmental > Terrestrial > Soil >... | reverse complement strand
CCGCTGTGGCCTTGGCCAAGCCGAAGTCCAGCACTTTGGCGTGTCCCCGTTTGGTTACGAAGATGTTCGCCGGTTTAATGTCTCGATGGATGATTCCCTGGCTGTGAGCTGCATCGAGGGCATCCGTGACCTCGATGGCGATCTCCAGCAGCCGGTCCAACTCCATGGGCCGGCCCTGAATCTGATGCTTCAGCGTCACGCCATCCAGGTACTCCATGGCGATGAACGCCTGGCCCTCGAATCCGCCGATGTCGTGAATCGTGCAGATATTGGGATGATTAAGGGCTGAGGCCGATTGCGCTTCGCGCTGAAAACGCGCTAACGCCTGGGGATCTCGGGCGACGGCTTCAGGCAGGAATTTTAGTGCGACAAACCGATGCAGGCGAGTATCTTCGGCCTTGTAAACCACACTCATCCCGCCGCCGCCGAGCTTCTCCACTATGCGGTAGTGCGAAACCGTTGTTCCAATCATGATCTGGGAGGTCCCCTGAATGCCAAAGAATCTTAACACGACACGTTGAACACTACGATAACAAATCGGAGATTCTCGAAAGCCGCCCTGGCAGCGCAAGTTACTGCCGGTCAGGGCGTTCTGCCGATAGTATGGATTGGGAATGAAAAGTCGGCTTCCCGCCCGTTAACTTCATCTGAGGTCGACAGCACAGCACGGTGTGACAGACTGATACAAGGCGGGGTTTGCGGAACGGCCGGGAATGATTAGGATAGTCAATGTCGCGAAAACTGTACGACGTGTAGGCGGATGACAAATGGCCGCGGGAGATCCTCAACGAGTATGGTTTCCGGAGATGCTCGCAAGACTTCGCTGCGAGTGGAACTCCCAGGTGTCATTCCCTGCGTTAATCGAGTTGCGCGATAGGCTGGACGCGATGCTGCAGCAAATCCGGTCCGAGCGGCATATTGTGTCACCCGTCTTTCGCTGCCCCAAGTGTGGGATAACCGGACCTTCCGCTGAACCTCACGTAAGCGTTCGGGCGCTCATCCTCGCGCTCGGCAGATTCGGTATCACTTCGCAAAAGGACACAAAGAGAATTGAGAGAGATTGGGCGGAGTATCGGGTTCAGAACCGGCTTGATCTTTACGGGCAAGCTTCAGCCGCCGCCGTCGAAAGTCATTCGGAACAATCCAGCATGGTCGGATGTGCCCACGCCAGCTCTACGCCGCGCCAAGGATACTGAGCCCGTTTCTGGAAAAAGCGATCCTTCGCCGCTCACCTTGCTGCGCCCCCGCTTGACACAGTGCGCCTGACGACGGGCGCCTTGAGCCATGCCAAGAAATCCGCCCATAATTGCCGCACAGCGACTGGTCAGTTTCTGGTGGTCTTCTTTAGGACGCAGTCGAAGAACCTTTCGGTAGTGCCATCGCTGCTGGACGTCGTGATGCCGTCTCCTGTGCGGAAACTGCTCGTTCCAGAATCAATTTGGAAAACCTAGTCATCTCTGTAACGGATGAACACGTTTCCGAGCATCTTGGAGTTCTTCCAGTCGAGCCAATTGAACGTCGTCCCGCAACCGTCGTCCTCCTGCCATTGCTGGTCCAGGTTTGGCTTGAACGGAAATAATTCCTTCGCGCGGCCGGGCGGGTCGCCGAGCTTCAGCCGACCGACGCTGCGCCCAGGAACTATCAGGCTGCCGTTGGCTCCGTCCGGCGAGAGACTCTGGCCGCCCAATGAATCAGGACAGAAACATAGGCACAACGCCAAGGCGCTTCGCAGGGCGAATCTCATTCGCTAACCCCCGAACAACGCAATCAGGAAGGGGAAGCAGCCAAGTTCTCCCGCAGCATCAGAAATCCCAGTCCTCTTTCTCCTGCTCTCGGGTAGGCACCTTCCCCATGCATGCCGCGCACCGGTAGTGGAGGTCGCGCATCACCGCCGTGCCTTTCGGCAGTCCGAATCCGGCCATGATTTCGCTGAGCAGCGGCTTGCTCTTGATGATGCAGCGGTCGGCGAGCAGGGTGAAGCGGCCGGTCGCATCGAAACGGTTCACCCGCCCGCGAGGGCAGTCCTCGTAGGGCATGTCTTTCGGGGCGGCCAACAAGCAAGCGGGGCGGGCCTTCGGCTTCGTACCCCTGGGTTTGCCCCGAGAGGGGGAGGAAGTCACCCCCCAGACGTTCATCTTCCAGTTGGACAAAGAGAAGTTGCAGAAGGCGGAGCTTCGCGACGGACACTATCTGTTGCGCTCCAACCTGGTGGGGGAGAACCCGCAAGTACTCTGGGAACGCTATATCCAACTGACCCAGATTGAAGCGGCCTTCAAATCCTTGAAGAGCGAACTGGGACTGCGTCCGATTTATCACCAGGTGGAGAAGCGGGTGGAAGCCCACATCTTCGTAGCCTTCCTGGCCTACGCCCTTTCGGTGACCCTCAAGCAACGCCTGGCCGCCTCAGCGCCGGGCCTGACGCCCCGCGCGGTGCTGGAAAAACTGGCCACCCTGCAGATGCTCGATGTGTGCCTGCCCACCACCGACGGCCGCTGGCTAATCATGCCCCGCTACACCCAGCCAGAACCGGATCAGTCGTTGCTGCTGCACCAGCTTAACCTGACCTTGCCTTCCCAGCCGCCACCCCGTATCAAGGCCCCCCAGGAGGCTACCCAAACCCCGCCACCGAGATTGAAAATGTAGTGCCGACCTTTGAGATCCCTTCGCTAAAAACAAAGCACTTACCCTTTTATCACCACAAGAAAGAAATCCGCGAATCAACGGGGCCGCTCATCCTTGAAGTCGAGTCTAGGACAGGAAGGAACTTCTCAACCTGCGCTGGCCCTACGTCAAGGGCGATGCGATTGAGGTGCCCAGTGAGGACACGAAGACGTGGAAACCTCGCACTATCGCAGTGACAGCGGAACTCAAAACGATTCTCGAGCGGCGTCGAGCCGCACGGGTGGCTGGCTGCGACCTCATTTTTCACCGTGACGGCCATCCCATCATGGACTATAGGAAGTGCTGGCATTCGGCGTGTGTTGTCAGCGGTCTCGGGAAGTTCTATTGCCCAAACTGCCGAGGTGCGGCCGGGGAATATAACTTCGTTCTCGACGCAACCCTCAAGTGCCCGAACTGCGGCGAGAAGCCCGAACGGCCCAAGTACATCGGCAGGTTGTTTCACGACTTCCGGCGTAGCGCTGCCTATGAACTGTGGAAGGCGGGCTCTACCGTCGAGGAATGCATGGAAGTGACGGGCCACCGCACGGAAGCCATGTTCAAGCGATACGCGGACCTTTTCTCGGGCGAGGAACGCCGGAGCATTCAGCGCCAAGCGTAGAAGCGACGGCATGAATGGCGCCAAGCGGAGCGGGAACGTGCCGCGCAAGCTCCCGACCCGTCTGGCGTCGGGGAAGGCGTGGTTCAGGAACGAAACTCGGAGCGTGTCCAATGAGGGAAAACGGACAGAAGACGGAAAGCTGCGCTAGAATACCGCACACTGTCTCAAGCGCTTGTCGCCGTAACTTATTGCATCTACAGGTGGAAGGTTGGTCGGGGCGCCCAGATTTGAACTGGGGACCTCTTGGTCCCGAACCAAGCGCGCTACCAGGCTACGCTACGCCCCGGAAAAGCAGGTATCAGATCTCGGGTTTCAGGTGTCAGCGAGCAGTCCTGGCACCCGAAACCTGGTTTATTGGTCGGGACGGCCAGATTTGAACTGGCGACCCCTTGCACCCCAAGCAAGTGCGCTACCAGGCTGCGCTACGTCCCGATACTGCCGCGGCAAGTGACGCGTAAATCCCATGGCAGGCCGACACTTGGCACTCATCACTCGCCACTGCTTTTTTATCACTTGCGCGAGAGCATTGTCAAGACGGACTGCAACTCGTGGCGGATAGCGCGCAGATGCGAGGTATCGGAAGCGGGCGGAAACAGGCGCTGTTGTTGCTCGGCCCGGCTCTCGGAGTTAGGGGTCAGGAGCTTTCGCGCGCCGGAGATTGTGAAGCCTTTCGTATAAAGCAATCGCTTGATCTCCAGCACCATTTCGACATCCTGGCGGCGGTAAAGCCGGTGCCCTGATTTGGTCTTGTTGGGTTTGAGCATCGGGAACTCAGTCTCCCAGAAGCGCAGGACATATGCCTTGGTATGGGTCAGCTTACTCACCTCGCCGATTCGAAAATAGAGCTTGTCAGGGATAAAGGCTTCGGGAGGCACGGCGTTGCGGGAGCGGCGAGCGCGCGGTGGACGAGTTCGAGGCATTCAGGACCTCAAGCAATGGTTGAAGATCAACTTCAAGCCATCTTAGAGAACTGCGCGAGAAGCGTCAAGGACCAGAGAAAGCGGCAGTGCCCTATCTTGAGTGAAGCGCGACCTTCAGGCCGCCATAGGCCCCGATGCGTCGGGGCACTATGAGTCAAATCAGGACACCCCCAGAATAAGGGCACGTCATGCACTATTTCCCTGCAATACCCTTATGATGGAGTATACTGCCACGTTTCGTGGGCAGGTACCCGGAAGTGATTGCGGGACCGGAGAACGAGAGGAATTCTCAAACTGGAGAGGGTCCGTCATGGCGAAGCTGATCATTGGGATCGACGTTGGGGGAACTAAAGTGGCAGGCGGGTTGGTGACCTTGAAAGGGCAACTGGTGAAGTCCCTGGTCGTCCCCACTCGCGCGGAGAAAGGGTTCAAGAGCAGCTACAGCCAGATCGTGCATTTGATTGAAAGGCTCATAAAGCTTGCAGGGGGCAAGGAAAATGTGGCGGGGATCGGCATCTGCGCACCCGGCCCGCTCAACCCCAAGGCGGGTATCGTCATCAACCCTCCGAACCTCCCGGGGTGGCGCAATATCCGGCTGTCCCATTTAGTTGAAAACCATTTCCACCTTCCTGCTAAACTCGAAAACGACGCCAACGCGGCAGGACTTGCCGAAGTCCTCTTTGGGGCAGCGGTGGGCTACCGGGACGTATTCTATGTGACCGTCAGCACGGGGGTTGGAACCGGGGTCATCATCAACAAGAAAATCTATCATGGCAAGAACGGGGTGGGTGGCGAGGGCGGACACGTTTCCATCGACTTCCAAAGCCCCTATCGCTGCGGATGCGGCACGCTGGGCTGCATCGAAGCGCTGGCGGCCGGCCCCGCCATGGCTCGCCGGGCGCGTGTTGCCCTCGAACAGGAACATAGCCGGCCAAGCCTTCTGCGCGAACTCTCGGGAGGTGACCTGCGGAAAATCGACCCCGTCATGATACAGCAGGCGGCACGCAAGGGAGACGAGTTGGCAAAGTCCATCATCGACGAGACAGGATTTTTCTTGGGCGCGTGGCTGGGAGGGATGATGTCGTTATTCGATCCGGAGGCGATCATCATAGGGGGCGGAGTAGCGCAAATCGGCAAGCCGCTTTTCGACAAAATCCGTCAAACGATGCCCAGTTACACGATTAACCGGCGGTTTGTTGCGGACCTCCCCATCCTGCCGGCCAAGCTGCAAAAGAACGTCGGCGTTTTCGGCGCCGCAAGCGTATTTCTTCCCGCCGGCGAAGAGGCAGAGCGCGCTTCCTAGTCCTGCTCGAAGCGCGAGAACGAACGGTCGATGGTCAAAGACAGACTCGCCTTGGCATTGGCGACGTAACGAGCAAGCGCGTCCCGGTAAAAGGCCAGGCTCCGTTCGCGGATCGAGGCTTCCGGCTCCTGGGCATGAACCATGTGGTTGATTTCGTGCAACAGGATGCTGAGCAATTGCAGTCGCAGGCGCGCGGCATGGAACTCTTGCAGGCGGCTTCCGGCCGCGAATTGAGCATCCAGCGCGATATCCGATAAAGGCAACGCCACCCAAGTTTCCACGCGCCCGAAAGCGATATCCAATTCTCCTGCCGGATCGCCCCCTAACGCATCGTGAGGTTCGGCAAAGGGCTGCTCCTTTACGATCACATGCCGATGCCCCAGGCAGCCGCAGATGTTCGTGCGGTGAAACTGGATGATGACTAATTTCGGGGAGCTCTCGAGGATTTGCTCATAAGTGTTCCGGCACGCTTGCGGAGCGTCGCCCCAGTCACGCTCGACGGCGCGCACCATCTCGAGGGCTTTGAGCGAATCGCGACGCGCGTGCGCCACCACCACTAACGGCCTGACTCGATCCGGGAAGGCAGCCAATGCATAACGGTGCCCGGCTAGCCACTCTCGCCAACGAATCCAACGGGGGCGAGAATCGAGATAGGCCTTCACAGCATCGGGTGTGACCGCCAACTCCTTGAGCATCACTCCGCCTTTTAGGATTGCCAATGACGGATTGCTGTGGTGCGGGCGTCTCGCCCGCTGTCGCGGGAGCGTCCCGCTCCTGCAAGCGCACGCGGGCGAGACGCCCGCACCACAGCGGCTCAACGATCAATCGACAATTCCAAGATCGGTTTCTCGTTCGAAGCCAGGATGTCACTCGGCAGCCCGAGCCAACTCGCCAGGGTAGGCGCCACCTGGGTCAAAGCTATGCAGCCCAGGTTCCGGCCGGGACTGATGTTAGGGGCGGCTGCGATAAACGATGCGCCCAGACCGGGACGCGTTGGCAACTGGCCGTGGGTGCCTCGATCTTTGACGGTGTCTCTCACCAGCGGCCCCTCAAAGCGATCCGAAAAGTACACTCCGGGCGCGGCGTCGAGGCTGAGCTCCGCATCGGGGTCGGCGGACAGCGATTTGAGCCGGGCTCGATCCACGACTTCTTCCACGACCCCGGCCTCGACCAGCCGGTTCACCGCCCGCCGCAGTGATGCCCGCTCGGTTGCCGAGGGCTCCTCCAGCCAATAAACGGCGAACGATCCTCCCGCGTGGACAGCCCCCAGCTTGCCCAGTTCGGGCGCGCCATCAGCCTCTTTGCCGAAAAGCCCTTCTTCCGCCAGAACCGACAGTGGCGCAGCCTCTTTCTCAACGGGCACAAAACCGTGGTCTGAAAGGACGACGAGAGTGGGCGACTCACTTTCCCGAAAGCAGTTCCGAAAGCGTCCGATTTCTTCATCCGTCAGCTCGATCCCGGCCAGGGCGTGCGGCGAGGTCGGCCCGAACTTGTGGGCCAACTGGTCGTAGTGAACAAAGTGGACGAGGAGAAGATCCGGCCGGTAGCGAGCCCAGATGTAAAGCGCGGCCTCGGAGCGCAGCCGGTCGGGGGTCGCCGTAGGGAGAATCGGCTCGAGCGCCTTGATCACGTCGGGAAACAATCCCCGCGTGGAGTGGCGGGCGGCGGTCGTGAAGTCCTGATGCGGGTCCGCAAGCTGCGGATCCCATATCTCGGGAATGTTGTAATCAATTGCCGCCCCAGCACTCACCGGCCAACTGACGGCCGCGGTCTTGCGTCCCGTGGCGCGAACCACGTCCCAGAGAGCGGGGACGCGCAAAGCGCGGGAAAACCAGCACCACGGCCGAGCCTTCTCGGTAGGGTCGAGCGATGCCAGGTGGCTGTAGATTCCATGCGCACTCGGAGGCACGCCCGTCACCAAGCTGGCATGGGCCGGATAGGTTGTCGTCGGATAGACGCTTTCGACGAGGTCGGCGCTGGCGCCCGCGCTGACCAGTTCGAGCAGATTCGGGATCTTCAGCCCGAACTCTTGCGGCCGCCGGTAAAAGTCCGGCCGCATCCCATCCACGGAAAGCACCACCAATCGCGATGGCAGGGAGTTGCCCTTCATTGCTTTAATCCCCCTTGCGGGGCGCTTCGCGTCATATCAGGACGCCGCCACTTCTCAGGAAGTCGCCACTTCCAGTGTTCTGCCCCGCAGCGCACAAGACGGGCAGCCAAAGCCTTTCGAGAGACCGAAAGCCTATTGTATAATAACAGTTGGATGGCGATGGGGTTCGCCTAGCGAACCGTCTCATAATTATGGGACTGATAACCCCTATCACGACTTCGGTCATGGTAGGGGTTTTTGTTTTGCGCCCCGTTCCTTCCCCGCACGCTATGAGGTGTTTGTGAATACCTTGCCGACCGTTTCACCTGCCCATGCCGGCGCCCTGGCGGCGCGCATGCTCATCCTCGAAGAAGACTGCCGCGACATCGAACGTCATCTTGATGGATTCCGCGGGATTCTCTACGAATACGCGGGGGAGATCCCGGAAAGCGCAAAACAGCGGATGCGCGAGACGCTGGCCGAGATTCTCGATAAGCTCGAAGTCATCAGCCTGGAGTTGGGACTTCGCAAGCAGGTGGTTGAATTGGACAGGCTGATCGAATCGCGTCTTTCCCGCATCTGGGTCACCTTGCACGAAAGCAAGTCTCGCGGCTTGCGCGGTTATGGCGTCGTGCCCGAGGATTTGAAGAAGTATTTGGACCCCCGCATGGATGGGATTCTGTCGCTCGTGACTGATCTGCGCGAAACGCTTCGGGAGGCAAAACGGTGAGCGCAACGCCGGGAGGCGTCGGCACCGGACTCGCAGCGACGCAGGATGTCGATGGCGCGGCCCGACTTCTGCGCTTGGCCGACCTGGGTGAAGAACTCGGGACGAATCGTGCGGCCGGCGAAGCCCGCGAACTGGCCGCACGTGTTTCGGAGGGCCGCTTCTACGTGGCGTGTCTCGGCCAGTTCAAGCGGGGCAAGTCGACGCTGATCAACGCGCTGATCGGCACGCCGATTCTTCCTGTAGGTTTCATTCCAGTTACCGCCGTGCCCACCGTCATTCGCTTTGGAGAACGCGAGAAAGCGCGAGTGCGGGGGCGCGACGCGTCCTGGCGCGAAATCGCCGTCCCGGATCTGGGCGAGTACGTATCCGAAGAGCACAACCCGGAGAATGTGAAGGGAATCGCAGGCGTGGAAGTGTTTGTGCCCCGCCCACTGCTTGCCTCGGGCATGTGCCTCGTGGATACACCCGGGCTGGGATCGGTGTTTACCGGAAACACGGCGGCCACCGAGTCTTTCATCCCCCACATCGATGCGGCGCTGGTGGTGATCGGCGCGGACCCGCCGCTGGCGGGCGAGGAATTGGCCCTGGTCGAAGCGGTGGGGCGGAACGTCGAAGATCTGATCCTGGTCATCAACAAGGCAGACCGGACTACGGACGAAGAAAGAGCCGCGGCCGCAGATTTCACGCGACAGTTGCTGGAAAAACGTTTGCAGAGGCCTGCCGGACCCGTCTTCGAAGTGAGTGCCGCAGAACGCTTGGAGAATCGTGGTCCGGATCGCGATTGGGGGAAGCTGCTCGCGGCGCTTGGCCAGCTGGTTGAGGGCTCCGGCCGGCATTTGATGCGGACAGCCTGCGAGCGGGGAATCGAGCGGCTGAGCGAACAGTTGCTGGCCATCATCAACGCAGAGCGCGAGGCGCTGGAGCGGCCCCTCGAGGAATCCGAACGGCGAATCGCTGCCCTGAAGGAAAGCCTCGCCGCGGCAGAGCACTCGCTGCGTGAGTTGGGATTTCTCTTCATGGCCGAGCAGCATCACCTTTCGGATGTGCTCGTCGAGCGGCACAAGGCGTTTCTCGGTTCGCTGTCGCCGCGAATCGATGAGGAATTCGAAAGGGCTCTCCAATCGCTCGCGCGAGGCATGGGACCTGCCTATCGCCGGAGTGCGATGCGCGAGGCGCAGAACGTGGCTCGCCGGCACGTCCTGCCATGGCTGCAGGTCGAGCAACTGGAAGCGGAGAAGGAATACCGGCAAGTCGCGAGGCGATTCGCACAGGCGGGCAACGAATTTCTGAAGAAGCTTGCGGACGCGGGCATTCACGAAATCGCGCGCCTGCCACACGCACTCGACCCGGAGGCTGGATTTCTGGTCCGGTCCCGGTTCACGTTTCACGACCTCGTCGAGATCGCCCAGCCCGCGTCGCCGCTGCGGTGGGCGGCCGATTTGGTGCTGGGCGTTTTTCGAGCCCAGCGCATGATCGACGCTGACGCGCGGCGGTTTCTTGCGCACCTGCTGGAGACCAACTGCACGCGCGTGCAGAGCGACATCCTCGATCGCGTTCAAGAGAGCCGCAGCCGCCTGGAGGTGGAGATTCGCAAGCTGCTGCACGAGATCCGCCGCATCGCTGAACAAGCTCTCACGCATGCCCGCGCCGCGCAAGCAGACGGAGCGCCGGCCGTCCAGGCGGCCCGCTCGCGGCTGGATCGCCTGGAACTGGAGATACGTCAGTTGTAGCGACGAGCCGGCAGCGCCAAAACGGCGCCTTATCGGATCGAGAGCGGTTCTGTCGTCTGTGATCGGGTTACTCATATGGCCTTGGATGAACTTCACGCACGCCGCCTGGCCACCGTGATCAGCGTATTCGAAAGCGCCCTTGAGCGGCTGGACATGTTGCTGAAAACCCTGGAAACAGGAAGCGGAGGCGAGCCTTCGGACATTAAGTCGGAGCAAGTCCACCGCGCGCGGGAGAAGATGGCCACCGTTCGAGCAAGGCTAGCTGCCTCTGCCGAACGATTCTCCGTTCAGGCTCGCAAACCGGGCCCCAAGCAGGTGGTCGCGGCGGAACTTTCGCGGCTGTGGGTGGTTCTCGAGAATGCGCGGCCGGAGCGGATGAAGGGCTACGGCAGGGAATTCAGTCCGGAAGACAAGGCCGATTGGGACAAAATGATCGAAGGGCTGATGTCTGACATCAAGGAAATCCGCCGCACACTCATCAAGAAAGACATCAAAACATAATCCGGGCGCGCGATTTTTGCCCCTAATTTGAGTTCGTTTTAGGTTCGTTTCCAACATCGATGCTTTGTTTTCAATAATATACTGGCTTCGTTCGTATTATTTTTGTATTGTTGTCAGACTCCTCCCCCCCAGAAGCAGTCGGGCTTCAAGTCCCCGTCCCGCGCCCTGCGCCAAGCCTCCCCTCCTCGGCGGAGGGGGGGAGTCGGGCGTGGCTGGTCGCGTCTTGAGCGCCGGTCAACCACCCCCAACCCCTCCTTGGCAAGGAGGGGAATTGCGTGGTGAATGTCATCCGTTGGGAGGGGCAGGGGGTTCGTGGAAGGTGCGTTCGACATGGGCCAACACCTAGAGCCTGACAGCAGATTCAGAATACCACGATGCTAGCCTCTTGTCAAGTGAAAAATGCGGGATTATGCACTTGACAAAGCATTTTGAGCATGCCGTATTTGGAGCATGCAAAACGAAAACGGATTGCTTGCTCCTCAATACCGCGACCAAGATGCAGCGCGGGAACATCCGGAAAAGACTCGCTGGCCAGATGGTCCTGTGTGCCCTCACTGTGGCGTGGCTAGCGAGGCTACAAGGCTAGAGCCTCGGAACGACTCCAAAAACGGCGGGCGCAAAGGCGTCTATCAGTGCAACGACTGCCGCAAACAATTTTCGATCACGGTCGGCACGATCTTTGAAGATTCGCATCTCCCACTTCACAAATGGCTCTTAGCGGTTCACTTGATGTGCTCGTCAAAGAAAGGAATTCCTGCGCACCAGTTGAGGCGGAATCTTGAAATTGGAAGCTACAGAACTGCTTGGTTCATGGCTCATCGCATCCGCTGGGCGCTAACGCAAGAGCCAGCATCCTACGAAATCGAAGAGCAAGAAGCGGTAGGCTCTCATCGTTTCGATTTGTGCTACAATCCCGCCGCTGATTAAATCAAACCGGGAGTCTAACCATGCCACCCAGAGCAGAATATAGGGTTATTTCTGGAGCACCGCTCAAAATCGAACAAGACATAGCTCCGCTTGCTGCGAAAGGATTCAGGCCAATCCTAATAACCTCAAGCCCCACCAACATTGGGATTGTCATCGTCATTGTGATGGAGCACGTTCTCCAAGGATGACCCGAAAACCCTATCCAAGACACCTCCAGTCTCGTTGATGTATACGCCTGCAAGCTGCCCCAGACGGACTAAAGCAGCAGCCTTGTCCGCTGGTTTGTTTGGTAGAGCCGAAATCTGATCCAGAATCTTGTCAACCAACAACTCGCCTGTTTTCAACATTTTGTCTCCTTTGCTTTGTCAAGCGCACAAGTCCCGAAAATGCGAAGGGGGGAGATTACCTATGCAACTCCACCACATCCTTATCGGCAAGAAGATAATCGCGGTTGACCATCTGGCCCTCGAATTTCCCGTGCCCCCAGACGCGCGCGTACTTGAGTTGGGAGAGAAAATCGTGGTGGACGTGAGCCGCCAGGTCGATGAGGCGGGAGCCGCGCTTTAAGATGTAGGGCGCGGTCAGTTCGAGTTTTTTCCCGGGGGCCTTCGTATAGACCCGGATCACCTCCAGCAGGTCAAAAGCCTGGAAGCGGAGTTCATCCAGTCCCTGGCCCGTGGCGGCCGATACCGGGTGCATCACAAAGCGCCAGCCGTAGAGATCGTTGAGCAGCTCGAACATATCCGGGGCGCCGTCGATATCGAGCTTATTGGCGACGAGCAGGCTGCGCTTGACAAGCCAACCTGTGGCGTTCGTCACCTCGCCGGCGCCGATGTGCACCTTGGCTTGGGCGAGTTGGCCGAGAGTCGTCTCCAGATCCTCGACAATGTCAGGATCGCTTAGGTCCACCACCTGTATCAAGGCATCGGCGTTGCGAATGATCTGATAAAGCCAGGACTCAGCGAAATCGGGATGAACGGGCGGCAAGTCGACGAGCTGGATTTGAATGTCCTCGAACTTCATCATGCCCGGCAAGGGGACGCGGGTTGTGAAAGGGTAGTCGGCCACCTCCGGCATGGCATGGGTCAGTTGCCGGACCAGCATTGACTTGCCGCCGTTGGGCGGTCCAACCAGCGCCACTTGGCCGGCTCCCTCTTTGTCGATGCGGTGAATGATTCCGGCGCGGCTGACCGGCTTCCTGGCCTGTTCGGTGCGCAGCTTGGAGATGCGCCGCTTCAGGTCGGCCTGCATTTTTTCCGTCCCCTTGTGGCGGGGGATGGTGGCCATCATCTCTTCCAGCGCAGCCAGCTTTTCTTCCGACGTCGTGGCAGCCTTGAACCGGCGTTCAGCTTCCATGTATTCGGGGGTGAGATTCGCAGGCATAAGAGCAGTGACGAGTGATGAGTGACGAGTGACGAGTCCGGTAGGTATTGTACTCGGGGATGGGAGTGATGGGAAGGGAAGGTGGGCAGGTCGGCAGATGGGCAGGTCGGCAGATGGGCACGTAGGCAGGTGAGCGGTACGGAGGCGGAATTCGGCTTTCCTCTTTGCGGGCTTTGCGCCCTTTGCGTCTTTGCGCGAAACCTTTTATGATTGCCGGTGCAGGCTGGTGGCTTCCTTCAAGGAGGTTTGTCTATGCGCAGCCGGACACGGCGAGTGCTGCCGATGAGTTTCTTTGCCCTGTTGTTTATCGCGCATGATGCCGCGATTCCGGCCCAGCAGGGGACCGGGAATGCGATGGCGGAGTTGCGCGCCCCCGCGGGTGTTCGGCCAGTCAAGATCGATCTTGCCGGGGAAACGGTACTTCCCAACGGCCGCCTGATCACCCCGCTGGGCCGGCAGGTCAAGGTAGCCCCGCATCCTTACGGCCTGGCGCTCAGTCCTGACGGCAAGACTCTGGTGACTGCCAACAGCGGAACCCATCCGTTTTCCGCCTCCATCATCACCGAATTGGACAGCGCCGAACCCCAGGTGGCTCAAATCCCGCCGGGTTTCAAGCCAGCCGACGCCGACCCCGACAGCGTTTTCATGGGTGTCGCGGTGGGGCCGGACAACCGAACCCTTTATCTCTCCGAGGGGAACAACGGCAGAATTGGCATCTTCGATCTGGTGACTCACCAGCGCCTCTATTCGGTGAGTATTGACGGTGCGTTCCAAGGCAAGACCTACGCTAATAGTCTTACGGCCTCCGCCCAACTTTCGCCCGACGGTCGACGCCTTTACGTTCTTGACCTTGCACATTTCCGCCTGGTCGTCCTTGATACGGATTTAAAGGATGTCGTCTCGAGCATCCCTGTGGGGCGCATGCCGTTCGGTCTCACCTTGTCTCCGGACGGCAAATTTGCCTACGTCTCGAACGTGGGCATGTTTAATTACACTCTTGTACCCGGCTACGACGCGAACCGGTCCAAAGAGACCGGGTTGGACTTTCCTCCGTTCGGGTTCCCGTCAAAGGAAGCAACCGAAGGCGCGACGGTCGAGGGGAAAGCGATTCCGGGGCTGGGCGATCCGAATATGCCGGAGTCGAACTCGCTTTGGGTGATCGATGCGGCTGACCCCGCGCAGCCCAGGGTGGTTGCTAAAGCTAACACCGGAGTTAAGGTCGGAGACAAGTCCGTGGGCGGCTCAAGTCCCGGCGCTGTGGTGGCCGGCCGCGATAAGGTGTTCGTCTCCAACGCCAACCAGGACAGCATCACCATTCTTGACGCGCATTCGAACCAGCTTGAGAAGACCGTCTTGCTTGAGCCTGCCGACGCCGTGAAGGGATTGCGCGGCCTGCTTCCTTTCGGCATGGCGCTCAGTCCCGATGAAAAGCGGCTTTACGTGGCCTGCGCGGGAATCAATGCCGT
>Ga0187864_10002933_pt1 | contig 14329 bp, 12 predicted proteins | sample June2016WEW_11_4_FD_132985 | JGI IMG/M metagenome (GOLD analysis project Ga0187864, IMG submission 132985) | Peatland microbial communities from SPRUCE experiment site at the Marcell Experimental Forest, Minnesota, USA - June2016WEW_11_40 | ecosystem: Environmental > Terrestrial > Soil >... | reverse complement strand
TTGCCCTTCGCGAAGCCGAGATTTTCGTTGCTCCGAATGAGCTTGACATCGGGAAATCGAGCTTCGACCATTTCCGCGGTGGCGTCCGCCGAGGCATTGTCAACCACAATGACTTCCATGCTACGGCGTGGCGGCGCTTCTGCCAGGCTCTCCAGGCACAGTTCCAAATAGTGCTTGGCATTCCACGCGATGATCACAACTGAGATATCCATGAAGATTCTGCGGCGTATGTGTTGACCCACTACTTGCGGCTGCGTTCGAGAAATTCCACCAACAACCGCCTCTTGGAACAGACCCATGCGATTCTACGGCCACCAAAAGCCACAGCGGGCGCTGGATCAGCCACGGTCACTAGACCCACACTGTGTGCCTCGCGCAGCCCTGATTCCAAGTCGTCAATTTCGTAACAGACGTGGTGCAATCCTCCCCCCTTCTTGAGGAAATTGCCGACCGGCGAGACCTCGCTGCCTGGCTCCACCAATTCGAAGACTGGATTCCGTGGATCGACCGGACTAAAGAAGGCCACTCGAACGCGCTGAATCGGATCATGGATAATCTCCCCATCCCAACGCGCCGATATGGAGACAGCAAACTCGTCGGCAACGGCTGAAATTGATGAAACCACAAAACCCAGATGGTGCAGAACGGCGTTCCCGCCGACTAAAGGTCCCACGCGATCGACCTGCGCGGAATCCTTCCCGCCCCGCTGTTCAATCGGCCCGTTTCGAGGCCACGTACCCTGTGCCATGATCTGGTCACTGCCTTGAATTTTCATGCCAGTCTCCGCCTGCAATTGAGGATGCCAGTTACTCGCAGGTGTTGAGACCAGAAGCGCGAGCGGCCGTTCTTGGGCGAATTGCGCCGACATCCTAGCCCGTTGATTTGAGGGCACGACTGAGGTGCAGAGTGCCTAAGCCGCGCACTACACGGTGCGCAACCAAGCTCGCCTTGACAATTCCCGAAGAGACAAGACTGTTACACGCCACAAATGGAGTCAATTGAGAAACGTCTACGCCGGACAATCCGCTCTTGAAGTGATATACCCCCGGGTTCCGCTCGGGATCGATGCCCCCCAGATCGTATGACCTAAAGCCGTTCTCCTTGAGCCATTGGATCAAGGTCCACTGCAGCAGGTAGGCGCCTTTCGCATTTAACCCGTCGTCGCTGGTCGCCCCGAGCAGATAAATCGCTGAATCACCCATAGCCGAGGCCACCAGTCCCGCCACTGGGAGACCATCTTGCTCGCAAATCAAGATCCGCATGCGATGTGCCTTCGGCAGGTCTTCTTGCAGCCGCCCAAACTCCTCAACGTCCACCGTGGTTTCGAATGATTTCCGTTTCCACATCTGGTTGTACATGCGGCAAAAAGCTCGGTATTCCTCGGTCCCATTTCCGGCAACGATCTTCAATCCGTTTTTTTCGGAGCGAGTAAGTTGGTTGCGCCATTTCTTGTCGAGATTCTTGCGCAATTCCTCAATCGGAGGTGTGAGATCAAGAACGAAAGTTCTATACATATTGGCCGAGGTCTGAGGCTCTTGCGTAAACCAGGAGAAGCCAGATTGAAATAACGCAGCGCGCGGCGACCCCACAAAGGCGTTCGGGATGATCTGCAGTAAGAGTCTTCGCTTACAGACGTATTCTTCTTGCAGGGCGCGAGCTATGCGCAATGCGGCTTCGGCATCAAGCTCTCTTTCCCGTCGCTGACAAAGGGGGCCCCAACGCAGATACGCCATGCCGAAGTTGAATCTTGTCGGGCGAATGATCCTAAGCTGCGCCATCCCCAAGACTTCACCATTTCGCTTCAAGACCAAGTGGCTGAGGTTTTTTCTTCCCCAGCGAACCGCGCCGTACGACCACGTCTGATAGAGGTTGGCGTCATAGAAGAGATCGAGCATCGCCGACCATTCTTCAAGCGTTGCACGATCCACCTCGACTTGCCAAACCGGATCCAGCATAGGGTTCAATTCGGTCTCTCGACCCATAGCGGCACTCTGGTCGCACACTTGGTACACTTAGACCTCCGACGGCGCAGATGCGCTCTCCGGGCTTGCAGCCGCCAAGAGTGCCTCCGCGGTCCGGCGAATGTAGCGCGTTCTCGTCGAGTACGTCGGAGGCACGTCATAGCACCACAACTCGCGGCCTTCTGAGGCCCCACCCATAGAGATGAAACCGAGGCTGGCATAGTGCCCGGCAACCATGCTGTTTTTCTTGGACGGAATATAGATCCCAATGATCTTGCGAATGCCCCGCGCCTGGCACTGTTCGATCAGAACATCAAACATGGCGAATTCCATCTCCCGCTTCAACACGCGACAGCTCATCAGCCAAAGGTCGAGTTGAACGGTCTCATCAAACACTTGCCCGATCAGGACCGACACCAGTCCGTTGTCTCCAAATTTGTCAGCCAACCGCCCGTAAAGGGTAACGAAGGCGGGGTCCTGAGCAATGGCCACGACCTCACCGCTCGTATACCGTCTGGTTGTAAGATTGAACTGATTCGTCTTGTTAATCAACTGCGTGATTCGCTCCAAATAGACCGGAAGGAATGGACTGATCTCTGCTGTCATTTCGAGCGACGCTAGGAACTCTCCGTAATCAGAGAATCTCGCCTGGCCAGCGCTCCGCTCCGCATTTGAGCTGTAGTAGGCTGAGCGGTTGAGATCGTCTTGAACCACTCTCTCCACTTCGAAGTATCGATCGTGTTCGAGTACCTCGGCGAAACTAGAAACATCGGTGCCCACATTTGGCACTGCCACTTCGGGCAACTGCTCCGCCACAAAATCTCTCTCGACCGGATTGTCATCAACGAACACGATGCTATCAAGACCAATGTTGAGCTCTGTGGCGATCGCGCGTATGTTCTCAGGCTTCGGATTCCAGTTGGCTTTGAAGGCGCTGAAATCCTCCAGCTTTAGAACGCTGTCTGGATGCGAGAAACCTTCTTTGGCGTTTTCAGCGTCGTTCTTCGAGCACACCGCGAGAATGACGCCTCGGCGCTGCAGATTTTTCACATATCGCTGGAAGTCCAGGAAGACCTCGCCGACCGGGTGGTCTCTACCTAGAATCAGGTTTTGCACGCCATCGTCGCCAATTACACCACCCCAAAGTGTGTTGTCTAAGTCCAGCACGAGGCATTTCTTGGATTTTCCGTAGGCGGACTTGACGATCGCAGCAACGTTGTGAGCGAGAGCCACGCTCGCCGTCGGGCTCAGGGCCATATGAAAGTTGTACCAATAGCAGCTCTGGCCGAACCACGCGGCTTGGCCCACCTGGGCGGAAAGGTAGAGGATGTCGTTAATTAAGAAACGCGAGTGGTTGCGAGCATAACTCGCGAACTCGGCATTCAGCCTCAACACAAAGTTCACGTTCCCGAACGATTCGGAAGCCTCCAAATTCCCGAGTGGCCTGAACCGCGGCAGGTCAAAGTTGTTCTGGATGATGAGTGCACCAAGCTCGGTGTGAATTTTTTCCCACAAGGACTCGAACCGAGCCATTTCACGGCGGACGCGGTGTTCAACCTCGACCTCGGCTTCCAGTAGTTCGGGGAACCCTGATATGTTGCGCCAGGTCGTGTGGATAAAGACAATGTTGGGATTGAAATTCCACAGTTCTGGATTTGCGAACTGGACGTCCTCAAAGCAGCGGTTGTATCCCGATTCGTAGAACGCTGGTTCAATTCCTTGTGCCAGGAGAAACAGCTCTAGCATGCTCTTAACTTCAGTTGTGGTGGAACCGCCAAGAATTGCAATTCGCGTTTGGACGAGATTCGTTTGTTTGAGCAGTTCCTTCTTCAGCACCTGCCGTTTGCGCAGGATATCCCCCACAACAATGGGGAATCTTAGAGCGTTCAGAACCTCCGATTGCAAGGTCGTCGCTTCTGATGCCATCGAAACCTCCATGCGACTGCCGCGGCTTGCGGTCAAGATGGGGTACTTTCCACCTGGGCCAGATGCAGAAGGTCAGCAACCGTGGAGCACGTCCCGATCTGGCTTGGAGAAACGCACACACCATCGGTTTCCGCCAGGGCAATGAAGGTGATCAGGGACGTGGAGTCCCAGTTCGTCAGCTCCTCCAGCCTCTCGTGACCTCGAAGCGTCCCGGCAGGTAGGTTGAGAATCTGATCCATCTCTAATAAAAATTCGTCGCGTGTCATTGGAGTGGTATTCCGAAGAGTTTATCGCAGGTCTTGCAAAAACTGGACTATTTTTCTCTTTCTATGACTCGGGATTTGTCCTTGGGACCTCTGGACCGATCCCTGCACCCTCCTCGGCAGTGCATGGCCACGAGGGCTGCCTGAGGTTTTCGAGGTCAGATGTTCCCCAGCAAGGTTCCACGTTTGCGGTACTGAACAGCGAAGTTCTGATCGTTCGGAGCCGAGGCAGGATTTCAATCTCAGAAAAAAAGGCAGCATTGGTACTTGCCTTGATGCTGACCCTGTCAAGATGCGACCCGTGGGTGCGCGATGAGTTGGCACGGCCCTCAGCGAGGAAGACCGCCTTGTATCCGGAACGCTGAAGGTGAGCCTCCAGATCGGTGGTAAGATCGGCTGACGACCCGTAGGGCACGCTGAACGACCTCACTTTCGTGCCTGAGGTCGCCTCTAGCACTGCCTTGTTCTTGTCTATCTCCCCGACGAGGTCCCCCGCCGACAAAGTCCTGCAGTTTGCGTGCGTGTAGGTATGGTTGCCTATCTCGAACTTGAAATTAGCTAGATCGCGGAGCTGTTGGCTGCTCAGATAAAGACCAGCCTCGGCTGCCAAGTCACCTTCACTGATCCGAGCCAATTGAACCAGGGCGCTACGAAATGCCTCCCTGCCCAGCAAAGAGATCCTTGGAAGAAAAACGGAGAAGACCTGTGCTAACGAGCGAACTTCCAGGTCTCCAGTGCCAGTAACCGATCGAATCGCAGCGTTGACTGTGTCAAGTCCGCACACGTTGGCAACGTAGCAGAGAAGATTTTCCAGCGCTAATTGCCGGTTGTCGAGACATCCGCCATTCACGAAGAAGACCGCCGGCACTCCAAACTTCGAGCAGAGCGGTGCAGCGAATTCGCTGACCGATGCATAAGCATCATCGAAAGTCACCAGCACTGGTCGAGGCGGCAGCCCAGGACCGGAAGCCTCAATAACGTCTTGCAATCCGACGGGGGTGTAGTGTCGGGTGATAAACTTCAGCGCAGCCTCGAACTGTTTGCGAGTGACCGTGACGCCCAGGCCTTTGGTAAACGACGATTCCGTATCTGAGATATCGTGGAAAAGTACGCACCGTAGAGAGTAACGCGGGCCGAGAAAGCGAGCCATGCCGAAAGATCCGGGACCGTACCACAAGGTTCCCGCGACGAGATTCAACGTAGCCCGCCGACTGCTGACGTGGTCTGTTGTCGTTGTGAAAAGTGGTGACATGATCGAAGGAAGCACGACTCCGCCAGTTTCTATCTATCGCTCGTAATTACTTGGGCTTCTAGTTCAACGTCACCTGTTCGCCGTCGAGAAACATGCGATGCCACAATTCCAGAGCGATTAGCGAAAAGACTTCTTTGGAGTAGGTGCCGAAATCGCTGTTGGCACGAATAAGCTTTTCGACAGCGGCCTTCTGGAAGTATCCCCTCTCGCCCGTCTTTCGGTCGGTTAGAATGGCGCGAATTTGATCTTTGAAATTATTTCGCAGCCAGGATTCGTAGGGTACGGGGAAACCAGCTTTTCTTCGTTTCAGGATTTTGGTGGGGACCCGCTTTGACAGGGCTTTCTTCCATATATACTTCAGAGTAAGACCCTTTAGTTTGTAGTGCGGCGGCAGGGAGGCGGCAAACTCCAGGAGTCGGTGGTCCAGCAAAGGTACACGGAGTTCGAGTGAGTTGGCCATGGTCATCTTGTCGGCCTTGATGAGCAAGTCATCCGGCAGCCAGGTCTTGGTGTCGATGTAGAGCATCTGGTCGAGGATACCTTGGTTCTCCACTGTTGAAAACAGCCTCCGGACCGGCTCAACCGTATATTCCCTGTCAATCGACTTCAAAAAATCCGCCGAGTACAGTTCGCCGATCCCGTTTCCAGAGTACCGATACGGAGTTGACGTGCGGCTGTAGTAGTAGTCGGGGAACGTCGCGGTCAATAAGGGCATGTACTTGGCTACTCTTGCCGAATTGACCCACGAATTGAGGCGGGAGAGTCCCCAAGACGCTGCACCGTTAGCGGCAGGCCAAACGTGTTTGAGACGCTCCAGCCAAACAATGTTACGGTAATTGTCATAGCCGGCGAATGCCTCGTCCCCGCCTTCTCCGGAAAGCAGCACTTTTACGTGATTCCTTGCAAACTTAGACACGTAGTATAGGGCGACGGCGGGTGGCTCACAAACCGGCTCTTCCATGTGCCAGACGTATTGTGGGAGGAACGCCACAAAATCGCTAGCCGTGATCGTCATGTCGTGATGCCGGCTGCCAAACGTTTCCGCCGCCAACCGGGCATAAGGTCTTTCGTCAGCAAAGCCGGAATCGGAAAAGCCCACGGTGTAACTGCTGATTTCTTTGTCCGTTCTCTCTGCGGCAAAGCTCAGTACAGCAGTCGAGTCAACCCCGCCGCTTAGCAGAACGCCGACGGGAACATCTGCAATCATGTGCAGTTCGACCGATTCGGCCAATAAATTCGACAATTCGTTCTCCGCGTCCTTGATGCTTAGGCGCTCGGAAGGCTTGAGGAACTTAAGATCCCAGTATTGTCGTATTTCTGCTTTGCCATTATTAAGCAGCAGATAGTGCCCTGGTGCAAGCTTACAGATCCCTTTCAGCAGCGTCTCTTCGCCTGGCACATAGAGGAAGGTCAGGAAGCGGTCAATAATCTCCGGCGCAAGATCCCGGTTGATCGCAGGATCGGCCAGAATTGCTTTGATCTCAGAAGCAAACACGATTGCCTCGTCGCTCAGCGAATAATAAAGAGGTTTTATTCCGACTCGGTCCCTGGCCAGAAGAAGATTCTTCGTGTTTTCATCCCATAGGGCGAAGGCGAACATTCCGCGCAGCTTCTCCACGCACTGCGGACCGAGTTCCTCGTACAGATGCACGATGACCTCGGTGTCGCTCTGTGTCTTGAACGCATGGCCCTTGGCCAAAAGGAAAGAGCGCAATTCACGGAAGTTGTAAATTTCTCCGTTGAAAACGATCCAAATTGTGCCGTTTTCGTTGGACAGCGGTTGATGGCCACTGTTCAAGTCGATGATTGAGAGCCGCGCGTGACCTAGTCCCACTTGCGGTGAGAGATAAACTCCTCGATCATCTGGACCGCGGTGGCGAATTGTATCCAGCATGGCCCGAATGAGAGAGCCGCCGACGCTCGCATTCCGATCGAACTCAAGTTTTCCGCAGATTCCGCACATATCAGTTCGAACCAGGTCCCAGACTGCTAGTCATTTCCAAATCGTGTTCAGCCCGCAAAGGCGTCTGAGTTGCTGAGTACGCAAATACCTAATCAGTTGTTTGTCATTCACGCGCGGCATGCGGATCCAATAGCCTTTTATAAAGCCATAGAAAGTCGCGGCTGAACCGGCGACGTAAGGCTTCTGAATCAGCCTCGACAGGCAACTCGCGACAAGAAATAGGGGGTCATATCCCGAGACGTAGCACGCTATACCGTGCTTTATCCTATCACGCAACAAACCTTCGGCGGTGCCAGTGAGGCGATGATGAACGATTTGGAGTTCGCCGAAACTGTAGGTCTTCCAACCCAACATATTGGCCTTCACTTCATCGATCGTGTCCCACCCTGGTGCCTGCCACAAGCCGCCAATACCTTCCCAGCAGGCTCTTCTATAGATCTTGGTTGCTCCTCTGACATGGAACTTTGGATTGGCTTCAAGTTTCTGCACTCCCCTGAGATTGTGATAAATCTCTCCCCCACCAACTCCGAGGTAGGGGTCATGCTCAAAATGTTCGAAACATTTTTCGAAATAATTCGCAGGTAAACCTAGATCCCCGTCGAGCTTCACGATGTAATCCCAGCCATTGCAGTGAAGCGCGTTGTAGCCGTCATAGAAGGCTTCCACTACTCCGCCGCCGGACTTGCGGAAACCTCTGTTCGCTCGGTGTACGACGCGGATCCATGGCAACTGAGCTGCATACCGATCGATAATCTCTGCCGTCCCGTCGGTGGAACCATCGTCGACGATTACCCACTCTGCAGGCCGTATGGTCTGGCGTCGGACGGAAGCGATGGTCGCTTCGATAAACCTCTCTTCGTCGCGTATTGGCGTAACGATTACGTATTGTGTCATTGTGTCTTGCACCACACGGAGTTGGCCGGAAACTCATGCGGCTTGGCCAGCGCCTTTCTCGCGCTCCCGCGCACAGTCCCGAGAAAGATGCGTCGGGGCCAGGGCACTAGGAACGCGTACAGGCATCGCGCGTCGCTCTCCCGATCCGATTGGTCGAGGGGATCTCCGGGTCTAGCACAACAGAGGACTTTCTCTTCATAACCACCAGACATGTCCCACAGCTGAATACTATCAAGGCACATCCACAACCAATCACCATCAGCGGTGATATGCCATGTTTGTGGTAATAATCAGTCAACGCTCGTCCCACGTAATATTTTGATAACGTTATATCCCGGAAGTCCGAAACCTCACGGAGAAAGTAAACACGCAGAGAACTCTTCGAGGTGCTGATTGAAGCCAAGTTAAGGTCGTTCTTGTATTGGATCTCAATGCTACGATCCTCGCCCGCGTGGACAGCTACGCTGAGGTCCAGATACCCCCCGCGTAGTTGAAAAGGGACGGGCCGGCCATCCACATTCACCGCTGCTATGACCGGAGAGCCAGACTCTTGCTTCTGGACATAAAACACCAAATCGCGCCCGGAGGCGTTATTCAGATCAAATGTGCTTGAAAAAGTAAGCACATCGTAGTTGAAGTCGTCCCTTAGCCTTACCAAATACAGATGCTTCACGATGTCGCCAACACTGCGCCAGCGAGTATGCGGCTCAAGCTTGTTCACCTCGTCTGCCATACCGTCAAAGGCATCCATACCGCTGGCGAAGAGATCATGGTGGGAGTAGAAGAATAAGGGGTTGTCAAGGAATTCATTAACCCCGATGAAGCCACTCGGACTTGGCATTGCCGCCGAATAACGGCTGATGCTTGGGAAATCTGCATAAGAGAGCGTGACGGGCCGCAGTGCAAAGAGGAGGGATGCCGGCCTAGAGCGGTCCATAGGAACATTCGAGGAGTTGATGGTAGCGAGAAAATTGTACGTCTTGAGTTTTTCTAGAATACTTTCTGAGCCGATGTTGTGGGGAAATACAAAGACGCTATCGTACGGAATTTCTGTCAGCGTTTGGAATTTTTCCATTCTGGCCAGGGACTGCTTAAGAGCAGCAATCTGGAGACTCAGAGGCTTGCTTCTGAGGTCCTCAAATTCTTTATGATCGTGGTTATCTCCATGAATGCAGATTGAGAACCTCTCAGGATGGCTCCGAAAGAGCGAAATCGCCTCTGCTTCGCTCCGATCGTAATTCCACGGTATGAAAGCAATGGTTGTGTGAAAGTCGTGTTTTTCCATCTCCTTGAGGAGACCCTTATAGATGAGGTGCCCGTAAGGCTCGCGGAGCCATGGATCATCAATTGTGAGGTTTGCGTAATGGTGGAGAGCATGCCAGCCTCGGTCGCCAGTACAATACTTCGCAAACATCATCACGGGAGCAACTTCCGCAAACGCGGTTACTATATCGGCGCTCTCGACTGCACTATGTCCTGGAAGATGCTTTTTGCAAAGCAAAAATACTTTTTGCTGGCTGAGGTCTGCCTCAATGAATACTGGAACAACCTGTTGATCGCTTCGCACCACCATGATTTCTTGAGCTCTGCCCTGTTCTGCTAGGGCAAAGTAGAACGTATCGTCACCCGGAAAAGGGATTTCAAGGTCCGTTAATTGTTCGGTTACACCCGCAACGCGGCCAACCACGTAATGTAGGCGACCGGGGCTCGCCAGACGTTTGGTGCCAACTACAGCATCGCCTGACCAAGCGCTTAAGAGAGTTGGGTCCGTCTCTGACGACACGCCAACTATAAGCAACGGTACACTGCCCCTAATTTTTCGATACATGGCGCGCAGCAGTGCCTTCTGATTGACAACGGCTAGGGCATTCGCCTCAATTGCAACTGCGACAGTTCCGTCCTGCTTGACTGGACCAAGTGCAGTGGCAGCCATATTGGCGCTGGTGGTAACAACCTTGAGATCAAATCCATAAAACTGGGTTGCAATCTCCAGTTCGTGTTGCTCCGTGGACGAGTTTTCGCCTGAACGAATTAAGACAACGTCAGCCGAAAAACACCATAAGGATGACATCCATAATAAAAAAAGGACAGCGCAAGCAGCACGTACAAGATGATTTGCCGTCCGGCCAAATCGCGTCAGTGCAACCTCTTTCAAGCCTTCGTTGAACATAAGTTATTCCGCGGGTGACTCTCCGAGCGCGTTGCCAGGGAATGAACGGATGTCGAACCTAATTATAGGCATTATCGATTCTGCGACACTAAAATGGGCAACAGCTCGAGGGAGCAGGAATAACGGGAAAGGAAGCGTCGGTAACAATCAAGTCCATGCCCGTGCTTCGTCGCGGCATCAACAAACAACTTTGCCAAACTCAAAAGGACGATTGGTGCGGATTTCCGGGAATGGGCTCGAGGTGCACGAAGCCAATCCGCTGCCTGAGGGACGTCCCTGTTTTTTGCCGAAACACTCGTTTGTTCGCGATGTCACAAACCATGGTTGGACTGCAACGCCGTATGATAGGCTCGCAGAAGTTCTTCTTTCTCCATTTCCCAGTTCAGTTTTTCCTCAATACGTCTACGTCCACATTCTCCGAGTTCTTTGCGTAGCGACTCGGAGTCGAGCAGCTGCGCAATTTGAGTAGCGAAATCCTCCGGGTCGTTGGGACGAGCATACAAGGCAGCATTCCCAGCTGAGCGGCGACCCTCGGTAAGGTCATACTGTACGATAGGCAGACCGTAAGACATGTAATGAAGTATCTTGTTCATTGTCGACATATCGTTCATGGGAGTCGCAGGATCAGGGGCCACGGCCACGTCTGCCGTTGAAAGGTACAGCTCAAGCTCCTCATCTGGGATGCGTCCTGTAAAGGTTAGGATGTCATCCAGTCCCATGTCGGATGCTAGTGCCCGTAGGCGCCCGCTTTCGGTTCCGGAACCGATCAACACGAAAAATGCATCTTGACGTTGATGACGGTGCACAAGCGACTCGATCGATTGAAGCAGAAGGTCGATTCCGTCTTGGGATTCCATGATTCCGAGGTACACAACCAGATGCGCCTTACCACGTTTGAGTGCAATTGTTGGCGATCTTCTTCGGACTTTGCGCAAATCTAGGCAGCTGCGAACAATGAAAACTCGCTCGGGCGAGATGCCTCCCCGCTTTATGGCAAGATCACGGTAGGACTCATTCGTCGCAATGGAAACACTAGCACACCGAAATGTCAGACGTTCAAAGAAACAGACAAGCCGATAGAGAACACCTCGTCTACCAAATTTCGCTTCAAAGAGTTCAGGGCAGAGGTCATGGTGGTCGAACACAAAGCGGACTCCAAGGATCTTGAAAAATGCACCTATTGGAAAAAGCATGTCAGGCGGATTGCACGCCTGCAGCACACGGAAGCCAGTTCGTCGATAAACCTTCAGGGCAAGAAAGAACTGAGCTGCAATAGCCCAGGAATACTCCAGGAAATACTCCCACGAGCTGGAAGCCTCCCACGTTCGATGGCGGTAGATTTCAATGCCGTCGATTTTCTCGTAGCTTGAGTTTAAGCCAAGAGCTTTTGGGCAAATGATGGAAACGTGATATCCGGCCTCAGTCAATGCACGCGCCTCTTGCCAGACGCGGCGGTCAAACGGTGCCGGTTGGTTCTCCACCAGAATGCAGACGCTAGCCGGGCATGTCTCTACCGCTTCGGTACTCATTGCTGTTCTTTCTAAGAGCGACTTCTTGACAGTCAACTCGTCAGATCCTCACACATACCAGAAGGATATACGGACTGCGCTGCATGTATGTCCGAATCCTGGTTTACGATGGAGTTCGTCGTGCGGTTGACAACGGGCTGTCTTCACCTTCCATCTGCTCACGAGCAGTGGAGGTAGAAACTAAGAAAACCGCGTGCAGTGGCCTCACTGAGGCTTTTTGTTTCGTGGCCTGGAATTTCCCTGGGATTGGAAAGGTTTACGTTGAGACCGACTCATCCACAAATGCGGCTTGAATCTGCGAGACATACTTGCGGAGTCCTACCTGCCAAGGCTCAAACTGGTTCAAGCGCATGGTTTTCAGCCCACGATTTTCGAGCACCGAATAGCGCGGCCTCGGCACCTTGGCAGGAAATTCTGTGGGCGAGGCGGCCTCAAGCTTTACCTCAATCTCAGCAACCGAGAAAATCTCACGCGCAAATTCATACCACGAGCAGCTGCCCTCCGCCGTTGCGTGGTACAAACCATATGCATCGCAACGCGCTAAAGCGGCAATCTGGCAAGCCACGTCGACGGTCGGAGTAGGGCTCACAAACTCGCTGTCCACTACTCGAACACGGCCGCGTTCTCGGGCCAAACGAAGCATAAGATCGACGAAATTCTGCCCACCTTTCGCCCTGCATGGGCGCTTCCCGTAGAGTGCCGAGGTACGCAGCACGAAGTGTTTCGGGTTCAAAGTTCGAACAAAGTACTCTCCTGCCAGCTTGGAGTTACCGTAAACATTGAGCGGCAAGGGGATATCGTTCTCAACATACGGCTCGTCTTTCTTGCCATCAAACACGTAGTCGGTACTGACGTGAATGAGTACCGCTCCCAAGTCACGCGTTACCGTGGCGAGATTTCGCGCGCCGACTGCATTGACGGCATAAGCTTTGCTCGGTTCCTGCTCGCAGTTCTCCACGTGGTGCATAGCCGCGGTGTTGATCACAATTACAGGTCCTTTCGAGCGCAGACAATCCGCTACCGATTCCAGGCTCGACACTTCGATATCCGCGTGGGTTAGCGAATACACATCCTCGCCCTGATGGGCCAAGACACGGACCACATCGCTGCCGAGCTGGCCGTTAGAACCGATGACTGCGATGTTCATGATGCACTAACCATGTCATGAACCCCGATGCCGTTTTCAATTTGCTTGAAGGTCTGAAAGTTCGAATAGGCTGGGTTATCCCAGTCCTGGAACTGTTCCCGGTTATCGATCAAGTTGCCGACGATTGACTTCACATTCCCAGTGGCGTGAAAGCTCAGCACATTGGCCGCCTTCTCGACGCTGACCTTGTAATTACGGAAGTCTTGGATATGCTTGATGCAGAGGCTGATTCGTAGGCTCAACCGCTCCTCGACCGTGCTCTTGACCACGTCTGCCACCTCGCCCACCGTATAGTTCCCCGACGCGATGTTGAAAATGCCGGAAATCTTTTGATTGGTCTCGACCGCCCGAATGTAGGCTGTAGCGGCATCTTCGATGCTGAGAATGGGGCGCCAGATGGAAGGATTATTCACCGTGATCGTGCGATCCCGCATGGCCGTCTTGAACATCGTGTTGATAATCAGGTCGAGGCGCATGCGGGGACTGTATCCGGAAATAGTGCCCTTGCGTAGCGAGATCACAGAGAATTTGTCATCGACGAGTTGCATGACGGCCTGTTCCCCTTGGAGTTTCGAGATTCCATAGGGATAACTCGAGCTGACCGCGCGCGTCTCGTCGTAAAGCTCATTTTCGGTGTAGCCATAGACTGAGCAGGAGCACGCATAGATGTAGCGCTTCACCTTGGCGATCTTTGCAATGTAGCCGAGATACGCTGGTGCGGCCGCGTTGAAAATGAAGTTCTTGCTGGGTGAATACTCCGCCATCGGATCGTTGGAAAGACCGGCCAGGAAGATGACCTGGTCGTAGGGTTCAAGATCTTCGACAGTCAGGTGAAAAATGTCCTTATTAAGGATCCCAGCCTGGCGCGGCAAATGATTGCCAAACCAGAAGAGGTCCACCACGTCCACCTTGTAACCACGCTCGATCAGCCTAGGGATCAGAACCGACCCCACGTACCCAGCGCCTCCTGCAATTAGTAGCCTCATAATCAGCTCCGTAGGGAAAGTTTGGGTTCAGGTTGTTCCGAATAACGAAAATTGTCCGATTCAGGCGAGGCCAGCCACTGCTCTAGCGTGCGCGCATTTCGGTCTTTTTCAGAAACGACGACATCGACGAGGGGCCATTCGATGCCGACCATCGGGTCGTTCCATCGGATCGCAGACTCTGCCTTACTGTTGTAGATCCCGGTGCACTTGTACTGAATCTCGGTGTTATCCGCCAGAG
>Ga0187864_10002923_pt1 | contig 14351 bp, 11 predicted proteins | sample June2016WEW_11_4_FD_132985 | JGI IMG/M metagenome (GOLD analysis project Ga0187864, IMG submission 132985) | Peatland microbial communities from SPRUCE experiment site at the Marcell Experimental Forest, Minnesota, USA - June2016WEW_11_40 | ecosystem: Environmental > Terrestrial > Soil >... | reverse complement strand
AGATTGTCCTGCTGGAGGGGATAAACGCGGTCGCTATTCGCCGTATCGGCGCCGACTCCGGACCCCCAGAAGACTACGGTTTGGCCAGGCTTGGCCGAATTGGTTCCGACCAGCACGGCGCCGGTCGTGTTGTCCGTGACCACACCCTCGCCGGTACCTGTTCCGAAAAGCGTATCCAGTCCCAATGCGCTGGCGACCACTTGAATCGGCGCCGGGGAGCTCTTTAGCGATCCGTTGGTTACCGTGATCGTCCCCGCGCCCGTGGGTGTGTTGGACGGGAGAACCAGACCGAGCTGCGTGGGAGAAGTGTAGTAAATCGCCGGCTGGACGGTGCTGCCCGCGACTGTCACCGAAACGCTGGTGTCGTTCAACGTGAGCAGCAGGCCGGGCGAGGCGCTCGATTGCAGCGAGGAAAGCGGCTGGCTGCTCAAGTTGGTGCCCTTGACGATGAACAGGCTGCCTGGCGCAATTCCGTAATTGGGAAGACCAGGCAGGAGGTAGCTATAGTTGTTCTGGAGCTGGGTGATGGTGGGAGTGGTCGAACCAGCGCCGGATCCGCCTGTCGTAATCGAACCGGCGCCGCTGAAGCTCACCTGGAGGCTCGATTGCAGAACCGACCCTGTGGATGTGCCGAACAGGCTAAGGAAAGAGCCGGTGGCACCGGCATAGCTCCCTGTTCCTCCGGTAACCGTCGCCGACCCGGACCCGCTGGTCGCCGTACCGGTAAACAGCGACGCCGGCATGGTAAGCGTCCCCGTGATCGTCCCATTCGACAGTGTGATCGTGAACGGCACGCTTATGCTTGCCGAGGTAGAGCCTAGGCTCGCGACGGGAACCGACACGCTAAAGGTCCCGCTTCCTATGCCGCTGAGCGTGGCTGTGCCATTAGCGGTCAAGTTCGTCGCCAGAGATACGGCTGCATTCACCGTAAGCGTTGTCTGTGTTGTAGTCTGCGCATTCGCCATGGCTCCCATCAAAACCGCCAGGGCACAAGTCTTCGTGATCTTCTTCATCTTTTGTAATCTCCTCCGATAAAGCACACGCTCCGGAAAATACCATGGAAAACGGCTCAACGAAACGACGTTTCGTACGGAATCTCACATCGCCGCGTGAACGCCACGGGATTTCCCCCTTCAGCGCTGGCTCAAACCGCCGTCGACGGCGAGAACCTGCCCGGTGATAAATTCCGAAGCTCTCAAATAATACACCACGGCGTCGGCAACTTCCTCGGGTTTTCCCCCGCGCCGCGCCGGAGTGAGCTCGATCAGGCGTTTGCCGCGTTCATCGATGTCGTCGAACGGGATCACTCCTGGAGCCACGGAGTTCACGCTGATTTTGGGCGCCCACGCCAGGGCCAGGGCACGCGTCAACATGATCACGCCGGCTTTCGATGCGCAGTAGTGGGCGTGTTCGCGCCATGGCCGGATGCCTCCCAAAGAGCTGATGTTGACGATGCGCCCGCCGCCCGAAGCCAGCATAAGACGGGCCGCCTGCTGGCAGCAAAAAAACGTGGCTTTCAGGTTCACCGAATGAATGAAGTCCCAATCCCGTTCGGTGATTTCGAGCGGATCGAAGCGGGTGAAGCGGGCGGCGTTATTCACCAGGCCATCGAGCCGGCCCAGACGTTCGCCGGCCTGGCGAAACATGGCCTCGATTTCCGCCACGCTCTCCAGATTGGCGCGGAACAATTCGGCCCCGCCGGCGTCCGCGGCCGTGCGGCGCGCTTCGGCCTCGGACGAATGGTAATGGATGGCGACGCGCGCTCCCTCTTCCCACAGGCGAAGCGCGATGGCGCGGCCGATGCGCTTGGCCGCGCCCGTCACCAGAATCGTTTTGCCTTGCAGGCCGTTCGCCATGGCGCTCCTAAGAAGCTGTCAGCCGTCAGCGATCAGCGGTCAGCACCGTGTGCGGCTGAAAGCTGATTGCTGACCGCTGACAGCTCCTTCTTACCCCGCCGGCTCCCAGTGCACTTCGATTTCGTCCGGGTCCACGCCTTTCGGTTCCGGCGCCGGCAACCGGCCGCTGAAATGCGCCCAAGCCCAGAATATCGCGGTCGACGAGCTAAGCGCGCCCGCTACCGCGCCGATCAACCGCGGGCTCCAGTATTCGGTGGCCCAACCCGCCGCGGTCATCGACATCATCATCACCGACCACTGTATCGATTCGATGGTGGAAAATACCCGGCCGCGAAATTCGTCCGGCACGATACGCAGCAACTGCGACATGTTGAGCACCGAGCTCACCCCCACTCCCGCCCGCGACAACGCAATGAACAAAAGAGCCCAGCCGAACGTCGGCGCCTGGCTGAACAGAATGTAGGAGCCGCCATGCACGATGTAGCAGGCCGCGATGGTGAATTTGTACTGGCGAAAGCTCAAACGCCGGCCAATCCGGTAACCCAGCGCGCCGCCCGCCAATAGACCGATACCGGCGAAACCCCACACGGTTCCGATGCCGCTCGGGCCGCGCTGAAACACGATCTCGCCGAAGATCGAAAACAGAATCTGCGCCGCGCCTCCGCCGGTGGCCCAGCCCACGCTGACCAGCAGCAGCCCCATCACCAGCGGGATGCCGCGCATGTAGCGCAGGCCTTCGGCGTATTCGTGCCACGGCCGCACCACTTCGGCTTCGGTGATGGCGCGGCGCGCCGGCTGAAATCCGCGCCCCGGCCGGAAGAGCCGGGAAATGCAGAACGCCGAAACCAGAAACGAAAGCGAATTGCCGACAAAGGCCCACCGATAGCCGAATTGGCCTACGCTCGCGCCGCCGAGGAAGGTACCGATGACCAGCGTAGTCCATTGCGTAGTCTGGGTGAGCGAGTTGGCCGTGTGCAGCTCCTCGCGAGTGGCAATGGTGGGCAGAATGGCGGCGCGTCCGGCGGTGAAAAACGGAGAAGCGCCCATCAGCAACGCGCTCAACAGGTACCAGAGCCAGGTGTGACCGCGGTGCACGGTGAAGATGAATAGGAGCGCCACCACGGCCCGCGTCAGGTCGCTCGCGATCATGACGCGCTTGCGGTCGATCCGGTCAAGCACCACCCCCGCGGCGGGGCCGACCAACATGGCGGGGATGGCCCGCGCCAGCATGATCCCGCTCACCACCAGCCCCGATTTGGTGGTGGCCAGCGCCAGGCTGAATACGGCGATGTTATTGAAATGGTCGCCGATCTCGCTGACTATCTGCCCGATCCAGGTATTGCGGTAATTGCGGTTCGAGCGCAGCAAGGAAACAAAGGCGTTCAACCCACGGTCTCCTCGCCCACCGTGATGCTCGCAAGAAAATCGCGATCGAGCGCATAGCCGAAACCGGGTTCATCCCGCAAGGCGATAGTGCCTTGAGGGGTGGTCTCCACCGCCGGCTGGATGATGTCGCGCTTCCAGTAGCGGCGGCTGGCGGAAACGTCCCCCGGTAGAACGAAGTTCGCGAGCGAAGCCAGCGCCACGTTATGCGCGCGCCCCACGCCGGCTTCGAGCATGCCTCCGCACCATACCGGGATGTTGGCCGCCTGCGCCACGTCGTGCAAGCGCTTGGCTTCGCCGAAGCCGCCCACCCTTCCCAGTTTGATATTGATGATGCCGCAGGCGCGCAGCCGGATGGCCTGCTGGGCGTGGTGCGCCGAGCGGATGCATTCGTCCAGGCATATCGGTGTCTCGAGCAGCCCCTGCAACTGCGCGTGGTCGATAATGTCGTCGTGCGCCAGCGGCTGTTCGATCATCATCAGGTAGAATTCATCGAGCTTCCTCAGGTGCTCGGCGTCCGCCAAGGTATAGGCCGAATTCGCATCCGCCATCAGCCGGATGGAGGGAAACCTCTCCCGCACCCGCCGCACCACGTTCACGTCCCAACCCGGCTTGATCTTGATCTTGATGCGCTGATAGCCGGCTTCCAATTCTCTCTCGATGAGCGCCAATAGCTCGTCCACGGAATTCTGAATGCCGATCGAGACGCCGCACGGAATTTCCCGCCGCGCGCCGCCGCCGATCTTCTGCCACAGCGGAACCCCCTCCTGCCGCGCCTCCAGGTCCCAAATGGCGGTATCGAGGCCTCCGCGCGCCATGTTGTGGCCGCGGATGTGCGCCGTCAGAGGGTAGACGTCCTCGGCGCTCGCAATCTCCCGCCCCAACACACGCGGGATGGCATAATCGCGCAGAATCATCCATGCCGATTCGGTCCACTCCTCGTTGTAAAACGGGTTCTCCCCAGCGGTCACCTCGCCCCATCCCGACAGGCCTTGGCTCAACACCTCCACCAGCACGATGTCCCGTTGGTAGGTGCGGCCGAAGCTGGTTTCGAAAAAGTGCACCAGAGGCATGCGGATCCGGCGCAGCGTCACGCGTTCGATTTTCATTCCCATGGCCTCAACAGATAGCTCGATTCCCGGCGCCCGCGTTCGAAGCCGGTTACCGCCAGGCCGCGCGCGAACGCAGCTTGAAACTTCTCCGCATTGACGCGCTGAATCTCGCGCGCCCGCGCGCTCTCTTCCACACGGAGGCGCGCGATATCGGCGGGATAGGCGATTCGCTCGGTGGGGGTTTCCTCGCGCGGCGCGCGCGCCAAAATGCCGTGGACGCGCTCGGTATCGATCCACCATTCGGCGTAGCAGCGGTCGGTCGGCAGGCCCCCGTGTAAAGGGCTGCCGGTGATGCCATACTGGTTTTCCGCGTAGCGCCGCACGATGGCCCCCAGGCGCTCGATATTGAAATACGCGTTCTTCAGCTCCAGCGGATCGAAAGTCCATTCGACCAGCGGAATTCCGCGCTCCAGCGCGTCCTCCCGCTGCCGCAGCTTGAGCTCACGCCCCACTCCCCGGTCGCGGTATCCGGGCTGAACGCCCAGCATGTGGCTGTGCAAATACGGCCGAGGCCCGGGTTTGATGCCCGGAATAGCGGCGAGAAACGCGATCATCTCGTCCCCGTCAAAAGCGCCGAAGACCTGCCCGCCCACCCGCGTGGCTACCACCATGAAGCGCAGCGGCAGAAGATCGGTTTCGTCGAACCCCCAAATCTCCCGCTGCAATCGCACTACGTGCTCGTATTCGGCGAGCTGGGTCAATCGCCGGATTTCGATTGCCGTTTCGCTTGCTGCCAAAGTCGCTCCATTTCCTCGATATTCGAATCTTCGAGCTTCTTGCCGCCTTCCGCCAGCGTCCGCTCGATGTAGGCGAAGCGGGCGCGGAACTTGGCGTTGGTGCGGCGCAGCGCCTGCTCGGGATCCACCTTCACGAAGCGCGCCAGGTTCACCAGGACGAACAGCAGATCGCCCAGTTCGTCTTCGATGGCCGGATGCGACCCAGCGCGCCGCGCCGCCTCCAGTTCGCCCAGCTCTTCATGAAGCTTTTCGAGCACCTGCCGGGCGTCTTCCCAATCGAAACCCACGCTGGCTGCGCGAGAGGTGATCTGCTGGGCCTCCACCAGCGCAGGCATGGCGCGCGGCACGCCGTCCAACAGCCCGTCCGCCGATCGCTCGTCTTCGCCTTCCGTTTGGCGCCTGGATTCTTTCTCGGCCGCTTTCACCTCGCCCCAGATCCGCTTGACATCGTCCGCGTTGCGCGCCGATTCCTCGCCAAACACGTGCGGATGCCGCCGCACCAGCTTGCCATTGATCGCGTCGAGCGCATCCTCGATCGTAAACCGTCCCTGCTCGGCGGCCATTTGCGCGTAGAACACGGCTTGGAGCATGAAGTCGCCCAGCTCTTCGGCCAGCTCCGGCCAGGCGCGCCGGTCGATGGCGTCCAGAACTTCGTAGGTTTCCTCCAGGGTATAAGGCTTGATGGAATCGAAGCTCTGTTCGCGGTCCCAGGGGCAGCCGTCCGGCCCCCGCAACCGCGCCATAATGGCGACCAATCTTTGGAATTTCTCTCCCGCTGCGCCGATATCTTCAATTTATCACGCGGCCTTGCCCGCGCGTGCCGCCACGCGCTCGCGAAGGATTCTCGTTCAGAGCGGCGACAAACGCCTCCACGTCCAGGGCTTCCGTCCCCGGCGCCAGTGCCCGCATGGGCGGAGCCGAGAGGGACGCGCGATGCACCAGGCTCACTCTCACTTCCTTTCGCCCGATGGCGCGATGCAAAGCTTGTAACGGCCGAGCCATCGACGGCCGGACGGTTTTCGACGCTTTCGCTTCAACCATCCACAAGCCGCCCTGGGTATCCGGAAATAGAAAATCGACCTCCAGCCCCTGTTGGTCGCGAAAATAGTACAGCTCCTTGCGGCGCGCCTGGTTGATCTGGCTCTTCAAGATTTCCGCCGCCACGAATCCCTCAAACAAAGCGCCCAGGAAAGGCGACCGCTCCAATTCGGCCTGGGTCGCGATTCCGAGCAGGTAGCACGCCAGCCCCGAGTCGCCCAAATAGACCTTGGGCGACTTGATCAGGCGTTTACCGAAATTCTCGAAATAAGGCGGCACCAGGATAATCTGCCCGGTGATCTCGAGCACGTGCAGCCAGTCTCCCACGGTCGGCACCGAGATTCCCAGCGGCGCTGCCAGGTCGGTCTTGTTGAGGATCTGCCCGTGACGGCTGGCGAGCAGGGCCAGGAAACGCCGGAAGGTGACGAGGTCGCGAACGCCCGTGACGGCGCGCACGTCGCGCTCCAGGTAGGTCTGAATGTAAGAGCTGAACCACAGCGCCCGGCCGCGGGGATGGGCCAGCACTTCCGGATAGCCCCCCGGCAAAATGCCGGCGCGATTCGTCTCGGCGAGGCTGAACGGCAGCAACTGCAGCATAGCCGCGCGCCCAGCCATGGATTCGCTCGCCCCTCGCATCAGTGGCGTTTCCCGAGACCCTGTAAACAGCCATCGGCCCTTTTCCCGCGGGTGCTCGTCAATCCGGGTGCGGACGTAGGCGAACAGTTCCGGCACGTTTTGAATCTCGTCAAACAGCACCTGGCGGCGAAGCTCCTCCAGCAAGCCTCTGGGATCGGCGCGCGCGCGCGACTGGACGTCCGGATCTTGCAGCAGCACATATACCGCGCCCGGGAACGTGTGCCGCAGCAGGGTGGTCTTTCCCGCCCGGCGGGGGCCGGTTACAACCACGGCGGAGAATTTGCGGGCCGCCTCCAGAACCGCCGGCGAGAGAGCCCTTTGGACAAATCGCATATATGAGTATTCTAAACTATCAACTTAAATTACTCAAATTCCGATTAGACAATAAATTGAGGAATTTAAACCGTGAGTTTAAATAACTCAAAACCGCATGGTGACTCGATCCAGCTTTTCCCGCCGCCGCGGCGGGGCCATGAACGGGTATGCGCCGCGGGCTGTATAATAACTCCGAATGGATTCGCCGGGGACGCGCTCCCGGCGAGCCGTATCGATTGTGGACCGACTCAAGTTGACGCCGCCAAAACTTTCCCGCCGGGCGATAGTCCTGGCCGATTGCTTGCTCGTTTTTCTCTTCGCGGCGGCGCTCATCCGCCCCTACTTCAAAGCCAAGTACCTGGATAAGTGGGAGTCCATCGAAAGCACCTTCATCAGCGACGCGCGTTTCCTCAGCGCTCATTGGCCGCACCCGCAATGGCAGCCTCTCTGGTATTGCGGCACGCGCTTCGATTACATCTACCCGCCGGCCTTGCGCTACGGCACGGCAATCGTCTCCAAACTTACCGGCTTCTGGCCCGTGAAAGCGTATCACTTCTACGTTTCGTTGTCCTATGCGTTCGGCATTGCCGGCGTCTACCTGCTGGTGCGGGTTGCGAGCAAATCCCGGGCGACGGCGGCGTGGAGCGCGGCTGGCGCGGCGCTCATGTCTCCCTGCTTTCTGTTGCTGCCGAATTTCCGCAACGATGCCTGGAAGCTCCTCCCGTTGCGTCTCGGGGTGCTGGTCAAGTACGGGGAAGGGCCGCACATGACGGCCCTGGCCTGGGCCGGTTTCGCTCTCGCCTGCGCCTGGGTCGCGCTGGAAACGCGCAACCGCTGGGCCCTCGCTCTGGCAGCTGCCGCATGCGCCGCGGTAGCGTCGAATAATTTTTACGGCGCCATCGCCCTTGCCATCTTCTACCTCATTCTGGTCTGGTCGTTCTGGATCACGAAGCTGGACAAACGCATTTTTCTACCCGCGGCGGCCATCCCCGTTCTGGCCTACGGCCTTACCGCTTTTTGGCTGGTGCCTTCGTATTTCAAAGTTACCGGAGCGAACATGCGCTACGTCTCGCGTAGCGGCAACACCTGGTCGGCCTGGGTCGCGCTGGCGGTCGCCGCGGCCTTTCTCGTGGTCAGCAGCCGCCTGGCGCACGGCAAGCCTGCGCGTACCTGGCCGGTGTTCGCAGCCGGCTCGGTAATTTTTTTCTCGCTCGACGTGGTCGGCAATTACTATTTCGATTTCCGCGTCTCCGGCGAACCGTTGCGCCTCGCGCCGGAGCTCGACCTCGCCTACATTCTCGGCGCGGCGGCCCTGCTCGGCTGGCTCTGGTCGCTCGGCGGACGCCTGCCGCGCCTGGCCGTTGCGGCGGTGCTTGCGCTGTCGTTCTATACTGCGCGCGGCTACGTGCGGCACGCCTGGCAAATGTTCCCGCGCTCGCCGGATTATCAGTCCAGAGTCGAATATCGCGTGACCGGCTGGCTTGCCGCCAACATGCCCAGTTCCCGTATCTACGCCGACGGTTCCGTGCGTTTCTGGTTCGACGCCTGGCACGATCTGGCGCAGCCCGGCGGCGGTTCGGAACAGGGCCTGCTAAACGGCTTGGTGGAACCCGCCCAGTGGGAGATTAACCTCGGTCCCAAACCCGCACCCACGGTCCTTTGGCTTCAGGCCCTAGGCGTTGACGCCATCTACATCCCCGACCGGCGCTCCCAGGAAATTTTTAAGGATATCCAATATCCTGGAAAGCTCGATCGCATTCTGCCCGTCGTCTACGACGACCACCAGGGCGATGCCATCTACCGCGTGCCCCGCCGCTATGCCGCCCGCGCCCGCGTGGTCGACACCGCCCGCCTCAATGAGGCCCGCCCACCGGCCTTCAACGACGATGTGGAACACCTCGGAGCTTATGTCGACGTGCTGGAGAAAGGCCCCGACGCCCCGGTCACCGTCACCCGCCCCACCACCGACCTGATCCTGCTCGCTGCCCATATCGAGCCACATCAATCCCTGGTCGTTCAGGAAAGCTACGATCCGGCCTGGCAGGCGTGGGCCGGCGGGCGCCGGCTTGCCGTTCGCAAAGACGCCCTCGGCATGATGGCCATCGACCCGCCCCCCGGCGACCTCCAATTGCGGCTCGAATTTGTCACTCCGCTCGAGAACCGCATCGGCCTCATCGCGACGCTAATTGCGATCGCCATTCTAGCGGCTCTCGTCGTTCTCGACCGGCGCGCCGCGCGGTGCTCCCGCTTGGCCGCTTTGAAGGAAGCATCTACGAAACCTTGTCTGACGTAGCTTACCCACCGAAGATCTGTGAAAAAGATCACAGGGAGCTGGTTGGCGGGTGCGGCTAAGCGTGGATTCGGGAGCACCTTAGGACTGCAGGTACTCGATCGAGTGCATCCGAACGGCGGACACCAGCCGACTGCCTGTCCTCCGCCTCTCCACCCGTTACAGCTCGATTGCACTGCTAAGATGGAAACGTGGATGCGAACGAAGCGACAACCGAGCAGGCCGAGGCGCCGCAGCCGGAACCGAGTCCCGCCTGGCGTCGGGTATTGCTGGCGCGCCATCCCAAGCGGCCCCATTCGCTCGACTACATCGAGCGCATCTTCACGGATTTTCAGGAGATTCATGGCGACCGCGCCTTCGGCGACGATGCCGCGATCGTGGCCGGTATGGCCCGGTTCGAGGATGCCCCTATCGCCGTCGTAGCCGAGCAAAAAGGCCGCGACACCAAGCAGAGGATGTACCGCAACTTCGGCATGCCGAAGCCCGAAGGCTACCGCAAGGGTCTTCGGGTAATGCAGTTGGCAGCCAAGTTCGGGCGGCCGATCGTTACCCTGCTCGATACCCCGGGCGCTTATCCCGGAATCGACGCCGAAGAGCGCGGCCAGGCCGAAGCCATCGCGCACAACCTGCGGGAGATGGCGCGCCTGGCGGTTCCGGTCATCGCGGTTTGCATTGGGGAAGGCGGTTCCGGAGGCGCGCTCGCCCTGGGCGTCGGCAACGTGGTTCTAATGCTCGAAAACGCCGTCTACAGCGTCATTTCGCCGGAAAGCTGCGCATCCATTATTTATCGCGATTCCGGCAAGGCCGAAAGTGCCGCGGCTTCCCTTCGTCTGACGGCCGAAGACCTGCTCCAGCTTGGCCTGGTCGACCATATCGTGCCTGAGCCGGCCGGCGGCGCGCAGGAAGACCCGGCCCTGGCGGCCGAGAATCTGCGGCTGCACCTGCGGCGTCACCTTACCGAGCTGAATGCCATGAAAGGCCCCGAGTTGGTTTCCCACCGCTACGAGAAGTTCCGCAAGATGGGCAATTACTTCGCGTAGACGGCTGCGCGGCGGAATTCGCGGCGTACCGCTACCGGTGCGCTCGATTTTGTAGGGCGGACCCCCTGGTCCGCGGCCGACCCCCCCGGTCGGCCTTTCCCCCACGTGGAGTAGGCTTTTCCCTGCGCGATTCCCTGCTAATCTTTCCCCTTTTCGCGCGTCTTTACTATGAGGTTGGCGTGTATCGAGACAGAGGACGGAAACGGAAGCAAACCGGCGCCCGGCCAGCTACAATAAGATTTGAACTCCATCCTGCCCGGTTGCGTAAGCGAGTGATAGGGATTACGTCGTGAAAACCAAGTGGAAGATTATCATCACCATAGGTGTTGTGTTGGTCGGCGCCGCCGGCGTCTACGCCAGCACGGTCTACAGTAAGCGAGGCGTGGTCACGGTGCAGACCGGGCGCGTCGTCCGCCAGGATCTGACCAGTCTGGTGACTGCGTCGGGTGAAATCAAGCCCAAAAACTATATCAACATCGGCGCCAACGCCATGGGCGACCTGACGGAAATCCTGGTCAAGGAAGGCGACCACGTGCGCAAGGGCCAGTTGCTGGCGCGCATCGAGGACGTGCAGCCCGCTGCCGATGTGGCCGCTTACCAGGCGTCGCTCAGTTCCGCCGAAGCCGATGCCGCCGCGGCCGAGGCCGGCCTCAAAGCCGCAGACGACAATATCCAGACCATGCGCGCCGCCCTCGATCAGGCCAAAGCCGACCTCGACCGGATGAAGGCGGACTACGACCGCAGCAAGGAGCTTTACGACGAAAAGCTGTTGGCGAAGCAGGATTACGAGCTGAAGCGCTACACCTACGAAGCGCAGGTGGCGACAATTCGCCAGTCCGAAGCCAAAATCACGCAGTCCCAGGCGCAGCGCGAACAGAACGCCGCGCAGCTCGCGTCGACGCAGAAACGAATTGCCGTATCGCGCGCCAACCTGGCCCGCTTCAACGATGTTCTGCGGAAGTACAATGCTTATGCGCCGCTCGATGGAGAGGTGACCGATCTGCCGGTTCGCGCAGGGGAATCGGTGGTCCCGGGTCTGCAAAATGCAACCGGCACGGTCATCATGACCATCGCCGATATGTCGCTGATCACGGCCGAAGTCAAAGTGGACGAAACCGACATCGTCAATATCGCGCTCGGGCAAGTGGCCGATATTACCATCGACGCCATCCCCAACAAGACCTTCAAAGGCCATGTAACCGAGATTGGCGACACGGCAATTCTGCGCTCTACCGGCGTGGCCGCTTCGCAAAGCGCCATTTCGAGCCAGGAAGCCAAAGACTTCAAGGTGGTGGTGGCGATGGACAACCCGCCCGAGGAAGTCCGGCCCGGTCTTTCCTGCACGGCCAAGATCACCACCGCGACCCGCCCGGGCGCTTTGACGATTCCCATTCAGGCGCTCACGGTTCGCCAGAAAGGCGACCTGGAACCGCCCAAACCCGGCGCCAACGCCGCCATGGCCGCTACCATCGACCCGGCTACCGCTAAAGCCAACAGGGAAGAGATTCAGGGCGTATTCGTCATCAATGCGGGAAAGGCCGAATTCCGCAAAGTGGACACCGGCATTACCGGTGCCACCGATATTGAAGTGCTCTCGGGCTTGAAGGACGGCGACCAGATTGTGACGGGCACCTACCAGGTGATCCGCACCATCAAGAACCGCGCCCAGGTGAAGGTCGATAACACGCCTCCGCCAACGCCCACCGCCAGTTAGGCCGCCACGGGAAAAACTCATGTCAACAGCGGTCGCAACCTCGATGATCGAGCGGGGCCAGCAGCTCAAACGCGATGGCGTGGTCATCCGTACCTACGACTTGTGGAAGACGTACGTGATGGGCGATCAGGAAATCCACGCGGTCTCCGGCGTGGACATTGAAATCCATCGCGGCGAGTATGTGGCCGTCATGGGGCCATCGGGCTCGGGCAAGTCGACGCTCATGAACCTGATTGGCTGCCTCGATACGCCCACCAAGGGCCAGTATTTCATCAACGGTAACCTGGTGAGCGAGATGACCGACGACGAGCTGGCGCGCATCCGCAACAAAGAGATTGGATTCGTCTTTCAGACCTTCAATTTGCTGCCGCGGGCCACGTCGCTGCACAACGTGGAGCTGCCGCTGATCTACGCCGGCATACCCGCCGCCGAACGGCTGGAGCGGGCCCGCCAGGCACTCCGCCAGGTGGACCTGGAAACACGCATGGATCATAAACCCAACGAGCTGTCGGGCGGCCAGCGCCAGCGCGTGGCCGTGGCCCGCGCGTTGGTCAACAATCCCTCCATCCTGCTGGCGGACGAGCCCACCGGCAATCTCGATTCGGTTACCGGAAACGAGATCATGGCCCTCTTCGCGCGCCTGCATGAGCAAGGCAACACCATCGTGCTGGTGACCCACGAGCACGACATCGCCATACACGCCCACCGCGTCATCTCCATCCGCGACGGCAAAGTGGAAAAAGACGAGAAGGTAAGATAGCCCGCTTTTTAGCCTCGCTGTTTTTCTTATCCCGTGGGGCAGACCATCGTTTTTCGTGGTCTGCCAGCCTGTAGCGCCGTGGCGCACGCACTTCTGCGTGCCGCGTCGAGTCTCCGAACTCCTGATCTCGTAGAATTTTGGTTGAGCCAGGTTTCATAATTTGTGGGGCAGGCTGGGAGCCTAATGCCACATACTTTTCGCAAGGCGCCGGCACGGCATCATTAGTAGGGCGGACCCCCTGGTCCGCGCGGGACGCCCTCGTCCCGCAACTTTCCCCAAGAATCAAGTGCCCGACACCGGCGAAGAGCCGGCCGGGGGGCCGGCTGCGGACCAGGGGAAAGCCATGGCGTAAAGATCCTCTCCGGCCTTGCCTTCTCCTGCCGCCGCTGCAGCTTTCAGTTTTTCCGAGGAGGTGTTGACGCACCGGCTCGCCAACAGCATGACGGAGGTGAGTTGCCCCAGTGCGACGAGAAGTACTCGCTGTTCGCGGCCGCGCTGCCGCCTACGCCCGAAAGCGAACGCAGGCTTTCCGCCCTGAAGACGGATGTCGCTGCGAAGACGCGGGAATCGGTAAGGGAGGTGGCGCGGGCAATGTCTCGTCCGAAGGAGCCGACCGCGGAACCGCTCCTGATCTTGCACCTGAGCGATCTGCATTTCAAGGCGGAGACGAATCTGGACGCGGTCCTGGAGCCGCTGGAAGCCGACCTGCGCCGCGTGCTGCGCGGCAAGCCGCTCGATTACCTGGCGATCTCGGGCGACTTTTCCGATCGGTGCAACGAAGCCGGCTGGGCGCTGGCTCCCCGGTTCGTCACCGAACTTCGCGAGCATTTTGGCCTCGATGCCCTGCGGATTATTCTCGCGCCAGGCAATCACGATCTGGTGTACAGCGACGACCACTTTACCTTTGAGAAGAAACTCCTTTACCATGACCCGAACGGAACGCCGGTAGTGGGCGGCGAGCCGATACCGAACGAAAAATACCACTCGCGCTTCCATCGCTTCGCGACTTTCTATCACAACCTGTATTCGGCCAAAGCCTACAAGGAGGACCCCGCCTCCCAGTTCGACCTCATACCGGCCGAGGGCGGCTTGCACTTCCTGGCGCTCAATTCCGCCTGGCAGATCGATCGGTATTATCCCGAACGGGCCTCCCTGAACTCCTCGATCTGCTTGTCACTCAAGCGCCGCGGCCGTCCGGACCGCTCGCCCTCCAGCAGTCCAGCCAGTCCCATCTCTTCAAACGTATGCACCCAATACTCAACCGTTCGGGCCGCGTCCCCCAACACTCTTGCCGCTTCCGGGCATGTCATACCCTGCGCCACAAGCAACACGCCATGCAGTCGATGATCGTAGCGCGATTCTTCTGATCGTCGGATTTCATCCTGTAACCCGAGAACGATCATGGCGGAGTCTGCGATACCAAGTGGTCTCACTCCTCCATCAAATCACATCTTCAATTCATGCGCAATT
>Ga0187864_10002919_pt1 | contig 14359 bp, 12 predicted proteins | sample June2016WEW_11_4_FD_132985 | JGI IMG/M metagenome (GOLD analysis project Ga0187864, IMG submission 132985) | Peatland microbial communities from SPRUCE experiment site at the Marcell Experimental Forest, Minnesota, USA - June2016WEW_11_40 | ecosystem: Environmental > Terrestrial > Soil >... | reverse complement strand
CTGGGAGCAAATACGGGAAATGCAGAAAGCGGGGATGGCTTTCCACTCTCATGGGCACTCACACGCTGTACTATCCATCTTAGGCCCGACAGCGTTGGCGTGCGAACTCGAAACATCCCGCAAGATCTTGGAAGACAAGCTCGGTTGCTCAGTACATTTCCTCGCTGCACCTTACGGCTTGGTGAACGGCAATGTGATCCGAGAGGCTTTCCGCGTGGGGTACAGGGGAGTGTGTAACTCACGGCAGTGGACTACAAGGGCTGGTAGCCGTTGTATTAATCGCGTGGCAGTTCTCCGACAGACTTGCGAAAAGGAGTTCCGGCTACTCGTCCAGCGAAATGCAGCGCCTTATGTCATTCGGTCGTTGCGTTCTGCAGCACTGTATTTTCCGAAGCAGCTCCTGCTAAGGATTCAACCGGCGCAATTAGGTGTTCAGGTACTGGAGGAACGGTGATGAAACAGCGCTCTAGATTGCAGATTTTCGTTCTGATTGACGCGCTTGGTTGGTGGCTCCTCGAAGGCCGCGATTTTCTAGACGACTGGCTACCCCACCGCCGGCCCCTGCGGACAGTGCTCGGGTTCAGCTCTGGAGCAATCCCGACGATTTTGACGGGTCTCCCGCCCGCGACGACGGGCCACTGGAATCTGCTTTACTACGACCCTCAGGGCTCTCCGTTTCACTGGGTACGCCGCTTCAGCTTTCTGCCACAGTCGCTGATGGATCATCGAATCACGCGCCGGTTGGTCACTGAGATGGGACGGCGCATGCTCGGAATGGGTCCAGGATTTGAGTGCTGTGTTAGCCCGCGCTTGCTTCCGTGGTTCAACTGGGTTGAAAAGAAGAACATTTACGATCGGGGTGGCATTAGCGGCGCTCCATCTATTTTTGATCAGCTCGGCGACCAAGGTGTGTCTTTCCGCGTGTACTCATATCACGAAGCGTCGGATGCAGAGATATTGCGCCGGGCTGAATCCGATCTTGAGAATTCAGATGCTTCCTTCTTCTTCGTTTATCTGTGCGAGATGGATATGTTCCTTCATCTACATTGCCATGAGCCGTCGAAGATCGAGGAGAAACTACGGTGGTATAAACAAGGCCTTGAGAGGATGTTCGAACTGGCGCGCCGAATCGATCCGGATGCTCGTCTGACCGTAACGTCAGACCATGGTATGGCGCCTGTGCAACATCATTTTGACCTCCTCAGAGAGCTCGAGCCGCTCGGTCTCAAGATGCCAGAGGACTATTTGGCGGTCTTCGATTCGACAATGGCCCGCTTTTGGTTCTTCAACGATCGTGCACGCCGTTTGGTGAATGATGCCTTTGCGGATCTGCCCTGTGGTCAGTGGCTGACAGATGAAAATCTGAAGCGTGAGGGCGTGTTCTTCTCCGACCGTCGATTCGGAGAGCAGATTTACTTGCTAAATCCAAGTTGGTTGCTGTCACGGAGCGATTTCAACGGAATGGGATGGATGCCCTCGGGTATGCACGGCTATCATCCGGATGACTCTTACTCCCACGCGGTCTTTCTCGCAAGCCACAAGCCAGAGCGTGAAATGTATAACATCGCGGATGTGTACCTCTGCATGTGCGAAGCAGCCCAGATCCCCCACAGGGGCTGTAGTCCAGCTCTTGCGGGCACAACGAGCGAGGCGCATTAGTGGCCGCCGAACGCATACGGTTGGCTCATTTCTCCAAGGCCACTACGCCCGGTGACGCCGAGGAGCATATTCTCACGCTTCTCCGCGGCCTTGACCGCACGTGCTTTCAGCCATTTCTCATTTGTGCCATTGAGATGGCTGCGAAGCTGGGCGCCGATCTTCCCGCTGACATATCGTGCGGCCGCGCATCTTGCCGCGCGCGCTTGGGCGCTCTCACAATTCACACAGCAGCGACAGCTTGATGAAACCCACAAGTTCTACATCCGAGCCTTGGAAAAGGCGCTGGGACTCCGGATTGTCGGTGGCAGCTTGGCATCGTGCAGCCGAATGTGGGACGGGCAACGCATCCCTGCCGCAGGAAGTCCGCCAAAGCGACCCTCCTACCAGACGCGGTCGAGAGAATAGGTCGAGGCGCGAGAGTCCGCGAATCCTGCACCTCCATCTCACTCCGTTTCGCGGTGGTGCAGAAGAACACGTACTGTCGCTTTTGACAGCCGCTCGGAATTACGGCTTTACGCCGTTCTTAGCAGCGCCGGCCCCGCTCTTGGAGACCATGGCGCCGGAATTGGCTGAGTTCCGAGTGAACAGCATGACCATTGAGCTGCCGTCAAGGCTTAATTGGATACGCTTTATCGCTCAGTTGGCCGCGATGCTCAGAAGAGAGCAGATCGATCTCGTTCACTGCCATTCGGTCATCGGAAGTTTATGCGCGCTTTCCGCGTCGCGCATACTGAGCGGACGGTCGATAATCGAAACCTGCCACGGACGTGAATTCTGGCGGGAGGGGAAGCGAATAAAGGGCAACTTTTGGATCGACCGCCAAGCCAGCCGTTTCGTCGACAGATTTATTGCCGTTTCGCACGCCACCGCGCGGTTTCTGCGCGAAAGCAAAGGGATTCCCAGCGATAAAATCGTCGTTATTCGTAACGGTCGGGACCTCACGTCTCTGCTGCCGCCCAAGCCCCAAGAGAGTGCTAAAGCACGCGCGGAGCTTGGTTTGAGCAATGAGCAGACGGTTCTGTTGTTGGGGCGGCTCGCCAAGGAGAAAGGACACGCCTTGTTGCTCGACGCTCTCAAGATACTTGGATCGCGGCGGCCCTCACTCATCGCAATGTTTGCCGGGATAGGTCCTCTCGAAGCAGAGTTGAAGGCGATATGTAAGGCTGCCGGCCTGACCGACCAAGTTCGCTTCCTGGGTTACCGCACAGATTTGCAGAGACTCTTGGCTGCCGCCGATTTGGTGGTATTGCCGTCCATTTCAGAAGGACTGCCGTTGGCAGCAGTCGAGGCACTTGCCGCCGCGCGTCCGATCGTTGCCACGGATACAGGAGGAATTCCGGAAGTAATACTAAACGGTCAAACTGGCTTGCTTATCCCACCCTACGATTCAGCTGCGCTCGCGGAAGCGATGCATCGTGTACTTAACGACGCCGCTCTTGCACTTCGGCTCGGGACGAACGGGCGCCTCTTCGTTGAGCAGCATTTCGACGTCCGCGTGCAAATCGAAGACACGATGGCATTGTATCGCGACCTGACAAGCAGAGCGACCACGCGCTCAGCAGGAGCGGCATAGGTTGAGCATCAGACGGTCATTCCGGTGTGCGGAGAGTTGTCACTTGCCGACTGGCGCATCAGGATCGGCAGTATCGACACGCGATTACCGAGTGCACGGAGCAAAAGCCTAATGTTCGAGGTACATCCGCCTGGCTCCTTTCCGCTATGTGTGGACCCTAGATTCCAGGACGATGCCGTGCGTGATCTCGAGCACGTATCGCGGCTGGTACGGGAAGCAACACGGTCATTTCCCGTGCTGGGCCTGATTCTGACCGGCAGCGTATCCCGAGGCGAAGGTACGCTAATAGCCGACCAGAAGACCGGCACTCGCTGGCTGGGCGATCTCGAGTGCTTGTTGGTCGTGCCTCCGGGCTCGCGTACATCCATTAGGCGAATTGACGACGCCCTTCACGATGTCGAGACGGAACTGAACAATGATCTCAGAGACCGGCAGCGAGGACTCAAGATTGGTCTGCCGCGGATGGTGGCCTCTCAGCTGGCGCGCCTGCGTCGGTCGATCTTCAATCGCGAATTTCTGGAACACGGCAAACTCCTGTGGGGCACCCCATCGGCTCTTCCGCTACCGGCTTGGTGGACCGCAGGGGCTCGCGAAGTACCCATGCGTGACGCGTTGCGCCTGCTCAACAATCGGACCCTACAACAGATCACAGCACGGATGGCGCACGAAACCGGAGACGCAGAACCGATGGCGGCCGAGTACGCAATTAGTAAGTTCTGGATCGAGCTTGCGACATCCCTTTCTGTTTTTCTCGGCTGCTACCGAACCACCTATCGGGACCGGCAGACAGCGATCGAAAGTCTATTGGCTTCCCGACCTGAGATATTCGGCAGCGAGTTCAGCGAACTGCTGGTGGCTCGACTACGGGAGGCGATGGCGGTTAAGTTTGGACAGACTCCGAGGGTGCTTGGGCCTATTTGCCAACGGTTCGATGAGGTTGCTCGTATGGCCTCTCGCGTTTGGCATTGGGAGAGCGCACGGATGCTGGGTGCAGACCCGGATGACTCGGACTGGAGACTTGTGATTAGCCGGTTGCGACGATTAGAGACGGCCAGCCAGCGGTCACGCGACTGGATGAGGCTTTTGGTCCGCGATCGGGCGCTCCGCCGTCTGACGCCATACACCATTCGGACCGTGAGGGCTGCCTTGCACGCCGGCTCGCTCGCCAACGCCGTCTACGCAACCGGCTGTCTACTTCTGTTCTTCTGGAACGAGATCGGCTTAGAGAATGAGCCAGGGCCGCAAATCGCACAAACCTTGGGATCTTTTTTCGATGTTCGGGCGGGTACAGGAAAAGAGCGTCGCTTGATGCTGACGCAAAGGGTACACACGGCGTGGGAGCGACACCTTCGTTTCTCCCCGGCCTAGCCCCAGGAGACAACACAATGACGTCGGACTCCATGCCGCTGAATTCCGCCGCTACGACGATATCCCGTAAGCGGCGCGCCGTTCGAAGTGTATTGCGCCCTGTGAGCCGCCTCGCTGCTCGCCGCAGGGAAACGCGCACAATCGTTCTCATGTATCACTCGATCGGCAACTCCGCTTATGGTGTACGTCCGGAGGACTTTGAGGCTCAGATGACATACCTCAAAGCCCACGCCCGGGTGGTTGCGTTGGACGAAATAGTAAGCGGTCGATATCACGATACCGCCGTGCCCCTTACTTGCGCCATAACCTTCGACGATGGATACGCTGGCGTATACGAATATGCGTATCCAATTCTCCGCCAAAATGGCTTTGAGGCGGTTCTTTATGTGACCACTTCTGCCCTCGATCAGGGTGGCGCTCAGCATCCTCACGAGATTCCGGGTTTCTATCCTGGCGAGCCAACACTGACCTGGGCTCAGGTGCGAGAAATGAGCAAAGGCGGAATTACCATAGGGTCCCATCTCTGCCATCACCTAGACATGAGAAAGCTGAACCCGGAGACTGGCATGGAACAGCTAGGTCGTTCAAGGGATATCATCAGCCAGAAGCTCGGTGCTCCGTGCAAACACTTTGCGTATCCCTTCGGCCTCTTCAACGCTCGGAACGTTCATTGGGTAGGTAAGCTTGGATACGAAAGCGCGGTTACGGTTCGCCATAGTCTAGTTCCCGACAATCTCGACCCGCTTAGAATTCCCAGAATGGGTGTCGCACCCGAGAATAGCGCCGACTTCGAGGGTATGCTACGCGGCGATCTGGATTACCTGTTGATCGTCCGTAAAATGCGGCAAACGCTCGGCCTACCTGCTTGATAGGAGAGTAGCAGGCGCCATCAGACCGACATCGGATCAGATTCTCTTGCTCCACAGGTCAAAGGAAAACGACGCAAGTGAGAAATGTCACGGCCGCCCCCGAGCAGAAAAGGGGTTTTAGATTTTCTCCGACGACTATTTGCTGAGGCCGAAGGATTGGGGATCAAGCTACTTCGCGCGGCGATGGAAGCCTGAATTCCGCATTGGCTTCCTCTGTGCGAAGGGCGAAGGCCCCCTGGACGTCCCTGCGTGGTGTCGGCTGGGAGATGAGATCGCCAGGAACTCGGAGACACGCGCATGAGTACAGGTGCAGTGGTAACGCCATTGGTAAGCGTGGTCATTCTCAATTACAAGCGCCGCGATGCGCTTGTCCAATCACTCGATTCCGTGATGCGGCAGGAGTACCCAAACCGCGAAATCATTCTCGTAGACAACCACTCCGACGATGGAATTCGGGAGTTTGTCGAGAGTATAAATGAGCCTGTCCGTTTGATCGAACTGGATGATAACCGGGGCGCCTGCGGCGGACGGAATGCAGGGCTCCTTGAGGCGCGTGGCGACATCATCGTCACGCTCGACAACGACGTCTATTTCGATTCACCGTTTGAGTTGAGCAAGGTCGTTCAAGTCTTTCGTACGCGGCCGGATGTGCACGTTCTGGCGTTTCAACTCTGTGATGCCGCATCCGGAATCCTTCGTGTTCGCGAGTGGTGTCATCCGCGGAGCTGGCAGGAATTCGGCGAATCGGAATTCGAGACAAACTTCTTTGTGGAAGGCGCATGCGCCTGCCGCCGCGAGGTATATGGCGCCGCGGGGCTTTACTTCGAACCTCTTTTCATCTATTGCGAGGGGTACGACCTCGCCTTGCGTATTCTCGATCATGGATTCCGGATTCTTTACTATCCCCAGATCCGGGCGCGTCACCTAATGTCTCCCATGACGCGTACCCGGGAGCGGCCCTACTATTTTTTCACGCGAAACTACATTCTAATCGCGTTCAAAGACTATCCGGTAATCGAGGGATGCCGGTTCCTGCTGCCCAAACTGCTGATGATGTTGTATTTCACGCTGCGTTCAGGATGCTATCGGCCGTTTCTGAAAGGATTGTGGGATGGGCTGTCGGGTTTGCGAAAGATTCGCTCGCAGCGGACGACGATTGATCGGACCACAATTGCATACATGAATGCCTTGGATCGCGGCCGGCCAGGTTGGCTCGCGCGTTTTGCCCGCCACAGGCGAGAGCCGCAGCTCTGAAGTGCGTCTTAAGGCACAGGAGGAGCCGGCTCTGCCTCGCGTGATGTGCCCGGGGGCGAGACGCGGCTTAGTCCGACACGACCTGAGCGAATGCGGGAGATTTAGAAAGAGTTTGGGGACAGTTGATTACCTTTGAAGTGCTGGCACAAATTCCGTTGGCGTTCGACCCGCGGGGCCCGGCGCGGTGAACTCTATTTTCAAAAACGCGCCTGCCTGACCGCGGAGGCGCTGTCGCGCTTGGGTCCTCGAACGTATTCGAGCGAGCAGGCCATATCGCATGAAATAGTGTGAATGTAACGGTTCGATGAGGATTTGAAGAAAGCGAACGGTTCTAGTTACAGGCTCTTAATACCCCCGTGTTTTTTTTCTACTTGCTCGTATTCACGTTGACGATTCCCAATCATGCGATATTGGCTCGTCAGATCGGTCCGTTGACCGTGCTGAAGTATCTCGGCATCGTGTGCCTGTTAACAGCTGCTTTCGAGATGTTCCGGACGGCCCGTTGTCCGCCGCTTTCTCGGCTCGTGCATGCCCGCTGGTTCCTGATCTACTTTTGCGTTGCGTTTACATCCTGCTTAATGCGAGATGGTACGGCCGCCCTTTCGTCAGCCCCCTTCATGTACACCATCTCGACATTGTCCTTATTTGTTGTCACGACAACCCTGGTCTGTACTCGTAGTCGGCTGCGCTGGGCAGTGCTGATCGAGCTTGGGTCTGTCGCATGGGGCTCGCTCTACGTAATTCGGCAATGGCAGCACTTTCACAATGTGTATCGTAACTTTCGCGCGGGTGGTTTAGCAGGGGATCCCAACTACTATGCCGTGACCGTTGTCCTTTGGGTACCCCTGATAATCCTTTGGCTGATGAGCAACCGACCGCGACGGGAGAAGTGGTTCTGCGCCGGCTGCCTTGTTGTCATCCTGACAGGCTTTATTTTCGCCGCATCCCGGGGAGGTCTCGTTGGGCTATTCGTAGCTCTTCTGTTTCTAATTTCTAAGACACGTCGACGCGTGCGAAATCTTGCCCTCGTGGGTCTGTTAATGATCCCCATGTTTTTAGTTCCTGGGCAATCTGCGTTTCATCGGCTGATGCATCCAAGCGCATACGACGACGAATCGTCCCAATTTCGTCTCGAACTCTGGCAGGCCGCTGTAAACACGTTCCGCGATCATCCTTTATTTGGAGTCGGGATGGGACATTACCGGCCGTCGGTTACAAGAAATGGAGCGGTCCTATATCTTCCTTTTCATGTGGCCCATAACACCTATTTGGGCCTGATTGCGGACCTGGGACTTGCAGGCATCATTCCTTTTCTTGGCATCTTTGTTTCAGCGTTTATGAATTTGCGTCAAGTTGCGCGTCGCAACAAGGCGGCCGGTCACGTTTTTCTATATCAGATCGCATTGGGATTACAGGCAGGATTGCTCGGCTACATGGTATGTGCTTTCTTTCTGTCGACGCTCTGGCAACAAGTCTTTTGGTTTCAAGTATTTCTCTCGATGTGCCTGCCGCGGATCGAAGGTTTAGTGCTAGCAACAAAGCAGGGGCACGTTGTCGCAAACGGCAGCCTGAAGTGGGCGAGGGCATGAGCATGAGTCTACGAGAAGAGCCCATAGAGTTTCCTTGGCCTTGAAGGCATGAAATCTCGCCAACTCTACAAAATGTTCCGTATTGTTGCGGTTGGGTTGGGGACCGTGTCAATTTGTGTCCTGGTGTGCGGTCAGCAGAAGGCCGTTCCATTGGACCGGTTTGGGGGCGTCCCTATTCCCGCGGGAAGTGTGATCCATTATTTTCATGTCGATAAGATCGGGAATCGTTGGGTTTTTGTAACTCCGGAGGGGAATGCCTTCTGGATGTTTGGAGTCTGGAATATCACAACAGACGATCATCCATTCCCTACAGGGTCGAGCCCCAGCTATACGCAGCGCGTGACTGCGAAATATGGCGACAGCAACTTGACCTGGGGACCGCAGCAGGTCCGTCGACTGAAGAACTGGGGATTCAATACCATAGGGCCATACTCGGTATCCTGGGTCACGCCGACGCAATCCGACAAGCGCTGGCCAGGTGACGGTAGTCAACCCGTCAAGGCGCCGTATGTTTTTCTCGAAAACTTCTCCTGGTACGCATTGACAAATTCCCAAAACTTTGGAAACAGACCCGTAAAGGATCTTGTCGCCGGTGTTAAGCCTGGTGTCTTGGAATACTACGGCGGCAACTTCCCCGACGTGTACGATCCTGCCTTTGACGTTTATGTCCGAGGTATGCTCCGAAACGACCCAGCGTCCCTTGCAACCAGGAACTCCCCCTGGGTAATCGGTTACATGTCGGCAGACACCGACAATATGTGGGGGTTCGGCGCCGGTCCTGATTTTGAGACAACGCCTCCTGGTCATAACTCCGATCACCTAGGACTTGTTGTACTGGTTACCGCTCCAACACAAACGTCGAACTCGAAGCTCAGGATGGCCTATACCGATACGGAAGTTTATACGAAGAACGCGCTCGTGAACTATCTACAGGCGAAGTACGGGACGATTCAGGCGCTGAACGCCGCCTGGAGTTCTAACTACACGACTTTTGGCTCGGCTGGTGGATGGGGCTTCGGGACAGGTCTGTTGGACGAATCCGGCACGTTGCGCCATCGTTGGATTGGCAAGGACACGGTCAGCCTCCACGATTTCAATCCTGGCGTACAGATCGACTTGAACACTTTCTTAGTGCAGTTGTCGAAGAAATATTTCACGATCTGTCGTACTCGGTTCAAACAGTTCAACCCGAACGCACTCTATTTTGGGGTTACAACGCTAGGGGCATGGATCGCGCCGCCTCGGAAGGAAATTCTACAGGGTGCCGCCGGACTAATTGATGTGCTCGCAACGAACATAGATCCGGCAAATCAGGCTCAGATAGACTTCGTCCAGAAAAATCTCGGCGATATCCCTATGATTCAGTGGACGGGCTGGCGCGCCAACATGGATTCGGACATGTTCGCAACGCCGGAGAATACGGACTATCGGGCGCAGGGGAAGCGAGCGATGGCCTACACCAGCCAGGTGAATAGCATGTGGAACGCGGCAGCGAGACCCAATGGAGTGCATCCGTTTGTGGGCCTTTTGTGGTGGGAGTTTCACGACAATGTGGGGGAGAGTTCAAATTGGGGTTTAGTGTCATTGAGCGACAATGCCTATGACGGTAACGAGGCGGTCCGGGAGTGGGGGCGCGATCCGTGGGGGTTCGTGACGGGGGGAGAACTGCGAGATTACGGTGATTTTCTCTCAGCGACGCGTGCGGCTTACCAGCAAACTTACACGCGGCTCCAGAATGAAACGGGCCAAGCAATGGTAGTGAGTCAGCCCCGACACTAACAGACCGATTCTCGATCACAAATATACGCGATGCTGAAGAATATTCTCTCGAACTGGTTCGGGATGCTCGTCCTGGGTCTCGTTTCTGTAGTTCTGACGCCGACGATGGTCCATGGGCTCGGGAACTTGCACTATGGGATGTGGGTGCTTGTGGGCTCCTTTACCGATTATTCGGGGCTGCTGGATATGGGAATGCGCGCGGCTGTTTTCCGCTATGTCGCCTATTTCAAAGGAGCGAACCAGAGAATTGCTCTGAACCAGACGTTTGCCACCGGTGTTGCTATTGCGCTCTCGTCCATGTGCGTTTGTATGCTGATTTCTATAGGCTTGTCGTTTATTCTCCCCTCCTTCTTTGGGTTTAACGGAGCGAATAGGACTACTTTCTCATGGATCGTCGTACTGATCGGCGTGTCTGTATCGGTCGCAATTCCGGGGCAGTTTCTCTCTGCCTACTTGCGTGGCCTGGAGCGATTTGATCTCTACAACCTGGGTCTAATCGTGCACGGACTTATCCGCGGCGCTTTACTTTTGACCTTACTCAAAATGGGCTTCGGTATCCTCTCTGTCGCCATCGGTGTGCTGATCATGTCCGTATTTTTCCTAGTGCTTCACGGGTTTCTCGTGAAATGGGCCGACCGTCACTTGAAACTGTCAATCGAATATTTGGATCGGAATCGTACGCGGGAGATGTTTAAATATGGAGTGTACTGCTTTATAAACAATTCCGGAGAGACTCTGCGCTATTCCACCGATTCTTCTGTGATCGGTCGCATGCTCTCCATCGCATTGATCACTCCCTTCAGCATCGCCAGTCGTCTCATGGAGTACTTCAGGGTTTTGATTGGAGGTGTAGGCGGCCCCATTATGGTGCGACTCAGCGATCTCAGCGGCAAAGTTCAAGAGACTGAGTTATCTGATGAGTTCCTTCGCGCCACACGTTTTTCAATGCTCCTGTGCATTTTTGTCGGAGGGATGCTAATTCTCAACGGAGCCGCCCTCATTCGCTTGTGGATGGGTTCTGCCTATCTGTCGAGCTACCCCATCCTCGTGGTCCTAACCGTTGGTTACATCGGTGCTTGGGGCCAGAGTCCTTCTGGGTTGTTAGTTTTCGCCCGCGCTCGGCACCACAAAGCGCTGAGTTACTGGACGCTGGCTGAAGGGAGCGCCAACCTCGTTGTGAGTATAGCATTGGCACGCAAGTATGGATTGCTCGGGATCGCGTTGGGCACCGCAATTCCGCTGCTTCTGTCTAAGGCGCTAATACAGCCTTGGTATGCACTAAGGGATCTGGGTATGAGCGCATGGACTTATTTCAGTGTGGGACTGGCGAGGTCAATATTCGTGGGTGGGCTGTTCCTTGGAGGATCGTGGGTGCTGTTGCACAATGCTCCGCCAGCTACTAGCTTCTTCAGTCTTGCCGCCATATGCGTGGGGCAAAGTGTTTTGTTCGCAGCCATCACTTATGTTTTTGGCCTACCGGCAGGAGATCGAACCACCGTGCGAATCCAGGGGCAAAGGGTTGCGACGTCACTCGGGATTGCCAGGAGTGTCTGATGGAGGGAACGACGTACACGGCCCTCCGGCAGCCAGTCGGTATCCTCGTCCGACTTCAGAAGTTTAGAGGTCGCGGCATGAGGGTTCCCGGCTGCTCCACTATTTTCGACCGCTGTAAGCGCCTCAGATTCCAGGCGCTATTCCTGTTGACATTTGCCGCTATCGCCGCTTCGCGAATCGGCACGGCGTCTCCCGTCTGGGCGCAGGCGAAAACCAAGATCAATCCAAAGGACGGCCTTACCTACGTTTGGATTCCGCCGGGCATATTCCAGATGGGCTGCTCGCCGAATGATCCCGAGTGCGCTGGCGACGAAACGCCGCACTCTGTGACGCTGACCAGAGGCTTTTGGATCGGCCAGACGCCGGTGACGCAGGCGGCATATAAGAGGGTGGTGGGGGCCAATCGGAGCAATTTCAAGGGCGATCAGTTGCCGGTTGAGACTGTGTCGTGGGAAGACGCCGAGGCGTATTGCGAAAGTGTGGGGATGAGACTGGCAACGGAAGCTGAATGGGAATATGCGGCACGCGGAGGCAGCCCGGCCGCACGCTATGCACCGCTCCCGCGGATCGCTTGGTACAGTGCGAACAGCGGCGGCACAACCCATGAGGTCGGCCAGAAGCAGGCGAATGGTTATGGGCTGTACGACATGCTGGGCAATGTCTGGGAGTGGGTAGCGGATGGGTACGGACCCTACGATGCCGCGGGCGCAGCGGACCCTAAGGGGCCGCGGACGGGACAGCGTCGTGTGATGCGCGGCGGTTCGTGGGACTATGTTGCGCCCATCGTCCGCGTCTCGGACCGTGACTCGAACCCGCCTTGGTTCCGCGACGACATCAACGGCGTGGGCGTCCGGTGTGCTGGGAATTAGGAACGGCCCAGAAAGCGTAGCCGCTGGCTCCTTAAGTGAACTCCTCTCTTTCGCCATACTTCTCAAACGAAATCTTGCTGGGAGTAACTCCGAGGCTTCAGAAACATCTTTTAAAATTCAACGCTGCGAGGGGGATACGATGCGCGTAGGCTCTTCCAGTGCCGCAAGGTTCTTGATCTATATTGAAAACCGGCCCTCAATCATTGCCCCTCTGACGCCTTTCTTACGAGCCGTGGCAAACATATGTTAGTTCTATCTAAGAAGGTCTTGCGAAGAGTGCGGTAACGAATGGGTGCGTCAAATATATAGGCTTTGGAACAGGACTTTCTTGAGCGACCGGCCGAAAGTTTCGGTGATCATTCCAACCAAGAATCGAAGGGCTGCGCTGGAGGAGACGATCCGCACGCTGCTGGCGCAGACTCGCATGGCTGACGAGGTGATCATCGTAGATCAAAGTCGAACGGAGTCGCTTTTGCAGACGAGTTCGTTATCGCTGAAGTATATCTATAATCCCGAGATCACTGGCGCCTCCCATGCGCGCAATGAAGGCATGAAGCAGGCAACCGGCGACTTCTGGCTTTTCCTCGACGATGACGTCGTGCTGGAGCGAGATTTCATAGAAAAATTGCTAGCTGCATACGCTCCGGGCGTTACAGGAGTGTCGGGCATTATCACGAACTACAGTGCTCCTCCAATAATGCAACGAACCTGGACCGCCATTTTCCTGCTTGGCCCTTTTCATGACAGACGCCAAGCGATTTACTACGATGCAGAAAGACTCGCGGGCGGCGCGCCGATAAAGGTCCCGGGATTGGGAGCCGGATTGATGAGCTTCCGGGCTGATGAAATTCGTGGGTTATGGTTTGACGAGAACCTACGCGGTGCTTGCTTTGCGGAAGACATCGATTTCTGCGCCCGTCTGCCGCGAAACAGTGTTTTGCTGATCACGCCCCAAGCGCGGCTGGTACACAAGCGCAGCCCCGAAGGTCGCAATTCGGTTCACTGGCTTGACCTGCATGCACAGGGAGCGAACTACATGCGCCAGCGCCACTGGCGATTGGGCATCTGGAACAATCTGTGCTTCGCCTGGCTTAACGTGGGTTATGCGCTGGCCGCGACACTTTCGAGTGTCCGAAGGATGTCCCCCGAGCCTTGGAATGCCTGGAGACAGGGTGCCAGGCGAGGCAGATCCCTGGGAGGGAACGACAGGTTGAAGTAACAGCCGGGTTGACGGCGCTTACGCTGTGGGCGAGCAATTTCCTGGCAAGGGTAGCTATCCCGCAGATTCTCGTGCTGTGTTATGCGTCGCACGGTCACGACCATAAGACCGCGGAGTCGAAAAACGGCGCCCCGCACGAGGCCTTCTTGACTTTTGCAGCTCTAACTAAAACGAGGTCCTGACTGTCTAAATTAGCGCAGAGCACTACAAGTGATCATGTGATATCCAGACGGAAAGTCAAAATCCGGACATACGATTTGAGGACGCAGAGTATATGTCTTCATTGAGATTGGTTCGGGTTTGTCCTCCTCCGACTGTCACTGCGATTCTTCTGTCTCTCACATACTTCTGTTCAATCGTTGGATTGACGGGATGCACGGGATCCAACTCGACGAGTGCCAGTTTGCAAACTGAGCCGTCGACGGAGACCAGTTCGATTGAGATCACAACTTCTTCGGTCCCGAGCGGACAAATAGGCGCTCCTTACTCGACTGCGCTGGCAGCGAGCGGTGGGGTGAGTCCGTATGCTTGGAGCGTCATAGCTGGTGTGCTCCCCTCTGGTGTGAATCTTACGGCGGCGACGGGCGTACTTTCTGGTACTCCGACAGCCTCCGGCAGTTTTTCAT
>Ga0187864_10002918_pt1 | contig 14364 bp, 9 predicted proteins | sample June2016WEW_11_4_FD_132985 | JGI IMG/M metagenome (GOLD analysis project Ga0187864, IMG submission 132985) | Peatland microbial communities from SPRUCE experiment site at the Marcell Experimental Forest, Minnesota, USA - June2016WEW_11_40 | ecosystem: Environmental > Terrestrial > Soil >... | reverse complement strand
GGCATAACCTAACCGGCAGGCATCACCCGCTGCCGGACCCCACAGAACAAGTTTAGCCTATTTAGTTTAATTTGTCAAGTAGAAATGAAGTCAATGACACCGACAGCACTAGCAGGCTGCGAAAAGACCCCTCGGGACTGTCATCCTGAGTCGCCGCAGGCGACGAAGGATCTCGCCCTGCCTTGAAAATACTCAGAGCGAGATTCTTCGCTACGCTCAGAATGACAGCTTGGAAGGATGTTTCCGCAGCCTGCTAGCACGGATCAACACGCTTCGCCGCGCTTTCGCGCTGACCCATCAGGAATTTGCCGCACGATTCAGAATCCCTCTTGGAACTCTGCGGGATTGGGAACAGGGCCGCTCGGAGCCCGACCAGCCGGCCAAAGCCTACCTCACTGTCATCGCGCGATCCCCAAGGCGTCGAGCGGGCATTGCATCCCGTGCGCAGCTAATAGACGGATTTTCTCTTTGTGCCCATTTTGGGAACGTAGTAAGATGCAGGTGTGCGCATCCTCGCCCGGAACACGCTCGTTCGTTTCGTTGAGAGCCTGGCCGGCCATCAGGATCACCGCGCCGTGAAAGCCGCACTTGAGGCATGGTTCCACGAGGTCAGGCAAGCGGAGTGGAAAGAGCCGGCCGACGTGAAGGCGTATTATGGAAATGCCAGCATCGTAGGGGCTGACCGGGTGGTATTTAATATCAAAGGGAACGACTATCGCCTGGTCGCGGCCATCGATTATCGCCGCGGCATTGTTTTCGTCAAATGGCTGGGAAGCCACACGGATTATGACAAGATCGATGTGAGGACGGTGCAATATGACCATTAAGCCGATCAAGACTGAAGCCGACCATGCCGCGGCTCTACGCGAGATTGAGCGCCTCTGGGACGCGGACGAGGGAACCGGGGCTGGCGATCGATTGGAGGTGTTGACGACGTTGGTTGAGGCTTACGAACAGGCTCATTTCCCCATCGATCCTCCCGATCCCATCGAGGCCATCAAGTTCCGCCTCGAACAGCAAGGCAGAGACCGGAAGGCGCTGATCGGCGTGATCGGCAGCCGAACCCGTGTCCACGAAGTCCTCCGCCGCGATCGCGCCCTCTCGCTTGCCATGATCCGCCGCCTGAATAAGTCCCTGAATATCCCCGCGGAAGTCCTGATCCGCCCTGTCCGAAGACGCAAGCGTCGGGCATAAATGCCAGGTAAGGTTTGATGGCGGTGGCCGGCTGACACAGACGTGACTTATTGGGCATCTCTGCGAGGCACGATTGGGCAGGGACGCATACATGCCGACAAAAATCGTCAGCACGTTTGCGCCACCCGCCGGTTCCTCGACCGTGCCCTGCGCACCGTCAAGAAATACAACGAGAAGGTCGAGTACATGCACCTTAACCCGGTCAAGGCCGGGTTGGTCAGCCGCCCGGAAGATTGGCGCTGGTCGAGCTACAACGAATACGCCGGTATGAGCGCCGAGGAGCGGAAGAAACGTTGCGGTTTGATCGTGGACCGTGTCAGGATACCGTCCGACCCGCGCGCGCGAATTTGATGGCCCTGGCACGCGGCGGAAAGGACGCGGATTACAATACCGGTGGGCCGTGCCACCGCGCGCCGCCGTCAAATGCGCCCCCCAGTGGAAATCTAATGCGTGACTATGCAGAGATTCCGAAGCTGCTGCCTCCAACATCTGACGGTTGCACTTGGTGGCGGTTAGACGTATGCTGCGGAGGTCGTCGGAGTCCGAAATGGAAATTCCGATCGGAACCATCGTGACGCGCTGCCTATTCAAGTCGCTGCAACATTTTCGGAGCCACACATGGCGAAAAAGATCGAAGATCACAGATACACCGTTGAGGAAGCTTTTCGGGAGTGCTTCTACCTCGTACCGGATTACCAACGGGAATACGTCTGGACAGAGAAGGAAGTACAGCAGCTTCTCGATGATATAGACGAGCAGATCGACGGAAGCGAGGACCGCGAATACTTCGTCGGGATGGTACTTGTGTCTCTGCCTGATCCAAAAGAGGGAACTCGCTTTGAAGTAATTGACGGGCAACAACGTCTCACCACGTTTTTCCTCCTGTTATGCGTGCTCAGACATTTGTTTCGTGGGCAACCACAGGATCAAGCCCTTAACGCCCTGATTTCGACCTCTTATACGGATAGGGACGGCGACACTCACACAAGCCTAAAATTAGAGCCAAGATACGAAAACGCCAACGAGGTCGTAAGCACGATTGTTCGGGCCCACGGTGACCCAAAGGCGGTGAGAGAGGCGATACGAACCGCAAATCTTCCGAGCTACGGTTCTCTAGAGAGGCTCGTCACAGCTTATGAGACAACGCATCACCACCTCACGACCAACTATGCTGCGACCGACAACCTAAAGAAGTACTGGGGCTACGTAGCAAACAACGTCGTGTTCATCCAGATTTCCACAGATCTAGGCAATGCCCTAAAGATCTTCGAGACCATAAACGAGCGCGGCATCGGTCTGGACCCCATGGACTTGCTGAAAAACCTCCTATTTCGCCACGTCCGTCATGACCAGTTCAGTCAACTGCGCGACGAGTGGAAGAAGATCACGAGACCCCTTGAAAAAGCCCACGAGAAGGCCCTGCGGTTCCTGCGTTATTTCCTGATGGCCAATTATGAAATCCGAGTCGAGCACGGTACGGGCGCCAACAAGAAGGTTGAGGCAGTCGTGCGGGAGGACGAAATTTACCAGTGGTTTGTCGATAAGCAGAACGCTTCAATATGCGACTACGCGAACCGACCGTTCGAATTCGTTCGGAAAATTGTGCGCAATGTCGAGGAATACTTGGGATTCAGGAATGGCTGCGGGAATGATGGACAGCCGAATACCCCGATGGACAATCTCAAGCGGCTATGTGGCGAGGCATTCAGTCTGCACCATGTACTGCTACTGGCGGCATGCAACTTTCCCAGGCCACTGTTTGACTATTTCGTCGGCCAGTTGGAGAGCTTTCTTTTTTATTACATCTTCACGAAAACCCCAACCAAAGACTTGGAGCGAAGTTTCTCTCTCTGGGCAGACGAACTTCGGGCAGTCGGGAAAGTGGCAAGCGCGGCTGCGCAGCAGCGCGGCCTGAATGAATTCATATCGGACCGGTTCCAAAGGGGCATGACGGCAAAAGAGCGAGAACTGACGGATGCCCTCCGGCGATACTCCCTCGATTCCATGCAACAGTACAGGACTCGATACCTACTTGCCAAAATCACGCAATTCGTAGATATGAAATATAATGGTCTGAAGACGCCAGGTTCGCTGGAAAATTACACGAAGCTTGAAATCGAGCACATCCTTCCCAACAATCCGGAACCTTCGCTCACGGCGGCATGGGCCGCAGAGAATCCCGATAAGCCCTATGGCGATTACAAGATCAAGCTTGGCAATCTTACATTGCTCGAGAGTTCGCTCAACAAGATTGCGAGCAATGATTTCTTCTCTCGGAAGAAGCGGGAATACCCCAAATCCGCGAATTACCTCACTCGCAGCATCGCGCAGCTGACCATTGCTGGGCAGAACACGTCAATTAATTGGATTAGCGCGAAGCTTCAGCCGCTCCACGATTTTCAGCAAGAGTTCTGCGGCGCGAACAGCCTATGGATGGCGGGCAGTATCGAGAGACGCCAGGAAATGTTGATTGAGTTGGCGCGTGAGATCTGGGCCATAACGCCACTGCCAGTGGAAGGCTCAGCCACTGCTGATTGACCATTGCCCTGAGGAAAGTGCACCAAAATGAAGGGAAAAGGGTACCCGGTATCGTTTCCCGCCGGGGGTAACCTGCGCTACGGATCTGGAAGGCGGCGTGAAAGACGCGCTGGGCAAAACGGCGGCGCGAGTTACGCGCCTTTCATTTCGTCGTATCTTGAGTAGTACTCGACGGCCTCTTCACAATGCCCTCGTCGAGGTGGCTCTCAGCCGCATCTATCAGGGCTTTGATTGGGTCTCCGAAATAGCCACGGAGGTCGTCCGCCAATTCGAACGAGACTGTGTAGCGAACCAGGATGCGCTTCTCCTCATCAAAGGTCTCGACTTTCCATCCTTCGGCGGTCTGGATGGCCCGTATTTCATACCCCCGCCCCTTGGCGACATGGCTGATAATACGCATCTGTCTCACCTCTTAGGCTTTCTTCCCCGTGGTATCAGTATGGCCGAATCGGTTTGACTGCACTGAGCAGACCGCCACCTCGGTTGATAACGTTAGTATAACATCAAACGTCAGCAGCCGTTTAGGTGCTTCCTTCATTCTCTTGTATGCCTAGCCTGAGTTGTTTCGGTCACGGTTTTTTCTCCGTTTCTGCAGGCTAACCGCCATCATCCGGCCACGCCTTCGCGGACCGTACATATTTTTGCTGCCACATGCCGAGAGACAGTGAGATTTCATTGAGGTAGAATCACATGCGGAGGAAGGCTCGCGCAAGGAATTCACCGCCAAATTCAGCCTCCTCAGCAATATCTGTGGGTTGAGTCGGGCTCTGGGAGCGGGCAGCGCAGAGGTAGCCGTAGCTTGGCTTCCTCTGCGGCTCTTCAGAATCCGGGTGTGTGCATCGGGGAAAGGGTCAGGTACCCTTTCTTTCCGGCGGGATCACAGACTCAACACGGCGGAGTCTGCTGCACCGCGCTGCTGAGTGCCCCGTCTAAGGTTCTGTCCTGAAACCTGCTTGAACGAAGTGTCTGTCAAAGGCTAACGCGGTCGAGATGCCGAGGTTCGTTAAGACGATAGAAGATAGCGGTCGTGATTGGTTGAGGCGTCAGTAATGTCTGCGCGTACGGGTTCGCAGCCTAGCTGAAGAATGGGGTCGCTCTCAGAGGCAGGGACGATGAGGAGCTGATGATTCTGCTTGCGGATTTCGACTTCATCGAACCCCTCGAGCAACTCCTTGGGAATCAGCAGCCCTTGTTCTGTGACCTTTGCTTTCATCGGAGCCTCCACGAGCCTTCGTAGCATTCAAGTATACACCGCGTTGGGCGCTGGCGCAGACGCCATTGTTTGGAGTCTGATGCGCAGGCCTTCCGGCCCTGAAACTGCCAGCCGGATCAACGCTCATTCGGGAGGCTGAGCATCTTGGCCAGGCGGGCTGCCAGGCCCTCGGCCATCCACTGGAACCCGAGGTCGTTGGGATGGGTGCCGTCCACCAAGCCGTCGCCGCGCGACGGTCCCAGCAGGTCCGTGCCCTCGACGATTTCGATGTGGCGGTCGCCGGCCGCGATCCGTCTGGCGGCCTCGCGGCGGATCAATTCCCGCATTCCCTCCAGCCGCGCGTCGCGCGACCAGGATTCGTGCGCGGCATAGATCGGAGTGATGACCAGCACCGGGGTTTCCGGGTGTGCGCTGCGGAGGACGTCCAGGAAGGGCGCGTACACCTGAGCAAGAGATTCCACCGTAGGATTATTCTGCGCAAAGTCCAGCACGTAACACAGGGCATTGATATTGGCCACGGCGTGAGCCAACTCGGGTTCGCCCCGTCCATTCCCCGAGAACCCCAGATTGACAAAATCCAAATCGAGCTTGCGTCCGAGAATGGCCTGATAGCTCATGCCGGGCCGGCTGGCGCATCCACCCTGGGTGATCGAAGTGCCGTAGAAAACCAGTGGCGTAGCGGCCGCAAACGGTTTGGCCGGGCGCACCTGGGCGTCCGGGGCCAGTCCGATTCCCAGAACCTTCACGGGCATGTATAACGGCAAGTAGAGAGTGATCTCGCGGTCGAGGCGCGGCTGATCCTGGAAGTAGGTATGCTCGAGGGTCTTGCCCGGCTGGGCGTCACGGGTGGCGACCGCCGTCCCGCGGTATACGCCGTCCGCATACAGGTCCACTCCTGTCTCGCCGAAGGCATGCATGTTGGCCATGTCGGGCGGCTTCGGATACTCGAGCCGGATCGCCAGAACAGAAGAGTTGGTGCGGAAACGAATGCGGCCTCCGCTGGGGTCTTTGGCCAAGTCCCATACGGGCGGACGAAAGGTGTCTTTCAATTGGGCGGGCAGGCGAAAGAGGTCACCCCCGTTTTCGCTATACCAGGGGAGCCCGTTCACCTGGACAGGCGGACCGGGAAGGGTAATCCAGCGAAGCGGCGCATTCTCCGCCGCGAAAAGGCTCAAAGGTGCAAGCAACGAAATCGTCAATGCCAGGGTTTTCGCAGTCATCGTGCCGACGACTATACAGCCATTCCCCCCGCTTTCCAAGCCCCGGCAAGGCCGTCAACTGACCGGGCGGCAGCCCGATTGATCAACTTGTGACCTCTTGTCCCAGGTCAGGGCTAGCGCCGGGTCACCTCGAGTCGAACCGGTGGCGCTATGGAGCCTACCTCGGGATCATAGTACTCGTAGACGCGCGACTTGAACGTGCGGGCGCGAATCGGGTACTTGGCGTGCAGGCGGAACTTCAGCCTGACGGCGGCGCCCGGCGCGACGGAATCAAAGTAAAGAATCGCTTGCGTCGCGGTGAGGCTGAACTTCGATAGGCGGCCGCTCGCAAGATTGGCGCTCTTGGCCTGATAATCCTGCAAGTCTTCACTGAGCAAATCGAATCCCGGCGGAATTCCGAGGTCCACCATCACCATCCTGGCGGCTTTGTCCATGTTGTTCTTGACCGTGGCAGTCGCCGTGGCTGTGTCATCTTGAGCAAGATGCGTGCGGTCGTAGGTGACGTCGATCGAGAGCGGTTCGCGCTCCGGCTTCTCGTCCCAGGGCAGAAAATAGCTCCCCACAACCTGGTAGGCCAGCCCGCCTTTGCCTTCGAACCGAATCTCCACCGTATTGGCCGGCTTAGTCGCATCCACTTCGCTTGAAGCGCTGACTCGACCGGCGTTCGGCCCACGTGCCGCACCTCCAGGCCCGGCAACGGCAACGCCCTTGAACACGAACTGATGAAGCAGGTCGTTGTTCTCCGGTGTCAGCGTAAGTTTTTCAACCGTCCGGCCGTTCAGCAGAATCGCGAGCGTGCCTTCGACGTCGGCTGAGCCTTTTTCCGTGGCGAGAAGTAATGCTCCGAGCGCCATGATCGTGGCCTGTGTGGTGCCCCAGGTTCCGGCGGCATCTTTCCTGGCAGCGATGTAAGCCAGGGCCTTGCGCGCCGTGCCGGACGCCTGGCCCCACTTAAGCAGCGCTTGAGTTGCAAGGCCTGTCGTCTCAATGCTCGCGCTGGCGCCTTGGCCGTAAACGCCGGTTTCCTCGGCGGTCCACCAGGCCTGATCGTCTTTTTCAGCGTGCGCGTCGAGCAGAAGCTGCATTGCCTGACGAGTGAACTCGGGGTCCTGCTTATGGTTGCCGGTTCCGTAGTCCGTGGCAAAATTGGCCAGCACCGCAAGCGTGTAAGCGTCCATTTTTGCGCTCAGGTGGTTCTCGACAAATTGCTTGGCGCGCTCGACTGCGGTTCCATGATATCCGGTGTTCTCCAGTGACCAGGCGAGGTAGGCCGTGATCCGCAGCACGTCGGAGTTGTAGCGGTTCGTAGCGCCCTCGTTGATGAACTGTGTATCGGGCTTCCAGCTTCCATCCGCCTGCTGCCGGCCGGCCAGCCACGCCTGCGTGCGCTCGATCAGTTTCGGGTCTACGTCATAAACCTTCGACATGTCGTAGAACTCCATCAGGCCGTAGGCGGTGAGGATCTTGTTCGCCGGGGCGTTGCCGAACCAGGAAAACCCGCCGCCGGGCACCTCGAACGTCAGCAGGCGCTGGTAGCCGTTGGCGATGTAGCCCTCCGCTTTAGCGTGTACTTCGGGCGACAGCTTCTTCGTGCGCTTCATGTAATCGAGCGCCAGGACGTTGGGATAGGTGCTGGAGGAAGTCTGCTCGAAACAGCCGAAAGGCATGCGCAGAAGGCTGTCCATGCCTTCGATCACCTGGCTCAGCGGGCCGGGATAGAGGCGGACGAAGATCTTGCTGGCCTCGGCGATGGCGTTTGCCGGGAATCTTATTTCGTGGTGCACGCTGTTTTCCAGGCGGCCGTTGAAGACGACGCTCTGCTCGCGGCCGTTGGGTATGACTTCAATCTCTCGCACTACGATGTCGGCGCGCTTCGCTTGACCTTCCAGGCTCGCCGCAAGTGTCAGCTTGAACTTCCCGATGCGCTTGGCTTCGAGCGTGAATTGCGAGCCGCCTACCTGTCCCGATTCGACCGCGAGCGACTTTTCCGCCACGTCATCGACGAGCGAGAACCAGTCCGCCGGCTGCAACTTCAAGCCGGCCTCTCCGCGCGCGCCTGAGTAATTGTAGATAGCTACTGGAATCGAGACGCGGTCGCCTTGCGTGAGTGTGACGGGCAAATCGAGATCAACGAAGAAGTCCTGAAAGACCTTCAGGCTTGATGAGGATGTACCCAGCGCTCCGTGCGGCGAGGAAGCGATCATCGCAATGCGCCAGGTGGTGATGGAATCGGCGATGGGAACAACAATGCTGGCGCGACCGTCCTTGTCGGTAATGACCTCGGGATTGATGTAGAGCGCCTCGGGGAAATAGGACCGCACCCGCGCCGCAGGCGCGGCGCCCGTTGCACCCCCAACCCCGCTGCCGACCCCAACTCGCGGGCTAGCTTTCGCATCGCTGAGTAGCCCGCCGAGAACGCCGCCCATCTGTCCGCCGGGGACACCTCCCGGAACTCCTCCAACCACACCCACTGGACCATTAGCAGGCATGGCCTCCATTTCCCTGACCTGTCGCGTCGCTCTCGGGGTGAAAAGCGCTGCCATGACGTCGACAGTCTGAACGACTTCGACGGCCTGGGTGACCGCGCCAACATCCAAGGTTGCCGAAATCACAGCACGGTCGCGTGCCTGAACGACGATCCCCCGCGCCACCGGCTTGAATCCTGGCATGGACATCTGAACTCTGTAATCGCCTGCCGGCAGGCCCGAGAAGCTGAATTCCCCTGAGTCGTTGGTTTTGGCGGTTCGAATCGGCGCGACGACTCGGACCTTATTCGAGGAAAGATCATACAGCTCGATGTCTGCTCCGGGAACTACGGCGCCTGAGGCGTCGGTCACGGTGCCCACAATGTCCGCTCGCCCGTTGAACGGCCCCCGATCGTGTTCGATCTTCACCGTGACATTATTCAATTCGGGAAGACCTTGAAAGGTACGGGTAGGAACCTGGAGAAGCACCGTCATGTCGTCGAAGGTATCGAAATTCCCGTCTGGCCCAGCGCTGCGCACAAAATAATACGATTTATTCTCGCCCCGGTACCATGAAGTTACTTCCAAGCGCAACTCAGCGCCCCAGGCATCGCGCGTATCCCTGCCACCGGCCCTCTTCAATTCGTCGAAAACCGGGAATAGGTTACCCCGGTGGGTTTTCACGTCGTAAGACTTAGTCAATCTTTGCGCCAGCCGTGTGACTTGCTTGCCAAACTGCTCCCGGTATCGACGCAGGTACTCCGGCTGTTTTGTAATCGGAATGTCCCCGCCGAATTGCGTTTCAAGGCGGTTGGGGTTCACAACCTCCGTGGCCGAAAATAAGGCTCGTGCCGCGCGGTCTCGCTGCTCGCTTCGGGAACTCTCCGCGGGCTCGACGATTTCGGGCAAGCCGAGCGAGTGAATCTCGTAGCGCGGTTTCATGACTTCCTGTTCGAGGTAGAAAAAGACCTTGGCAAAGCCCGGCTGTTTCTCGGCCAGCGCGAAGACGGCTTCGTCGACCACTTGCAATCCAAGCGCGGCCTGAACCGCCCCGCCGTGGGAGTCGCTGACGCGAAAACGGATTCGCGCCTCGGCGCCCGGTTTGTAGGCGGGCGCATCCGCAACGGCCTCGATCTTCAACTCGTCCGCAGGCTGGACGAAGACCAGGCGATGGTCGCCGACCGCCTGCGCATCCCTGCCGAAGAGGTAGGCGTCGAGGTCGAGAGTGCCCGCCATTGCCGGGCTCGCGGTCAGGGAAAGTCGCGCCTGGCCGTTTTCGAGGTCCAAGTCGCGCGTCAAGATCGTCTGGCCCTCCCTTACAACATCCACGTACGCGGCCCCGTGTGACTTGGTGGAGAAAACGCTCAGCTCGATGTGCTCGCCGGCACGGTACACGGCGCGGTCGGCGCGCAGCAGGATCTGGTCCTCGCCGGGCCGCGAGGCGAGACTGAGTTGGCTTGACACGGTGTTTCCATCTTCGTCGGTAGCCTCAACCTTGAGGGTTTCGGTGCCCGCTGGCGGATGGAGATGAGCAACGGCAATACCCGCATCGTCGGCGGTCACTTGCTGACGTGCCTCCACATCGCCGGAGATAGTCAGGCGGGTTTTCGCCGGCGTGCCGTCGGGATAAGCAGTCAGGATGAAGACTTGGTTCTCAAGCTTTGGGGCCAGCGTGCCACCCTCCGGAATCGCCGTGATCAAAAGCGGCGAGTCACTCACCGTGATGGGTTCACCGCGGGTTTCTGTGTGGCTCGCAGAGTCCTTCACCGCAGCCTCAATCAGCACGCGCGCCGCTCCGTGGCTGAGCGGCCGTCCGGCAAAGTACGCGGGGAGCACAAGGTCAAAATGATATGAACCCTGAGAATCGGTCTTGCCCCGCGTGGACGCTACCTCGACCACGGTGACATCCATCGTCGAGGCTTTGATGGTGACTTCGCCGCCGTCCACCGGCTTTCCGAAGAAGTAGTTGGCCCGCACTGTCCCAACGACATGATCACCGGGCCGGTAACCGTGCTTCCGCTTTTTGCCCTCGGCGATGAACTCGATTGCCACTTTGAACTTGGGAAGGACGTAGCGTTCGACATTGACCGCGAGTTCGGCGGTATTGGTCGGCGCATCCGCGTTGCCCATCAGAGCGCGGAGGTGGTAGGCGCCTAGATTAACTTCATCCGCCAGCCCAAACTCGGCGGAGGCAACCCCGAAAGCGTCGGTTTCCGTTGCCTTCTTGAAGACCTTGTTGCCGCGTGAATCCTCGACCTCGAAAGTCAACTTGCGGTGCGCGGCTGCGTCGTGGTTGGCGCGGTCGAGCGCCAGCGCACGGACGTGAATCGTCTGGCCTGGTTGGTAGATTGGCTTTTCCGTCGTGAGAAGAATCGAGACCTTGTCTTCGACGCGTATCGTCTCGGCAAACTCCGCAGATCCGATGGGAGTGTCGGCCGCGTAGCGTAACTGGCAGGTTCCCACCAAGCCGGCGGGGAACCGGAAATGCGCCTCGATGGTGCCCCGGCGATTCGTTACGCCCGCATAGAGCTGGGAGGCCTTCCCGCCCTCGCCGACCAATTCGATACGCACCGTGCCGCGCCCGCTAACGACTTCGTTCTTCGAGTCGGTGACGATCACGCGCACCGCCGCCTCGCTCCCCGCGAGGTAGGAATGCTGTCCCAGAAGGTGGATGACCGGTGTCCGAAGAATCTGCGAGATCGAATTCGTGCCCTCCCACCCGGCACTCTTTCGGTCGTCATATTGAAACCGATAATGCACGCGATGCCATACCAGGTCTTCTGAAGGCATCGGCTTCTCGAGCTTGATCTCCCCCCGCCACCAATTTGGCCCTTCAGCCACTTTCGTGGGCCGAACTGCTTGGCCCAAGATCTTGTCGTCGGGATCCAGGACTTCCACGGTCCACTGCCCGGACCCTGCGTGGGAGGCATGATAGGGGATGCTCAGGCGCAGAAGCCCGTGCGAATATGTGGCCATCGCGGTCGGTGGGGAACCGGCCGCCTGGAAGGGCTTCAGGCCAGTTAACAGGACGACCCCAAGATAACAAGCAAAAATACAAAGACCAAATCTCGCTGGGTGAGTGAACAGGTGACTTTTGTCCATGGCGTCTCCGTAGAGATGTCTTGCCACTGCCGTTTGGCGATCTCACTTCAGAATAAGAACGTGCACAGCGTTGCTTCTTGCACGCTACTTTTGCAACGTCACCCACTACGATGCGCCAACGCGTTGCAAAAGGTATCTCGCTGCCGGTGTAGACACTCTGACCTCACGAGTGGTTCCAAATCATTTTCGGGCAGATCCTCCGCACGTCCCGCGTACAACGAAAATGGGATCTGCGAAATTACTGCCGAACTCGTCTGAGGGGGCTCTGAAGGCGAGGCACGCACCGCAGCCTCAATCAAAGGACGTGCCCTATTGCCTGCATGTGGAGGTGAACGAGGTATCGCGCCTGAAGAATGACGCGGGGTGAGAACATCGATGGATCGGCCAATGTATCAAGAGCCCCGGCCAGGCTCGTCAACCCTGAATCGTACGCACCCCTACGCGACTCGTCGAACCAGCCGCGGTGGGCTTCGAGTCCGAGCCGGCAACCCGCCTCAGAGATCGCGTCGAGCCGGCGGATTGTTTCGCCAAGAATGCGCTGAGTGTAACCACCTGCCAATCCGCGCGGCTCACTGAGATCAGCGTCCTGCTCCTCGATGGTCGTGGCGTCGGCCTCACCGGGTTCCTCCGAAGCCTCTGCCTCCTTTGGTGACGTCCACGTCGCAAGGACATCGAAGGCCAAATGGAACACGGGCGCCTCATGGTTCTCGGGACGTAAGATTGAGATGGGCTCCACAACCAGTCCCTCGCCGCGTCGGGCCACGCGGACGACCACCCGCCAGTGCGATCCTTCCGGCGGCGCCAAGCCTTCGAGCGCTCGAATCGCCTCTTTAGTCCACTCGCGAAACGGCAATGACATGGACAAGGCCAGGCCCACGGCATCGTGCAGGTCCCACCGGAACGTCTGGGTCGTCCGGTCGAATGACCGGCCGCGGAAGGCCGTTGGCTCCAGCACAACCACCATGTCCAAGGGGTTCGACTCCTGCAGCCCCAGCGGCTCTTTCCGCCGAACGTATTTGTGGAGCTCGTGCCACGACAGGAATCGCCGCTCGCCGAAGTCAATCGAACCGGCAGGTGTCGGCGCGAGCACCAGGGCCGTCGTCCGCGTCGAGGCGGAGATCCTGCCGCCGCCGGTCCGTCGCGCATTACGCACCTTGATCTGCGATGACGCCACCTGGCGGGGGCTTTGGGCGCCGTCCCAGGGGCCATCGGCCTCGAAGCGCTGGCGCGGATCGAACTGCTGGCTCGCCGGGCGCGCGGCCGACCACGACAGGAACTCCCGGCTTTGGCTTGACCAGAAGAGCACGGTGAGTCCGCGATATCCCGAACCTGTCTTCCATGGGTAGGCGCCGACCCCCAGCAACTCTATCTCCGGCACCTCGACGTACTGCCGCCGAGCCACGCCCGCGAGCGTCGTGGCCGTTGCATCATCACACCTGCTACTCGCCTCGATCAACGCGTAAAGCGAGGCTGCGGAGAGAAGAAGTCGAGACTCATCCGCGCGGGCTTCGCGCTGAAGTATCGCCCGCACTTCGTCGGAAACACTGCGCAGGGTGAGGGACACGCGGGGAAGGTTTGCCGCCTGCGCCGATACCGCCAGCGTCAGAAGGCGCTCGACCACAGCCGGCGACAAGTGGCTCAGTCCGACGGTGACGGCGCCCTCCAGCACGGCCTGCGCCGATGCCAGGATCTCCTTCGGCGTGCGTGGCGCGCCGGAGACCTCGATCAGGGCCTGCTGCACGCCACTTTTAGCGGTCTCAAGCCCCAGCGATCGTCGAAGTACCAATACCGCCGCGACGCTCATGCGCTTTCCGCGGGCGCGCGGCCCCGCGATTCCATCAAGCCCGCCGCCCGGGACGTAGCGGGCCTCGATGCAGCTTGGCATCAACCGGATGACGACGGTCTCGCCGTACTCGATAACCGGCAGCAGGCTGTTCTTCTCGAGGAGGGACGCGCCGGCTCGATACTCCGCGGCGCCGGCCCACTCCTTCAACCGCTCCGCGGTAATCGAGACGACTTCCTCCCGAATCGACTCCGGCGTTGCGTTCTGCCTGGCTTCAATCGCGGCGCCGGCGGTGCCTTGCAGGTACAGTCCGGCGGCAAGGATATGTTGACAAACGCCCGGAGCAGGACACGTGCAGCTCGACTTGGCGGGACCGCTCAGGGGCATGACGACACGGAAAGGCGGTACCGTGAGCTCGACGCCGGCGCATGCTCATCACCAACAAACTACGCCGAGGCACTGCACGACTCAGCGACATCTTGTACTTGTCCTTTGCTTTCATAGACATTCTCGCTTTGTTCCGTCGAATTCAAGTCGAGAAGTCGAGAGTCGAGAGTCGAAGGGTGACAAGCAGTCGGCATCCTACCGCTTGACTTCCTGGTTCGGCTTCGCAACTGCTCGACTTCTCGACTCCTCAACTGCTCGACTGTTTGTTTTCATAGACATTCTCGCTTTGTTCCCTCGATTTTCGTATTTCGCGCATTACTTCGGGTTCACGAATGAACCTCGTCAGCGGCCCTCTCCCTGGGAGGCCGTCTCAGAACTCGAGCGGGCGTGAGTGCATATTCGACCGGAGGGGCTGCCGTAAGTGACAAAACCCTCGGATGCCGCCACGATCTGCCTTTACCG
>Ga0187864_10002916_pt1 | contig 14367 bp, 15 predicted proteins | sample June2016WEW_11_4_FD_132985 | JGI IMG/M metagenome (GOLD analysis project Ga0187864, IMG submission 132985) | Peatland microbial communities from SPRUCE experiment site at the Marcell Experimental Forest, Minnesota, USA - June2016WEW_11_40 | ecosystem: Environmental > Terrestrial > Soil >... | reverse complement strand
GGCGGCCCTGCGGGTCGCGTTCCAAGGGGTCGTCTGCGGCGTCATCGCTCCTCAACGGGTCGAAATTTAACCCGCTTCGTCGCTCTTCCTTGCATCCGACCCCTTGGAACGCAACGCGGACGCCACGGGCAGATGCAAAACGCTCTAGTCCGTCGGAGCCGCCGCTGGAGGACCGAAGTCGGGAATGCCCGAGGAGAGAGCTGGGGAAAGGCGGTCAAATTCCCAATTTACCCGAGGCGAGATAGGCGTCGATGCCGCGCGACAAGTCGAACCGCGGCTCGTAGGCGAGGCAGCGGCGCGATTCGGTCAGGTCGGCTTCGGTCCAGTCCTGGGTGAAGCTGTAGGGGTTCTCGAAATAGTCGGGTTGTAGATTGGTTTTCATCGCCCGATTGAGTTCGGCGACGACTTCGTTGAACGACCAGGACTTTCCGCTGCCAACGTTGAACACGCCGCTATGGGTGCTGCTCAGGGCTTTGAGATTGGCCTGAACCACATCATCGATGTAGACAAAATCACGTCGCTGCTGGCCGGCGGTGAAGATGCGCGGGCGCTGGCCGGAACGCATTTGCCTGGCAAGCTGGTGAATCATGCTGGCAAGTTTGCCCTTGTGGTCCTCGCCGGGCCCGTAGACGTTGGTGTAGCGCAGGGCGACGATTGGGTGCGCCAGCCGGGGGGCGTAACGCATCGCCAGCCGCTCCATGGCCAGCTTGCTGAAGGCGTAGATATTGAGCGGATCGGGGGGCTGGGATTCGCGCATGGGAACCGGCCCGCGTCCATAGATGCTGCAACTGCTGGCCCAGACGACGCGAGAGCTGGTTTGCCCGGCCCAATCGAGAATCGCGCGGAAGGTTTCCACATTATTGCGCATCATCTGATGCTGAAGTTCCTGATCGCTGAGATGGGCGGCGTCCTCGCCGACGACGCCGGTGATGCCGGCCTGGTGGAAAATGACATCGAATTTTCCCAGCCGGGTCATCGAATCGATGTCTTGCGGATCTTTGAGGGTGATCACGTCGCCGGGGAAGCCGATGAGATTGGAATAAGGCGCTGCGAGGAATGCATCGGCCACGGTGACTTCGTGGCCTTGGGCAACCAAGTGCTTGGCCAGGTTTGATCCGATGAACCCCGCGCCGCCGGTGACCAGAATTTTCACGAGTTGCTCCCGAGGCCAATGGGGTTTGACTGTGCCGGCTTCGCAATGTAGCCCATTCTGCCGGCGATGTGAAGCGTCGTTCCAGGCGCCTCTCGCACAGCCTTGTTCATCAGCGACTTTCGCACCATTGAATCCATACCTCCCGGTAGACTTTCTCCACCTGTTCGGTGAATTTCCTGGCGTCCATCAGCGGCGATTGAGTGATTTGCCGTCTCAGGTTCGCCCGCAGAATTTTAAGGCGGGGAATATCCTGGGCCAGTTCTGTCGCGAGTTCGACGAACTGCTGGGGAGTGCGGGCGACCCACTCGGACAGGCCGGCGGCGATGAGGACGCTGGCGCCGGCGCGGCCGGCGGCGGTCGAGCCGGTCAGGCTGACGACCGGCACGCCCATCCATAGGGCATCGCAGGTGGTTGTGATGCCGTTGTACGGCAAAGGATCGAGCCCGATATCGATGCGGTCGTAGTGCCGAAGATACTGGGGGCGAGGTGAGGAGGCGACAAATTCCAATCGGGCGGGAGCGACGCCGGACTCGCTGAACAATTGTCGTATTTGCCGCCGTTGATTTTCAGAAATGCTCAGGACCAGAAGGCGGGAGTCATGGACCTGCCGCATGATCTGCGCCCAGAGGTGCAGGGTCTTGGGGTTGATTTTGCAGGGGTTGTTGAGCGAGCCGAAGGTGATCGGACCGCTCTGTTCCACCGGCCGCTGCGGGGCGTCGCTGAGCGGGTCGTAGCAGCACCAGCAGCCGGGCAGGCGGATCGATTTTTCCGAATAGATGGCGTCATCGCCGCCGGGCGGATCGATGCAGGAATCGGTCAGGCGATAGTCGATGGTCTGGAGTCCCGTGCTGCCGGGATAGGCCAGCCAGGTGATCTGGACGGGCGCCGGCTTGCGTGCAAAGGCGAGCAATCGGCTTTCGCCGAGGTGCATGGTCAGATCCACGAGGATATCGACGCGATTCTCGCGCACGCGTTGCGCCAGCCGCCGATCATCGTCGCGAAGAACATCATGCCAGACATCGGCGCAGCGGCGATGGCGAGCGGTGATCTCATCGGGTTTGCGGGTGCTGTCGAAGCAGTGAATTTCGAAGAGCTGATGATCATGGGATTCCAGCAATGGCAGAAGAAAGTGGGCCTCGGCTTGCAGGAAGAAATTGGGGGAAACGTATCCGATGCGGAGCCGGCGGCCGGCTGAGCGGGCGTTGCAATACGGTTGAATCTCCGCGGCCAGGGCCTGGGCTTTTTGCTCGTTCCAGCGAGCGAGTTCGGCGGCAATGGCGCGGCCGTCGTAATCGGGATGAAAATTCAAGAGATAAAGCAGATTGTGCTCGACGCTCGGATTGGAATCAAAGGAAGCGGCCTTGCGATACCAGAAGAGCGCCTCATCGAGCTGCCCCGCTTCCTTCAAGGCGCCGGCCAGGTTGTTGATGATTTCCGACGCTTGCGGCCGTAGCGCGACGGCCTTGCGATACATTTCGATCGCATCGTCCGTGCGCTTGTCTTGAATCAGCGCGTTGCCCAGATTGCTCATCGCCTCGGCGTAATCGGGGCGAAGTTCCAGAGCGCGGTGGTATGCGGCAATCGCCTCTTCAACGCGATCCTTTTTCAAGAGCACGTTGCCGAGATTGCAATGGATGTGGGGGTCATTCGGCGCAGCGGCCAGCGCCCGGGTGTAACAATCCATCGCTTCGTCCGTCTGATCCAGCTTCTGAAGCGCGTTGCCGAGGTTGTACAGGGCTACGGGTGCGTCCGGGCGCAGGGACAGGGATTTGCGGTAGGCGGCGACGGCTTCATCGGTGCGCCCGAGACTGGCGAGAACCAACCCGCGGTTGGCGTGATAGTCGGCGGCTTCCGGGCGGATGGCCAGGGCGCGGTCGATCAGGTCGAGACCTTCGGCGTGCCGGCCCCGCTGTGAAAGGACCGCGCCAAGCATATCCAGCGCATTGGGCTCATTGGGATCGGCGCTGAGAATCAGGCGATACATTTGCTCGGCCTGATCGAGCCGGCCCGCGCCGTGGTGGGCAAGGGCCAATTCCAACGACTGGCGGACGGTGAGATCCATTGCCTATTGCCTATTGCCTATTGCCAATTGCCTATTGCGTCGTGACCTTCCCTCAATAGGCAATGGGAAATAGGCAATAGGCAGTTCAAATTGCGGCGTCATGCCCAACCGATTCATCCGGGGCCGCGCTGGGGACCGGCTGTGGGATTACCGGTTGGATTGGAGCCTTTGCCGCCGGGGAAAACCAATTCGTCTCCGTTGCGCAGGGCGAAGTTTTGCTTCTCGTCCATCAAATGGCCGCGGGCGTCGAGCTGGATGAGCTGATGGGTCTTGCCTTCAGGGGCGTGGCGGATGAGGACGATCGTCATGGCCTTCTGGCCTGTCGGAGGGGGGAGATTCCGGTCGATGACGATGGCGAGGGTATCACCCGGGGCAAGCGTGCGCGGGCCGGGGTTGGATACTCCGCCGCTGATCAGATAGTGGGCGTCGGCGGTGGGTGAGGGCGGGGCTGGTTCCGGCGGGACCTGCTCCCGGCAAGCCATCAGTGACAGGCAAAGCACACAAGGCCCAAGGAATTGGCAACACATCCCAAAAACACGATTCATTGCAGGCAGGGAGTATACCACTTCCTCAACAAATCGCTAAAACCCGTTGCGCTGCACAGCCTGATGGAAATCGGCAAGTGCGTCGCGCCAGGGGCGCATGGACCTGCCGATCTGACGGTGCAGAGGCTGAAGATCCAGGATGCTGTAGGCGGGCCGGGGGGCGGAATTCGGCCGTTTTTGCGCCCACTGATCGCTGCTCAGCGGAGTGATTTGGGCGGAAAGTCCGAATTCCTCCAGAGCGGCTTTGGCGAAATCGTACCAGGACGTATGGCCGGAATTGGTCGCGTGCCAGAGACCGGCGGCGCCGCTGTCGAGCAAATCCAGTATCGCTTCGGCCAAATCGACGGTGTACGTCGGGGAGCCAAATTGATCGTTCACGACCGATAACGATTTGCCGGCCTGGGCGGCCTGCACCATGGTTCGGGGAAAATTGACGCCGTGGCGGCCGTACAGCCAGGCGGTGCGGACGATCAGCCACCGCGCCGGCGCGTTTTTTTGAAGTTCCCGCTCGCCGAGAAGTTTTGATTTGCCGTAGGCGCTGAGGGGATTGACCGGATCGGTGGGAAGATACGGCCGGCGGAGGGAGCCGTCGAACACAAAATCCGTGCTGATGTGAACGAGAGTGGCATTGGAGGATTTGCACGAGCCAGCGAGCAGGCCGACGGCGTAGCCGTTGACGGCGTCAGCTTTCTCCTTCTCCTGCTCGCAAAGATCAACCTTGGTGTGAGCGGCACAGTTCAGCACCAGAGTGGGACTCCGATCGGCGAAGAGTTTTTTGACGGCCGACGGATCGGTGATGTCGATCTGTGGAAGATCGACGACAACTGGCCGACGTCCACGCGAGACGAGAAGATCGCTCAAGGCATGCCCGAGCATTCCTTGGCCGCCGATGATGAGGATGGAGTCGTAGAGGGTCATGAGTCGTTTGCCAATCGTAACAGCGCATCGCCGGTGAGTCGCTGGACGGTCCAATCGCTCATGGCGACGGCACCGAGCTTTTTATAAAGCTGAATGGCCGGCCGGTTCCAGTGGAGGACGGACCATTCGAGGCGGCCACAGTGTCCTTGAACGGCCTACTCATAAAACTGCAAATTCCCAAAAAACGACAAGTTCTTCTTGCATTGCGATAATTCCGTCACTAGGATGCTGAGCCATAAGCGGCGCAAGTCTGTTTTGTAGCGTTGCCGGAGTCTCTAAGCACACACCATCCACAAAGGGAGAAGGGAAATGACCGATCTACGGCTGCGTGAAGGCGGTTGCTCGGGAAGCATTGGATCTAAGAGCGGAGCGCGGAAGCCGCTGCTATTGTGGGGCGCGGGCATCGGCGTCTTAATAGTTTGCACCTGGGGAGCGGCGAGGGCGCACGCGGCGGAGGCGGCGGCGAGTACAGTCTCGGGAGTGGTGCCCCATGCGCTGCCTGCGGGGGGTGGGACCACCGAGCAGTTTGCTTATAGTGAACAGACCCTGCCGACCCCGGACGGTCCCAACACCACCGTGACCCATGTGATTACTGGGGAAACGATCGCGCTGGATTCGACCGGCAATCCGATCCCACTTCCGAATCCCATCCCGGGTGGTGATCAGTATTATTTCAATCCGACCAGTACTCCCGGCAGCGCACCGGATCTGAATCCAGGCGTCAACATCATTGCTTCAAGGGGCGTTGCGACGCCGCCATTTGGACCGACCGTCAAGGCCGGCCCGAATGCCAAGATTGTTTACATCCCTCCGCCGAACCCGATGACCGCCACATACTCGACCCCCTTGAAGGACGTGTTGACCTCTAAATCCGGAGGGGGCAACGAGATTGGGGCGGCAACATACAACGCGATTGGCCAGCTTAATCCTGCGACGCGGGCCCTACAGGGTCCGGGCGTGCTTGCCAGTGGATTTGTTAGGGCGGCCCCGGGGATTGCGGGCCGGGCCGCTGGCGCGGCTTTTGATCCCTTTGAACTCGATCAGGACATCAGCAACTATCAAGAGAATGTGACTGTGAGCGTGGATGCCGGACCCATGGAGTCGGCGGGCGCGACGGTCTTCGCGCTGGACAGCCGCTATACGGATCTGTCGACGTTTTACGAGCGGGGTGAGCCGTTTTCCGAGGCGCTATGGTCGCTGTCCATTTCCGGCAGTGATTTGCTGGACGACCCGTCGGACCTTACGGTAAGTTTCCAGATCAATCCCGCGGCACTGGCCGATGGTGTTCTATTCCACGACAATGGCTTTGGCGTCAACGACTTGAGTGCGGCGGCGATCCAAAGCGATATTAGCAGTCTTATCACGATCTCAGGGAGTGTGGCAACGTTGAATTCGGCCGACATCTTCCCGGCCAATACGGTTTTCAATGTCCCTGATGAGGGGATCACGTATGGCGAGTCGGCCGACGCGGAGGCGGAACGAGATGTGCCCGACCCCGCGACCGGAAGCGTGCTGGGGGCGAGCCTTGGAATATTGGCACTCCTGAGACGGCGAAGGTGAAATGAGGCGCCAAAAAAGGGGCGCGCCGAAAAAGAAAAAGGGACCATTCCAATTCGATTCGGCACGTAGTTTGATTGCATCTGATATAATAGCAATATCTAGCGCTTGCTCAACGCAGCCACGGAAATAAACGGGGGCAACCGCCCATTTTCAAATGGAGGCTGATGGAATCCGAGGTGGGAAAGGTGACATCCACCGTTTCTGGCTGCCGCGATTGCGGTGACCGTATAAAATGAGGAAGCACGGCAGAAATGGTGGATGTCACCTTTTCCGCGGCTAGCCGGACGATCAGGCCCAGACGCGTCGGCGGTAGGCCGCGATCAGACACAGCGACAAACCCGCCAGCGACAGCCCCGCGGCGCTCGGCGCCGGCACGGCGGGAGAGTTGCCGGATCCACCCAAGGTCGCAGTGAAGGTCAGATTCGTATAACTATTGACGGCTAAATCTCCCTTCGAGGTGGACATGCCCGTCCAGTCCGCGATCGACCGATCCGAGGCCGCGAAGACTGGGCCAAACGCCGTCTTCATGTTCCATGGGCCAAATGATGGATCCGGGATCTGGATCGTGTCCGAGCCAGGCCTTGCCCCAAAGCCGCCAGACTCTAAGGCTTGGTTGTCAAACAAGTATCCGTTGGAAATGGTCGTCGATCCCAACCCGCCGATGTTGATCGTGACCAGACTGGGGTAAACGTCGATGATGTTATCGGCGCCGGTGGGCGCCGGGACATCGGTCGTATCCGTAACCGCCGTCACGCTCATAGACGCATCAGAAAAAGCCTTGGCGCCCAAAGTCCCGCTGGCGGTTCCATCGAACACATACGTAATCGCTACGGCTGCGGCGATGGACGTCTGCAAGAGTGCAACGCCAGCCACAGTCAAAAACACGGAAGTGAATTTCATTGTGCCACCTTTTCGGTAATTACGGGCTCTGAGCCGTCACCCATTGACGAAAGTTCGAAAACTATCAGCTTGCTGTGGAGTGGTCAATGAAAAAATACTGATTTTCCAGGGCCTGCAATAAGCCGAGTCGTGTTTTCTTACCTAAAGTCAGGGCAAGGTTGGCAAATGTGGATTATGGGACGTGGTAAACCAGCCCCTACCCACTTGCCAATTGTGCCAGGGCTTCGCCGGTGAGTCGCTGGATGGTCCAATCGCTCATGGCGACGGCGCCGAGCTTTTGATACAGCTGGATGGCCGGCTGGTTCCAGTCGAGGACGGACCACTCGAGCCGGCCGCAGTTTCGTTGCACGGCCGTCGCAGCAACGGCCCGCAAAAGGGATCGGCCGATGCCGCGATGACGAAATTCCGGCAGGACGAATAAATCTTCCAGCCAGATGCCGGGCCGGCCGACGAAGGTGGAAAATGTCGTGAAATAGAGGGCGAAACCGACGGGATTGGCGTCGATCTTGGCGAGGATGACTTCGGCCGCGGGGGTTGGACCGAAGAGGTGCTTCTGGAGATCGGCCTCGGTGGCGGTGACGGTGTGGGAGAGGCGTTCGTATTGGGCCAGCTTGCGGATGAAATCGAGGATGGCTGGGACGTCGGCTGGGGTCGCGGGGGCGAGGATTGGATTTGACGGATTATTCACGCGATTGAAATTTTTGGAGAAAAACGCGCGTCGCAGGCGACGCCGCTAAACAAATGTTGTTGCGGTCACCTGCCGCCGTATTGCTGATCGTAATACTTCAGGTATTCGCCGCTCTTGATCGCTCGCCACCAATCCTGGTGATCTTTGTACCACTGAATCGTGCTCTTGATGGATTGTTCGAAACGATGCTTCGGCTCCCAGCCGAGTTCGCGCTTGATCTTGCCGGCATCCATGGCGTACCTGCGATCGTGCCCCGGGCGGTCCTTTACGTATTGCACGCTTTCGTCCCAGTTTTTGCCCATTTCGCGCAGGATCGTCTCGGTGATCTTGCGGTTGGTGATCTCGTTGTTGCCGCCGATGTTGTAAATCTCGCCCGGTGTGCCGCGCGTCAGGACGGTCCAGATGGCGTCGCAGTGGTCCTCGACGTGGAGCCAATCGCGGATGTTCAGCCCGTCGCCATAGAGCGGAACCTTCTTGCCTTCCATGAGATTGGTGACGAACAGAGGGATGACTTTTTCGGGGAATTGGTATGGCCCGTAATTGTTGCTGCATCGCGTGATCAGGACCGGCATGTGGAAGGTATGGAAATAGGCGCGGACGAGGCAGTCGGCGGCGGCCTTGCTGGCGCTGTAGGGGCTGTTGGGCTGGAGCGGGGTCTGCTCGGTGAATTTGAGGTCGGGCCGATCCTCCGGAAGGCTTCCGTACACCTCATCCGTGCCGACCTGGAGGAATTTTTCAACGTGTCGGGCGCGGGCGGCGTCGAGCAGGACCTGGGCGCCGACGATGTTGGCCTCCACGAACGGCCCGGAGCCGAGGATCGAGCGATCGACGTGCGTCTCGGCGGCGAAATTCACGATATGCGTGACTTTGTGCTGGTCGAGGACGGCAGCGACGGCGTCGGGATCGCAGATATCGGCGCGGACGAAGATCGCATGCTCGCCGAGGACGCCCTGGAGATTGGCCAGGTTGCCGCAGTAGGTGAGCTTATCCAGCGCGACGATTTTGACGCTCAGCCGGCGCGCCACCAGAAGGCGTACAAAGTTGGACCCGATGAATCCGGCCGCGCCGGTGACGAGGATGGTTTGCATGGATGGCTGCGACTCTTCTATGCCGCGTTGATCGGTGTGATACGATAAATCCGGGCGAATTTGGCGGCCGCGGCGACATCGCCGCGCCGCAGCGCGGTACGCACCTCATCGAGCTTGCGCGCCTCCGTGGGTGTAAGTGAAGGCGACCAGCCGTCGTCGGATTCGATCAGTTCCACGTCAACCTCGGCCAAATATTGTCCCTCATGTACGAGTTTGCGTTGTTTTCGGGTCAACATCAGCGCCTCCTTAAATACGTTGCATCCCACAACCGTTGATCGGGTCGATAAGCGGTAACCAGAACAGCCGGCTCGTTTTTTCCGATCGGTATTCCCCACACGACGTGAATCGGCAGGCCAGCGTCGTCCCTTTGGAGAACCAGAACGCAAGGCCCCTTGGAATAGGTCGGATAGTCCTCAATCGCCACTGCCTGTTCGATGCCCGCCAGGACTTCGCTGGCGAGCAGACCATCGTTAGACAACTCATCATACCCGTGTTCAGAAATACGAAGACTGCCCTGGGCCGCCAATTTCTGAATCTTTTTCAGTATGTCGCTCATGCGTGTTTAGCATGAACATCATAGATTCCGCGGAGATGGCCCTCAACCGATCCGCCGGATAAACTCTCCGAAATTGCCGACGGATCACTTCAATTCTTTGTTCGCCCCGCATTTCGAGACCGTGTTGCAAGCCTTGAGATAGAAGTCGATGTTTTCGCCGGCGTCGGCCCACATGCCGTGGACTTTGTCGTAGGTCATTTCGCCGCGCTCGATGTAGGCGTTGTTGACATCGGTGATTTCCAGCTCGTTTCGAGTTGACGGCTTGAGCTTGCCGACGATGTCGAAGACCTTGTTGTCGTAAAAGTAGATTCCGATCACCGCCCAGTTGCTCTTGGGCTCTTTTGGTTTTTCGACGATGCGGACAACGCGCTCGCCGTTCATTTCGGCAACGCCGTAGGCGCGCGGGTTTTCGACCTGGGCCAGAAGGATTTTGGCTCCGTGGCGCTGCTCATCGAATTTGCGGCAGGCTTGGCGGATGGTGTATTCGAGAATGTTGTCGCCGAGAATGAGGCAAATGCTGTCGCCGCCGGCAAAGTGTTCGGCCAGTCCGAGGGCTTGGGCGATTCCGCCGGCTCCCTCCTGGTAGGTGTAATTGAGGTTTTTGAGCCCGAAGTCGCGGCCGTTGCCGAGGAGGCGGATGAAATCGCCGCTGTTGTTTCCGCCGGTGACGAGCAAAACCTCCTCGATGCCAGCCTTGGCCATGCATTCCAGGGGATAGTAAATCATCGGCTTATCGTAAACCGGCAGGAGATGCTTGTTGGTGACCTTGGTGAGAGGAAGGAGCCGGGAGCCCGTGCCGCCGGCGAGAATGACGCCTTTCATGTCGTCCTCAAATTCAGGTCATTCGTCATTTGTCACTTGTCATTTGTCACTTGTCTTGGGCCAATGACAAATGACGAATGACAAATGACGAATGACTAACTCACCACCGCCAGGCTTCTGACGGACTTGGGCAACTCGAAGTAAATCCCCTCTTCCATGAGGGTTCGCGTTTCGACTTCGCCGCCGAAATCGCGCCTCAGCCGCTGAACCAGCTCGTTGACCAGGTGTTCCGGGGCCGATGCGCCGGCCGTCACCAGCACCGTGTACTTGCCGTTGAACCAGGCGGGATCGAGTTCGGATTCGTCGTCGATCAGGTACGCGGGCTTGCCGGCCTCCAAAGCCCGATCGACCAATCGTTGGCTGTTGGAGCTGTTTTTGCTTCCGATGACCAGAACGAGATCGGCCTCGGGACTGAGGCTGGTGACGGCGTTCTGGCGATTGGTGGTGGCATAGCAAATGTCATCCTTGAGGGGATAGCGAATGTTCGGGAAGCGGACCTGTAGGACGTCGATCACACGCTGGGCATCGGAAACGCTCAGCGTGGTTTGAGTGACGTAGGCGAGTTTGGCGTTGGGTTTCACTTGCAGCTTGGCAACGTCCTCGGGGGTTTCGACGACGACGATGGAGTTTGGGGCCTCGCCGACGGTGCCGATCGCCTCGTCGTGTTTGCGGTGACCGATAAAGATGACGGTATATCCGTCGCGAACGTAGCGAAGGACTTCCATGTGAACCTTGGTGACCAGCGGGCAGGTGGCGTCCACCTCGACAAGCCGGCGTTCCTTGGACTTGCGACGGACTTCCGGCGAAATTCCATGAGCGCTGTAGACGACGAGGCCGCCAACGGGGACTTGCTCGATGTCATCGACGAACGTGACGCCGCGACCGCAAAAACCGTCCACCACATGACGGTTATGCACGATCTCATGGTAGACGTATACCGGCGGGCCCTTCATGGCCAGGACCTTGTCCACCGTCTCGATGGCCATGTTGACGCCGGCACAGAACCCGCGGGGATTGGCCAGGATGATCTTCATACCTGGGACAATGGTATCGGAAGGGAGCGGGGAGGCCAAGGGGGTTGTCACTTGCCACTTACGCCGCGTGCAAGTTTCCACTTGCACGCGGCGTCAATGACCCTCGGCAAGTATTCGGCATTTCGCTGGCAACCGGCGTGGGAGGTGGTATAATCCAACCTACAATTCTTTAGGGCGGGGGCGAAACATTTGAATCGGGAGGCAGTCATGAATGAAGGTCACATTGGCATCGGGCAAGGGACGCCGGCGGCGCCGTCGATTTTGCAGCCTAACCGTGCAGTCTCGCCCGTGCCCAGTTCTGGGGGGCCCAGCCCTGGGGGACTCAGGCCGCCGTCGCCGGGATTTGCCGTGCCGCAGGCTCGACCCGCACCGGCGAGGGAAGATCCCCTGGAGTTGGTCACCGAGGAAAAGCCGGCCGTCGAGGCGCCCAAGAGCAAGATTCACGGGATCTCATCGGCCAGTTCGCTGGTGGCGCACAACTATAAGCGGCCGACGAACTTGAACAAGACCGGGTCGGTGCGTACGAAGACATTTCACTGCCGCCTCAGCGAGCAAGGCGTGGAATATCTCGATCAGACGATCAACGATTGGCTGGAAGCGCATCCGGACGTCGAGGTGAAATTCACGACCAGCACGGTCGGGATGTGGGACGGAAAGCTCAAGGAGCCGACGCTGATTCTGAATGTGTGGTATTGACCGCCATGACGCGCCAAGGCTTCAGGTTTCGGGCGACCCCCGGTAAGCTGCGGCCGTGAACCGCGACGAGGCGATGCAATCGGCGATGCGGCATCACCAGGCCGGCCGGTTGGCGGCGGCGGAGAAAATCTATCGCCAAGTCCTCCAGGAACAGCCCAACCATTCTGAAGCTCTTCAGCTGCTCGGCATCGTCGCGGGCCAACGCGGCGATGCCGATGCCGCAATCGATCTGTTCCGCCGATCGATTCGCCTCAAGCCCGACCATCCCGGCGCCTATCGGAATCTCGCTCCCCTGCTGGCGCAAAAGGGCCGATTCGACGAGGCCATCGCGGCTTACAGGAAGTTTCTTGAGCTGCGGCCCGACAGCGCCGAAATCCACCGCGATCTCGGCGCGGCGCTCCAGGCCTGCGGACGGCTCGACGAGGCGTTTGCTTCTGTTTCCAGGGCGCTCGAGCTTAAGCCCGACTTTGCCATCGCCCAAAACGATCTGGGAAACATCGCCACGATCCGGAACCGACTGGACGACGCCCTCGCCGCCTATTCCAAGGCAATCGCTTTGAAGCCCGATTTTGCCGAGGCCCACAATAATCTGGGCAACGCACTGAGCGCAAAGGGGCTGATCGATGAGGCGCTGCTCGCATACCGCCGCGCCGTCCAGCACAAGCCAAATCTGGCGGCGGCGCACAATGGCATCGGCAACATGCTCCGGCGAATCGGCCGCAGCGACGAGGCAATCAGCGCCTATCTGACGGCAATCCGGCTGAAGCCTGACTTCGCCCTCGCCCATTTTAATTTGGCTCAGGGCTATCGCATCGCCGCTCGGCCTGAAGAGGCGCTGTCCGCCTATCGCGACGCTCTCAGAATTGAGCCCGATAACGCCGAGGTCCATGCGAACATGGCCGTGGTCCTGGCCGAGTTGCAGCGATTCAGCGAGGCGATGAACTCCCATGCCCGGCTTGCGGCCCTGATGCCGGATGCCGCCATCACGCACGAAGTGCTGGGCAAGATCATGTTGGAACGGCAGGACGCCGCGGCGGCGACCGATCACTTCCGCCGAGCGGTGGCCGTCAATTCCAACCTCGACACGGCCTGGCACGGCCTGGGTACGGCACTACAGTCCCAGGGCAAATTCGACGAGGCGGCAAAATGCTTTCGCCGCATGCTAGAAATCTGCCCGCACGCCGGGATCGGCGTCGTTTATAGACATCTGTTCGATACGGGCGGCGCCGCGGCCGACCCGGCAGACGTTGAGCGGCTCAAGGCTTTCCTGCGCGAGCTGAATGTTCCCGCCGTCAGCCGCCTTGCCGCGAGCTTTGCCCTTGGCAAAGCGCTGGATGCAGCCGGCCGCTACGACGAGGCCTTCGCTCATTACGCCGAGGCCAATTCACTCGTCAAGCAGCTTCGCTCTTCGGTTGGCGACCGCTATGACCCCGTTGCCGTGCACCGGCTGAACGACCGGATGATTGATGTGTTCACACCGGCGTACTTCGAGCAGCGACGGGGCTGGAGCGAGCCTTCGCAGCTCCCCGTGTTCATCGTCGGAATGCCACGCTCCGGCACGACCCTCCTCCAGCAGATCGCCGCCAGCCACCCGCTTGTCCACGGCGCGGGCGAGTTGCGCGACATCGCCAACATCACCAAAACCTTTGGCGGAACTGACGTGAAGAGCGCGGCCCTGGGGTGGGATCGCGACTCGGTGAAAACGGCGGCAGAGGCGCACCTTCAGCGCCTCCAAGCGCTCAACAGCAACGCGGCGCGGGTGATCGACAAGATGCCGAGCAACGTCCATCGCCTCGGCCTGATCGCCCTTCTGTTTCCATCGGCGCGCGTGATCTTCTGTCGCCGGGAAGCGCGCGACACCTGCCTGTCCTGCTATTTTCAGTGGTTCGCCACGGGTAACACGTTTTCATTTGATCTGGCTCATTGCGGACACGAATATCTGGCAACTGAACGTTTGATGAACGAGTGGAGAAATGCCCTGCCGCTGGCGATGCTCGAGGTGCAGTACGAGGAATTGGTGGCGGATTTGGAAGGCCAGAGCCGCCGGCTGATCGACTTTCTCGGTTTGCCGTGGGACCCGGCCTGTCTGGAATTTTACCGCAACGATACGACGATCCTGACGTCGAGTTCCTGGCAAGTCCGCCAACCGATCTACCAAGGATCGGTGGGCCGCTGGCGGCACTACGAGCGACACCTCGGCCCGCTATTGGAAGTGCTGGGTGGTTAAGGGCTAAGGGAAAAAACCCTGCCGCATGAAGATTATACAGCTGGCCAATTGAACCCAAGCCAGGTATCTGCGGTCGATGCGGTCCAACCGTCGGCACACTCGGCCAAACTGATTGAGC
>Ga0187864_10002913_pt1 | contig 14374 bp, 10 predicted proteins | sample June2016WEW_11_4_FD_132985 | JGI IMG/M metagenome (GOLD analysis project Ga0187864, IMG submission 132985) | Peatland microbial communities from SPRUCE experiment site at the Marcell Experimental Forest, Minnesota, USA - June2016WEW_11_40 | ecosystem: Environmental > Terrestrial > Soil >... | reverse complement strand
CAATGCCGGAGACAACCGTCTCGATTTCTACCGCTGTGGCCCCTTTTTTCATTACGACAAGCACCTTTTGCCTCCTCTTCGCGGCGGCCCTGCGCCTCCAAATAGAAAGGGACCGCAGAGTCTGTCCACGGTCCCTTTCAATAAAAACAAAAGGACCGCGAGCCTTGGCGCGGCCCACGGTCCCAGCATTCTAATTCGAACTGATGGCTATCCCGTCAGGCGCGCACCTCCCCAGGTAAACCACCAGAGCCAGAAATTTGCGGTATCGAAGTAATGATTCATAATTTCATCCCTGATTAAATTTGGCTATTCTTTAACAATCGGAAACGAGAATAGCAAGAAGATTTTTCAAAATCCCGATAAATTGACATTGATTCTCCAAACTGGTATCATGGCCGCGTTTTCTCGAAGGGGCAAGGGGCTATCGTCTTATCTCTCCTTTTTCTTAAGCTGACTTAAAATAGCACTGATTTTGCATGTTCTCATCATAGTATCCCTCTCGATAAAATCGAGCCGGAGGGGGCTTCTGGAACTACACACGAATGGAAGCGGCCAAACCTTTTACATGCCATAGGAAAACACTGTGGGGGACAGGGGGGAAAGATGCAAAACTACTTCAGCGCGCCTTTCGAAACGTTTAGCGCAGCGGCTTCTTTAATGTGCAAATCCATGCGAGCCGCTCCTAAACTCAGTCGGGCGGCTTTCGCTCAGACAATAGCGGCCCAGGATTACTGGAACGGAATGTTCAGATACGTCGCGGCATTTATGGCCCCGTCAGTAAATGCTCTGAATGCTTTCGCAAGAACCGAGAAAGAAAAGCTGCCCGCAAACTCTCCCGCTGAGAATCTCATAGACTACAGTGAATTGTCCAAGCTGAATGTCCGGCTTGCCGGCGCCGGGATGGCGGGCAGCCTGCGAGCCATGAGCAGTTTTTTTTACAATACGCTGAGCAAAAGTTTTTTAGCCTGGATGAATTCATTCGAAGATGAGGACTGCCTGTGCAATTTTGCCAGCAGGCTGCAGGAAGTTCTCAAAGTAACCGTTCATGAATACCCGAAGGCCATAGAAGAGATCAAAGCCGAATTCGGCTTCCACCTGGACAACGGCGGGTATTTGAAGGTGGCCGAAACCGAGCGCTTCGACCTCTATCAGGTACTTCCCAGCCAAAAGCAGATAACGCCCAGAAACAAACCCATTCTGATCATCCCTCCCTATGTTCTGGGCGCCAATATTTTGGCTTTTTTGCCGGGAGAGCAAAAGAGCTATGTACATTGTTATGCGAACCAGGGGATCCCGACCTACATTCGCCTGGTCAAAGATATCGATACGACCGCCGCAGTCCGGACCATGACCGGAGAAGATGACGCTCTCGACATACGCTTCTTCTGTCAAAAACTGATGGCAACGCACAACGCGCCGGTCACCCTGAACGGCTTCTGCCAGGGCGGCTACCACTCTCTTGCCGCGCTATTATCCGGTGAACTGGATGGCCTCGTCGACGCCCTGATTACCTGCGTCACTCCGGTGGACGGGAGCCGGAGCAAGTCTTTAACGGATTACATGACCAGTCTTCCGGCGAGGTTCAGAGACATCAAATATTCCCAAAAAGTGTCTACTGACGGAAACACCGTTATTGACGGCTCTATTTTGGGATGGGTTTACAAGCTTCGAAAACTGGAGACCGAGTCGCCGATCGCCTCTTTTCATCGCGACATCGACATGTTTGACAGCCAGGCAAGTCCGCGGCCGAGAATCAGCAAGACCGCCGCGGCGATCAGTTACTGGATGTCCCATGATCAAAAAGATATACCTGTTAACATTACCAGGATGAGTTTTGCTTCCTATTCGATACCAATCGACGAGGAGGGGACCCTGCCTGTCGCCCTTTTCGGCCGAAAGCTTAATTTGAAGCGAATCGAAGAGAAGAAAACACCATGGCTTATCTGTATTGCCGACGGGGACGACCTGGTTGACAAAGAAGCCTCGCTTGCCGCGCTCAACTATATCGACGCTGAAGTCTGTATATTCCCGAAGGGCCATGCGGCCATTGCAACCTCGTGGTCGATTCCGACCTCGGCATGCCCGCTTCACCTTAGTTTTCCTCAACCTGGGGTGTCTGCTGCCGAGCCCTGCAAAATTTCCAGGGGGCCGGTCCGTTTCCAGATCGATCTGGACGCGGCCATCGAGTCCGCTGCGCGCCTTTGCGAAGCAAAAGGAGAACAAGAGGCCGAACCTGCAACCGAGAAGGCCGCCATGGGGACAAAAACCGGCCGCGCCGAGCCAAAGCGGCGCGCATCCAGGCCTCCCGCGAACGCCCGGCGCGCAAAATAGACGTGTCGCGCGGCCGGCCGGCCCGCTACGCGCTCGCACGACGCAGAGCGGTTATTTTTTACGGTAATGTCACGGTCAGGGTTATTCAGTTCCCATCTACAGAGATCGTTTCCGTATTTTCAGGTGTAAAAGACTGCAGGGGACAGTAGATTTCATGGCCGCAAATGCACCAGGAAATCAAGAGATCACTGGGTGAAGAAAACATTCAAAGGGCAGGATTGACACAAGGCCGTTTTACGGCAGTAAAGATGCCCGGTTCGAACCAGCAGGGCATGGAATTCCTGAAAAAACGGCACATCGGGATCCATTGCTCCCATGAAATACTCCCGCAACTCCTCGTAAGAAATCGACTCCCCCACCCATCCATGTCTTGAGAAAATCCGGTACGTATATCTGTCTACGACAAAAGAAGGTTTAAAAGCGGCATACAGGACGATGCTGTCGGCGGTTTCCGGGCCGATGCCCCGGATTGCCAGAAGATCGGTCCGCAGGGATTCCATGCCCTGAGCCAGGAATTCTCCAAGACCGCCATCCCATTTTGTCAGTATATGCGTGCAGAAAATCTTTATCTTCTTTGCTTTTTCGTTATAGAAGCCGGATGAGCGAATAAACGGCGCGATCTCCTGTGCGCTAAGCCCGCAAAGGCGTTCGAAGCTCAACAGATCATGGCGGCGCAGGCTTTCGATCGCAGTGGCCACATTTTTCCATGCGGTATTCTGTGTCAGTATCGCGCCAAGTATGACCTCGAACGGGGTCTCGGCAGGCCACCACCGCAGGGGACCGAAAAAGGCGAATAGCCTGGCGTAGACCTCGCGCAGCAATTCTTTTCTATTTGTGCTCAATCCAGTCCAACCCCCCCCAGCACCGTTCGACATTTTGCGCAGGCGCCATGCTTCAGGTCCTGTTTCCTGATTGAATAGCCGATTCGGGTTATCAGCACGGCCCCGCAGCAGTGGCAGTACGTATTCTCGCCGATGTCTCCGGGAATATTCCCTGTATAGACGTAATGAAGGCCGGCTTCCAGCCCGATTTGCCTTGCTCTTCTGATTGTTTCGATCGGCGTAGGCCCTCTGTCGCTCAGATGAAATGCAGGATGAAATCGGCTGACGTGCCAGGGAGTTTCGGGCCCCAAGCCGACCAGAAATTGCGCAAGCTCCTTCAACTCAGCCTCGCTGTCGTTCAACCCAGGGATGATCAGCGTTGTCACCTCAAGCCAGATGCCTTTGCTTTTCATGCCTTCGAGGGTCATGAGAACGGGCTTGAGGCGAGCTCCGCACTGTTCCCGGTAGAACGTGTCATTGAAGCTCTTGAGGTCCACATTGGCCGCTCCAAGAAAAGGCGCAACCGCATCCAACGCCTCTTTGCTCATGTAACCGTTGGATACGAAAACGTTTGCAAGTCCGCGCTCTTTTGCCGGGGCAGCTACATCGAGAGCATATTCCATAAAGATGGTAGGCTCGGTGTATGTATAGGAGATTGTGGCACATCCCTCTTTTTGCGCGCTGTCTGCAATTTCTTCTGCATAGACGCTCTGGCCGTAGACCGCTCCGCAGATTCGGGGGGACTGCGATATGTCGGCATTCTGGCAGAACAGGCATTCGAAATTGCACCCGACCGTAGCAATCGAATAACTTGTTGTGCCGGGAAAGAAATGAAAGAGCGGTTTTTTTTCAATAGGGTCGACGTGCCGGGCGATCAATTTCCCGTAGACCAAGCTCCATAGCTTGCCTTCCCTGTTTAGGCGCACCCCGCATTTTCCGGTTTCATCCGGTTCAATATGGCAGTGCTGCGAGCAAAGAAAACAGTGCACCCTGTTTTCATCAAGCCGCCTGTACAGCATCGCCTCTTTCATAATAGACTCATCTACTCACCCATTAACCGAACTTTCAGGTGCGCCTCCAGAAGCCCGCCAGCAGCCTAAAGACTGAATCGAAACTTTGGCTCCGGCAGGCATTTCATCGAAAACAGGTGTCTGAAGTGTGCGAACGCGGCATCGCATATCGATCCGCATTGCGATGAAATGTCCGAAAGGATGCCGTTGCAACACAGCAATTCGCTCCAGAAGATGAATGTAGCGAAGAAACGGCAGCGGTAAGGAAAAGCAGGTTCGCCACTCAATGGGAACGGCGCCCGAGAGAATCCCGGTGCTCATTTTGCGAAGTTGAAAAACGCTGAAGAACCTTGCGCGGCTGTAAACCGAGTCTTTCCATAACCTTTGAATGCCATAGTGGAGACAACCAATCGAATACTTGTTCAAGACACCAAGCAGCACGTTTCGGCGCGCCACGCGGAAGGCTTCTTTAAGCGCCAGGTACGGGTCGTCGACGAATTCCATGGAGTTTATCAGGGCCACTGTATCGAATTCGTTGTCATCGTAGGGCAGATTTTCAGCAAATCCCTGATCCAACCGCACTTTGTGACCAAGCCGCCTGCGCGCAAGCTCAAGGCTTGAGCTTGAAGGCTCGAGCCCGGCCGCCATATGCCCCTGCGACTTGAACCATTCCAGAAAAATACCGCTCCCGCAACCCACCTCCAGAACTCGCTGTGGGGAAACGGGCGCCCACACCTTACGGAAAAGCCCCTGTTCGAACGCCAACGCCCTTTGCCCCTGAGCAGAGCGAAACCAGCTTTCATGGCCCTCGGCGTCAGCTAAGCTGAAAACATAGCCCACGTCAAACCCTTGTAAGAATGCCGGCAGCGATGAGCACGAAGTAAAAATCCCTTGGCCTCTTGCTTTCCTCTGCCGTGAATTCTATTCGTCAAGCAAAATAGCCCCGCGGGAACCTGAGCTCACCATACGTGCGTATCTGGCAAGGCATCCCGTCTTGACTCTCGGCTCATGCGGCTTCCATGCTTGCCTCCGCTTTGCCAGCACCGCATCGTCCACCACCAGCTCCAGTTTCTTATTGGGGATATCCACGAAGATTTCATCCCCTTCTTCAATCAACGCAATCGGACCGCCAACGGCCGCCTCAGGCGAAATATGTCCTATGGCCGCCCCGGTCGTACCTCCGCTGAACCGGCCATCGGTTATGAGCGCCACATCCAGTCCCAGACCACGCCCTATAATTGCTGCAGTCGGGGTTAGCATCTCCTGCATCCCGGGGCCCCCTTTGGGGCCTTCGTAACGGATAACCACCACATCGCCCGGCACGATCCGACCGTCCAGAATAGCGTTCGCCGCATCGGACTCGCTTTCGAATACACGCGCCCTGCCCTTCCTCGTAAGCATCTCCGGCGCCACTGCCGACTGCTTGACCACAGCGCCTTCCGGCGCGAGGTTCCCGTAGAGAACGGCTATCCCTCCCTTGTCATGATAAGGATTTTCGAGCGGCCGGATAACCTCGGGCCGAAGAACGTGCGCTCCTCTGAGGTTCTCCCCCACCGACCTTCCCGTAACGGTAAAGGGAGCGGGATCTATCAGCTCGCGGCGCGAAAGCTCCTTCATCACTGCCTGTACGCCTCCTGCCGAATTGAGGTCTTCCAGGAAATGCGCTCCGCCGGGCCGCAGGCTGCAAAGGTGAGGCGTACGGGCGCTGATCTTGTTGAAAACGCCAAGATCGAGGCGGATTCCGGCTTCATTTGCAATTGCCGGGACGTGCAGAACCGTGTTTGTGGAACAGCCCAGGGCCATGTCCACCGCTATTGCGTTTTCGAAAGCCGCCATGGTTGCGATGTCGCGCGGTTTGAGGTCCTTGGCCAAAAGGTCCATTATCCGCATCCCTGCTTCTTTGGCGAGGCGCACCCTGGCGGCGGTAACCGCCGGGATCGTTCCGTTGCCGGGCAACCCGAGTCCCAGGGCCTCAACCAAACAGTTCATTGAATTTGCCGTAAACATGCCCGCGCACGAGCCGCATCCCGGACAGGCATCGTCTTCCAGCTCTTCCAGTTCACCCAGGGTGATCTGTCCCGCTTTTAGCGCGCCCACGCCTTCAAAAACCGTTATGAGATCCACCGGCTTTCCACCCACGTGACCGGCCAGCATTGGGCCGCCGCTTATCATAATTGCCGGAATGTTAAGTCTGAGCGCGGCCATCATCATTCCGGGTATGATCTTGTCGCAATTTGGAATCATGACCAATGCGTCGAAAGGATGAGCCATAGCCATTATTTCAACGGAATCGGCTATTAACTCGCGGCTTGCCAGGGAGTAGCGCATCCCGGCATGATTCATGGCGATGCCGTCGCAAACACCGATGGTGCTGAACTCGATAGGAGTTCCGCCAGCCATCCGGATGCCGGCCTTGACCCCTTCGGCTATTTTGTCAAGGTGAATGTGGCCCGGAATAATTTCGTTGGCTGAGTTGACAACACCTATGAGGGGCCTGTCTATTTCCAACTGAGTGTAGCCCATGGCCTTGAAAAGTGACCGATGGGGAGCTTTCTCGATTCCCTTTTTCATTAGATCGCTTCGCATCCCGTTATCTCCCTTAAGTGAACGACTGAAAAGTCTAAACATGTAATAATTAAAATATTTTTGGTTGTTTTGGAAGCAAAAACGCCAAAGCCGCAAAGTTGACAAAAGTTTTTCCAGTTTATATACTCCCGAATGAATTGTGAACCCAATTATTATTCCGGACTCGCTATGAGATCGATATTCGGTCCTGTACCATCACGGCGGCTGGGACGGTCCCTAGGAATAGATGTCATCCCACCGAAGACATGTTCTTTCGATTGCATTTACTGCGAGTCGGGACCTACTACCCGTCTGAGCGTAACAAGAGAGAATTTCGCCGACCCATCAGAAATCCTCGCGGAATTGAGCGCCTTTTTGCGCCTCTATCCGAATGCAACGGACGTCCTGACTTTGTCGAGCGCCGGCGAACCAACCCTTTATACCGGCCTGGGAGAGCTTATTGCCGCAGTTAAAAAGACTTACCCCCGGTTTCCTTTGATCGTGCTCACCAACGGCTCTCTTTTGTGGGAGCCGGAGGTGAGGCGCTGCCTTTTGAAAGCCGACCGCGTGGTCCCCTCTCTGGACGCCGTCACCGCCACCGTTTTCCGCAACATCAATAGACCTCATCCATCTCTGGAACCAGAGCAGATCATCGAGGGAATGCGGGCTTTTCGGATGGAATACAAAGGGCAGTTACATGTTGAAATAGCGCTGGTCTCGGGAGTCAACGACAGTCCCGAAGAGCTCTCGGCGCTGGCGCAGGTCATCGAGTCTATAAAGCCGGATAAGATCGAACTGAACACGGTTGTCCGCCCTCCGGCGCTCACCGGAACCCGGGGCCTCACCGATGCGCGAATGGCGTGGGCGGTTTCCTTTTTCAGTTCGCTCAATGCGGAAATAGTGGGCGTATTCGAGACGGATAAGCAGGACCGCTGCGAAAAACAAATCGGTCTACGCATAATCGAGACGGTGGAGAGGCGGCCCTGCACTGTCGCTGAACTGGCCGCCTCTCTCGGGGTCCCGGAAAAAAGAGTGGAACAGGAATCACAAAAACTTCAGAAACAGGGAAAGCTGAACAAGCTTTGCTTTGACGGAAAACTGTTCCTCTGCCCCGCTGGATGAGGAAGAAAGATAGGTCCTATGGGACCTGTAGGACCTATTTTTCCAGGGCAGGCAATCGCTCACATCTGCACGTCGTCTCTGACAGCAGGCGGGGATGCAAGTATCTCTACGGGCCGCTCGGGCAGCGTCCTCGCTATCATGGTATTGGTAAAAAGCCTGCGGGCCAGGTCTCTTACCTGATTAGCGGTGACAGCCCTGACCAGGTCCGGATAGCGCTGACTGTAATCCCACCCGAGGCCAAGCACTTCATTCAGCGCCGCGTCCGACGCCTGGCCGCTGAGCGTCTGCCTGCCGAGCTTGAGCCCTACGAGCATGGTCTCCTTGGCCTTCTCCAGTTCGCTTTGCGGAACAGGTTCATCCTTAAGCCGCTCCAGGTTTTGCTGAATCACTTCCTCCACTTTGGTCAGATTCGCCATAGTGGTCTGGGTGAGGACCCCGAAAAATCCGGCGTTTTTCCCGTAAAATGCGAAAGTACTCACCGTATAGACCAGGTTCTGGTCCCCACCTCGAAGAGAGTCGAATATCCTGCCGGCCGGAGAACCGCCTCCTGACAGCACCGAGGTCAGCACATCAAGCACAGGTCGTTCGGCGTTGTTGATATCCAGACCGTTTGTGCCGATAAAAAGCGCCGAGCTGTTCTTTTCGTTTTTTATCTCGATGGTATGATTTTCTCCGATCGGATGAGTCTCGTCGGGCATTGGCTTTTTAACCGGCTCACCACTCCATTTTCCGAATGTTTGCTGCACCATATTCCTGGCTTTTTCCGGATCTATATCGCCGTAAATCGCCAGGACGGAATGACTCGGATTCACCATTTTACGGTAGAATGCAACTATCTCCTCACGCGTAAACGACCTGACGGACTCCGATGTTCCCAGCTTGTCGTTCACATAGGAAGCTTTCTGGAAATAATTTCTCTTGAACAGTCGCATCACCTCGGCCTGCCAACTCTCATCGAGCTTTTTTACGGCAATCAGCGTGTCCTGCCTCTGCTTTTCGATCTCGTCCGGAGGAAACTGGGAGTTCTGGGCAATATCGGCAAGAAGCCCAAGTGCCCAGTCGAAGTCCTCTTTGAGCACTTTTATAGCAACATGGTAGGTGTTGTTCTCGGATAGGACACTAATTTCGCCGCCTGCATTCTCCACTTTTCTCAGTAAATCGAGTTTTTGCATCGATTTGGTCCCGGCGGTCAATAACCCGGCCGTAAAAGCGGAGAGCCCGGGACGATCGAGGGTTTCCAGTGAAAGCCCGCCTGTCCCCCAAAGTTGCAGGGTTACAAAAGCAAGGTTGGTGTCCTGCTTGATCAGCGTCTTCAACCCGTTATTCATCCGGCTGAATTCAACCGGCGCGGTCTTCGGAACCGGGCATTCGGCTGCGGCCACATCCTGAACCTCGGCATGCGGAGGCTTTATCACCGCAACGTTCATGCGGTTATGCACCAGATATCGCTGAGCCACCGCCTGAACCTCTTCGACCGTTACGGAGCGGACCCCGTCGACATACTCTTCGTCAAAGTAAGGATTCCCGGAGAGTAAATAAGATGAAGCAAACGAGGCGGCATTGGCCGAAACAGATTCTTTTTCGAAAATGTGGTGGGCAATGGCCGTTTTTTTCGCTTTATCCAACTCCGCCGCGCTGATTGGAGTAGTCCTGAAGCCATCAATTTCCTCCTGGATGTCCTTTAGCGCCGAGGGCCACTGAGAAGCAGCCAGGGACACCGAAATAACAAACTGACCACGGACAAAGGCGGGCGTCCAGTTCGAGGCGCCGATGCTGAAGACTTTGTTCTGCTCTTCTTTCAGACGGCAATGCAGACGGCAGGTCTCGCCCTCCCCCATCACCAGCGCGAGAACGTCCAGGGCGTAAAGGTCTTTTTCATAAGCATTTACCGATGGAAATCCGATCATTGCCTGGACCAGCCTGACGATCGGAACTTCTTTTTCCTCCCACCGGATGCTTCCCTGCAGAGGTTCTTCCGGCAGGACCACCGGATCGGAGTTTCTGGGAAGAAAGTCCCGGGTCTTTTCCGCCACAAACTGAAGGACTTCCGGGGCCTGAACATTCCCGGACAAAGCCACTATCACGTTCTCCGGCTGGTAGCGCTGCTGATAATAGTCCAGAAGGGCCTCCCGGCTCTGTTGAACGAAAACCTCTTCATACCCGATCACGGGATATCGAACCGGATTTTCTTGGTATGCCGTCCGGACGAACAGTTTCCACAACTCCGTATTCGGGTTGCTCTCCCCCATTTTCATTTCCTGCTGGATCACCTGCTTTTCCCTTGCAACCTCTTTGGCGTCCACAACATTTTCAGATACATAGGAAAGCAGCAGATCGAGGGCATCCCGCCAGTGGCCGGCCCCAGTGTTTATGTAGTACACCGTCCTGTCATAGCTGGTGTAAGCATTCGTTGTGCCGCCCATTGCCTTGAGCCGTTCCTTGGCCTGTTCTTCCGTAAACGAACGCGTCGTTCCTCCGGCCACTATGTGCTCGAGATAATGCGAAAGACCGGCCCTCATGTACTTTCCCTCGAGGGCGGACCCGGCCCGAACGAACACCTGCGCGGAAACGACTTCAGCCCCGGGCTGTTGGTGAACGAGAAGTGTCAGGCCATTTTTGAGCACCACGAAAAGATCATCGGGCTTTGAGGCAAGCGTGCGCTGCACGAAAGACCGCGACTGCTGGGAAATAAGCGGACATTCCTTGGCTTCATCCAAAAGAGCGGCTGGAGCCAGTCCGGCACAGACAGCGATAACGAGAGTGCATATTGGAACTATCCTTCTCAACATCAAAGTATTCCTTTCAGGGTATTTAATACCAAATTTAATGTCTGATAGCGCATTAGTATAAGACCGGATCAAAAACGCTTCAGTAATTTTAATTGACTGGTCAATACCAATTCCACAAGATTCTAAAAAGGGGATGTCGTAAAAAAACGGAGTTGAATTTAGAGCTCATTGGACTCGATCAGGCGGGAAATGAGCCTATGCCTGTTAATTACGCCGTCGGGGGTCGGCCATGAAAGTGGCGGGCGAGCCAATTCAATCAGGCGCCAGCCTCGGCAGGTTGTACCGATTTCTGCGGCAATGTCGTTGATCTGCAACGATCTAAGCAACTTTTCAAGACAGGACACGATTTCCCTGCTGAAACACTCCAGACCTATCCCCTGCTCTAACAGGGGGTTGGGAGAGATTCCGTGGCTATCGAATCCGCACTGCGCCTCACTCGAAACTCTTTTTACTATCCCCGCGCATTTGTAATTGACGAAAACGAGCCGAAAGCACTCTACGTAATCTAACACCTCCTGAATTATCAAAGGGTTATAAATCTCACACAGAGCATGCAGATCACCAGCATTCGAGACCAGCCGTGCGCTGCCAATAGTCTTGGGACCCATTGCTCGAAACGGAAAAGAAAAATCTTCGACGATCGAGCCTTTTTGGCCTCCGTAATAGATGCGCGTGAAGGGATGAGGACACTTGAGAAACTGAAACAGAACTTCCTGCATCAGCCTGGATTTTTGAACGCTGTAGGCGAAAGCGCTGGGAAATGTTTTTTTCCCGGCCGCTTGCAAAATCCTGACAAACCGTGGAGTGGGAAAGAAAATTTGGCTGGCTGAGAGCAGCATTCCCCTCTGTCGAGGGGTATAGTCTCCAATGGAGGGGCGAACGCCAAGCGTTACGAGTTGCGGACAGGAGCGAAGGAATGGAGCGACTGCGACCAGCTTTTCTCGCATTGGATTTTATCAGGCAAGGCAGGCGCCAGGAGCTTTTGAGTTACCGCCCGGCCTCTCGAATGCCCATTTGGCCATTGAGCAGCAGGTCCGGATGAACGCCGTAGTTGTAGCTACGCATACGAAAATAATTATCAAGTATTCCCACTCTGGAATCAACGTAATCATATATGGTCAGGCGGCTGTCGCCTGAGTCTCCATCCTGGCACATATCCCGTATGGCGTTGAAAAGGTTTTTCTGGAAGTGGACTGGAACAGCCAGGAAAACCACATGAGATTTCAGGACGTGCGAACACTGGGGCATAACACGTGGGGAAATAAGCAAAACCTTCCCCTGGGAAGCTCCGGTCTGCGAAACATTATTGTTCCCGCCATCCTTGTTCACAATCTTGGGGTTGGCGCAAAACTGATTATATGAAAAGGCATTTATACCGCGCTGGCTCAACTCAGCGCTCAATGCATCGTCATGGTCCTCTCCTCCGGAAAGCACGAGGACCCGCTCTTCTCCCTTTTGAAGTTCGATTTCCACATCGTCCACAATCTTGCGGTTTCTTGCAGGGTTCAGCATCAGCTCCCTGAGCATCGACTGGTAATCCGCCCTGGAATTGTAAGGGTAGTTGAAATCCGTTTGACGGGCTATTACGGTCCCCGAAATAACCCCGCGTCCTTCACGGGCGTCTTTTTCATCGATCGTATAAACAACATCGCCCAGGTAAAAATTAATCAGCTTTGCGAGGCGGTCCTTTCGCTGAACAGTGTTGGATAGACCCAATACGTAGCGGCAGTCGAAATTCGGGACCAGGCCGGTAAGAACCTTCGATGGACAGCGCTGCGATTCGTCGAAGATTATGTATCCGACCTTGTCATGGATTTTTCTCCAGTAACGCATTATTTCGCCGGTATGGCCGATAGTGATCTGCTTGCCGACCTGCTGAGTCCCGCCGGAAAAAATACCCACCTCTGAGGCCGGGACCTGGAGGAAGCTATGAATCTTTCTGAGCCAGCCATCGAGAAGGTCTATTTTAGGAATTACAATCAGCACGGGCTGGCACCTCTGAGAAATGGTGTAAAGGGCAATAACTGTTTTGCCGCTCTTGTGACCGCCGACCAGGGTAGCGCAATCGTGCTCAAGCACAGCTTCGGCCGCATCCTGCTGGTAGCCCTTCAATTCGCCATGGAATTCAATCGAAATCGGGTCGAACAATCGCCTCCTGTCGATCATGCGGTAAGGAATCTGGTATCTTTTGCACAGTTCGATAAACTGGTCGAGGAATCCTCTGGGTATGAGATAATTTCTGCCTTTTTGCTTAAGACAGCTTATCTGAGCCGGTATGTTGCCTATCCATTCGCCGCGGTTGTGCCGTATCTCGTAATCGGGGTTTGTAAAAACAAGCCGTTCGTGGAGTTTCCTCTCGAGCAAGGAAGACATTCCGTCAACCGGGACTTTGATCCACTCGGAAAGCAGGACATTGACATTCTTGACGAACATTTCAAAACCCTCCGCCGACGGAGTGGAGCCCAAAGCAACTGCCTTCGGACTATCGGTCTGGATACGAAGAGCACACTGGAGCGCCCGGCCCGCATAAGTCTCTCGACACTCCTAAGCCGCCAATTCACCGCGAACCAGTTAAGACATTCTCTATAGGTGCAACGTTTGAGAGCTATAAGATCCAACAAAGGTTTCGATAATGGAATTATATCGCAACCCGTATGGAAAGTGTTATAACGATTTTAACCGATCTCCTAAAAGGAGCCTTCATGAAAGATCATTCCCCGCCGCTCCAGATTATAGGACAACTTGCTCGAGAATACGATGAAAAATATCGTGAACTGGAGAAACTGATTTCCGAAACTCAGCCGGAAATCATTCCGCCTCAGTTGAGGGCGCTTGCCGAACGTGCTACAGACCGTTTTCGCTCCGCTCAGATCGCCATGCTCTCAATGCCCGAATTATTTGATGGAGAGGAACGGCAAATGGCTCTACAGGCCATGGCGGTACTATGCCGCGCTTTCGATGAAATGCGCATACTTTTCCATTTTCTATTTGAAAACCATTCGCAGGCAGATAAGCTCTGACTATACTTTGGGGATGCTATTGCCGCTCCCGGCAAATCAGGGCTTTTTTGAAAGTCAGGTAGCTGGGCTGGGGAAAGTCGTTCCAGAAGCGGCCGCTCAGCGGGTTACAAAGGGGTGCTGGAAGGCTTTGAGACACACCCCGTCAGGAGAAGAATACATACGAGCCAGAAAGCCTGGGACCTTCTTTCGATGCTCATACGCATCCAATTCCCGCCGGAAAACATGTTCTCTAAGTGCCCATCTCCCACGAATGCAGGTAGGCGTCCTGCTCCGCAGTGAGCGAGTCGATCTCGATTCCCATGCTCGCAAGTTTGAGGCGGGCGATTTCGCGGTCGATATCCATCGGTACCCGATAGACCTGTTTTTCCAGGGAAACATGATTTTTGACAATATATTCCGAACATAGCGCCTGGTTTGCGAAGCTCATGTCCATAACGCTCGAAGGATGGCCCTCAGCGGCAGCCAGATTGATAAGGCGGCCCTCGCCGAGCACGTATATTCTCTTGCCGTTTTTCAGCCTGAATTCTTCAACAAAATCACGCATCGTCCTCTTCGATGAGGACATTTCACGCAGATCATCCAGATTGATCTCCACGTTGAAGTGGCCCGAGTTGCTAACAATAGCGCCGTCTTTCATCATTTCGAAGTGTTCTTTGCGCAGCACGTGGATGTCGCCGGTCAGCGTGCAGAAAAAATCGCCAATCGGCGCGGCCTTT
>Ga0187864_10002911_pt1 | contig 14377 bp, 23 predicted proteins | sample June2016WEW_11_4_FD_132985 | JGI IMG/M metagenome (GOLD analysis project Ga0187864, IMG submission 132985) | Peatland microbial communities from SPRUCE experiment site at the Marcell Experimental Forest, Minnesota, USA - June2016WEW_11_40 | ecosystem: Environmental > Terrestrial > Soil >... | reverse complement strand
GCTCAGTACCGGCGGCAAGTATCAGGGCCTTGGTTTCCTGGATGGGTTGCTGCCTACGTTAAACGTTACAGAAGGACAGATCAGCAATCCGAATGGGACCATTACTACAGTGGCTGCGGTCGCGAATCCGTATGCCGGCGTCAACATTTTTGTAAACGCGGGAGGAGCGTTCTTCTATGGGGGCGCAGTGCCGACTGGGAACGGGTCAATACCAACTACTTTAACGGCTAACTCAACGGGTGGGCAGCTTCTCATTCTCCTTCACGAGTTGGCGCACGTTAACAACACCGCAGGATTCGCGCAAAGCGACGCGAATGCCGGCGACAACGCCTCGAACAACGATCAGGTCTGGCAACACTGCCAAAAGACGATTAACGGAAACTAGCATGATCCGCACTTTGCTAGTCCTGGCATGGTGGGTTCTTGCGATGGTTTCCCCAGCTGCCTGCGAGGCCCCCGTGCCTACTGGCCTATCGTGCATTGCTGAAATGTTACTACCGTCGTACGGTGCCATCGCTCGAAAGGCAGCGGAGCCGGGTACCGTGGTCTCTCAGATCAACATCGGCCCGAACGGAAAGCTGGCTTCGGTACACAGCACAGCGCCGGACGCGTTCCTGGTGCGTGAGGTGGAGACGTTCCTCCGCTACAACACAACCTTCAATACCGCTTGCAGCGGTCAGACGTTAACGCTGAAGTTCACGTTCGTTCTTAACAAAGTGCCACCTACACCGAGTCCAGGACTGAACGTAAGATTCCGAGGCCCCGATGAGTTTGTTATCGAGTCGTCGCCGCAAGCACCGATTCCAGACGTAATTCCACGTCAAGACCACTGAACCGGATGATCACGACCGCGCGAGCGATAGTTTGCAGGCGTAGAGCCATTTACTTTTGATTCCGCCGAAACGCCCTGTTCTTGCAGGCGTTAGAACAGAAGCGCTTATCTCTGCGAGCAGCATCGCCGAGGAACCAGCGGGCGCAGTTGGGCGCAGCGCAGCGGGCGGTGTGAATGAGTCCCGCGACTTCGGCGGCGAAGCGTTGCCAGAGTGCAGCGCTTAGGGTTACCGGGCAGTACCGGAAACCTTGCTCCGAAATCTTTAAGTGAAACGGGACGCGGGCTAGGTGCTCGGAGATTTTGCGGCCGAGCCGTTCACGCGCTGCTCCTGATTCCTGCTCGGGTGCAACTGAATCCCAAAGCTCCATACACGTCCGTAACGCCTGAATCTCCTTGCGCCAAATCTCGACCGGCTCGGGCGGGAGCGCGTCGGCTTTGACGATCTGGCCGGGCGCTGGCGTGCGTGCGATCGAGACCGTCAGCAATCCGTAACGGCCAGCCAGCGACAAGATCCGCTCGGGGTTGGGCGGGCACTCGGTGAAGATCCGGTGCAAGCAAGGTTGCCGAACGCAGGGCAGCTCGCGTGTCAGCTCGTCGCCGGACCACTTTGGCACCAGACAATCAGCGACCGCCGATCCGCCGTCGGTGGTTTTCAGCTTCCGGCGCTCGATCAGAAATCCGCTATCGGGAATCCAAGTTTCAAGAAGCTCGCTGCCGGTGTGCATGGAAGTCGGAAAATCGTGACGGATAATTATAACTAGCCGTCACGCGGTTTTGCGTGAGCCAGCGCACACATTCGGAGCTGGTCTCGTTGGTTACCGCAGAGTACCGGAAGGATAGCCGGAAGCCGCCGTAGCGGCTGAAGAAGTAGTGACACGCCACCCCGGATCGGGTGCTGCGCGGTAACCGTTGGTTCCCATACGCGAACCTGTTGAAAAAGGGCGGCGCATATTTTTTCTTTAGCCGCCGATTCCGCCTTAGGTGTCCGACTGCTTGCATGTGTGACACACATGAACTAAGCTGTCCTACATGACGGAAACATTGCAGCAGACCCAGACCCTATCGCTGCGGATGAGCGAAGCGCTGCGCAAGCGGCTAGAGGACATCCGGAAGCTCACGGCGGTGAAGCGCGGCGAGAGCGTATCGACGTCGGAGATCGCCAAGCAGTTGCTCGAATCGGCGCGGGAGGAGCGCTTCGAAGTGGTCGAGCTGCTGGCGAAGCCGACCGAGTCGCTTATCGAGATCAAGCGACCCCAAAACTCCGCAAAGCTGGAACCGATATGCCTACGTTCAAGGTGATCCAATCAATTACAACGACGCGAATGGCCAAGAACTCGATTTGTTGGATTCCTCAGGTTTTTTTGGGGGTGGCGGGGGCGGTTGGTGGGGCGGATGCGGTTACGTCATGACTTTCGTCGACGGGATGCAAATGCCGAGCCCTTGCGATTTTGTCCCCATCTTACCAGTCTTTGCACCGCAGCCGAAGCCGACGCCGAGGATAATAACGATTCAAGAAATCGATGACTGCATTTTCCCGAACGGCACTGGGATCACCGGCGGGGCGTGGGTCCTCGAAGTTGAGTACCAAGTTCTGGTCAACGGCCAACCTATCCTAGGGAACTACTCCCTTGCGAACGCAGGAATCTCTCAAGTCAGCGAGACCGTTACAACCACTAGTGGTGGTCCCATCAATGGCAACGGAGCTTGGTGCCTCTCGAATGGGAATTGCGCTGCGCCTGGAAGTCTGACTCCGTCGGGCACTTTTTGGGACGTCCTATCGGGCAACGGAACCGCCAACCAGAGCTTTGCGATCAATGGCCAGACCACATCGGTGACGTTTCCGGGAGCGGCGGCCTTGACTAAGCTGAAGGACGTGTTCAACAGCCCGGGGCATTCCATTTCAGTAGGTGGCGGAGCACTCACTGGAAACTCGGCCACGAGACAATGCGGGACGAAGAACGGAGATCCTTCGACCAACTGATTCTAGGACCGGGCCCAGACAAACATGATTCTCTCATTCCTAAGCGTAACTAAGCTACGAAGCTGTCTGCTTTGCCTCATGTGCCTGGCGCTAGGGGCGGCTTGCTCCGAAGCGGAGCAAACGTTCCCGCAGGTACGAGTCAGCACCACGCTCCTGGAAGGAGTCTGGCTCGCCTCCCCCATTGTTGCTGTCGGCGAGGTCAGTAACATCATCAGTTACGGCCACCAGACTGTTGACCGCCTTCCGCCCCCGACCATGCCTGGTGTTCACGACTTGTATTGGTGCCAGGGCGACTTTACCACCGTTGCAGTTCTGAAGGGGCGCCGTCAAGGAAGACATAGGAAGTACCTTTGGGCGTCTACGATACCAGGATGCAAGCTGGTGGACAATGACCCGAAGCTCATCTATTGGAGGCTTAAGACGAAATATTGGTTTCTTCGCGAGGAGGGGCAGTTCCTTAGGCCGGTCTTCGATTATGGGACGTCTCGCTTCGAGGGCGTGTTCCCTGCGTGGTCAGAAGGACCAGCTCTGCCTGCTCGAATGCGGATGGGTGCTCTCCTCCTTACACCGTCGGCAAACTCCGACTCGCTAGAGGACTACGCTCGCTATCTGTGGAGCGTCGGCGACATCGCATGCGAACTGCTCGGCAAGCTGGAATGTACGCGTCGAATTCGGACTCTGGAAGGACTTGGGAGCCCCGCGCTTCGAGACTCGGCCTGTGGATTTCTCAAGGGCCAATTGGGAGCGTCTTGCGAGCAAGATTGAGCCGACGCAAGCTGGCATGAGTTACAACCGTCTGAGTTAAAAACTACAATCGCTACTACTCCAATGCCTATGGCCGGTTCATGACCCCGGACCCGTATCAGGGAACGAGTGGCGGTCCTGGCGACCCCAACAACCCGCAAACCTGGAACCGATACGCCTACGTGGTCGGAGACCCGGTCAACTGGTTCGACCCGCAAGGCCTCGATAACTGCGCTCCTGGTGACGCGCTTCCTTGTACCGTAACGGTGACCTCTAACCCACCGCTGCCGCCTCCACAACCGCCGTCCATAGCCGATGCCGGAGATCAAGGGAATACCCCCGGCCCCACTGCCGGGGCTGCCGTTCAACCCACAACCGACTTCCTACACATTTATGAGCTACTGTGGGCTAATCACCTACACCCCTGGTATGACCATTTCTCCAAATTGCTGGCAACCGCCGCCTACCTGTCCGGCAGGACAGGTCGTAAACTCGCGAAACGTTTGCGTGCCATATACGGGGACTCCGTTTAGAATGACTCTTCCAGGCACGAACTGGTGCGGGCCCGGAGGATGGGGCCCGACTGTTGGCCCATTGGACACACTCTGTCAGCAGCATGATGCGTGCTATGCGGTGGCGGATGCTGGAGCTTTGAATAACGTCATGGGCACAGGAGGATTGGTGATGCAGAGGTTGATTAACACGTGCAACCAAATACTCTGTTCAGAACTTCAGCCCATCATTGCGGCTGGACCAACTCTACCGACGCTCGGGCAGTGGATAGACGCTCTTCTGGTGAACGCCGCATTCAAGTGCACTGCACCCAACAAAGGACGGTGACCCCCGTGCGTCCAGGGTTAGTTGATGGCTTCGCGACGACTATACTCGCGCTTGGTATTGGCTGGGGAGTGGTTGCGTTTTTTCAGGGTCTTATAGCAAGCTTCACGCTGAATTCTATTCATTTAGCTGAATCGCTCGCAGCAATCATTTTCGGGTTTCTTATCGTCCTGCCGATCGCGATTGTCGCCGTGTGGTGGCCGAAAGCTTCAGTAGCTTTGTTAGCACTGAGCTTCGTCCTAGTTGAGATTTCCGGGTTCGCAGACGACGGACTACGCGGAATTTTCTTAGTCGCCCAGAAGGTGGCGTTGCCGGATCTTCTACTTATGTTAGCGTACGCCTATTTGGCCCATATTAAGCGGAAATCGCACCTGTAGGAGAAGCGGTGCCTCAACATCGATAGGATTCCATATGTCGATAATCGCTACTACAACAACACCTATGGGAGATTCATGACCCCGGGTCGATATCGGAAGAGCGCCAAGCCAAATACCCCCCAGAGCTGGAATCGCTACTCATACGTGCTCGGCGATCCTGTCAATTCCAACGATCCGACCGGCAAAGACTGTACCGCGTCGAGCTTTTCTTCATATGTCTATGGCGGCACCGACCCGGATATCAATGATGACGCTCCGTCTATTACGAGTTACTACAACGATAACGGCGCATCTTGCTCCCAGATAGCCCCACCGACAAACGATGCAAATGCCGCCGGGTGTACCGCAGGAAACTACGACGGCGGGGAGACGCCATCGACGTGCTCGTCCGTTTCATACACGGGCTCGGCCGACACGACGGGAACCACCGACGAAAATGATAATATCAACAGCCCGGCAGGGCAAGGCGCCGACGCGGGCACTCCGGCGTCGGATACCGGAGGCAGCGGTTCTCAGCCTGGCTCTATTTCAAACAGCCCAGCAAGCGGATCTGTCTTCATTCCTGTTTACGGCCCGTTAGGTGTGCAAATTGGCGTAAATTTGCTAGGGCCAGGGAACGGATCGTGCCTCTCGCTTGGCCTTGCAGCTGGTTGGGGAAGGAGTGCGAGCGCCGGAACGTTCGGCACGCCCTTGGCCACAGGGAATCTGTCCCAGGCCACGAGCATCCTCAGCGGCTGGGGCGGTTCTGCAAGCGTTATAATTCAGAATTGGGTGGGATACCAAGTCGCGTACGGCTCGGCAGGCGCCATCGGTGGCCCTGCGGCTGGCTGGCCAGGAATGAGCTTTTCCTATGGTTATTCAATCTGCCATTGATAATCTGTCCCGTGATTGGGGGAAGTACGTGCTCGCTGGAGCTGCATGCCTATACGGAATTGTCGCCCTGCTTAACCCAGTTAGTCTTTCGAAGTTATTCAAGTTAATGAACCGCAACAGCCCCGGCGAATTGATGGCCTATGCGAATCCGACGGCTGTTGCGGAGTCGCGGGTTCTGAGGCTCAGATTCCGTTTTTCCGGAGCGATACTCCTTGCCTTCGGGCTGACACTGATGCAAGTCATCCGGGACGGAATTGACGCATTCTGCGTGGTCCTCATTGGCCTGGGAGTTGGCCTCTTGTGGAAGCCATTCAGCATTTTGGCTGCCTTCGGCGGCGGTATCCAGGACGACGATCGAACGGCGGCTAAGCACACCAGGGGGCTTCGGCTGGTAGGATTCCTCTCGATCGCTGTTGGCGGCTGGCTGCTGCTGGCTCACAGGTGAACAACGGACAATCTCTACTACTCCAGCGCTTATGGAAGGCTCATGACCCCGGACCGGTATCGGAGGAGTGTTAGCCCAACCATCCCCCAAAGCTGGAATCGCTACTCGTATGTGCTCGGCGATCCTGTGAACGCCAACAATCCGACGGGCAAAGACTGTACCGCGTCGAGCTTTTCTTCATATGTCTATGGCGGCACCGACCCGGGGTCAATCGAAGATGACGCTCCTTCTATTACGAGTTACTACAACGATAACGGCACAGGTTGCTCCCAGATAGCCCCACCGACAAACGATGCAAATGCCGGGTGTACCGCAGGAAACTACGACGGCGGGGAGACGCCATCGACGTGTTCGTCGATTACGTACACAGGCCCCGGGCGGCCAGGTTATAAGCGCCTGTAGAACTCCTCCGCTGCGCTAAACTCTTCTGTAACGCCCCTGTAATCTGCGAGGTATAAAATGCTCCCCATGGACCAACTCGAAATCGAGCGCTCGGCCAGTTCCGTTCCCGACGTCACCATCCTCACCCTGAAGGGCCCGCTCACGCTCGCCACCTTGTTCGACTTTCAAACCCTGCTGCGCCAGCCCGACCTGAAAAGCACCATCATCGATTTTTCGGCCGTGCCCTACATGGATTCGGGCGGGCTGGGCGTCCTCCTTAGCCACTGGTCGCACACGCAGAGGCATAACTCGAAATTTGCCCTGGTCGCCATGTCGGAGAAGGTGCGCGTGATACTCGAAATGACCGGTGTCGGCAAAATCCTGCCGCAGTATCCCACTGCCGCCGATGCGGAACGCGCATTTGCATCCAGCAATTCGTCTTCGGTGACAGCCGTCTAGTCCATGGACCAACTTCAGATCCAGCCGATGCCCGGCTCGTTACCCGACGTTACCATCCTCGCCCTGCAAGGTCCGCTGACCATCGGAACGGTGTTCGAGTTTCAAGCGGCCATACGACAGCCGGATTTGAAGAGTACCATCATCGACTTTTCTGGCGTGCCCTACATGGATTCGGTGGGATTAGGCTCGTTGCTCAGCCACTGGGCGCACACCCAGAGAATCGGCGTACACTTTGCCGCCGTTGGGATTTCCGATCGCGTGCGAGTGCTGCTGAATATGAGCAAGGTCAGCACCATCCTGCCGTCGTATCCGACCGTCGCCGACGCCGAGCGCGAGTTCGCCAGCGCGGCCCCGATTGCGCCTAGACCGTAAAATATATTGCCGGACCGCTAGCTTCCTGTGCTACCTTAAGAAGTTAAAGTTCTCTGTTTCAGTCTCTCCTCGATGAAGGACTACATCGCGTTAACCAAGCCGCGAATCACTTGGCTCATCTTGATGAGCACAGGTGTTGGATACTTTTTTGGTATCCAAAGAGGGGTGCCCGGCTGGCATTTCTGGACGCTGCTCCATACCATCGTCGGAACCGGACTGATCGCTTCTGGAACCGCCGCCTTGAATCAGTGGTATGAGCGCGTGGCCGATGGGAAGATGCGGCGCACGCAGGCTCGTCCGCTACCATCGGGCCGGCTGGATGCGGGAAAAGCCCTGGTATTCTCCATCGCAATTTCGGTGGCCGGATTCGTAGAGTTGTGGTTCGGTGCGAATCCGCTGGCAGCGCTGCTCGGTCTCTTCACGCTGCTGACTTATCTGTTCATCTACACGCCGCTGAAGCAGCGCTCGCCACACTCCACAACCTTCGGGTCGCTTCCCGGCGCGATGCCTCCGCTCATCGGGTTCGCCGCAGCCAGCGGCACGCTGACCTGGGATGCCTGGGCTCTCTTCGCGATTCTGTTCCTGTGGCAGTTCCCACATTTCTACGCCATCGCTTGGATGTACAAAGACGACTACGCGCGCGCGGGCATTCGTATGCTGCCCGTGGTGGAGCCCGACGGAAAGTCCACCGCGCGCCGCATCATGCTGTACTCCATCGCGCTCATCCCTATCAGCCTGATGCCGAAGTTTCTCGCGATGGCCGGTAATGTTTATCTGTATGGCGCGCTCGCGCTGGGCCTGGTGTTCCTGTACTACGGCCTGGGCATCCGCACGGATCGCACGCGGCAGCAGGCACGGCGTGTGTTGCTGGCCTCGGTGGTTTATTTGCCGCTGCTATTCAGCCTGATGTTGTTTGACCGTCCCGCATGAAGCTGTTGGCTGTTGTCGCGTTGGTGTGCGCCCTGGCGGCGTGTTCGCGGCGCGCCCCTGCGCTCGAAATTCTAGGCCAAATTCCACAATTTGAACTGGTGGCGCAAGATGGCCAGCCGTTCCACAGCCAGGTTCTGGCGGGCAAAATCTGGGTGGCCGATTTCATCTACACTACCTGCCCCGGTCCGTGCCCGCGCATGACATCGCAGATGCGGGAAGTGCAGAATGCGGTGTTGAAACTGCCCGATGTGCGGCTGGTGTCCTTTACCGTGGACCCTGCGCAAGATACGCCGCCGGTGCTGGCCGCCTACGCGAAAACGCACGGAGCGTTGCCTGCAGTCTGGTCTTTCCTGACCGGCCCCGTGCCCACGCTGCAGATGCTGGATCGCGATGCATTCAAGCTTGGCAATCTCGATGCCACCATGCAGCACAGCACGCGTTTCGTGCTGGTGGATCGCCAAGGCCGCATTCGCGGATACTACGATACGTCGGAGCCCTCGTCGATCCCCAAAGTAATTTCGGACGTTTCCGCGCTAGCGCGAGAACGCACCTGATGGACATCCATTCGCTGCCTGCGGTGAATGCCACCCTGAACGGCATCGCTGCGGTGTTGCTGGCAATCGGCTATACACTGATCCGCAAGAAACGAATTCAGGCGCATAAACGCGTGATGCTGACGGCGTTCTCGGTGTCGGTGCTGTTCCTGATTTGTTACGTCGTGTACCACTTGAACGCGGGCATCGTGTATTACCAGAAGACCGGATTTCTTCGTTATCTCTATCTAACAATCCTGACCACGCATACCATCCTCGCCGTGATCACTCCGGTGCTTGCGATCATTACGCTGCGGCGCGGGCTGCGCATGGACGTACCGCGCCATCGAGCCATCGCGCGCTGGACGCTTCCGATTTGGATGTATGTGAGCGTTACAGGAGTGGTCGTGTACCTTATGTTGTATCGAGGGTAGGGGGAGGACGCCAGAATTCAGAAGTCAGAATTCAGAATGCGTTGGATGTACCCTTCGAGACATTTACTGGCTTCTTCGAGCAAAACCATGGGAGCATCGGTCTCGCCGTATTGCAGATCCTGCGTGAGAATCAGATAGTATCGGCATTCTTCCAGAGAGGCTTGGGCGATATTCAGAAAGCGCGCCTTGCCAGCTTTTCCTCTTCGTTTGAATCCTTCGGCGATGTTAGCCGCAACAGATACGGCAGCGCGCCGAAGCTGACTGGAGAGCCCAAATAACTCGTATTTCGGAAACCCAGCCGTCATCTGATAGATGGATAGAACTAATTGGTGGGACCGCTGCCAAGTGATGAGATCCCGAAAGGTCTGTGCCGGCGCCCGTTCCAAATGAAGTCGTGGGCCGTGAGGCCCCATCCTCTCTTCTGAATTCTGACTTCTGAATTCTGTATTCTTAACTTGTGCCTTCTCTCACCGCGCGCACGTCTTCCGGCGGCTGCGCCTCCAAACTGAGTCCAACGATTCTGCATCAGGTGCTCGGCCGCATCCCCCGCTTTGCGAACGAAGACGTACTGGTTGGCTTCGATACCTGCGACGACGCCGGTGTGTTCAAGCTATCGCCGGAGATGGCGTTGGTCCAGACTGTCGACTTCTTTTCGCCCATTGTCGACGACCCCTACACCTTCGGCGCCATTGCGGCCGCCAACGCCCTGAGCGATGTCTACGCCATGGGCGGCAATCCAATCTCGGCGCTTTCTATCCTCGCGTGGCCGGCCAAGGGCGATCTCGACGAGTTGGCCGAAATGCTCAAGGGCGGGGCAGAGAAGATCCAGGAAGCGGATTGCGCGCTGCTGGGTGGGCACAGCGTCGCTGACAACGAAGTGAAATTCGGATATGCCGTGACCGGGTTGATCCATCCGGGCGCAATCAAGACCAATGCCGGCGCCAGGTCAGGCGATGTGCTGATGTTCACCAAGCGCATTGGAACCGGCGTCATCTCGACGGCGTTGAAGCAGGGAATCGCGAAGCAATCCGATGTGGACACAGCCATCCAATCGATGTTGAAGCTGAATCGCGAAGCCTGCAAAGCGATGCTCGAGTTCCCGGTGCATGGATGCACGGACGTGACGGGATTCGGGCTGATCGGGCACGCGCGCGAGATGGCGCTGGCAAGCAAGGTAACTCTCGAAATCGATCCGCGCGCGGTTCAATTTCTGCCCGGTGCACTGGAATACGCGTGGCTGGGAGCGATCCCGGGAGGGCTCAAGAACAATCGGGAGTTTGCGTCTTCTTGCGTGGAGGGAACTTCAGAGTTCGATGATTTGCTCTACGATCCACAAACTTCGGGCGGGCTGTTGATTGCTTTGGCGGAGCGCGATGCCGCGTCGCTGGAAAAGAAAATGCCCGACGCTTATCGCATCGGGCGGGTGACGGAGAGGCAGAGCAAGCCGCTTCACTTGCTCTAGCCGTCCCGGAAACGCAACACGGTTGCGTGGTTACTTTTCTTCGGCCTGGATACCACCACCCGCGGCAGCCGCTGCTTCTGCTGCCTTTTTGGCCTTCATCTTCTTGGTGTCCAGCGCTTTCTGCACCCACTTGTCAGCGGTGTCGGTATCGGCCTTGTACTGTTCCGGCGTGTCGTCCAGATCCGCCTTCTCGCGGATCAGCAGGTTCATGTAGGCCATGGCATCGTCGTAATTGGGATCGATATCCAACGCCTTCTGCAGGTTCTTGATGCCATCGTCGATGAGGGCGCTATACTGCGTCTGCAGATCGGCCTTCACTTTCTTGTCCTTCAGTGGGCCTGCCTCTTCAGGCTTCAATCCCAGGTCCTGGCGAGCTTTCGTCCACGCCGCGTACCACTTGATCCAATCAATGACCGCCAAGCTGTAAAAGCCTTCCTTGTTTTGGGGATCGGCCGCGATCAGCTTGAGGTCCCATTCCTTGGATTCATCCAGCTTCTTGATTTTCTGTTCCAGGTCCGGCATGCCCTGCGCTTGCTGGTAGCTTAATGATGCCAGCGAGGCCAGCGCGGTGGTATCCGATGGGCTCTTCTCCAGAACCTTCTGGAATTCCTCTTTTGCCTCTTTGGCGAGCTGTATATTTTCCGGCGATTCGGCGCCTGGAATGTATTGGCTCATGTAAGCGGTGGCCAGGTACAAGCGCGGCATGGTGTTGTCCGGATCCAGTTGCACCGCATTCTTGAAGAAATCCACGGCCTCCGTGTAATGAGCGCCCTTGTAAGCTTGGACACCGTGATTGAGGGCGTCGCGCGACCTGAGTTTGTCGCAGCCCGTTGAGAAGAGAATCAGCAATCCGATTCCCGCTACCAGCATTGTGCTCTTCATGACGTTAACCTTGGACAGTCCGAATTCTGGAGTCTGGCTTCTGAATTCCAGTTTTAGTTCCCCGCTTCCAGCTTGGGAGTCATCAGACCGACTTTGTCGATCTGCGCGCCTTTGGCGATGTCGATGGCCTGGGCCACGGTTTGATACTCCAGGTCGGGATCGCCCTTCACGAAGACCACCCGCTCGGCGCGAGTCTTAAAGATCTGCTCCAGCCGCGGACCCAACTTCTGCATGTCGGTGTCTTCGTTATTAATGTGCATGCTTTTATCTTTGTCGATGACAATCACCACCGTACGATCCTGATCGGGAGGCGGCTGATTCTTCTTATCCGGGGGTTCCGGCGCCAAAGCTTCCAATCCGTGCGGCGTCAGGGGCGTGATGACCATGAAAATGATCAGCAGCACCAGCAGGATGTCGATCATCGGCGTCATGTTGATATCGCATCGTGGCCCGCCGGCCTTACCACCTACTGCCATTGCCATAATTCGTTACCTCGTTTTCTTCTTAGATCTTGACTAAACAGGTCAACTCTTACTTCGCCGCCGCAGCCGCTGCAGCGTCGGCCGCCGCCTGCTGTGGCGTCTTGTTCTCGTGCGGCTCTTCGGTGATGAGTCCGATTTCGTTCACTCCGGCCGCCCGCAGGTTATCCACGACATCTTCCACGATGGAATACCTGGCGCGGGCATCGCCCACGATATATACCGTCTTGTCGACTCTGTTGGTAAGCAGATCGCGAACTCTTTCGGGAAGCTGATCCGGCCCCGAGAGCCTGATGTTGCCCGGACTCAAGAACACGCTGCCATTGCGGGTGATCGAAATCAGGATTGCGTCTTCCTTGTCGGCCGCTTGCATGGTGACGGGATTCTTGGTCTTTACCTTATCCACGCTCTGGCCTTTGGTGAGCATGGGCGTGATAACCATGAAGATGATGAGCAGCACAAGCATCACGTCCACCATCGGTGTGACGTTGATGTCGGCTACGGGCGGGGCAGCTTTTTTCTTTTCCATTCCAAACTCCTTCCGGTAAAGGGGCGAGGCAGCTCTTAATCAATCGGCCGCGCCCCTTCCGAATTCAACTCGCAGTCACTTCTAAAAAAACTACTTCGCCGCAGTCGCACGTCCGACGCGCTTCAGGAAATAGTCCAGAAGCTCGGAGCTGGAGTTACCCATCTCCACGTCAAACGCGTCGATGCGGTTGGTGAAATAGTTGAACGCCCATACCGCGGGGACAGCCACGAACAGACCGATAGCCGTGGTGACCAGGGCTTCCGAAATACCGCCGGCGACCGCGCCGAGACCAGTCGCCTTTTGTGTGGCGATGCCCTGGAACGCGTGAATGATACCGACCACAGTGCCGAACAATCCCACAAAGGGAGCGGTCGATCCGATGGTCGCCAAGCCGCTGACGCCGCGCTTCAATTCGGCGTGAACGATGGCTTCCGAGCGCTCCAGCGCGCGTTTGGAGGCTTCGATCTCTTCACCTGAGATTTCCGAGCTCAACTGATGCGCCCGGAATTCCTGTAAGCCAGCCACGACAACCTTGGCCAGATGGCTCTTGTTGTAGCGGTCGGCGATCTTGATGGCTTCGTCTAGTTTGCCTTCGCGCAAGGCTCCCGCCACCGCTGGCGCGAACTGGCGCGACTGTTTGCGGGCGCCGTTATAGGCGATCGCGCGATCGATCATTACACCAATCGACCAGGCAGACATGAAGAACAGCAGGATGACCACGAGCTTAGCTGCCCATCCCATGTTTTCCCACATCCCGCGCACGTCGAAAGAAGTAGCCTGGTCCTGCAAAAGCATGAACGACCAAACCTGTAATTGTAGAAACATCTGATTCTCCTGCGAGTTGAATTTAAACTTCTATTGGCTCAACGTAAAATTGACTTCGATCGTGGTTACGACCTCTACCGGGTCCCCGTTCAGGAGAGTCGGTTTGTACTGCCATTGCGAAACAGCCTGTTTAGCCGCTTCCACCAGCAACGGATGGCCGCTCACCAATTGCAGATTCTGAATGGTGCCGTCTTTGCCGATAATAGCGGTGAATCGAACGACACCTTGTATACGGGCTTGCTTGGCCAGCGGCGGATACAACGGGGTGACCTTGCGGATCAGGTTGGCCTGGATCACGTTGCCGCCCACGCGAATTCGCGACGGGGCGGCCTTCTTTTCTTCTTTCACCGGAGGGGGAGGAGGGGCCGCGTTGCCAATTGCGCCGAGGACACCACCGAGAACGCCACCAGGCGCTCCGCCGGGAACTCCTCCCACCACGCCACCCACCACGCCCGAACTGGACGGAGGCGGCAGTTCCTCTTCCTTGATGTTGGCGATCTCTTTGGGAATGGTTTTCGGCGCCATCAGCTTGCCGGCATCGAACTGGCGAGGAATGATCTTCACTATCTTCGGCGGCGCTGGGGGCGGAGGAGGAGGCGGTGGAGGCGGGGGCGGTGGCGCTACTAAGAAGCTGGTTAGCTGTGCGCGCGGCAGCGTGTCGGTATAAATCAACGGGATCAGGATCGCAAGCACGACCACTAACATCTGCACCCCGAACGAGACAAACACCGACCAGGACTTGTTCGTTTTCGCGGTGCTTACAAAACTTTGCTCAAACATGCCTCACCTCGTCCCCAAAGTTACTTTCTCTGCATGTGCAGAAATCATCATACAAACTCTTGCCGCCTATTTCACCTTGGCGGCTCCGCGCCGCGCGCGATCCTTAGGCGCACCGGATGTCTTAGCTGTTGCAGCCACCGGAGCCACCGGCCCTGTGCGTGGGGCCACTCCCCTCGCACTCCGCTTCCGTCCCTCCAGGAAATTATGCCAGAAGATCAGGAT
>Ga0187864_10002906_pt1 | contig 14413 bp, 14 predicted proteins | sample June2016WEW_11_4_FD_132985 | JGI IMG/M metagenome (GOLD analysis project Ga0187864, IMG submission 132985) | Peatland microbial communities from SPRUCE experiment site at the Marcell Experimental Forest, Minnesota, USA - June2016WEW_11_40 | ecosystem: Environmental > Terrestrial > Soil >... | reverse complement strand
TCCGGCAGTCCCGGCGGCGCTTTTGAGCCGGGATCAAGAGCCGGAATCCAGAGTCTTGAAGCACGCCAAGACCGTCAGGCTGCTTCCCTTGGCTATTTGAACTAACTGCGTCATGCGTGATAAGTTCCGAAAATCCGCTGGATTCCGGCTCAGAAGCGCCGCCGGAATGACGGGGGTGCGGTAGTCATCTGCTTTGCGGATAGTGTCGGAAGCGAACAAATACCCACAGCCGCTTTGAGCGGCCCACATTTTCAAGCCTCCGGCTTTGCCGGAGGTATCTGACTTAATCGAAGCTGTCGGTTTTTTGCTTCGTACCGAGGAAGCGTTCGCTTAGCCGCTCCAGCAGGACATAGAAAACTGGCACAAACGGTATGGCCAGAAGCGTAGAGGAAAGCATGCCGCCGAAAACGACTGTCCCAAGGGCGCGCTGGCTGGCGGACCCTGCTCCGAAAGCCACCAGAAGGGGCACAACCCCGAGGATGAAAGCAAATGAGGTCATCACGATGGGGCGAAACCGCCTGCGGGTGGCTTCGATCGCCGCCTCCTCGATGGACATGCCGCCGTGGTGCAAGTCACGTGCGAACTCCACGATGAGGATGGCGTTCTTGCTGGCCAGTGCGATCATGAGGATGAGTCCAACCTGAGTGTAGAGATTGCTGTCGTATCCGCGGGCCAGCAGAGCGAGGAGGACCCCGACGATCGCAACCGGCACGACCAGAATAACTGCGCCGGGCGAGGTCCAGCTTTCGTACAGGGCCGCAAGCACCATATAGACCAGAAATATGGAAAGGGCATAAATGAAATAGGCCTGGTAGCCGACCTGTTTTTCCTGGTAGCTCGTGGAAGTCCAGTCGTAGCTTATGCTTTGAGGCAGCGTATCTACGGCAAGCTGTTCCATTTTCACCAGTGCCTGGCCGGAGCTGAACCCTGGGGATGCCGAGCCGAAGATGGCTGCGGCCGGGTAGAGATTGTAGCGGGTGATCAACTCCGAGCCTTCCTGGCGCTCTACATTCATCAGTGTGCCCAATGGGACCATACCTCCCGTCTGGTTGCGGACATAGAGGCTCTTGATGTCCCTGGGATCCATCCGGTACTTGCTTTCAGCCTGGATATAGACCTGGAATACCTGGTTGAACTTGTTGAAAAGATTTACAAATGTTGACCCAATGTAGTCCTGGAGGGCGCCGAAAACGTTCGCCATGGGGACGTGCAGTGATTCGGCCTTGGTCCGGTCGATGTTCAGGTAGAGCTGCGGGCTGGTCATGCTAAACGGCGTTATCAGATTTCGCATCTCAGTTTGTGAATTTCCCGCCTGTATGAGCGCCCTGGTAGCCTGTTCGACTCCTTTTAGCCCGAGGTATCCGCCTCGGTCCTCGATCATCATCTGAAAGCCTCCGGTTTGGCCTAATCCCCGAATGGAAGGCGGGATGATAAAAAGTGCCTGGGCTTCCTCGAGTCCCGCCAGTTCCCGGTTCAAATTGGCTATGATCACGTCCTGGTTGAGGGCGCTCCCCCGCACCTTCCAATCCTGGAAATTGACAAATGATGATGAAATGTTGGCGCTGTTTGCCCCATCCAAAACGGAGTAGCCTCCAATTGTCACCCACGCCGCGATGCCGGGAACTCGTTTGAGGATGGCGCTCACTTTGGCGGCCAACTCACGATTGCGTGGCAGTGATGAGCCTTCCGGCAGGCGGGTAAACAAAATCCCAAATCCCTGGTCCTCGGTTGGGAGAAATCCGCTCGGCAGGCTGAAAAACTGCCAGAAGGAGACGACGATGATCATGATGAATACAATTAGCATCATGACCGGCCGCTTCACCATGTTGACAACCAGCACCATATAGACGTCGGTCATCCATTTAAAAAGCCTGTTGAACGCGCGGTAGATGAAATTGGGGCGCTTTTTGCCGCGCGGCTTCAACCAGAATGCGCACTGGACCGGTTTCAGGGTAAGGGCGTTGATGGCGCTTATTACGGCAGTTGAAGCGATAACGAGCGCAAACTGGCGAAATATTTGCCCGCTTATGCCTGGGAAAAATGCGGCCGGCAGGAAAACCGCAACCAGGGCAAGCGTGATTCCCATGATGGGTCCCGTCAATTCCTGCATTGCCCTGATGGTGGCTTCCCTTGGCGCCATCCCTTTTTCTATGTGGTATGAGGCACCCTCAACGACAACGATTGCGTCGTCGACTACGATGCCGATGGCCAGAATGAGAGCGAAAAGCGTCATCAGATTAACGGTGAATCCGAGTGCGGCGATCGCGATGAAAGCGCCGATGAGGGTGACCGGTACGGTTGTGGCGGGAACAAGCATCGCCCGGAAGCTCTGGAGGAAAAGGAGCACTACGATCAGCACCAGGATAGCGGCTATGAAAAGAGTTTCATATACCTTTGAGATTGCCTGGCGGACAAACAAGGTCGTGTCATAGCGGGTTGCCCATTTGAGTCCAGGAGGAAAAGTTTTGGCCATATCGGCCATTGCCTTGTAGACGCTGTCGGCGACCGTAATGGCGTTTGCGTCCGGAAGGGCGAAAATCGGGATCAGCGACGATGGGTGGCTGTTATATATGGCGAAATTAGTGAAGTTCTGCTGGCTCAGCTCCACTCGGGCTATGTCACGCAGACGAACGGTCTGCGGGGCTTGGCCGGTTGCGGCCTTGACGATTATATTTTCAAACTCGGCGGCGTCGGAAAGGCGGCCCAGCGTGTTGATCGTAAGCTGGAAGGGTTGCCCCGCGGTTACGGGGGGCGCGCCAAGCTGACCTAATGCGACTTGATCGTTCTGTCCCTGAATGGCGTTCTGCACGTCAGCAGTCGTAATCCCCAGCGAGTCGAGCTTGAGTGGGTCGAGCCACACTCTCATGCTGTAAGGCCCGGCGCCGAAAACTCTCACCAGGGCGATGCCCGGGAGCCGGGCCAGCGGATTCTGAAGATTTATGACCGCGTAATTTGAAAGGAAAATCTCATCGAACCGGTCATCGTCTGCATATAGGCTCACCACGAGCAGGATGTTTGGAGAGACTTTCCTTATGGTCACTCCCTGCTGCTGAGCGCCGCCCGGAAGCTGGGCGAGCGAACTGTTCACCAGGTTCTGGACAAGGGCAAGGGAAGCGTTGAGATTAGTTCCGACGTCGAAAGTGATCGTGAGTGTATAAACGCCGTCGCTGCTGCTTGCCGACGACATGTATAGCGCGCCCTCGACCCCGTTGACGGCTTGCTCGATGGGAACGCCGATGGTTTCGGCGACCACCTTGGCGCTTGCTCCGGGGTATCTGGTCGTAACCTGTATTGTCGGCGGAACGATCTGCGGATATTGGGCGACCGGGAGGCCGTATAACGCGACGAGGCCGATAATAATCGTGACGAAGGCGATCACGTTTGCGAAAATAGGCCTGTCAACGAAAAACTCTGAGATCATTTGCCTGCCCCTTGAACGGGTTTTTCCGCAGCGCCCTGCGGCTGAACGCGTTCGGGCGTAACCTGCCTGCCGGGAAACGCCTTGAGCACACCATTTGTAACGACCCACTCATCTCCGGTAAGGCCTTCCTCGATCACATACGAATGATTTTTCTGAGCGCCGGTTTTAACGTTACGGCGTTCGACCGTATTATTTTCATTCACTATGAGCGCATAGTTCCCCAACTGGTCGTAGCCCACCGCGGACTGCGGAATGAGAATGGCGCCACTCCTCTTCCCGACCGGCAGCCTGACCCTGGCAAACTGGCCCGGCAGCATTTTGCCATCCGGGTTTGGAAAAACTCCCCTGAGAAGCAGTGTCCCTGTTGACGTGTTTACCGTACTCGATGAGAAATCAAGATATCCATCGTGCGGATATCCTTCTTCATTGGCCAGGCTCATGAAGACAGGGGTTTTTTCTGCCTTCGCGGCTGAGTTGGAGGGCTTGAGCGAAGCAGCTCTTGCATCCCGTATATGAGGCGGAATATCGGTTTCGGCGATGTTGAAGTAGAGATACAGGGGGTCGATTTGGGTCAATTCGGCCAAAACGGTGCTGGTTCCACCGGAGCCTACGAGGTTTCCGGGATCGACCAGCCTCCTGTCCATACGTCCCGTGAAGGGGGCTACTACCCAGGTATATCCGAGATTGAGCTTTGCAAGATCGCGCTGCGCTTCTGCCGAGAGCAGACCGGCCTGTGCCGTGTCGCGCTGATTACGCCAATTTTCGACATCCGTATCAGAGGCCGCTTTTTGCTCATAGAGTTTGGTGAAACGTGCTAACTCCGTTTTGGCGTGCTCGAGCAGGGCTTTTTCGTTTAGAACGTTGCCTTCGGCCTGCTGCAGCATTGCAAAATATGTGTTTTGCTGGATGAGAAAAAGTAACTGGTCTTTTTTCACCACGGCCCCGTCCCTGAAGTAAACACCGTCCAGATATCCTTCTACACGGGCGCGGAGCTGGACAGTGTTGACGGCCTGTGTATTGCCGCTAAATTCAAGGTAGTCGACAATGTCCTCCCGCACGGGCTGGCTTACGGTAACCTTCGGGGCAGGAGGTGGGGCGGATTGCTGTTTTTGCGTGCAGCCTGCGGGGAAAAGCAGGATTAAAAAGCAGGAAGCTGGAACCAGGCAGCGGGCGGCAGGAAGCAGGAAGCGGGAAGCGGGAAGCAGGAAGCTGGAAGCAGCGTAGGGTGGGCTAAGCGAAGCGCAGCCCACCAGAATTTTTCGAAGCAGTCTTGTGGAGTTTAGTGCTGAGATCATCATTCTTCCAGACGCTGCAGTTGTTTCTCTTAAATTGGCAGCCGGTCTTTACCAGTCCGGACTGCGAATATCGGATTGATTGCCGGGCGGGGGCATGTAAACAGACGGGGAAAGCAGACTGCCCCAGTTAGTCCGCCGCGCCATGACTTCTTTGATTTCAGGTGAGAGGATTTCCTCTGCCTGTCTGATTTCCCACCCGCCGCCAAGCGCCCTGTAGAGCCCCACCAGGTTTAAGGAGATATTACCCAGCGAGATTGCAAGACTCTCCTGGGTAGTGAGAAGTGACTGCTGCGCGGTGAGGACGGTAGTGAAATCCGTGCTGCCCTGGCTGTACTGTAGGAAAGCCAAATCGAGCGACCGCTTTGCCGCCGCCGCGCTCAGAGCAAGGCTTTGCGCGGTTTCCTGGTACCGCAGAAACCCTGCCAGAGCATCTTCGACCTCCTTTTGCGCCGTAAGCACCGTATTTTGATAGGTGAGCAAAAGCTCCTGGAAACGCGCATCCTGCAAACGCACGTTATTGGTTATCCTTCCGTAGTTGAGAAAGTTCCATTGAACAGACGGGCCGACGCTCATTGTCGTCGCTGCGATGTTGAACATTTCTGAGAGCTTGGTTACTCCATAGGTCGTGGACTGAGGGCCAATAAAACCCCCAAGTGAGAAAGCCGGAAACAAGTCGGCTTTGGCAACCCCGATTTGCGCACACTGAGCTGCGGCCTGAAGTTCGGCGCTGCGAATGTCAGGACGGCGTCTGAGCAGGTCGGCGGGAATCCCGATAGCAACGAAGGGCGGAGGGGCCGGAATCTCCGAGGAGCCGGCGAGTATATCCGACAGGTTATCCGGAGGAATGCCAATGAGCACGCTCAGCGCGTCTTTACTCTGCCTGAGCTGTGCCTCCAGCACGGGAATGGCTGCCTCAGTGTTGAAAAGAATAGTTCTTGCCTGTTCTACGTCACGCTCTGAGGTTGTGCCGCCGTGGAAACGGGCTTCTGCTATCCTGAGGCTTTCCTTCTGGGTTTCCAGGTTTTCCCGCGCGATAGCGAGCCGCTTCTCAAGGGTCCTTATCTGCGTGTAAGCATTAGCCGCATCGGCGGTAAGACTCACGAGGGCGCTGTCATAATCGGCAACGGTTGATTGAAGGGTTGCGTCGGCCGATTCGACTCCTCTTCTGTATTTTCCCCAGAAATCAAGCTCCCAGGCCACGTTCAAGAGGGCTTGGTCCTGCCAGAAAGCGTATTGGACAGGGACATGTTCTGCAGTAGACGCCGTCGCTGTGGAAGAATATGCGCTGGCTCTGTTGTACGTCATCGACGGGTTAAGCTGCTGAGTTTGAGGGTAAAGTTTGCCCACGGAGATGCCCAACTGGGCCCGGGCCTCCAGAACTCTGACAGCGGCAATTTTTAACGAAAGATTTTCACGATAGGCCCTGTCAATTACGCGGTTAAGAGCTGGATCGCCGAAAGCTTCCCACCAGGCGCGATAGTTCGCCGGCTCCTTTTTCACACGCTCATCAGCGGCTTCCAGCCAGTTCGATGAAACTGGAGCCGCCGCGGGTTTGAAATCCGGCCCAACCTTGAGGCAGCCCGCCATTAATGAGGAAATTGTAACCAGCACAAACGACAGGAGAATTATTTGCCTCTGAGATGTCATAACGTTAGGCTTTAAATCCGAATCGATTGGCGTCAACTGTCCAAAGCGCTGAGCAGGGATTGGCCGGCTATTTTGCGCTGTTTTTGTCCGACGGCTGATCGGAGTTTTCCACAGGCGGCAATAATACAGGGAATTGAATGCAGGACAAGTTAAAAAGGAGACCATCCGATCAATTTTATTGTAACCCAACTTCTTCAACCACGGATGGATGAGTCTGGCGGGGTGGACAGAGGAGCGTAGCGGGGTGGGTCCTTGGATGAGAAAGCAACAAAACGAATCATGGGTTGGACGTTGAAAGCCCAGGAAGATGAACCACGGCCAAACCGCCGGCCAGAGATTCCGATACCCCTTTCATCAGGTGGAATCGCTTAGGCGGAGTAGCCAATTTGCTCTGGTATAAAAATTCAAGCCTTTTTTCAAATCTTCCGATGAGGGTATGAGCGATTATGCGGCTAAATGCATTAGTGCGTCCAAATTCAGGAGGTGATTTCAGATGCGCCGAAAGGTCACTTTGCTTTTTCTCCTTACTTTGGTGTTTTGCTTCTTCTGGAGCGTATTCAAACCGAGCAACAGTTTTGCTCAAATTGGGACGCTAAAGGCGCCCGCTATCGAGGGTGTTCTTCACACAAATGGAATGGAAATCCTTGATGCGCAGGGCAATGAGGTGGTTTTTCGCGGGGTAAATGTCTCGGGAATGGAATGGGGCGCTGGTTCGCCCTGGGGCAAAACCTGCAATGACCCTCAATGGGGGAATCAGTTCGGGTGCTATGGCGTCCCTCCGGAAAGCATGTATGACAATATTGCTTCATGGGGATTCAATATGGTCCGTATTCCCATTTCATGGGCGAATATCGAAAATATACAGGGAGGCCCTTATAACGAGGCCTATTTGGAGGCCCTTGACAACATTGTAGGCGAATTTCAGCAACGAGGCATTGCCGTAATATTCAGCATGCATCAATGGGCTTGGTCTCCCAACTTCTTTGCCACAAAGCCGCAAACCGGTGAAAGAATCCATGGTAATGGCTGGCCGGTTTGGCTTTACCCGTCAACATGGTTCACCACCGATCCCGTTACCGGAAAGAAAAGAGCAATCCATTTGACCAATGGCTATGATGGACAACAGGCGGCGAGCCGTGAATTCTTTTTGAATAACCGAATAGTAAACGGGCAAAAGATACAGGATCGTTTCATTGACGTATGGACCTATATTGCACAACGCTATGCAAGCTATGAGAATGTAATCGGAGCCGATATCATAAATGAGCCTTATCAGAATCAAAAAACTGAGCTGGAGCAACTATATTTGAATACCGGCCGGGCAATCGCCAGTGTTAATCCACAGTTCCTCTTGATTTTTGAAAAAAGCCTGTCCAGCCCAAATACATTGAAGCCTCAGTTTTTCTTGCAGTCGCCAGACTTCCCGGCAGGAAAAGCAGTCTACTCCTCTCACCTGTATGCCGGAACATGGGACCAACCGGGCTTCCCCATAATAGGCAAGGTTGTGCTCAGTCAAGAATTGTCCAAAATTCAACTTTGGAAGGTTCCCCTATGGATTGGGGAATTCCACTGTATCATGCAAGGGAACCTCGTGAATACGAAGCAGACGGGTAAAATGCTTGGCTTCATGAAGAAAGACGGCGCCATGGGGAACGGAGTGACCGATATCTCGTGGTCCTACTGGGCATATCAGAAAGACTCCCAACCGCTTGCTGGCGTCAACGGCGCGGGGCCGATCGACTGGGGTCTGGTAACGGCGCTTCAAGAAGGGTTTTGAGAGACACTCGGGATTAATTGGAAGGGTATAATGCAACAGTGGGCGAGTGCAGGTAACCTTTTGGCATGAAAGAACAGGATATGAGCAAATACATGCAGATCGACATCAGGCTTCTTCCGATTTACGGGCAGGGCGGCTTGAAGGCAGCGTTCCCCAATCTTTTCAATCTGTTGAGTGAGAGCGGCTACGATCTCGTTATCGAGAAGGAGCCGTCGCTGTATGAAATGGTGGAGGTGATGATTAGGATCAAAAACGATCCACACGTCCGCGATGACTCCAAAAAACCAATAATTCGGAAACTTGACGAGTTGATGAAAGTGCGCGACCAGGCCCGTGAATCCCTTCTGGCCCGGCGGCTCAATGAGTTGGATCGGCTTTTATACAAGCTGGAAGACCTGTTCGGAGATCTTTAGGAAAAAACGTGATCTGAATCTTTGTCCATCGAGAGCGGGTGTCGCGGGAAGCGGGGACGCGGAGATGCGGAGACAGAAACAGAACCTTCTCCCCTTCACCGCAGTCCTTCATGCCCCTCCGGGACACCCAAACCCATGAAAAGGCGCGGGACCCTAAATTTCGTCATTCCGGCAGTGCTTTTGAGCCGGAATCCAGTGTCTTTTCGTAGTAGAGGCGGGGAGGTAAAGACCGCCGCCGCGAGGGAGGGACACGGAGACAAGACCCTCGCCGCGTCCCTCCCTGACCTGTCTATGACCAGTCTCCCCATCCGCCTGTTGGCCCTTGCTTTCCTCTCCTTGACCGGACCATGCCCCGCCTCCGTGGTGAAGGCTTCCCCAGGCCGCTTACAATATGGCTCAAAAAGCGGTTTCATTTGGTCTATTTTGTCGGCGGACTTATAATTATTCCTTATCGAGGTCAAGAGATGACCGAAGAGCATTTTTCTCCGCGAGCCGGCGAACGATTTGGTTTCTTGATTCCGGAGAAACATTTTCGATTATCTCCAATACCTCAGCCTGAAATTCCTGGACCGCCCGCATGTCGAAAAGCGCCCGGAAGACTTCGATCTGCAACTTCAGTTGCCCGCGGATCTCGGCCATGACCTTCAAAGCGAGTTCGCGGGGGCCCCTGAACCTGCACCCGGCCTCAGTTCGCTCGGATTGGCGCATACAACTTAGCGAAACTGGACAATCAGACTGCCCAGCGCCGAATCGAAAATTGGCGGGTTCCTGGTTGGACGCCCCATCGCCCCGACTCCAGCGCATGCAAAGGTCAAGCAGCTCATTTGCATCCCGGTTGATCTTCTGCAGTTGATCGACAACGCTAATTTCTCGGTCCACAATCTTCCGGGCAGAGCGGATCGCCACGTCTCTCGACACAGCGATCTTCAGCGCCTTGAGCCTCACGCACACCGTAGACTTGCTCACTCCCAGGTGTCTGGCCATCGCCCTTAAGGATAAACCTTTTCTAACAAGGTGTTTCAATTCAATGTCAGTGAATTTCAATGTTCCCATCCTTGAAACCCTTCTTAGCTGCTAAATCACGAATGGCGGAGGTCTAATTTATTCGCTTTGGTTTTTTCTTCTTTGTTCATTGCTTCAAAACCTCTCGTATGGTAGGCCATAAACAACCCTATGCGACGAGTGATGCATAGCCCGGAAGGCATCCCCGGAAAGGTCTATCGTGCGCGTTGGGCGGTCGCGGGATGCCTGCTCCCCTCCATGACCTGTCCATAACCAGTCTCTACGGTGGATTTCGATTTAACCAGACGGTATTCTACCTCGGGGTGGTTTAGACCTGCCAAACGGCAACGAGAAGCGGCAACCAAAAGCGGCAATAGAAACGGCAACCATAAACGGCAAAAAGCAGAAAAAGCAGTGAATTCGGGTCAAATTGTTAAGTAAATGAAAGAAGTTATAACTTCCACCTCCTTTCGATTTGAAATTACTTGCGCAGAGTGGGGCTGGAATTCGATTTGACCAGCATGATGGATTTTTTGAATCTGTGATGGGACAAGGCCAGAATGAGTAAGGCCAGAGAAGAGATGATGAGTGAGATGGAGATGAGAATGATTGCTGTTTTCATGAAGAGGATGTTTTCGAGCACCTGATTGGGGACGAAGACTTTGGAAATTTTGTCTCCCACGGTGGAAAAGAAGTGCTGGATGTCCAACGGCGGATCACCTCCTTTTTATGCGGGATTTGTTCCTATTCCGGCTCATATGGTGGGAATTATTGAATGAGTTTGGGTTTGGATTCAGGTATTTATATATGTAGGAGGTGGTCTTTAAAGCGGAGTCTGTCTTACGGAAATCCCTGATGGCTCCGGTGGGATTGTGATTTTCGGATCAATTATTGAGTGTTTTGATCCCAGGTTGGTTTTTAACAGTGGCAAGATAGAGAAAGAGAAGATGATCGCAGGACTTGGACCGGGAATTCTCTAAGCCCTGTTTTTAACTTCCTTTGGACCCCTCTCACCAAACGAAAAGCCCTTCCAACTTGCGCTCCCCGCCGGAATAACCAAGGGGACTCGGCATCTGGCTATAGTACTCAAAGTCAAAAGTATTGATGCCGGACGGCCATGCTCCTTTTGGAGTGCCGTCCGGCAACCATCGCTATGAGATGTCTCCTCTTCGCGCTTCTATAAAAATGAAACAGCCTATCATTCCAGCTTCCTCGCAAACTATTTCAGGGAGAAGATGATGCCAACGCCGTCGGTGCCCCCAACTTCGGTCATTCCGTAAAGAGTTGTCCCCGAGAGGATGAGGTTGCCGAGAGGATTAGCCCCGTCCGTCGTCCCGCCCTCGAAGCTGTGCAAGAGAGTTAATTGGCCGGTTTTGGTGTTGAACTCGAAAATCGTGCCCTGGCTGTCCGCGCCCCCTAGTTCGGTCATACCGTAAAGATTTGCCCCCGAGAGGATGAGACTACCGGAAGGATGAGCCCCATCCGTCGTCCCGCCCTCGAAGCTGTGCAACTGCGTCAATTCGAGGTTTTGGGTGTTGATCATGAAAATCAAGCCCTCGTCATTGACGCCCCCTCTATAGGTCATTCCAAATAGATTTGTCCCCGAGAGGATGAGGTTACCGTAAGGATAAGCCCCATCCCCCCAGAAGCTGTGCAAGAGAGTTAATTGGCCGGTTTTGGTGTTGAACTCGAAAATCGTGCCATTGTTATTGGCGCCCCCGGAAGAGGTCATGCCGTAAAGAGTTGTCCCCGAGAGGATGAGGTTACCGTAAGGATGATCCCCGTCCGTCGTCCCGCCCTCGAAGCTGTGCAGGAGCGTCAATGCGCCGGTTTTGGTGTTGAACTCGAAAATCGTGCCGGAATCGTTGGCGCCCCCGTGATAGGTCATTCCGTAAAGATTTGTCCCCGAGAGGATGAGGTTGCCGAGAGGCCAAGCCCCGTCCGTCGTCCCGCCCTCGAAGCTGTGCAGGAGCGTCAATGCGCCGGTTTTGGTGTTGAACTCGAAAATCGTGCCAGTGTTATTGGCGCCCCCCACGAAGGTCATTCCGTAAAGATTTGTCCCCGAGAGGATGAGACTACCGTTAGGATTAGCCCCGTCCGTCGTCCCGCCCTCGAAACTGTGCAGGAGCGTCAATGCGCCGGTTTTGGTGTTGAACTCGAAAATCGTGCCATTGTTATTGGCGCCCCCCACGAAGGTCATTCCGTAAAGATTTGTCCCCGAGAGGATGAGACTACCGTAATGAGGAACAGCCCCGTCCGCAGGCTTGCCCTGGAAGTTGTGCAGGACATTAAAGGAGTCGGCAGCGGATGCCGACGCCCGGCTCATGCACACGAGGCCAGCGGCCAGGGCCAAAAGTGCAAATCCCCATACAATTTGATTGTTTCTCATGACTCTCGCTCCTTTTGTGTCCTGGTGATCGGTTGCGCTCATTCCGGATATTTGCCCGGACAAACGGTAGGCCGGACTTCGCAGCAACTTGCCTCCGGAGAGTTTTGAGCTGTGAGTCTTCAGTTTTTTTGACTAAACACCAAAAACAGTTCATTCGATGAAATATAGACCGGAATAATGCACCAACTTTTGCGTTCCGCATCCAAATTGAATGTCGGAATCCAATTTCTGCCCGGAAAACCTCTCGTATATTCCGGAACCCCCACCAGCATACAATTTTCCCAATAGAATACGCAACTAAAACGTGCGTGGGACCGGTTTTTTCCATTTTCCAACACACCTCCCCCCAGAGTTGGTTAATTTGTCCCCGCCATTGAAATGATGCTTCCTTCCTACATATATGAATACCCAAGATAACGATCCAATCCACCATTTACTCCCAGCCGGCTGATCTTAACTCAGATCAACATCGTCACCGACGTCATTCAGCCACTGGAGGCCGAGTTATGATTATTCAAGATCCACGAATAAAAACGAAGTGTCCGCAGTGTGGAAGCGAGAATGTGAAATCCAAGTGGTCGTTTACCACCATCGTCGCTTGGCTGGGCAGGATTCTGGGAGTCCCGACGGTTAAGATTTATGAGAAGAGGTGTGTGGAGTGTGGGAATGAGTTTCGGGTGTTTCGGAAATGAGGAGGCGCGTATGATTGCCGAATGGAGGGAACTTAGCGTGGAGATTATCCTCGACAATGCAAAATATCATCACGCCAAGTTGCATGAGGGCTGGCACAATAAAAGCCCAAAAAGGTTTTCGTTGAATTTTCTTCCACCGTACAGTCCTGAGTTGAACCCAATTGAGCGGGTTTGGAAGCTGGTTCGCCGTCTGGCGACCCACAACAAATACTTTTCAGACCTCAAGGAAATTGCAGCCGCTGTTGAGCGTCGGTTTTCCCAGTGGCATTTTCGAAGCGACGCACTGCGGCGTCTTTGCGCAATTAATTAAGTCGCCGCGTATAAAACCTGATTGGGGACGAAATTTTCGGAAATCTTGTCTCCCACGGTGGAAAAGAAGTGCTGGATGTCCAACGGATCACCTCCTTTCAAAAGATTTGAGTTTTACCTCTTTTCTGGCTCGGTATTGCGTAGGGAAACACAATGAGAATAGTGGTCATGAATTTATATATGTAAAAAGGGGTCCATAAAACGAGGTCGGAGGTCCCTGATGGCTCCCGAGGGATTTCGATGCTCGGATCATGTATTGAGCATTTTGATCCCAGGCAGATTTTTAACAAGTTGGCAAGCTGTATGTTGAGTTGCGGGAATTAATTTCCCTGCCGGTGGGATACTCCATGGTTGAGACCATCGGGGAGGTTTCCGGCATGAATTCCACACCGGAAATTAGGTTGATTGCACCCGAAGAAAAGAACTTCATGGAACCTGTCACGCCAATAGCGTTCACCGAAAATGAGGCCATTGATTGTATATCCCATTGACATATACTTCATTAACTTTATAATATTTCCGAAAACAATAACATCTGTTATGGGGGTGACGTTGTGACTTGCGTGAAAACCAGAATTTTTAAAAGCAACCGGAGTCAGGCTGTTCGCCTGCCCAAGGAAGTTGCCTTTCCGGAATCCGTAAAGGACGTTGAAATCACCGCGGTTGGTAACAAACGCATGATTGAACCTGTGGGCCAATCTTGGGATGAGTGGTTCAATGCACCGGGGGTTTCCAGTGATTTCATGATAGAGCGAAAGCAACCGGAAGACCAGCGACGGGAGACCATGGAATGCTGAAATACCTGCTGGCTGCCAATATTATCATCTACACTTTGAAAAACCGTCCTCAGCAGGTGAAAAGGCGCTTTCAGAATCATCACGGCCGGATGTGCATTTCCGCTGTAACCCTGGGGGAATTGGTGTTTGGGGCGGAACATTCACAACAGGTGGAACGGAATCTGGCGGACATCGAGACCATGGTCGCCCGGCTTGAAGTGCTGCCCTTTGACGACAAAGCCGCATATCATTTCGGACAGATACGGGCCGCGCTTTATCGTACGGGTCAGCCCATTGGGCCTTACGATATGATGATAGCCGGTCAAGCCAGGGCGTCAGGTCTGATATTGGTGACAAACAATAAAATAGAATTTGAGCGAGTGCCGGGACTGGTGCTCGAAGACTGGAGCCAAGCGTAAAGCGTTGATGAGATGCGGAAAAGCCGCGCAGGAAGCTCAGGGCCTGCATTCAGATCGGGTTTTGATCACCTCTATAAGCTTGTTTCTCGACGTGGCGCTCTTCCCCAAGTGAATACTCCATGATTGAGACCAAGTTGCGTTCAATAACGTGCAAGAAGCGAGCATACGATAGTAGTATAGCCCCTATGATTGTGCAATCTGGCGTGTCCAGGTAGAGTGAGACGAAACAATCTGGCCCCTGGGGGTTCGCAACCTGGAAGGAGCCCGTAGGGC
>Ga0187864_10002905_pt1 | contig 14417 bp, 14 predicted proteins | sample June2016WEW_11_4_FD_132985 | JGI IMG/M metagenome (GOLD analysis project Ga0187864, IMG submission 132985) | Peatland microbial communities from SPRUCE experiment site at the Marcell Experimental Forest, Minnesota, USA - June2016WEW_11_40 | ecosystem: Environmental > Terrestrial > Soil >... | reverse complement strand
GGAGGGTGGCTCAAAGGGACGAAGACCTCGGCGGAGTGCTGGCGGTGGCTTCTCACGTAGCGGCGCACCGTGATCTCTGATCCCAGATATCCGTGCTCGTCACGTAGGCGCTCGAAGATCCTCCTGGCGGTGTGGCGCTGCTTGGGCGGGGCGGTCTTGTCCGCTTGGAAGATCTCTTCGATCACGCCGGTGAACGGGCCCAGCTTGGGTCTGCCTCTCGGCACCTTCGAGCGATATCCGGGGGGTTCTGGGTGGCAGAGGATCTTGTCGACCGTCCGCCAGCCGAGGCCGTATTCGAGGCAGATCGAGCGCTTGGAAGCGCCCTCCACGAGCACCCTCCGGCGGATCTCGGTCCATTCGTCCATGTCGGTGTGCACCCCTTCTCCCGTCTGCTCGCCCTTCCCCCTGGCCGAGAGCCTGGGAGGTGGACGACGAGCAGATGGGGATGGTCAGGTGCTGTCGTTTTCGACCGGCGCGCGCTGCTGTTTTGGATCGTTATTTACAGGGTTCTACCGAGAAGCTCTCGCGAACCTCCGCGCACCCCTTGAAGGTCTGCTCACTGGTGCATACTTTCGCGCCTACCCAAACGACGACCTATTCCACAGCTGGGCAGAAGGGGAACGAGAGGGCAAGCTTTGGATTAGTAGTGTTCGCCGTGACCTCCAGCGTGCTGAGCCGTACTCACTGTTCGAAAGACGTGGCTCTGAAGACTTCGCGCTTATAGGAGAACGCGGCGGAACCGGTTGGGCCGGCTTGCTTTACGAGAACCTCAGTGCATTTGTCCATGGGCGCCCACAGACAGTGGACGACGCGGGCCGTGAGATCCCAACTACGAATGTGGGTCTGTGGGGCGGGAGCAACGGGCCTGTTTACGAATACCGTTCATTCCGCCTTTGGAGGACGTACTTTTTCGCGGTGACCTTGGTCTGCGGCCTTCTTTGGGCGATGGCAGAACCAGGGATGCTTCGCGCCAAGCGCTCCGAGGTCGGCCTCCTGTCATTCATTGACTCTGTGAGCAATGTGTCCGGGTCCGCTGTTCCTACAGTGGTCGAGAGGGCGAAGCAATACCTCAACGACAGAGCTTGAGCATCCGTCCGCGGGTCGTCAACAATCTGTCCCCCGGCCGATAAAATATATGGTCCTATTTCGCCAGGACAGAACGCGACACGTCGGAGATGGGACACCCCCATTCTGCGACTGGCGAGTTGCGTCCTGAGGGTAGGAGAAGGAGAACTTTGGCTGTGCTGTCGGTCAGCTCTACCGGTGAGGCTGGGCTTTGACGCTAGTTAGGGAGTTGCCTCCGGCTCAGCTGCGTCCGGTGGGTCCTCAGGCGGCTGGTTCAATAGGACCGCTGCACGATTGCCCCACTCGTCAAAGACTCGCTCGGCGTCGGCGATCTGTCTCAGTGCCGTTTCAATCCGTCGCAACGGGCGGCGGAGCTCTTTGCTCCAATTCATTCCCTCATGAACGGAATCAGCAAATGCTCCAGTAGCACTGAAGCCCTGTTTAGCCTGAGAAACCATAGTCACGATGTTTTCAAGAAATTCACGTGACTGTGCTCTTTCGCTCGCATTATGGCTGAGGTGGTTAAAGATCGTTGTAATCATTGGATCGACCCGAACGAGGTCAGCGGCAAATGCACGGGCAACTCGCTCAAGATCCTCTGCGGGTTGTTCAAGTTTCGTAGCTAGCGACCTGCTAACGACCAAACGACCGGCGAATCCTCGTCCTTGCGCATCACTCCTGTTGATGCTGTGGGTCGCCTCCTGCATGAGTGTCCCAATTTGGACACCAAGGTTGCCCGCTTGTTCGAATTGGGGAGCGATGCGTTGCAGCGCTTCTTCGCCTTCAGCCAAAATGTCGCCGATGCCAGGCTCCTCTTCAGAAGGCTCACCTGGAGTCGGTGGCGACGGAACAAGTGGGGTTGCAGGCAGCGGAACTGTCTTGGACTCAGCCTCGAATCCAGCGGCCAGAATCTGTGCGGCTAATTCGTTGAGCTTCCGCCGAAATGCAGTTGTTCGATGGCTGGTTACCCGTAGGCTTCTCCAATCGATGTATTGAAAGCGATGCACGAGGGTGACGGCTTCATCATCGATGATCTCTTCGTCAAACCCGTCGACAGTTACGTAGTAGATGGGCAAGACCAACTCGTTAAGGCCAAGGCTTGAAGCGGACCTGGCGAATGTCATCAATTCGTCTCTGCAGGAGTCGCTTCTGAAATAGGCAGGAGTAACAATTGGGACAAAGAATGTCGTGTCATAGAGTGCTTCCTCGATACGTTGCTTCCAGTCAGCACCCCAGCCCAATGATGTCCGATCGATCCAAACGCTCCTGGCTTCACCGGTCAGTAAGGAGAGTTCCTTCTGCAAGAGAGCCGCCAGTCGGACGATGCCGCCCAAATCGTTGTCGTCGTCGGTGTGGACATAGCTGAAGAACACTTGGCCCGGCACAAGTGCTGATATTAGTGACGAAGGACGCCAAGAATCACCCGCCTCTCCACTCCGGGCTGCTTCCCACCCCAGCCCGCGGACGACAAGCCGGTCAAGGAATCATTCCTCGCCCACAGGCGTACGCAGCTCGAAGGCGATCCTGACCCCCGTTTGACCGTCATGCTCGGCCATCACTTCAAGTACCTTCACAAGGGCATAGCCATCATCATTGCGGAATACGACAATCTCCCCGATCCCCACGCGCGCCGTGTATTTGCCAAAGTCGAGAGCACCGGGATCATCGATTTCGTTGAATTCCTTCGCATACCTGGCAAACGCCACGTTGTGCGCATAGTCAAGGGCATAGATCGCGGTCTCGCTGCAAGCCGTCCAAGTCGTCTTAAAGTCAGCGCAGCGCCCAACACCGATAGTGAAGTGACCTCCGTTCTGTAGATAGTCGAAGAAGGCTTCGCCCTGTTGCCCCACTGCCCGACGAAACTGCCCAATGAAGTCCGCATTGTCCGCAACCAGCTCTGCTCTGAGGTCTGGCGAGAAATCGGCGAGACAGATACCCGCGTCCCTGAGCATCCGCCAACCTTCTCGATATATCTTCGGATTGGGGTCGTAGATTCCAATGACAACTTTCTTCACGTTCCGATCGATCAAGCGCTGTGCGCAAGGGAACTTCGGCGGATCCCGTCGGGAACACGGTTCGAGGGTCGTATAGACCGTTGCATTACTGAGATCACCATCTAAACGATCGAGTAATCCGAACTCGGCATGTCGAGCGGCCCCGGTCTCACCTCGGTACGACTCTCCAATTACTGCACCATCTAGGACAATAACTACTCCGACTTTTGGTGCGATCGATCGCCGGTTGGGCTCGTTCGTGATGCTCAACTTTCCGAGATCAACGGCTCGCCGCATGTGCGCCCAGTCGCCAGGGTCGATCATCTCGCGATGATGCCAGGTGCCCACGGGCCGGCGGATCACTTGTCGGGGGGAGCATCCAGGAGGAGCCGGCAAGGCCGACTCCGGCGCATTGTCCCCGTCGGGATGCCCGGGCCCGTCAAGGCTTCCCCTCCGGGCGGCCTTTGAACCGGCCTTGACTGGCCTACCCAGAAGGACGATGCAGTTTGCAGGGGTGCTGTGTTACGGAGAGCGTGGGTGCTGGATCGCTATCCTGCACCGAAAACGGCTCAGTGTCCTCCTCAGAGGCTCCGGCCAGACGATGATGGGACTCGTATGGGGAAGGCGGGCTCCGGCCCTCAAAGAGAGGCGTGGCGGCGAATCCTGGGGGCGTTACTGGCGCCCACTGTTGTCCTAGTTGTGGTTGTCACCGTACTCCTCGTGATTGGTGCCTTTGTGGGCCTTTCCGCGGTCTACGGAGAAGTCGGCATCCATACCAATGGAAAGGTGACGGCCTTTCTGTTGGGTTTCTTCATTGCCGGGTTTCTTGGAGCGATCTGGTATGGCGCGTCTGTATTCACCGGTGGTGCCGCCTGGATGACAGGAGCAAGCGCAGAGAGGTGGACCGCGAAGGAATTTGCTGCTCTGGGGCCGGCGTGGCATCTCTTCCACAACGTCTCCTTTGTGGACGGGTTCGCTGACGAGACGTGGGAGGTCGATGTCGACCATCTCGTTGTGGGGCCGTACGGAGTTCTCGTCATCGAATCCAAGTACTCGTCGTCGCCTCTCGATCTCGGAGCCGTTCGGCTGCCGAAGCACCTACGCGATGCCGTGCGCCAAGCCAAGGACAATGCCGGACGTGTCTGTGCACTCCTTCACAGAGATGCACCGGCGGTACCAGTGCGCCCCGTCGTTGTGTTCTGGGGTCGGCTCGTGAAAGCGCCGAAAGAGCCCGTCCGTCGAGTCGAAACTGTGCGTATTGTCTCCGGAAACGACGCTGGGAGATGGCGCCCACTCCTTGTGATGCAGGACGTTGTGCCACAGGAGCTGGTGGTGTTCGTCTCATCGAAAATCGAGAAGCATATATCGCGCGGAAACGAGCGTCTTGGTCCTTAGTCCGGTCGCTTCTGCCATTGTGACGGGAACCCAGCGCTCGGACCCGGACCTCGTGGAAATGGGGACGTTTTCGTACGCCCTTCGTCTGCTGCACGGAGGCAGCTAACCTTCCCTCGCGCTCCCACCACCTCCCCAGGTCCCCCCCGCCCCTCCTCCGGTGTGCGCTTCTGGCCGGTCCGCGCTCCTCCGTCCTCCCTGCCCGGTGTGCAGGTGGGAGTTCGAAGCGCGACTGGTGTAGTGCACGAAACCGACTGCCATCTAGCACCTTCGAACCGGCAGCAAAGACACGACTACTCCTCCCGCAAATGATGCTCCCTGCCGGTTCCTGCGCCCCCTGGGTGCTGCCTTCGGATGGCGCCAGCCCGCCCGATTGGTAACGTTCACCGGTCCGTATTGCTTCAGTGCGGCATCTGGTGGCCGGAGGGCGTGCTTACACCCAACATCCAACCCAACAACACCGTCCCGTCGCGTCCCGGAGCGACCCACCGCTGCGCACCCGTCGATGATCTCAACCCTCTCTACCTGCAGCAATGGCACAAAGGGGGACTGGGCGCGACCTGACACGACAGCCCGGCGTCCACTTGTAATGGTCAGGTCGTGGGTTCAAGTCCCACCACCGGCACCACCACCGGCACCACCACCGGCTCCACATTTCCGGGGGAGAGAGGGGGAAGGGCGAACAGCGGGACGCGATCGCGCACAGAGCGCGGGCCACGACGGTGGCGGAGCCAGCCAGCCACCCGAGCGAGCAGGGCGAGTGAAAGCCGAAGGGACGAGCAGCACCGCGGGGCGCAAGCACCACTCCTCAGAAAGAACACAGACGGATAAAGGAACGATCCGCGGGTACGACGATGCTCGACGCGCGAACGCGTGTTTTTGGCATTTCATGCGTCGGGCGCGCCGTTACCGTGATTGCCACGGCGACATTCTCACAGCCCGGTTCCCGAGCTGCATGCACCGGTCTGCATAGGACAAAGGGCGCGACCGGAACCAGCCTGATACCGACAGATGCGTTCAGGAGTTACTGCGGCAGCCCGTCGATCCACGCAGGATCCGAGTCAGCGAGTCAGGCGGGCGTCTTTTCGACAAGCCGAAGCTCCGCACCGAGGGCGTCGGCGATCCGTAGAAGGGTCTTCTCGGTGGGGTGTGTGGAACCGCGTTCAATCCGACTGATGTCCGCCTGGTCGATGCCGGTCCGCTCGGCCAACTGCGCCTGGGTGAGCGACTGCTTCTCGCGCAGCTGAGCGATTTGGACGGCAAGGCCGTAGGAGCGCTCGAAGACCGCACCCTGCTGCTCGGCTGTCTCGGACAGCCGGGCTCGGCGAGAGGCAGTGGCCTCGGTGTAGCTCCTCGTCATGACTCAAGTATGGTCTTTTCCCCATATCTCGTCAAGACCCGCCCAGACCAGTCATCTGCGCTTCCGGCCACTCGGCGGTCGATTCCCTCCCCCGCGGCGTTCGGCCGCCTTCTTCTTGGATTCCTGCTGCTTCCAGGCCCGGAGGTACTTCCGTGCTGCGGCGATCTCTCGTTCCTGGCGCTTCTTGGACGGGTCGTCACCCTTGTCATAGCCGGACAGAAGCAGGATGACCTTGTCGCCGTGAAAGTGCACGAAGACCCGCAGGAGGACAGGACCGGGACGACTGACGCCAGCCGCGGCCACGAGGGCTTCGTCGTCTCCGAACATGCGGGCGATCTCTTCAGCGTCGTGGCGCACTCGAAATTGATACAGACCGTCCCCGAGCGCCTTCAGCCACTGCGTCCTTGCGAGCTCCAGCCCACGAACCGAGAGCACCAGGCGGATGGCAGCGTCGAGAGCGACGAACGTGAAGTCGGGAACGGACTCGATGAACGACGTGAACGGCTCGTAGCCGTTGTCGTCGACGAAGACCTCGGGCGTCCAGGCCGGATCGGTCACGACCGGGACCAGCACGGGGTCAGATCAAGCTCGGACTCGCGCACCCGTGAAGCGTACGGTCTCGCACCTCGTGCACCGGGCACGTTCAGAACGTGCTGCAGCGCAGTGTCGAGCCGGGATGTGTGACGGCGTGGACGCTTCTCAGCTGGTGGATGGAACTCGCGTCCGCAGCAGGATCGGCTGCTGACGCGGTTCGGCGTGCTGTCTGGGGGCGGCCGGACGAAGAGCGACAAAGAGACATGACAGTTCCCCGATCGCGACTACAACGTGACTACAAATCCCGGCCAAGGCCCGCGAAGGTCGGCGGACGGTGAGAGCGTTAGTGCAGGTCAACGTTAATTCTGAAGAACACCAGTCGGTGCCGGGAAGCACCAGAACCGACTTTTAATCCCAAGGTGCCGGGTTCGAGCCCCGGGCGGCCCACTCTTCAGGCCCACGCGTTGAGGCCCACGCACACGTCCCCCACGCACAGCCGTGTCCTGTCGGGTGACCTTTCCGGATCGCTGTCGGGTGACCTTTTCCGGATCACCATCGGCTGATGCTCTACACCCCGACCCCGCCGGACTGCGCTCGGCCCTCGTTGCGGTGGCATCGCACATCAAGGCTTACGCTCTCGCAGATCGCCGGCGACGCTCAGCGATCGGTCTGGTCCCACTCCTCTGACATGATCTGCACGTCGATCAACGAGGCGACCTCGTCGGCCAACAAGGCGCAACGGCAAGGCTCCTCCGCCAGGTCCGCCTCGAGCACCAGGGACACCAGACGGTCCACCACGCGTTGTTGGCCGTTCTCTACGAGCCGGGCGGTTATGGGCGGGAGGCGCAGCACCAGGGACCGCTCGTCCTCGGCGTGGCGCACGAACGCCTCGAGCAGCGAAGAGGCCGCCAGGCTCAGCCGCACATGGTCGCCCTTGTTGGCGATGGCCGGCAGCTCGTGCGCCATATCTATGAGGTGCACATGGGGAGCCGGCCCCTCGTCGAACTCGGGCTCGGGGTCAAACTCGGGCTCGGGGTCAAAAGTCATTGTCTCGCCCTCCCCGGGGCGATCTTCGCTGGTACCGCCAGCATCCTCCCCTGCCGACGCGATGGCAAGGGTCTGGGGGTCCGAACAGCAGGTCTGGGGGTCCGAACAGCAGGTCTGGGGGTCCGAACAGCAGATCTAGAGCCTCGGTGAGTGGACCCGGGGACTGGCCCGGCAATGCGAGGAGAGGCGAAGCGCTCACTCTTCGGGTTCACGAAGACGCTTCACGAGGACCCCGTGCGCGGCGTGCAATCGCACAGCACATGCGATAGCCACCTTGTCCGCGGTCTTGCACCATGTAGAACCAAAAGCCCGGCGTGAGCCAGGCGAAGTTGGCGACTTGATCCACGGCGCTGATCATCGCTCAGTGAGATCGCGTCGTTCGTCTGATTCCACGGTGCCGAGGAACCGGTTGCGGTGGTCAACGCAAGTTTCTCGCGCAAACAATCGTGATCTTGCCTATTGGTCCCGCCAGGTGACAGATTGATGGAGGGGTTGGCTCTGGGGGTGGCTGGAGACAGGCTCAGGAGACCAGTACGAGGACGGGGGGTGCAGTGGTCACGGCACCGCGAGTAGCTCCGGCCCTTTTGGCGGGCTGCGCGACGCTTTTGCCGACGGCGACCACAACACTGCCCGATCCACGCAAGAGCGAGGTGAGGCCGTGAGCACACAGACGCAACCAACCGACCGACCTACGAGCGCACGCTCGGCGCCCACTTCCGGGGGGGCAGCGCGGGGGTTCGGGTCGTGGATCAAAAACCGCGAACTACCGAGCTACCCGAAGCCGGCCGCACGGTACTTCTACCTGGCAGTGGTGATCATCGCCTCGATCGTCCTCTGGTACCAGTACTTCATCCCACCGAGCGTGGGGTGGATCCTGATCGCGAAGTTCCACATGACGTACCGCTTCTTCATATTGACGATCATCGTGGGCAACGCGGCCGGTATGGTCGCCGCCGTGGCCGGGCAGATCACCGACCGCATCGGCCGCTGCTGGGTGGTGATCATCGGCCTCGGGGTGGTGGCGCTGCTCCAGCTCTTCGCCGTGCCGAACGCCGGCAGCAAGGTGGTGTACATCGTCGCGATCGGCTTCGTCGGCCTGTTCGAAGGGGTCATCCTGGTGGCCACCCCGGCGCTGGTACGCGACTTCACGCCCCAGCTCGGGCGGGCCTCGGCCATGGGGTTCTGGACACTCGGCCCGGTGGCCGGGCTGCTCGTGGCCACCGAGCTCGCCGCCCACACGATGGGCGCCACCTCCGGCGACTGGCAGCGCGAGTTCATAATCTCGGGTGTGATCGGCCTCGTCCTCTTCGTCATCGCCCTGCTGTTCCTGCGTGAGCTGTCTGCGCAGATCCGCGACCAGCTCATGGTGACCCAGCGCGACCGGGTGCTGGTCGAGCTGAAGGCCAAGGGCTTCGACGTCGCAAAGGCCCTCGCCAAGCCCTGGCGCCAGATGGCTCGCTTCGACGTCATCATCTCCGCCATCGCGGTGAGCGTGATGCTCGTCCTCTTCTACACCGCTTCGGGCACCTTCCCGACCGCCTTCTTCGTGACGGTGTTCGACAAGGCAACACACTGGTCTTCTGTGCCCCAGGCCAATGCCCTTGCCGCCTGGATGTGGGGGGCCGACTGCATAGGCCTCGTCGTCTTCGGGATCCTGAGCGATCTGCTGCGGGTCCGCAAGCCCTTCATGATCGCCGGGGCTATCGGCATGCTGGTCTTCATCCCCGTGTTGATCTCGCACGCGGGCCATGTGACCTCCAGCTACTACACGGTCGCGTGGATCTGCTCGATCATCTTCATCTTCCAGGCCATGGCCTACTCGACCTGGATGGCGAGCTTCACCGAGACCGCCGAGGCCCACAACCCGGCACTCACCGCCACCGGGCTGTCCATCTGGGGTGGCATTACCCGCCTTTGTGTCGTGATCATGTACATCTTCTTACCGTTCTTGATCACCTCGGCCGGCACGGCGGCCAACAATTCGTACCGCCCCATGACAACGTCCGAGGTCGTCGCGATTAACGACATCGTGGCTGGCAAGATGCCCAAGACCTCGGACATCACCGCGACGGGCCCGCTCACACAAATCGCGAACATCTCGCCGCCGGGCTCCATCATCGCAAACAAGTACCCGAAGCTGGTCGCCATCGTTTCGGCCCACCCGCAGGCATTCACGAAGGCGGCAACATACCCCGGGACGACCATCACTACCAAGGATCCCGCGCTGTTCACGCAGATCCTGGGCTATGCCCATGGAAGTATCGCCACGCTGGACAACATCGCGGCGATAGGGCCCGACCTCACGTTCATGAGTAAGTACCAGCTCTACCTGACGCGCCTGAACACGACCCACAGCACTGCACCACGCGAGTGGCAGCACTGGCTGTGGATCTGCTTCGGCTGCACAGCCTTCTTCATCCCGTTCGTGTTCGTGATGAAGGGGCGCTGGAGCCCGCGCCGTGCTCGCCAGGACGCGCGCGAGCACGAGGCGTTCGTCGCCGCCGAGCTGGCGAAGCTCCGCGGTCCGGCGGCGCCCAGCGCTGCGGGGGACATTCCCGCGCCGGCGACAGGGTGACCGGCTGATCGGGCGTCACCGCATTCGAGTGAGCTCCACTCGCGACCCCGCTGGATAGAGGATCGCGAGTGGAGCAGTACGTCGATGACCTCGCACAGCAACGGCGTGTCGAGGCGTCAGAAGTCGTTCACCGAGATGACGAAGGAGATCGCGCTCGTGCCACCATCACAATCGACTGGCAGGTGGCAGGATACACAACCATATTCCCAGGTAACAAGTGCGATATGTGACGAGGACAAGGATTTGGCTTGCCACGCGTGGGAACGCTTGCTAGACAGGTCGCATCGTGGCTGACGTCGAGAGTTACTCGACGGCACCGCCAGGCGGGTCGCTTCGAAGGTCGGTACTACATCCGGCCGTGCTCGCCGGGGTCGTCGTCACACTCCTATCCTCTGCGCTCCTCCTAGCGTCACGCCCGGCCGCGGGTGACCCGCTCTCGAGCGCGCGCGCCCAGGCCTCTCAGATCACCGCGCAGCTCCAAGCCGACGCCGCGCGCGTCGACGCGATCTCCCAGCAGTACGAGGCGGCGCAAGCAAACGTGCAGTCGCTCGACAATCAGATCGAACAGATCCGCAACACGGTCACCTCGGATCAAGCACAGGTGCAGACCGACCAGAAGAAGCTGCGCCAGGAGGCGATCGACGCCTACATGTCGAGCGGCAACGACGCCGGGATCGAATCGCTTTTCGCGGCGGGCGGGGAAAGCGCTGCCCTCTCCAGCGAGTACCGCTCGGAGGCTAGCGGGAACATCTCCAACACCATCGACCAACTGAACGTCGCACAGAAGGCCCTGGCCACCCAGCAGCAGCAGCTGCAGGTGACCCAGGCTCAGGCTCAGGCCGCGCTAAACCAGGTTGCAGCGTCCCAGCAGGCCGCCGAGGCAGCGGTCGCCTCCCAGGAGGCCACCCTGTCGAACGTGAAGGGACAGATCGCCACACTGGTCGCCCAGCAGCAGGCCGCCGAACAAGCTGCCCAGCACGCGGCGTTCGTCGCCCGTGTCGGCTCAGTGAACCTGCCGAACCTACCCGCAGCGCCGAACCTGCCCGCAGCCGGGGGAGCCTCAACTGCGGTCGCCGCCGCCGAGAGCCAGATCGGCGTCCCCTATGTATGGGGCGGAGAATCCCCCGGGGCCGGCTTCGACTGCTCGGGGCTCACCCAGTGGTCGTGGCGCCAGGCAGGTGTGGGCATCCCGCGCACCGCACAGGCCCAGTACGACGCGATCGCCCACGTCTCGCTCGGAGCCCTCCAACCCGGAGACCTGGTCTTCTGGGGGAACGGGACCGGCGGCATCTACCACGTCGGCATGTACGTCGGTGGTGGGGACGTCGTCGACGCCCCCCAGACAGGCGAGACCGTCCACATCCAGCCGATCTGGAACAGCGGGCTGGTAGGCGCCGGGCGACCGTAGCCCTGGGGTGGCCTCGGGCCATTCGCCGGACTCGGTGAAAGTGCCTGCGCGACTCACGGTTAGGGCGCGCCTCGGCGAATCCCCGTAGGCTCACTACCTCCACCGGCTTCCTATGCCAACGGGTGATGCGCCATGACGACGGAGATGCAGTACAGGCGGCTGGGCCGTTCAGGGCTGAAGGTGAGCGTGCTGTCGTTCGGTTCGTGGGTCACCTTCGGACCCCAGCTGGACACGGCGCTGGCGACAGATTGCATGGCCGCCGCCGGTGAGAGCGGGGTGAACTTCTTCGACAACGCCGAGGTCTACTCGGGCGGCGAGTCCGAGAGGATCATGGGCAAAGCTTTCGCCCAGCTGAAGTGGCCACGGCACAGCTACGTCGTCTCCACCAAGCTCTATTGGGGTCTTCACGGCGTCGTCAACATGCGCAACACGCTGAACCGCAAGTACCTGATGCATGCCATCGACGGATCTCTCGAACGCTTCGGCCTCGACTTCGTGGACATCGTGTTCTGCCATCGAGCCGACCCCGAGACACCGATCGAGGAGACGGCATGGGCGATGTCGGACATGGTCAGCGCCGGCAAGGCACTCTATTGGGGCACCTCGGAATGGGCGGCAGACGAGATACGCGCGGCGTGGGAGATCGCGGAGCGCCACCATCTCCACCGGCCTGTGGTGGAACAGCCCCAGTACAACCTGCTGTGGCGCGAGAGGGTCGAGCGCGAGTACGCCCGGTTGTACGAGGACATCGGGCTCGGCCTCACCACCTGGAGCCCGCTCGGGTCGGGTCTTCTCACAGGTAAGTACCTCGACGGCGTGCCTCAAGGGAGCCGGGCGTCGCTACCGGGATACGAATGGCTGCGCTCCATGCTCACCGACCCGACTAGCAACGAGAAGGTACGGTCACTGAAGGCGATCTCCGACGAGCTGGGGTGCACCTTGGCCCAGATGTCGCTCGCCTGGTGCGTCAAGAACCCACACGTATCGACGGTCATGACAGGTGCCAGCCGGGTGGAGCAGGTAGAGGAGAACATGAGGGCCATCGAAGTCGTGGACCTCCTCGACGACGCAGTGATGCAGCGAATCGATGAGGCAACGCGCTAGGCCTGCGCGCGACTACATCACGCTCGCGTTCCGCGAACGCGGCGGAGTTGGGTCGGTGGCAGACTGAACTCACCTGTTCCGAGGTCAATCGCCATGAGCCAGTTTAAAGAGCCGTCCGTGCTCCCCCGCGCGGACTCGAACGAACCTGATGTGCTCGCCGCCATCGAGGGCGGGATGCCGAATGCGGGAACCGGCACGTCTGCGGAGGCATCCTACGTGCAGGTGGCGGAACGTTGCGCATGGAGCATGGTGTGGCTCGGCGCCATGGCCGGGGGCCTGAGCACCTGGGGGATGTGGTGGTCATCGCCAATGCTGACGGTGCCGGCGTTGGTCCTCATCCTCGCCGCCGTCGCTAGGATCGTCTCGTCGTGGATTTCTGTGACCCCACGGTCCCGCAGCTTCCAGCTGTTTTGTCTTGCAGGCGTGGTTGTTTCGGTCGCGGCGTCGCAGTAATCGCGGGAATCCTTTATCTGGACCCACCTCGGTACAACGACCTGCAGACGGTTCGGAGGACGATCGCGGCTTTGCTCGCCGCGTTGCCGAAGTGCCAGTTCTTCTCGTCGTTACCTCTGCGCATGTTGACGCCAAACCCGGTGCACTGGAGCTGATAGGACTCGCGGTGATCGAGAAGCCATTGCATCGGCTCCGGCAGAGTGAGGGGGTGACACGGCGCGGCCCGCCGGGCGGAGTCGGACTCCATCGAGGGTCGAGTACAGCACACCGAGACCCGCTCAGGGGTGAATCTGAGCTCGGCGGACGGTCGTCGGAGTGGACTCCGAGATCGCTCGGATAGTCGACACCCAGTCCTCAGACGACTCGCGTCACGGGGACGGCTTACGATGGTGCGGTGGAAGCTCGAGAGTTCGTTTCCCCCAGAGATGCCGGTCAGGGGGTGTGCCTTCCCCCCAAATCCCCCGAGATCGGCGACACTAGACGACACGTTGCGACATGTGAAAGGAGGTAGAGAGAACTACGAAGGCGCAGACCAAGGGCTGCCTGGGTATTGAACAGGTATAAGGGGACGTAGCTCAGTCGGAAGAGCACCTGCTTTGCAAGCATCGCGGGCTCAACGCTGTGCTGACCTGCGATTTCCCTCGTCAGACCCGAGCAAAACCAGCACAGTTATGTGTTCAAGTGAACTCAGTTTACTGCCCTGGCATGAGCGCTGTGCGAATGAGAACCGCTGTCTTGTTGCTCATGATCCACCCAGACCACGCCCGAGCCCGAAGTGCCCAACATGAACGGGTCCTCCACTTGTGCGTGTGCCGTGCGTGTCGCACGAGTCGCCTCCTGGGACGTGATTCAGCTATCTCTCGACTGACGACCCGTCTTCCTGCAGCAGCCTCGCGAGCCCGTCCCAGAGCCGCTTGAGCCGCCGCTCAGGCCAGCGCCAGCCCCAGGTGCGCCAGGCAACGAAGGCCCTAGCTGCAACGAGTAGGACGAGCCGAGCCCCAGCCCGACGAGGACCAGGGCCACGACGCCGACAGCGAGCAGTACCAGCGGCGCGCGTGTGTGTGGGCTGTGGCACGAAGACGCGCTGGCGGGACAATCAGGGCCGCGCTCCGTGTCCGACGTGCAAACCAGCGGGTTGACTACCGCGACAACACGCTAGGTCGTCCCTTGTGAATACACCGACGATCTCGACGCCTGAAAGAAAGGGCCACATTGAAGTCATCGGCGTCGAGAGACGTAAACGCGACGGTAATGGAAGGGCGTCTGAATGGATCGGCACCTAGAATTCTACCGCTGCTAGGCAACCTGACTTCATGTTTCCAGTCTCACGAATGTTGTTAGCGCGCTGCGCTCACGGCCCCTCAGCTACGGTGGCCCAGAGCGGTCAATGCACCGAGATCCATGACAAGACCTTCCGGCATTCCCGCCGCCACTCGCCAGGCCCCGAGGTGCTCGTTGCTGCAAAACAGGTTGGCCTCTGGGCAG